>JAEEGL017377460.1_pt1 | contig 11134 bp, 6 predicted proteins | sample 9134231 | NCBI WGS metagenome assembly JAEEGL01 (sample SAMN16246548, study PRJNA631951) | gut metagenome | biome: gut microbiome; feature: rumen; material: fiber-attached | host: Bos | place: Iran: Karaj | collected 2018-10
ACTCTGCGTGGCAGCAGGGGCGAAATCGGAAGCGCCCAAGTCCATGGTAGCCAGGATAGCACCATCGTAGTACTCATAGAGGTCAGCACCCATACCGGCAACGTCACCGACGTTGTCACCGACGTTATCGGCAATGGTGGCAGGGTTACGCGGGTCATCCTCAGGGATGTTGTACTCGGTCTTACCCACGAGGTCGGCACCCACGTCAGCGGCTTTGGTGTAGATACCGCCACCCACACGGGCGAACAAGGCCTGCGTGGAGGCACCCATACCGAAGGTCAGCATGGTGGTGGTGATGGTCACCAGGTCAGCCTGGGCACCCACCATTTCAAGGAGCTTGGTGCCTTTCAACACCAGGAACCACACGGAGACGTCGAGCAAGGCAAGACCCACAACCACGAGACCCATCACAGCACCTGAACGGAAAGCAACTTTCAAGCCGCTGTTCAGCGAGCGACGGGCAGCGTTGGCCGTACGTGCCGAAGCGTAGGTGGCCGTCTTCATGCCGAAGAAGCCTGCCAATCCAGAGAAGAAACCACCTGTGAGGAACGCAAACCATACAATGGCGTTTTGCAGGTCGAATCGACTCATGACAAAGAAAATGATTGCCAACACGATAAAGACAATGATGACCACCTTGTACTGTTGTTTCAGGTAGGCCATGGCGCCTTTGCGGACGTGAGCGGCAATCTTCTTCATTAGGTCGGTGCCTTCATCTTCTTTCATCATCGATTTGTAGAAGAAGAAAGCGAATGCCAGGGCCAGAATTGAGGCTCCCAACACCCAATAAACGATAGAAAGACTCATAAATATTTAATTTAAAGATTTAAAGATTCAAATATTTAAAGATTTAAAGATCTTTCTGGCTTGATAAAGCAGACAAAATTAGGAACAAATCATGAAAACAAAAAACATTTTTCAAAAAAAATGAGCGTACCAGTTTTTTCTGTTTGAAATGAAGTTTTTTTTCTATTTTTGTCATTGAAAGGGAAATAGGTTTTAAAATCGCCTATTGTATTGAAAATGAACAAAATTCAATTGGAGATTAAAGAATTATTGTACAGCCAGTCGTCGAGTGGCGCCTACGTGCTCATCTTGGGCGACAAGCACTCGATGCGCCGCCTGCCCATCGTCATCGGCGAGCATGAGGCCCAGTCCATTGCCTTGGGCTTGGAAGGCAACAGGCCTTCGCGTCCTCTCACCCACGACCTTTTCAAGAAATTTGCCGAACAATATGGTGTTGAACTGTCGGAAGTTGTCATCACCCGTTTCCTGGAAGGGGTGTTTTACGCCATGTTGGTCTGCAAACAAGGCGACGACATCTCCATGGTGGACGCCAGGCCTTCAGATGCCATTGCCTTGGCCGTCCGATACAATTGTCCCATTTCCGTTTATGAGTCCGTGATGAACGAAGCCGGCATCGAGATGGAGGAGGTCAAGGACATGGACCCGAACAAGGAAATCCCTGTGGAAGAACCTTCCGACATGCCCGACACGCTGGAGAACCTCAGCATTGACCAACTCCAACAACTGCTCCAGCTGGCCATCGAAGAGGAAAACTACGAAAAGGCCGCCGAGCTTCGCGATTTAATCAATAGTAAAATGTAATTCTTACTTCTTACTTCTGTCTTCTAAATTCTCAAAATATGAAAGGTATCAAATTCAGACTTATCGTGATGAACTTCCTGATCTTTGCGGTTTGGGGAGCTTATCTTTGTTCACTGGGCATCTATTTGGGCCGTGTCGGCATGGGCGCCCATATCGGAAAGTTTTTTGCCATCCAAGGCATCGTTTCCTTGTTCATGCCTACTCTCATCGGCATCATCGCCGACCGTTGGGTACCAGCACAGAAGATGCTGGGCATCTGCCATTTGCTGGCTGCCGGTTTCATGGCACTGGCTGGTTTCATGGGCATGAAGTATGGTGATTCCATCACCTTTGGTCAGTTGTTCCCGTATTACGCACTCAGCGTAGCTTTCTTCATGCCGACCATCGCCTTGGGCAACTCCGTGTCGTACAATGCTTTGACACAAGCTGGATTGGATACCGTGAAGGCCTTCCCTCCCATCCGTGTTTTCGGCACCATCGGCTTTATCCTGTCCATGTGGATCGTCAACTTCACCGGCTATAAAGACAGCTACATGCAGTTGTTTGTCTCCGCCGCTTGGGGTATCATCCTTGGTATTTACGCCTTCACGCTGCCGAACTGCCCTGTCAACAAGGCTGCCAAGGGAGGCTCTTTTGTCGACACCTTTGGCCTGCGCGCTTTCTCCTTGTTCAAGGACGGCAAGATGTGCGTATTCTTCATCTTCTCCTTCCTTTTGGGCATGTGCTTGCAGGTGACCAACGGCTTTGCCACACCTTATCTCGATGCTTTCGGTACCGACCCGCAATACGCCAACGCCTTTGCCGTGAAGAACAACGTGTTCCTTTCGTCGATCTCACAGATCTCCGAAACCCTCTGCATCCTGCTCATTCCCTTCTTCCTGAAGAAATTCGGTATCAAGAAAGTGATGCTCATCGCTTTTGTTGCCTGGGCTTTGCGTTTCTTCTTCCTGGGCGCCGGCAATCCCACCGGATTCGGCCTGGTGCTGCTTATCCTCTCGATGATTGTGTACGGTGTGGCTTTCGACTTCTTCAACATCAGCGGTTCGCTCTTTGTGGACCAAAACACTGACGTGAGCATCCGTTCGAGTGCCCAAGGCGTATTCATGATGATGACCAACGGCCTCGGTGCCACCATCGGCTCGTTCTGTGCCCAGGCAGTGGTCAACCATTTCGTGTTCAATCCCAGTGCCGATCCTAACTTCAACATCATGAGCGGTTGGTCCATGGCATGGTATGTATTCGCCGCCTTCGCCCTGGTGGTCGGCATCCTGTTTGCCATCTTGTTCAAATACAAACACAACCCCAACCAAGCCTAACTTCTTGCTTCTGACTTCTGACTTCTATGAAACAATACCTCGATCTATTACAGTTCATCCTCGACCATGGCGTGCAGAAAGGCGACCGCACCGGCACCGGCACCATCAGCGTGTTCGGCTACCAGATGCGGTTTGACCTCTCGGAAGGCTTCCCTTTGGTGACCACCAAGAAAGTACACCTGAAGTCGATCATCTACGAACTGCTGTGGATGCTCCGAGGCGACACCAACATCCAATACCTGCACGACCACAAGGTGAGCATCTGGGATGAATGGGCCAACCCGAACGGCGACCTCGGTCCCGTGTATGGCGCCCAATGGCGCAACTGGAACAATGAGGGTATCGACCAGATCAAGGAGGTGGTACGCAGCATCAAGGAGAACCCCAATAGCCGCCGCCATATCGTATCGGCATGGAATCCCAGTGTGTTGCCCGACGAACACGAAAAGGACTTTGCTGCCAACGTGGCTGCCGGAAAAGCTGCATTGCCTCCCTGTCATGCGTTTTTCCAGTTTTATGTGGCCGACGGCAAGCTGTCGTGCCAGCTCTACCAACGCAGCGCCGACGTGTTCCTGGGCGTCCCGTTCAACATCGCCTCCTATGCGCTCCTCACCCTGATGATGGCCCAAGTGTGCGGCCTAAAGCCAGGCGAATTCGTCCACACTTTCGGCGACGTACACATCTACAACAACCTCATCGACCAGGTTCAGCTACAACTTTCGAGAACGCCACGCCCCTTGCCTACCATGCAGCTCAACCCCGAAATAAAGGACCTGTTTGATTTCAAATACGAAGATTTTACCTTAATTAATTACGATCCCTATCCAGCCATTAAAGGCGAAGTATCAATATGATTATATCGATTATCGTAGCGATGGCCAAAAACCGCGCCATCGGCATCAACAACCAACTGATTTGGCATAACAGCAACGACCTGAAACATTTCAAGAAGGTGACCCTTGGTCACTGCGTCATCATGGGCCACAACACATGGCTTTCCCTGCCTGGACAAAAAGCCTTGCCCAACCGTCGCAACATCATCATTTCCGACCGTCTGGACCAAGCTCCCGAGAACTACGAGTTGGCCACTTCCATCCCTGAAGCCTTGCAAATGGTACAGGACGAGGAAGAGGTCTTCATCATGGGTGGTGGCAGCATCTATGAGCAGTTCCTACCGAAGGCCGACAGGCTCTATCTTACACGAATTGACAAGGAATTCGAAGCCGACACCTATTTCCCCTACATCAATTTCGAGAACTGGAACCTCATCGACTTGGAAGTCATTGACGATGACCCACAGGTGGATTATGAGTATCGGTTTGAGGTTTGGGAGAGGAAGTGAGGGGTTAAAAGTTAAAAGTTAAAAGTTAAAAGTTAAAAAAAATGCGGAACTCGAGAACGGGTTCCGCATTTTTTATTGGTTTCGGTATCCTTAACGGATCACAGAGACCTTCTGGATGCTCTCGCCATTGGCGGAGATCACCTTGACCATGTAGATGCCGCTCTCGGCATGGCTGAGGTCAAGCACCGTGCTGTTGCCTTCGCAACGCTGGTTGAGCACCAACTGGCCGACCGTATTGTAAACCATCACCTGCTGCAGGTTCTCAGCATTGACGGTGAAACTGCCCTTGGTCGGGTTCGGGAAAAGGCTGACCTGCTGGTCGGCGACATCCTCAACTCCAGTCGTGGAATAATAAATCTTTACACAATACTCGTTGCCATACCTTGCTTTGAAAGGAGCCGAGGTGCAGTTGATATCCTCGTAAACAGCAACCACACGGTAATAATACCAGTTGCCATCCTGCATGCTCTTGGTTTCCTTGTATTCGGTCTTATCGGCTGCCACAAGCTTAATTTGGGTATACTCCGTTTCATCGTTCATCTTTCTGAGAACTGCATAACCGGTGAGATTTTCCGATTCAGGGGCGACCCAAGTAAGGATTGGTTTGAAATTGGCCTGCAAGTCATACCAAAGGCTGGAACCAGGTTCGCAGTTTTCACCCGCAGTGGCACAAACCTCATTGGAGAACTCCGACTCACCACCATCGCTAAGGGCGCATACTCTGTAGCAGTGGCCGCCAATTGCAGCATCTGCATCGACAAATTCGTTTTCGTGGACCAGACCGCAGAGGACACCATCGCGATAAATGTTGTAGCCATAGTCGGTCTTGGCACCGCTCCAACTAAGAAGGATAACACCGCCTTCGTTTGAAGCCACCACTTCACCCGGGATGGGTGCTGGTTCAGGATTGCCACAGTTGTTGTTGACAGTGAACAACGCGCCTTCGGTCAAGGTGTTGGAGTTGGCTTGGGGTTGTTCATAAACCACAGCACCGGTGGCATCCTTGATCTTGAATGAAAGCGAAACATTGTCGGAGCTGGCACCCCACATAAAGGTCACATGACCAACAGGAACATTCAATGTTTCCGTGGTTGGCGTGCTGCTGGTCATCGAGAACGAAGTGACCTCGGCACCGGCACCGTCAACAACGTAGACACGGCCGCCTTTCCAACCGCTCACGTTGGTACAGGTCGCCACCACTTTCCATTCGCAGGTAGGACCAAAGGTTTCCATGGTTTTGGTCTGTTTGCCTTTGGCACCATTGACGATGGTATAGACCTGATAGTTGAAACTACTGTAGAAAGGCACCTCATTGTCGACGATGTTCATGGCCGCACCCGGGGTGACATTGTCAGCAGTGTAGATCACTTTGCCGTTACGCAAGACAATGACTTGGTCGATAGTGGTGAGATTGACGTTCGAAAGGGTCTTCTCGGGGTTGACCCAGCCGATGTTGGCCTCCAAGGATGTCTCACTGGTCTTGGTCACCGTAAAATTGGTGGGAGCCTGAGCAGTGTTGTTGTAGACTTCTGTGGGCACGAAGTTGAAGATAGCACCATCACCCGTGTTGTAGTCGATGTTGTCGAAATCCCAATAGGCATTGTCACCACTGCCGCCCCAGCCCCAGTTGTAGCGGAACATGTCGGCATCGTTGTAGCCTTCGCACACAAAGGCGTGACCACCACCATTGACCGGATCCGGATCGTGTCCTGAATAGTAGATCGGCCAACCCAAATCGAGGGACTCCTTCAACTTTTCTTTCCAAGCTTCGTAAGTGAAAGCGTCTCTCTGCTGATAAACTGCTTGATCGGAGTAACTGAAATACTGCTTGATGCGTGCAGGAACATCCGTAGAGAAAGCACCGCTACCATCGATGGCGTAATTCATGTCAACAGCAATACCGCAATGATACAGCAAAGTGGCCACGGCGTCAATCTCCTGTTGTGGAGCATTGCTGGCGAGTGAATTGGGCATGTTGCCCCAATCATAAGTAGCGGCACCGAAGTCGGCAAACAAGGGGCCAAATGCTGGAGAGTTATAATTGGTATGGCTGCCAGTTCCCTGTAACGGATGGTCCCAATACTTCATCACCTGACCCATCGCTGTGGCGACACAGCCAGCGTAGGTACGTCCACCAGGGCCGCCTGCGGCTTGAGGGCAATAATAGTTGTAGGGATAATCCTGGTTCCATGAGGTTGAGAGCAGATGGAAGGCCTCACGTCCACCATTGAACGACATTTGCTGGCCGTTCGTGGCAACGCTGTTCCATTCAGCAGCCACCAAAGGTGACGCTTCACCTTTGTTGCAGGAGGTACGTCCGGCAATCAAACGATTGAGCATATAACCCAATTCAGGGTTGATGTTCTGGGCATCGAAAGCCTCCTCGTTTGAATAACCCACGATGGGACGGAAGGCATCGTCGGCTGAAACTGCCACGAAACCTTCGTTGCCAAGATTGAACACATAGAAGCAAGCCTCACCGCGAGTGGAAGCACCGGTGTAAACCAGTTCCAAATCCACATTCTGACGGTTCAGCTCGAAATTGGCCTGGACAAACTGCTGTCCGACCATCTTGGCCCTGTTGACATCAACCGGGTGGGCATTCAACATGCCAATCCCCAGGATCAAGGCCATCACTGTCATGAAGTACTTTTTCATTCTTTGTTTAAATTTAGTGAATATTATTGTTGATTATCATTTCTTTACAAAATAGGAGGAGCCGACGTTTTGTCCGTCACTGACTCTTATCACATACACACCTGGCGACAAGGCATCCACTGGAAGGACCATCTGTGTAGTGCCGGCTTGGCATGGTCTTTCCACCAACAGCTGTCCGAGCAAATCATAGATGGCAACCTTGCTCATTGCCTCTCCTTCCACGGTAAGTTGACCGTCAACCGGATTGGGATAGATGCGCATTGACTTGCCATAGGCTTCCTCCACTTCAGTCAATGAATAATAGAATTTCACGAAATATTCGTTTCCGTAGCGTGACTTGAAAGGAGCCGACTCGCATTCAATATCGGTGTAGTTGGCAGTAACCCTGTAATAATACCAGTTGCCGTCTTCCATCACCTTGTTTTCTTTATACTCGGTTTTGTTGGCGGGAACAAGTTTGATACGTTCGTAAGGCTCATCATTTTTCTTGCGATACACGGCATATCCGCTAAGTTCTTCCACCTCGGGACTATCCCAGGTCAGAATGGGTTTCCCGTTTTCCTGCAATTCAAGCCAAAGATTGTCGCCAGCGTAGCAGTTCTCACCTGCAGTAGCGCACACTTCGTTGGAAGGCTCCGACTCACCGCCATCGCCAAGAACACTTACCTGATAGCAGTGACCGCCTAGGGTTGCCCCTTCATCGATAAATTCGTTAGCGGAAGTCAGACGGCATAAAATGCCATCACGGTACACATTGTAACCTATGATTTCTTTATCGGCACCAGCCCAGTTCAAAATGATCACACCATTGTCATCCGTGGCGGTCAACTCTCCTTGAATTCCCTCTGGAGCCAAGTTGCCGCAACCATTGTTGCCCTCGTAGAAAAGGCCGGCTTCCATCTCACCGATGACACCTGAATAAGCGAACACCGAGTTGTTGTCGGAATCTTTCACATTGATGTTGATGGTGTAGTTGGTCAACTCATCACCGGAAGGTACCCAAACCAGGTTTACCCTGCCAAGGGGAACTTCCACTTCGAGAATCGTAGCGGAACTGCTATTGGCCTCAACACGTGAGGCTTCGTGTCCTGCACCATTGCACACGCTGATATAAGAACCTCTCCAGCCTTGAATATTGGAACTTGAAACTATAAATCTCCAGTTGCAGCCAGGTCCGATGCTCACATGGTCTACCATCTGGGAACGTCCCCGTTGACCGTTCGACACGACAAACACCTTATAGGTATAGATGTCATAGTAGGGTATGGTGCTGTCGATGAAACTCATTGCCGAACCAGGAGCGACATTGTCTTCGGTATAGACCACCTCGTTGCCACGCATCACCACGACTTGTTCGATGGCCGTCAGTGGTTGGTTGGTCAAGGTCACGCTCGGATTGACCCACGACACGGTGGCAGAAAGGGCGTTACCCTCGTCGGGAACCACTTCAAGGCCTGTGGGGGCCTGAGGCGCAAGCGCGTAAATGGTTTCTGGAACATAATTGTAGATCACGCTCTCCCCATCTGTATAGTTATGTCCGTCAATATCAAACCATCCATCACTCGATCCGCCCCAACCCCAGTTAAAGTGCACCAAGCCTTCAGCATTGTAACCATCGAGTACATAGGCGTGACCATTGCCACGGTGCACCATGGGCCAGCCCATGTCGATAGCCTCCGTAATGAGGGCCATATAACTATCATGGGTATGGTACTCCCGATAGATATTATCCATCTGGTTGGTATAATAAAAGTATTGTGGCATCACAGTGCAAAGTTTGCCTGTGACCGCACCACTGCTACTGGGACGATAGTTCATGTCGACCGAAACACCGATATGAAAAATAAGTTGTCCCACAGCTTCGATTTGTTCAATTGGAGAGGAGGAACTGATCGTATTGGGCATATTATCCCAATCATAGGTGGTCGCGCCAAAATCAGCCGTAAGCGGGCCGTATTCCGGATGGTCTTCAGGATAGTAGGTGTAACTTCCCCTACCCTGAGTCGGGAAACTCCAATAACGCATCAACTGGGCGGCGGCGGTGGCAACACAGCCAGCGTAGACATGCCCACCAGGACCACCAGCGTCTTCTGGGCAGCCGTAATTGTAAGGATAGTTCTGATTCCAACGGGTATCCACCAGGAAAGTGTCCGCCTTCCCACGATACGGTTCGTAGACGTGACCGTTCTGGCGGAGGGTCTGCCACTCATGCGCCACATTGGGATCTTGAATCGCGTTACGTACACTGCGGCTGGCCGTAATTCCATCGAGATAGTCTTGCAAAGCTGGAGCCATGTCGTCCGGATTGAAAGCTCCTTCTTTGGAATAGCCAATCAACGGACGGTAGCAATCGTCGGCAGACAGAATCACAAAACCCGTGTTGCCGACATTAAACACGTAAAATGAAGGCTGGGCGTACACCAGGGTGAGTTCACTTTGGCGCACCGTCTCGAAATGGGCATTGACAAACTGTTGGCCAAGCGAACGGGCATCCTCAGCACCCACAGGAGCAGCATCGAGTGTGGCAAAGGATACCAAAAGGGTTAAAACCAGCAGCAATTTTTTCATTGGATTCGGTTTAATGGGTTAATGCAAGACAACAACACGCTTTGTAGCCTTTCCAGTGGCAGTTGTCACGCTAACGGTATAGATACCCTGTTCCAGACGCGCCGTGTTGATCGTCAAGGCATCGGTCGAGCCTTGGAATTGGTAGACTTGTTGGCCCACCACGTTATAAAGCACAACTTGCTGGATGCCGGTAGCTTGGATGGAAAGCGACTCCCTGACAGGATTGGGATAGATCATGGCATTTGCATATTGCCCGTCTACGCCAGTCACTGTGATATAAACAAAATCGGTTCCATCTGCGGTGAAGGCCGGGGTAGACTCACAAGCAGAACTGAAGGCGGTCACCTTGTAATAGTAAGCGCCCACGGCAGCCTCATCGAGATACTCCTTTTCCGTACCCTCAACGGTAGCAATCTCAGCATATTCCACCCCATCCTCACTACGGTAAACCTTGTATTTGGATGGATCGTAGTCACAATTCCAAGTGAGATGTGTGCCAAAAGCACCGTTATCGTAATAATACTCACCTTCGAGGTTGGTGGGAGGTGTACAGCTCGGGCAATCATTGCTACCATTGAACACGGTACCACTAAGTTGAGAGGAAGAGCCGGTGAAGGTATAGGCAGACTGTCCGGCAGAATCTTTCAGATTGATGGTGAGTGAAGAGACCACGGCTGTCGGAGCCACCCAATTCAGTTGGAACTCGCCTTCAGGCATCTGGAATTTCTCCGACACAGGCGATGAATTGGCCATGGTGACTTCTTTGAAAACGACCCCATTGTGATCCACAAGCTGAAGCTTGCCACCACTCCAGCCTTGGAAATTGGTGGTCTGACCAATCAGTTTCCAAGTGCAGTTGGGACCGACCAAGGCAACTTTTTTGTACAACATTCCTTCGATGTTGTTGTTGACACCATGGATGGAATATTCATAGCAGCCATCTTCATCGACTTGGTCTTCGAAAGAAAGCTGTTCTCCCGGTACTGGGTTATTGAAAGTATGCAACAAGTTGCCGTCGCGTTTTAAGACAATACTGGATATCGAGGTCAACTGGGCACCTGACGCTGCCACAGTAGGAACCGTGAAAGAGATGGACACGGTATGGGTGGCGGCATCGGCTGGTGCAGCCTCAAGGCTCTCAATGGCGGGAACCATGGCATCGTAAACATAGTCGGGAATCATGTCGAGCACCACCCGCTGGTTTTGGTTGAAGGTTCCATTGCCCGTATTGAGGGCATCGATCTGATAATAGTTGTTATAAGAACCACTCCATCCCCAGTTGAAGTGGAAGTAACGCTGATCGTTGTAGCCATCACAGTTGAAGGCATGGCCTCCTGAGTCGTCACTACCGGAATACATTACTGGAATGCCACGATCGAAACTGGCTATCAACATGTCCTCCCATGCAGCTCTGGAGAAGTCTTCACGGTATTTCAAGCTGACACAGGAAGCATATCTGAAGTGGTTGACCACAGCATCGGGAACATCCTCGGTGTGAGCGCCGCTACCATCCGGTGCATAGTCCATGTCGACCGCAACACCGCAATGGTACATCAGCAAGGCAACTGCCTGGGCTGCAGGATTTACCGAGGAGCCAAGCGAATTGGTCATGGCCGCCCAGTTGTAGGTGGTTTCGCCAAAG
>JAEEGL011253269.1_pt1 | contig 11133 bp, 6 predicted proteins | sample 9134231 | NCBI WGS metagenome assembly JAEEGL01 (sample SAMN16246548, study PRJNA631951) | gut metagenome | biome: gut microbiome; feature: rumen; material: fiber-attached | host: Bos | place: Iran: Karaj | collected 2018-10
ATATTCAAGAAAAGGACATATTCATTTTGCTTCCTGGATTACTTCAATTGCTATTATATTGATTAGTGCCGTTGAATGTTATGGCGGTCCTTTTGGTATTTCTAATTATCTTCCCTACCGCGACTCCTTCTTTATTGCTGCAATGGCGGTTTGTAATTACGTTATTTCACTCCGCAGAAGACAGCTTTATGTTTTCTTTGGCGGCGGTTTTCTAACCTGGATCTTAACAAACATATTAAAATATCAGCCATTATTTGCGGCTAATCCATCTGCTGCCAGTATGAATATTATTATCTGTTCTCTTGGTATTATCACCGTAAATCTTTGTCTTCTTCTATTTGATAAGTTTACAAGACGTGTAGTTGAAATTGCTGAGGAAAGTGAAAACAAGTCTAATCTTGCCCTTAGCAAAATTTCAAATGTAATTGTTGAAACTGCAGAAGGTCTTAATATTGGAAAGCAGCTTTCAGAATCAACTGCAAAAGCCGCAAACAGCGTAGAAGAAATTAATGAACTGTATAATTATATTAACAGTGAGACAACAAGTCTCAGCTCAGAAGCAGTTACCATTAAAGATTCCAGCTTCCAGATTAACGATAAAGCAGACCAGATGAAAAAGAGTGTCCAGAGCCAGAGTAATGCGATTACCTCTACATCAGCCGCACTCAACGAAATGTCTGCAAGTCTTACTAACATCAGCAGCATCGCAAATGACCAGCGGGCCGGAATGAATACTCTTGTAAACAATCTGGACTCTCAGATGAAGCTCCTTCATAACCTTGTAAATGATATGATGAAGGTAAAAGAGTCATCTGATAAGGTGTCTACTTTTGTAGAAGCAGTTAATAAGATTTCTGCACAGACAGGACTTCTTGCAATGAACGCTTCAATTGAAGCTGCTCATGCAGGTACTCTTGGTAAAGGCTTCTCTGTAATTGCATCTGAAATCCGAAAGCTTTCTGAAGAAACAACAAAAAATGCTCAGAAGATTACAGAAACTCTTGAAGAAAATGAAACAATTGTTAATACAACTTCAGAATCTGTAACAGCCTTTTCTGAATATACAAAAACAATTACAGAAGAACTTCGTAAAACTATCCGAGTAATGGAAGAAATTCTTTCCGGCGTTTCAGAAATTGATACAGGTACCCGGGATGTAATGAATGCCCTTACCCAGATTGTAGATGATGCTAATTTAAATACCCAGCTTGCCGAAGGTGTTGCCGGTGAAATTATTCAGCAGAACTCTGCCCTTCAGAATATTTCCAATGGTACAGAACAGCTTCAGCAGAAAGTAAGCAATCTTGAAGGACTTCTTTCTAACATCCGTGATGCTATCGAAGAAATAGATAGAAATGCTTCTGCAAATGAAATTGTAGCAGCAAAAATCTCCGGAGCCCTCTGCTAATCATAAAAAAAATCTATAAGTCCTCAAAAAAAATATTGACAATTTAATTTAATGTGTTATTATTTTTATTAGCGACAACGTTGTAGTACTTTACGAAAACGTTGTAAATAAAAAAAACTTTTGCCATAAGGCAATACAAGAAAAGGAGAAACCATAATGAAAAAATTTATTATTGGTGCTGCTATGTTGGCTCTCGCTGCAACTTCTTTGTTCGCAGAGGGAAAAGTTCTTAACGTTTATTGTTGGAACGATGAATTTGCTTCACGCTTTAACGATTACTACAAGGCTAAGAATCCTAAGGCTTTGGAAGGCGTAACTGTAAACTTCATCCAGACTCCAAACCAGGGATCTGCTTACCAGGATAAGCTTACTTTGGCTCTTCTTAAGAATGAAGAAGTAAAAGTAAATGATCGTGTAGACCTCTTTCTCGTAGAAGCAGACTATGCTGTTAAATTTACAAAAGACGGATATGCTCTCGATGTAATGAAAGACGTTGGTCTTACAAAGAAAGATCTCGCTAATCAGTACAAATATACAAAAGATGTTGTAACAGATGCTAAGGGTGTACTCCGTGGTGTTTCTTGGCAGGCTTGTCCAGCTGGTATGATCTACCGCCGTTCATATGCTAAGGCTTTGTTCGGAACTGATGATCCAGCAAAGGTACAGGAAAAAGTTGCTGACTGGAACAAGTTCAATGCTGTAGCTGCACAGGCTAAGGCAAAGGGATACTACATGGTATCTGGATATGATGATACATACCGTATCTTCGATGACAACAGAAAGTCAGCTTGGGTTAAGGGTAACAAGATTGTTGTTGACCCAGCTATCAACACATGGATTTCACAGACTAAAGAATTCACAGACAAGGGATATAACAACAAGACTTCTCTCTGGGCTGCTGAATGGTCTTCTGGAATGATGAAGAACGGAAACGTATTCGCTTACTTCGGACCAGGTTGGCTCATCGACTTCTGTATGGCTAAAGACGATCCTGCTTCTGCTGCAAACGCTGGAGACTGGGGATTCTGTGAAGGTCCACAGGGCTTCTCTTGGGGTGGAACTTGGATTTGTGCTGCTAACGGAACAGACAACATCGAACTCATCAAAGACATCATGAAGACTCTTACATGTGATCAGGCTAACATGACTACTCTTGCTAAGGAAACAGGCGACTTCGCTAACAACGTTCCTGCTATGACAGCTTTGGCTAACGACAAGACTTTCCACAACTCAGTACTTGGTGGACAGAACCCATACGCTCTTCTCTTGAAGAACGCTCAGTCAATCAACAAGAACACAATTTCTAAGTATGATCAGGGTATGTCTGAAAACATTCAGGCTGCTATGAAAGATTACTATGAAGGAAAAGTAACTCTTGAAGAAGCTTGGGACAACTTCTATACATCAGTAATTGAATTGTATCCAAACTTGAAGAGATAGTTTATAACTAACCTTCAAAAAGGGGGAATTGCACTGCACTTCCCCCTTTTTTTGAGTAAAAAATAAATCCAAGAGGACGGTGTTATGAACACTAATGTTTCAACAAAAAACAGTAAAAAAAAGCATACAGTACAGTATGACAGATGGGGCTATTTCTTTATTGCTCCTTTCTTCCTTGTATATATAGTTTTTTCTTTAATTCCCCTTTTAACAACATTCATTTATAGTTTTTTTGAAAATTATCGTATAGGTCTTGATACAGTAGGACCTTATGCTAAAGTTTATAGATATTTTGATGGTAACAAAGAAGATTTCGAGTGGGAACTCGAAGAGCTTCCATTGGCTCTTGATACTTTCGTAGCTGAATACGAAGGTGACACACTCACTCTCGATATAAAAGATGAAGTTATGGACGCACTTTATGAGGTTGATGGTACAATCGATTATGAAGCCTATGAAAAAGACCTCGTAACTTTGCTTGAAAAAGATATTGATGCAGGTAAATCTGTAGAAGAATTTGGTGAAGATGCAAAAGCTCTTATTACAAAAGAGATTTCTGCCTTTAAGAAAAACATCTCTGTTGTTTTCAATAAGAACGACAACATGGGGCGCTATTTCTTAAACACAATGATTATGTGGATTATGGGCTTTGTTCCTCAGATCTTAATCTCTCTTCTCCTGGCCGTTTGGTTTACTAATACTGAATTGAATCTCAAATTCCAGAGATTCTTTAAGACAGTTATTTATATGCCTAACCTTATCATGGCTGCTGCCTTCTCAATGCTCTTCTATGCAATGTTCTCTCCATCAGGTCCAATCAACGGTCTTCTTGCAAAGTTCTATACAAGCATGTCAAACGGAAGTGCAGCTGCCGGTGCAGAGTTTGAACCTGTACGCTTCTTCTCTTCTACAGGCTGGACACGAGGACTTGTTGCAACAATGAACTTCCTTATGTGGTACGGAAATACAACAATCATGCTTATGGCTGGTGTAATGGGAATTGATACAAGTATTTTTGAAGCAGCACGTATTGATGGTGCTGGTCCATTCAAGACCTTCTTCAAGATTACTCTTCCACTTCTTTTGCCTATTTTCGTTTACGTTCTTATCACTTCATTAATTGGTGGTATCCAGATGTTCGATGTACCTCAGATTTTGACAAATGGTAAAGGTACTCCAAACAGAACTACCATGACAATTATCATGAAGTTGAATAACCACTTGTTCAGTAAAAACTACGGACCTGCAGGTATTACCTCAATCCTTATTTTTGCTATTACCGGTATTCTCAGTGGTGTTGTATATAAGACAACAATGCAGAAGTACACAAACAAACGTTAGGATTATAGGAGAAAATAGATTATGGAAAAAATAGCTAGCCAGAGCAGAAATGTTGGAGTAAAGAGAGTTATTTGTTATGTAGTTTTAGTACTTCTTGCAATCATTTCTCTCTTTCCTCTTTATACTATGCTTATAAACTGTACTCGTCTCCATTCACAGATTCAGCAGGGTTTTTCTTTCCTTCCAGGATCTGCATTTGGAAAGAACTTTACAAACCTTGCTATCAATAAGGAAACTACCAGTGGTTTCTGGCAGTCTCTTATTCAGAAATATGACATTGCAGATAAAGGTAACTACGCTGAGAACTATCCTGTTCTTCGTGGTATGTTAAACTCACTCTTTATTGCAGCTCTTACTGCCCTCTTTACTACTTACTTCTCTGCAATGACTTCATACGGAATCTATATGTATAACTTCAAACTTAAGAAGTTCTCATTCCGTTTTATCATGGCAATCATGATGGTTCCAACTCAGGTTTCAACACTTGGTTTCATAAGACTTCTTGAAAAACTTCATCTTATGAACTCTTTTGTTGGTCTTATTGTTCCTTCAATTGCAGCCCCTATCGTCTTCTTCTATATGTATCAGTCTATGGAAGCAACACTTCCTTATTCTATTGTAGAAGCTGCCCGTGTAGACGGTTGTCCTGAATTCAGAACCTTCAATCAGATTGTAGTACCAATGATGAAGCCTGCTTTTGCAGTACAGATTATCTTTGCTTTCGTTTCATCATGGAATAACTACTTCGTTCCAGCTCTTGTTATTACAGACAAGATTAAATGGACAGTACCTATTGTAATCGCTGCTGCACGTAATGCTGACTATATGAACCGTGACCAGGGTATTAACTACATGCTTATGACTCTTGCAATTGTTCCTCTTATGGTTATGTATCTTACCCTTTCACGCTACATTATTGGCGGTACTACTGCAGGTGGTGTAAAAGAGTAAGTTTTCTTGCCTCTTCGAGATTTTTTTGCTGCCAGAGAAGTAAAGCTCTGGCAGTTTTTTTTTTATTAGTAAAAGATGATTTTCATAAGAAATTTTGTATTAACAAAAACAAATTAATAGATTATAATTAAAAAGATATATTAGGCATAATATATTTTAATAACTTTTATACGAATTAAATATTTTTAGGAGATATTTATATGTCAAGAAAAATTACTATCATCGGTGCAGGACAGGTTGGTTCTACTGTTGCCTATGCCCTTACCTTGAAGCAGATTGCTTCTGAAATCGTTATCATCGATATCATTAAAGAAAAGGCTATGGGAGAGGCTATGGATATCCGCCAGGGTACACCTTTCATTGGCCCGGTTTATGTACACGATGGAGATTACGAGGATGCTAAAGGATCTGATATCGTTGTATTTACTTCTGGAGTAGGACGCAAACCTGGACAGTCTCGTCTTGACCTTACACAGACTAACGTTGATATTACTAAGTCTGTAATTCCACAGATTACAAAGGCAGCTCCAAACGCTCTCTACGTAATCGTAGCTAACCCAGTTGATATTCTTACATATCAGTTTGTAAAAACATCTGGTATTCCTGCTAACCGCATTTTCGGTACAGGTACTATGCTTGATACAGCCCGCTTCCGCGCACGTATCGCAGAAACATACAAGGTAGCTCAGGAAAACGTACACGGTTACGTATTCGGTGAGCACGGAGATTCTTCTTTCGTACCTTGGTCTCTTGCAAACATCGGTTCTATTCCTGTTGATGATTTTGCAAAATCTTACCGCGGCGACAAACTCCCAGACTTCGACAAGAATGATGTTGAAGACTATATCCGCAAGTCTGGTGGAATTATCATTGCTGCAAAGAAGTGCACAAACTATGCTATTGGTGTAACAACAGCTACTCTCTGTGAAGCTTTGAACTATGACACAGATTCAGTTCTTACAATTTCTTCTATGCTCGATGGCGAATACGGAATTAAGGACGTATGTCTTTCTATTCCTACAGTTATCGGTGGCAACGGAATCAAGGGACGTCTTGAAGCTCCTCTTACAGACAAAGAAATTGAGTCTCTCCGCCACAGTGCAGACTGCCTCAAAGATGTTATCAAGCAGGTTAATTTCTAATCCAGGAGCCGTAAAATGGAATACAAAATTGAACATGATTCAATGGGCGAAGTAAAGGTTCCTGCAGATAAATACTGGGGAGCACAGACAGAACGCAGCCACGAAAACTTCGAAATTGGTGTTGGCATAGAAACTATGCCACGTGAAATCACAAAGGCTTTTGGTTATCTTAAAAAGGCAGCAGCTATGGCTAACAATGCTCTCAAGCCTGAAAAGATGACAAAGGAAAAGCTCAATGCAATCAAAAAGGCTTGTGATGAAGTAATCGCAGGTAAACTCAACGATCACTTCCCTCTCGTTGTATGGCAGACAGGTTCTGGTACTCAGAGCAACATGAATGCAAACGAAGTTATTGCTAACCGCGCTAACGAAATTGCAGGAAAGAAAATCTGTCATCCAAATGATGATATCAACATGAGCCAGTCTTCTAACGACACCTTCCCTACTGCACTTCACATTTCTGCAGTATATGCTATCGAAGACAAACTTTTCCCGGCAATCGACACTCTCGTAAATACTTTCAAAAAGCTCGAAAAAGAGAATATGAAGATTGTTAAGTCTGGACGTACTCACCTCCAGGATGCTGTACCTATTTCATTCGGTCAGGAAATCTCTGGATGGAGAACTTCTCTCGAGCAGGATAAAAAAATGCTCCAGGCTTCTCTTCCATTCCTTAAGCAGCTTGCTCTCGGTGGTACAGCAGTAGGAACTGGACTCAACACTCCAAAGGGCTTCGACAAAAAGGTTGCAGAATGTGTAAGCGAACTTACTGGAAAGAAGTTCGTAACAGCACCTAACAAATTCCACGCTCTTACATCTAAAGACGAATTAGTATACGCACACGGAGCAATCAAGGCTCTCGCTGCAGATATGATGAAGATTGCTAACGACGTTCGCTGGCTCGCATCTGGTCCTCGTGACGGTCTTGGAGAAATCCACATTCCTGAAAATGAACCAGGTTCATCTATCATGCCAGGAAAAGTAAACCCTACACAGTGCGAAGCAGTTACTATGGTTGCCGTTCAGGTAATGGGTAACGATGCCGCTATCGGTTTTGCAGCAAGCCAGGGTAACTTTGAATTAAACGTATTCATGCCAGTTATTGCATACAACTTTATTCAGTCTGCCCGCCTTCTCGCAGAGGCAATGCTCAGCTTCAACAAGAACTGTGCAGTTGGAATTAAGGCTAATAAAGACAAGATGCACCATAACCTTTACAACTCTTTGATGCTGGTAACAGCATTGAACCCATACATTGGTTATGAAAACGCTGCTAAAACAGCACACAAAGCTTTTGATGAAAATATCTCCCTCAAAGATGCCTGCGTAGGACTCGGTTTCCTCACAGCAGCAGAGTTTGATAAGGTATTCAAGCCGGAAGCTATGGCATTCCCTCGCTAACGCACAAAAGGTCGGCAAGCAGTGCCTGCCGACCTTCTTTTTTTAAGGAGCTTCATCTGAAACTTCACATTTCAATGAAACAAAAAATCCCGGTTTTCATTCTTCTTACAGTTTCACTCATTCTTTTAGCTGTTATAACTCCTTCTTATTTACACAACAAATCACACGAAATCTCAAATAATCAGCTTGTTGCATCTCATATTCATAGCCTCATAGCAGGAAACATTGAACGACCTATTGGTATTATGACAGGTCTCAGTTCTGATGAATTTCTTATTCAGGCTCTTGAAGGCGAAAAAAACATAAATGAAAAAGCAATGGAAAAGATGATGTCTTCTTTCCTTTCTGCCGTAAAAAATCAGTTTGGCTATGATTCAATTTTTGTTGTTTCAGATCAGACAAAACGCTTTTATACCTCAAACGGAATTGCCAAAATTGTTAATCCACAGTTAGATCCTTATGACAACTGGTATCCTATTTTTCTTGATTTAGGAAAAAAACTTCATGTAGAAGCAGACCGAGACCAGCTTTTTGATTACCGCTGGAGCATTTTTGTTAACGCCCGAATAATCGGTGATGAAGGCAAAACAATTGGCGTATGCGGAATAGGTCTTCCAATGGATGACTGGCAGAAAATGCTTTTATCCGTTGAAAAAGAATATAAAGTAAAAATAAATCTTATTGATTCTCAGGGCCTTGTTCAGATTGATACTGATTACAACAATATAAAAAATGCCTACATTTCTGATGCTCTTTCGGACTCAGCCACTCCAGGAGGCTTTACCCACACCGAAAAAGGAAGAAACGGTTTTAGAATGACACGTTATCTTAATAATCTTCAATGGTATCTTGTTGTTCAGGGTAGCAATCATATAGAAGCAGAATTTGAAGGGACACTGATAATTATTCTCATTAATATTTTCATGATTACTGCAATAATTTTATTACTGCTCGAACATAAAAAAGTTCTTCATCATGATCTTGTAAAATCTTCTCTACCGGAAGATGAATTAACCGGACTTCCAAACCGTAATTATATAAAAGAAGCTTATGGAGAACTTGGTGTCTTTAACACAACCCGTTATAAGTCACTTGCGGTATTTGATATAGATCATTTTAAAACTGTAAACGATATTCGAAACGGTGATGAAATAATCCTTAAAATAGTTGAGTTTGCTAAAAAAGCTCTTGGTGAAAAAGGCATTATGTTCCGTTATTCGGGCGATGAGTTTGTTCTTTTTATTGAAATGGAACTTTCACAAGCAGAAGAAAAATTTAAGATCTTCTGCCAGGAAGCAAAAGAAAAACTGGATGTAACAATTTCTGTCGGTATAGTCCAGGTAGATTTGTCTGTTTCAATTAAAACAAATTACTATCGTGCTGTTCAAGCCTGCTATGCAATAAAAGAAGCTGGTGGAAACGGTGTAGGAAAAAGATGAAAAACAAATCCTCAAACATCTTAAAAAAACAAACCATTTTATATATCACTTCCACAATGGCTTTTATTTTTTTTATAACAGCTTTTATTGTCTATTTTTATTTTTCTAATCTAACCCGAGATAATCAGAACAAAACAATTTCTCTTGCAACTGAAAAAAAAATTATTGAGTTAAATACCTTTTTTACTTCTGCAGAAAATATTGTAAAAGAATTCCAGTCTTATATTATTGGTACATTAGATGAAGAAAGACTTCTTAACGATTCTGAATATGAAACAGAATATATGGATAATCTTGCAAAAGTAATGTCTTCTCTAGCAGTTTTCCAAAAGGGTGCCAGTGGTGCGTTTTTCCGGATGGAAAGTATAAAATATGGACCAAACAGAGGTCTTTCACTTATTGGCAGTTATAAAAAAAGTTTTGTAAGCATAAGACCAACAAACCTTTCTAAATACTCCCCTACTGACACAGAAAATGTCGGCTGGTATTATCTGCCCATATGGAAAAAAGGTCCGGTATGGACACCTCCATACAATAATATAAACATCAGCCAAAAGATGATTTCTTACTGTATTCCAGTTTATAGAGATGAAAAGCTTTTAGGTGTGGTTGGCATTGATTTAAATCTTGCAATTATTGAAGATATGGTTAATTCCCTTCAGCTGGAAAGCTCTAAAGGCATTCTGCTTGGTGAAGAAAATAATCTTATTCATTTAAATACACGTTATGAACTTACAAAAGCTGTTGAGCGTTCGGCAGAGCTTGCTGATATTCTTGAGCTTTTTCAGAATCAAAAAGATCAATCTCTTCAACAATTTTCATGGGAAGGTAAAAAATATTACGGAAGTCTTACAAAATTAGACAACGGCATGTCTTATATTACGGCTATCTCTAAAAGCGAATTATATAAAAATGTATATGGGCAGATAGTTTTACTTATTGTTACCTTTATTATGGTAACTCTCTTAACTGTTGTTTTGATTTTCTTCATAAACTCCAAAATTATCAGACCTATAAAAATTATTACAAGAACAACAAATAGACTTGCCCGAGGTGAATTATTTATAGATATTCCTTACCAGTCAGAAAATGAAATTGGAACACTTGCAAACAATATCCGCTTAATGACAACTCAGCTTAAAGAATATATTGAATACATCAGCGAGCAGACAAAAAAGGAACGCGAAGCAAAAGAGGCAGCCCTTACCGAAAGCCAGATAAATGCAGCCGCTTCTCAGGCTAAGTCTGCCTTCCTTGCAAACATGAGCCATGAAATCAGAACTCCAATCAATGCTGTACTTGGTATGAACGAAATGATCCTTCGTGAAGCCAAAGACAAAAACATTCTCGGATATTCAGCAAACATTAAAACTGCCGGTGCTAACCTTCTCTCTATTGTAAATGATGTTCTTGATTTCTCTAAAATTGAAGCCGGCAAAATGGAACTTCTTCCAGACAATTATGAAATGTCATCTCTCATTATTGATTTAATGAACATGACTCGTGAACGAGCCCAGAACAAAGGCCTTAAATACGAACTTAATATTTCTCCAGATTTTCCAAAGACCTTATTCGGCGACTCTATCCGCATAAAGCAGTGTATCTTAAACCTTCTTACAAATGCCATTAAATATACAAAAGAAGGTTCAATTACTTTTACCATCTCTTTCGAAAAGCTTACAGAAGACCAGCTTATGTTAAAGGTTCATGTAATTGATACAGGCTGCGGAATTAAGAGTGAAAATATGGAAAAACTCTTTGCTCCTTTTGAAAGAATTGAAGAAGGTAAAAACAGAACTATTGAAGGCAGCGGACTTGGAATAAGCATTGTTCGTAAACTTTTGCATATGATGGAAAGTACGCTTGAGGTTCAAAGTACTTACGGAAAAGGCTCAGACTTTTCTTTCCAGATTAAGCAGAAGGTTATAGACTGGACTCCAGCCGGAGACCTGAATGAGGCCTATGAAGAAAGCGTAAAACAAATGGCCGGATATAAAGAAAAGCTGCATGC
>JAEEGL011802207.1_pt1 | contig 11133 bp, 6 predicted proteins | sample 9134231 | NCBI WGS metagenome assembly JAEEGL01 (sample SAMN16246548, study PRJNA631951) | gut metagenome | biome: gut microbiome; feature: rumen; material: fiber-attached | host: Bos | place: Iran: Karaj | collected 2018-10
ACCAGCTGGGGCGTATCCACCCGCCTGATCGGCGCCATCATCATGACCCACGGCGACGAGCGCGGCCTGAAGCTGCCCCCCATGATCGCGCCCTACCAGGCGGTGATCCTGCCTATCGCGGCGCATAAGGGCGGCGTGATGGAAAAGTGCGAGGAAGTGTTCAGCGCGCTGAAAGCCGCCGGCATCCGCGTGAAGCTGGACGACCGGGACAACGTGTCTCCCGGCTGGAAATTCAATGAATGGGAACTCAAGGGCGTGCCCGTCCGCGTGGAAATCGGCCCCAAGGATATCGAAAACGGCGTGGCGACGGTCATGCGCCGGGATACCTTTGAAAAGGGCACGATCCCGCTGAACGATCTGGCGGAAGAACTGAAAAAGCTGCTGGACGATATTCAGCAGAACATGTTCAAAATCGCCGATGAATTCCGCCTCGCCCACACCAGGGACGTGCATAGCTACGACGAACTGAAAGCCCAGGTAGAGGGCGGCTATGCCCGCGCCATGTGGTGCGGCGACCGGGCCTGCGAGGATAAGATCAAGGAAGAAACCAACGCCACTTCCCGCAACATGCCCTTCGATCAGACGCCCTTCGGCGACACCTGCGTCTGCTGCGGACGGAAAGCCGATAAGGTCATGTACTTCGCCAAGGCGTACTGAGAAACGGAAAGCAAATGAATAAGAACAATTATACGCAAACCCCCTGGAACACGCCCTTCATTCCCCAGCGGGCTGACCCCTTTGTGACCCGCGTGGGAGGCATATGGTATTTTACCGCATCCGTGCCCGAATACGACCGCATTATTCTCCGCTGCGCGGACAGCTTAGCGGGCCTGCGGAATGCGGAGGAAAAAGTAATCTGGCGCGCCCATGAGAACGGCGTTATGAGCAGGCATATCTGGGCCCCCGAGCTGCACCGCATCGACGGGGCCTGGTATGTGTATTTCGCGGCGGGAGAAAAGAAAAACAAATGGAAGATTCGGCCCTGGGCGCTGAAATGCGAGGGGGAAGACCCTTTGGCGGGCCCCTGGATCGAATGCGGCAATCTGAAACGCGCGGACGGGGACGAATTCAGCTTCACGGATTTTTCCCTGGATATGACCACCTTCGCCTACAATGGCAGGCGGTACTGCGTGTGGGCCGAAAAGGTGAGCGTGGGGAAAAAGATTTCCAACCTGTATATCGCCGAAATGGCCGATGCCCTCACCCTGAAAACACCGCAAATGCTGCTTTCTTCTCCTTCCTACGCCTGGGAACGCCACGGCTTTTGGGTCAACGAGGGGCCGGCTTTCCTGGAAAATGACGGACGGGCGTATATCACCTATTCCGCCAGCGACACCGGCCCGGCGTACTGCATGGGGCTTATGTGGGCGGAAGGCGGAAGCGACCTGACGGACCCCTCCGTCTGGCACAGGCTGAACCGCCCCTGGCTTTCAACCGACGCGGAAAAAGGGATATTCGGCCCCGGCCACAACAGCCTGTTCCGGGATGAACAGGGACGGCCTTATATGGCTTATCACGCGCGGCCTTACGACGAAATCATCGGCGATCCCCTGTATGATCCCAACCGCCACGCCTACGTGATGCGGCTGGATTTTTCGGACGGACTGCCCAGGGCGGACCTGAACAACCAATTGTTACAAACCCTTTAGGTAACTATTCAGACGCCTGAAGAACACTTTCAATCAGTAAGAGTTGGGAGTTGAGAGCAGAGAGTTGAGATTTATTCGTCAATCAAAGCAGGACTCTTGTACTATATCATCTCAACTCTCAGCTCTTCACTCTCAACTCTGATTATAAGTGTCATTGAAAATACCTCGACGGAGCAATACCTCGTTAGACATCTTTGAGCCATGCCTTCGCGCATGGCTATTTTTGCGCTCGAAATTGAAATTTTCTTCTTTTTTTGTGGAAAATGTATTGACATTTGCCATGCGTTCCATTATTATTAATTTAAGATAAATACTGAATGGTTTGGAACATTCCAAAGCAAAGACGAGGAATGGGGGAGGATCGGCAATGAAGATGCGCCTATTGGCCGCACTGCTGTCGGTAGTTTCTATCGCCGCTCTGTGTGCCGGATCATGCGCGGATACGCTGTCCGCGGAGGAACCGGTAAAACCGCCCCGGTTCACCAGTGTTTCGGTGCATGATCCTTCCATCATTCGGGCGAACGGAACCTTCTATATTTATGGAAGCCACATGGCGGCAGCCAAAAGCGATGATCTGATGAACTGGAAAGTGTTCAGCAAGGACGCGAAGGCAGGCTGCACGCTGGTGGAAAACGTTCAGGTTCAGATGAAGGAGGCTCTTTCCTGGGCAAAAACGGACACCTTCTGGGCGCCCGACGTACAGCAGCTTCCGGATGGACGCTTCGCCATGTATTACTGCACCTGCGAAGGCTCAAGCCCTCTTTCCGCTCTTGGCCTGGCCATTGCCGAGGAACCGGAGGGGCCCTTTGTGGATCAGGGCGTTTTCCTCAAGAGCGGCATGGCGGGCTATAACGCGAATTATTATCCCAACGTTGTGGACCCCTGCGCGTTCTTTGACAAGGACGGGCGCTTCTGGATGGTGTACGGAAGCTATTCCGGCGGCATCTTCATTTTGGAAATGAACCCGGAAACGGGATTCCCGCTGGATGGGCAGGGGTACGGAAAAAAACTGCTGGGCAAGAACCACGCCCGCATCGAAGGCCCCTATATCCTCTACAGCCCCGATACGGATTATTACTATCTTTTCCTCTCCTTCGGGGGATTGGACAGCAACGGCGGCTACAATATCCGCGTCTGCCGTTCCAAAAACCCGGACGGACCCTATGAGGACAGCTTGGGCCGGGATATGATCCAATGCGGCGGGGCCAACGGCACGTTTTTCCATGATGTGGATTATGAGCCTTACGGTGTCAAGCTCATGGGCGGCTACAAATTCGACAAGGCGGACAGCGACACGAACAAGAGCGTGCAGGCTTTCCGCTCTCCGGGACATAACAGCGCGTATTACGAGGAAGAAACCGGCCGCTATTTCCTGATTTTCCACACCCGCTTCGCAAACAGCGGCGAAAGCTTTTCCGTGCGCGTGCATCAGATGTTCATAAACGCCGACGGCTGGCCCGTCGTATCTCCCCTGCGCTACGCGGGAGAGGATGGGAAAGCCCCCGTTCCGGAGCATTTCCCCGGCGTGTACAAGGTGCTGTTCCACGAACACGACATCAACAGTGTGGAGCATGTGTCTCAAATTGCTTCTTTGAACAGGGATGGCACGGTAAGCGGGGCGTGCGAGGGGACCTGGGAAAGCACGAAAGACGGCGGGGTGACCCTGACCCTGAACGGGGAAGCCTACACCGGCGTATTCACCCGCTGCATGGACGGAGCGCAGAGCGCTTGGGTTCCCTGCTTCACGGCCCTCAATGCGAAAGGCGAGGCCGTGTGGGGCGTCCGCGCGGATGATTTGCCCTGATTCTATTTTAGCAGCGTAAACCGGGAGGTGCGGTGATGAGAAAAGGATTGTCTTTGCTGGCAGCGCTGATGATGCTGGCGGCATGCGTAGGCCCCTGGGCCGCCTTGGGGGAGGACGGCGTTCGTATGGGACGGACGGAACCGCTCTACACCCAGGCGTCGGCGGGATACACCCTGACTGTGTACAGCGGAGAACCGATCGCTTTTGAAACGGATCTGATGCTGCTGACGGGAGAGACCGGGCAGGTGGAATTCACGGCGCCGGAGGATGGGCAGTATGAAATCTGGCTCACCTATCGGAACATAACCGCATCCACCCTGCCCACGGAAATGATCGTCCGCCTGGACGGCGGCCTGCCCTTCAACGAGCTGCGGCGGGTGAAGCTCAATTCCCTGTGGATCGTGGAGGACAGCCGGATCCCCACGGACCGCTACGGCAACCAGATTTCACCCACGCCTGTTTCCGCGGCCGTTGACCAAACCGCGGGCATTACCGATTCCACGGGCCGCACGGACGTCCCCTTCCTGTTTGAACTGCGCGCGGGAAACCACACCCTGTCTCTGGACGTTCAGGACAGCGGCGCGCATATTTCCCAGGTGATTCTGAAAGCGCCCCAGCTGCTTCCTGCCTATGCGGGGGAAAGCGCCGAAGGGAACAGCCTGATCATCATCGAGGGGGAGGATATTTCCACCCGAAGCAAATCCTCCATTCGTGGCGCGGGAGAGTTCAATGCCGTGCTCACCCCTTACAGCACAGAGCATCGCGTGCTCAACCATTTGGCGGGCGCGTCCTTCGATACGGCGGGGGACACGGTCACCTATTCCTTCCGGGCTGAAAATGCGGGCTGGTATAACCTGGATTTTCATTACCGGCAAAGCGTGAAGGCTGATTTCCCGGTTTTTATCGACCTGCTGATCGACGGGGAGATGCCGTCCTACGCCGCCCGGCAGATCCATATGGATTACGCCACCGGCTTCACCGACAAAACCATCATGCGGGGGGAACAGCCTCAGACTTTTTACCTGTCCGAGGGCGAGCATACCCTTTCCCTGCGCATCAACGCGGCGCTGCTGACCCCGGTGTATGAAATGATCGACCGGGTGCTGAGCGAAATCAACAGCCTGAGCCTGGAAATCACCCGGCTGTCCGGCGGCGTGGCGGACCAGTACCGCAGCTACAACGTGCGGGAATACATTCCCGATATCGAGGACCGCCTGAACGGCTGGGGCGACGAGTGCGCGGCCGCCGTGGAATACGTGAAGCAGTATTCGGCCATCGGCTCCGGCAGCGCTTTTTCCAGCCTCACCCTGTGCGCGGATCAGCTGCACCGCCTGGCGGAAAAGCCCGAGGACCTGCCCAGGCGCCTGTCCGAGCTTTCCACCGGCTCCAATTCCGCCTCCCGCATGCTGGCCCAGCAGTTGCAGGATATGGCGAATAACGATCTTTCCATCGACCAGATCATTTTCTATCAGAACGGCGCGGTGCTGCCCAAGCGCGCTGACTTCGCGGAAGCGGCGGGAAAAAGCGTGGAGCGCTTCGTCACTTCCTTCTCCAGCCAGGATTATGCGGCGGGAACCGGCAAGGAAGGCCATCTGCAGGTGTGGATGGGCCGCAGCCGCCAGTACGTGGAGCTGCTGCAGAACCTGATTGACATGGAATTCACCCCGCGCACGGGCGTTGAAGTGGATATTTCCCTGATGCCGGACGCCAGCAAGCTGGTGCTGGCCAACGCGGCGGGCACCGCGCCGGATGTGGTGCTGAGCCTGCAGTACGTGGTGCCCAGCTACCTGAACATCCGCGGCGCGCTGTACGATCTGACCCAATTCGAGGATTTCGGTGAAGTGGCCCAGCGGTTTTCCCCCGGCCTGTTCATTCCGTACACTTTGAACGACGGCGTGTACGCCATGCCGGAAACGGTGAATTTCTGGGTGATGTTCTACCGGAAGGATATCCTGGACGCCCTGTCCATTCAGGTGCCGGACAGCATGGAGGAAGTGAAGCTGATCCTGCCCGAGCTGCAGCGGCGGAACATGAATTTCTATTTCCCCACGGCGGGGATGGGCGGCATGAAGGTGTTCCCCGGCACCCTGCCCCTGATTTTGCAGGCGGGCGGCTCCATCTATGCCGACACGATCGGCGATACCACCCTGGACAGCGATCAGTCCCTGAGGGGCTTCAGGGAAATGACGGAGCTGTTCACCGTATACAACATGCCCACCGACGTGCCGTCTCCCGGCTTCTATCAGCAGTTCCGGGACGGCACCCTGCCCATCGGCATCGCCGACCTCGGCACCTATAACCTGCTGCTCAACGCCGCGCCGGAGCTGGATTCCCTGTGGGATATCGCCCTGTATCCCGGCCTGACCCAGGAGGACGGAACCGTGGCGCGGTGGACCACCGGCGGCGCGGAAACCATGGCGATCCTGAGCCAGACGAAGATGCCGGAGGAGGCATGGGCCTTCCTCAAATGGTGGAGCAGCAATGAGGTGCAAGCCGAATTCGGCAGCCTGCTCCAAAGCACTTACGGCTCCGAATACATCTGGCCCACCGCCAACTCTGAAGCCTTTGCCACCCTGCCCCTCAAGAGCGCGCATAAAAAGGTCGTTATGAGTCAGATGGAATGGATGACCGAAGCGCCCTGGGTGCTGGGCACCTATATGCTGGAGCGGGAGCTTTCCAACGCCTTTATCTCCGTGGCGGTGGACGGCGTGGACGCCCGCCGGGCCCTGGATACGGCGGTGAAGCGCATCAACCGGGAAACCTACCGGAAGCTGGAGGAATTCGGCTACTATAAGAACGGGGAAATGCTGAAGGATTTCCCCACGCCCACGATGGACGTGGTGCAAAGCTATGTGGACGCCTGGAATGAGGCGCATCCTGCGGCGGAGGAGGGAAAGCAGCCATGAGAACGAAAAAAAGCACGCCCTACCTGTTTCTCGCCCCGTACCTGGCGCTGTTTCTGATCTTTATCGTAATCCCCACGGTCATGGCCATCGGCCTTTCCTTCACCAATTACAACGCGGTGCAGACTCCTCAGTTCGTGGGATTGACCAACTATATCAACCTGCTCACCCAGGACACCGTCTTTTTGCAGTATGTGCTGCCCAATACGGTGCTGTTCGCGGTGATCGTGGGCCCGGTCGGATATCTGCTGGCCTTCTTCCTGGCCTGGAGCCTGAGCCAGCTGACCCGGCTGCCCCGCACCATCCTGGCCCTGATCATCTATTCCCCCTCCATGACCATGGGCGTGGCCATGACGGTAATGTGGCGCGTGGTGTTCCTGGGGGACCAGAGCGGCATCGCCAACTACGTGCTCACCCAGCTGGGGATCATTACGGAACCCATCGTGTGGATGCTGAACACCTCCTACATCATGCCCATCGTGATCATCGTGGCGCTGTGGAGCAGCATGGGCGTGGGCTTCCTGGCCATGCTGGCGGGCCTGCTGAACGTGAACGCCGAGCTGTATGAAGCCGGGGCCATCGACGGCATCCGCAACCGCGTGCAGGAAGTGTTCTACATCACCATTCCTTCCATGAAACCGCAGATGCTGTTCGGCGCGGTGATGAGCATCGTGGGCGCGTTCCAGGCGGGCAACATCGGCGTGATGCTCACCGGGTCCAATCCCACGCCGCAGTACGCCGCCCAGCTGATGGTGAACCACATCGACGACTACGGCTTCACCCGCTATGAAATGGGCTACGCCGCCGCCGTGTCGGTGAGCCTGCTTGCGCTGATTTATGTGTTTTCCTTCGTGGCGCGGAAGCTGTTCGGCGCCAAGGACGAGTAAAAGGGAGGTGTCGATTCATGGCTGTAGGCGGCACGAAGGTGAACCCGAAGAAGTTCCATAAAAACCAGATCCCGCTGTACCTGTATCTGGTGCCCATTGCCGTTTTTATGGGCGCTCCCATCATTTACATCATCAATCACGCGTTCAAGCCCATGGATGAATTGTTCGCGTTCCCGCCCCGGTTTTTCGTTTCCCATCCTTCCCTGGTGAATTTCCGGAATCTGTTCCAGACCACGGCGGGCTCATCCATCCCCATCAGCCGGTACATTTTCAATTCCCTGGTGGTCACGCTGGCGGTGGTGCTGCTCTCCATTCTGATTTCCACCATGGCGGGGTTCGCCCTTTCCAAGATGGATTTTAAGCTGAAAGGCCCCATCTTTGAGGTCAACAACATCGCCCTCATGTTCGTGGCCACCGCGGTGACCATACCGCGCTACCTGACCATCAACACCCTGGGTATCCTGGACACCTATCTGGCCCATATCCTGCCGCTGATCGCCATGCCGGTGTGCCTGTTCCTGATCAAGCAGTTCATCGACGGGGTGCCCAATTCGCTGATCGAGGCGGCGCAGCTGGAGGGCGCGGGCAGCTTCACCATCTATCGCAAGATCATCATTCCCCTGACCAAGCCCGCCATCGCCACGGGAGCCATCCTGGCTTTCCAGAGCGTATGGACCAATGTGGAAACATCCAATCTGTTCACCTCCGCCGAGGGCATCCGCACCCTGCCCTTCTATATGAACACGCTGACCAGCGTGGGCAGCGTGCAGGGCCAGGGCATGGCCGCCGCCGCGGCGCTGATCATGTTCGTTCCCAATCTGCTGCTGTTTATCGTGATGCAGTCCAGCGTCATGAACACTATGGCCTATTCCGGCATTAAGTGAGGAGGGGAAGCCATGCGAAAGAAAGTTACAGCCTTCCTGCTGCTGGCGCTGCTCCTGCTTACCGTCTGTCCAGGCGCGTTGGCTTCGGTGCCATACCGAACCTTCACCTTAGGCGTGGACGGCGATCTGGTGCAGACCCAGGCGGCCTACGAGCCCATCCGCACCATGACCCGCTTTGGGGAAGAAACCCTGAAAAGCCCGGCGGATATGCGGCTTGGCCCTGACGGAAACCTGTATATCGCCGATGACGGCAACAGCCGCGTGCTGGTGATCAGTCAAAACGGCGAATACGTGAAGGAGATCGGCAGCAAAAAAACGCTGAAATCCGTTCGCGGCGTTTTCGTGGACGACGGCCTGAACGTGTATGTGGCCGATGAAAAGGGCCGCGCGGTGGTGGTTTTTGATCCGGAAGGCAATCAGATCCGCACCTATACCAAGCCCACCGATACGCCCCTGTTCGGAGAGAACGCCGCCTTCAAGCCCAACAAGATCGTGCTGGACAAGCGCGGCAACCTGTATATCGCCTCCACGGGCAACACCAACGGCATCGTGCAGATGAGCCCCGTGGGCAGCGGTGAATTCCTGGGCTACTACGGCGCGAACCAGAGCCGGGTGAACTGGATCACCGCCATCCGCCAAAAGATACTGAGCGAGGATCAGCTGAAAATGCAGGCGGACATCGTGCCCACCTCCGTCAAGAACCTCACCATTGACGAAAAAGGCATGGTGTACACCGTTTCCGAATCGGAAAACGCCGCCCTGCGCCGCCTGAACGTGGCGGGCAGCAACACCCTGACCCCCGATTACAGCACGGAGCGCACCGCCGCCGTGTCGGTGAACAGCTTTGGCTCCATCTTCACCGCCAGCAAGGACGGCTCCATCATGGAGTACACCTCCGAGGGCAGCACCCTGTTCCTCTTCGGCGCGACCGACACCGGCGACCAGCGGGTGGGCACCTTCAAATCCGTCACCGGCCTGGTGGCGACGGACGATTACAATATCTTCGTGCTGGACGAGATCCTCAACAGCGTGCAGGTGCTGCGCGCCACGGAATTCACCGATCTGGTGCACGAGGCGTTCACCCTGTTCCAGGATGGCAAATACGCTGCGTCCAAAGTGCCGTGGACCGAAGTGCTTCGCATGAACAGCCTGTTCACCTATGCCAGCACGGGCCTTGGCGAAGCGCTGTACAGGGAAGGCAATTTCGACGAAGCGCTCACCTCCTTCCGCAACGGCGGCAATAAAAAGGGCTATTCCGACGCTTTCTGGGAACTGCGGTCCGATTGGCTGCATAAAAACCTGGGCGGCATCCTGATCGCAGTGATCTGCGCCGTGGTTATTCTCAAGGCCTTGGGCGCGCTGAACAAGCGCACCGGCTTCCTGGCTCCCGTGCAGTCGGTTCTTGGCAGGATAGGCCAAACGCCCATCCTGCGGCAGGTTTCCTGGTGCTTTACCATGATGCGCAATCCCTTCGACTGCAGCTACGGCATCAAGAAGGAAAAACGGTCATCCGTAGCGGCGGCTGTTGTGATCGTTATTGCGCTGTTCATCCTCCAGACCGCCAACAAGTATTATTCCGGGTTCCTTTTCAAAACCGTGCGGGAGGGTGAATTTGAACTGCTGCGGGACGCCGCCATAACTTTCGGCGCGTTCCTGCTGCTCACCATCTGCTGCTATCTGGTGTGCACCATTCAGGAGGGCGAGGCCCGGTTCACCGATATTGTGATCGGCGGCGCCGCGGCGCTGACCCCCATGCTGATCGCTCTGCCCATCCGGCTGGCTTTGAGCAACGTGATCACGTTCAATGAAGAATTCTTCCTCACCCTGCTGGACGTGGTTGCCTACGGGTTCACGGGGGTGCTGATCGTGCTGGCGCTGATGTACCTGAACGATTATTCCCTCAAAAAGACCCTGGGAATCATCGTTGTAACTCTGTTCACCGTGCTGGTGGCCGTGGCGCTGCTGTTCGTGGTGTACGTGCTGATCGGACAATTGATCGACTTCGTTTCCTCGATCTACGGAGAGGTGGTGTATCGCTTTGTCAGGAAAGTTTAGGACGTTCGTTTGCCTGTTTCTCGCGCTGCTCCTGGCGATATGCGCCGTTTCCACCCTTGCGGAACAAAGCGCTTCCTCCGTCCCGCCGGAATACCGGCTGGCGGCGCAGTCCGGCCGCTTTAACCTCTATGTGCGGGATGATACCCTGGCCATCATCATTGAAAGCAAAGCCAATGGCAGCCTGCTGTATTCCACCGTGCAGAATCCAGACGATTTCAAGGATCAGGCCGCCTGGAAGGGCTTCTATCAAAGCGGCGTGGTGATGGAATTCATTGAGGACGTGAAAAGCACCAATACCCAGGCGGACTTCATCAACCTGAAAAACCAGGTTCAAGTTACCGATCTGGAGAACGGTTTTTCCGCCGACGTGCTGTTTCCCGATTACGGCGTGGGCTACACCGTGCGGGTGGAGCTGGATGAACGGGGCTTGACAGTCACCGTGCCGCAGGATAAAATTATCCATGGAGAAGCGGACGGACACCGCTACACCGTTTCCACTTTTACCCTCTATCCCTTCCTGGGCTACAGTACCCTGGGCCAGGACGCGGGCTATATGATCATTCCCGACGGCCAGGGCGCACTGATCGAACTGAAGGACAACGAAAAGCGCTTTTCCTCGCCTTTTGACCGTCCGGTATACGGCACCAACATCGGCATTGAGGACACCGTCAATTCCCGATGGAGCGTGGGCGCCGAGCCGGTGATCATGCCCGTGTTCGGCATGGTGCACACCGATGATCAGATCGGTTTCCTGAGCGTGATCGAGCAGGGCGACACCGCCGCCCGCATCCGCGCCTATCCCAACGGAACGAACAACCTGAGCTTCGATTGGGTCAGCGCGAAGTATACCTACCGTTTCGTGTATAAGCAGCCCACCGGTCCTTCCTCCGGCGCTGTGGATATGCTCACCGAATCCGGCCGGAATTTTGACATCGTGCAGCATTTTCTGCT
>JAEEGL012485275.1_pt1 | contig 11133 bp, 10 predicted proteins | sample 9134231 | NCBI WGS metagenome assembly JAEEGL01 (sample SAMN16246548, study PRJNA631951) | gut metagenome | biome: gut microbiome; feature: rumen; material: fiber-attached | host: Bos | place: Iran: Karaj | collected 2018-10
CTGGTCGTCGAGAGCGACAGTATTACGGCCATCAACGAACTACCCGTCGAACGCTACCTCACCAGTGTCATCTCCAGTGAGATGTCGGCTACCTCGTCGCTCGAACTCCTGAAGGCTCATGCGGTCATCAGTCGTTCATGGCTGTTGGCTCAGATGGAGAAGCGCCGTCAGTTGAGTAGCGGTGGTACGGATAACTTTTTCTCGTTCACCAAGAGGGATGACGAGCTTATCCGCTGGTACGACCGCGAAGACCACACTATCTTTGATGTCTGCGCCGATGACCATTGCCAGCGTTATCAGGGGATTACTCATGCTGACAATCCTTCGGTGGTGGAGGCTATCCGGCAGACCCGTGGTCAGATTCTGACTTATGATGGTGAAATCTGCGATGCCCGCTTCTCGAAATGTTGTGGCGGCCAAACCGAGGAGTTCCAGTATTGCTGGGAGAACACGCCCAAGCCATACCTCGTTTCCGTTCCCTGTCCTTATTGTAACACCGATGACCGACATATTCTGACGCAGGTGCTCAACGACTACGACCAGGAGACACCCCATTTTTATCGTTGGACGGTGGCGTACTCCCGTGAACAGTTGACTGAACTCGTGAACAGGAAGTTGAAGATGGATCTTGGCGACATCCTCGACCTTCAGCCTTTGGAACGAGGCAAGAGCGGACGTATCTGGAAACTCCGGATTGTGGGCTCCAAGCGCAGTTTCACTATTGGCAAGGAGTTAGAGATCCGCCGCACCCTCAGCGAATCCCATCTGCTCAGTTCGGCCTTCGAAGTCGAGAAGCAGCCTGGCAGCTTTGTCCTGCATGGCACTGGCTGGGGGCATGGTGTTGGTCTGTGCCAGATAGGTGCCGCCGTTATGGGCGAACAAGGAAAACCGTATAACGAAATCCTGCTCTACTACTACCGTGGAGCCGAAATCAAGAAAACATATGAATAAACACTTTCCAAACACAAAACTTAATTCCCCGTGGGCTTGGGTGCCCACACTCTATTTCGCCGAAGGCGTGCCCTACGTGGCAGTCATGACCATATCGCTGATTCTCTACAAGCGACTTGGTATGTCCAATACCGACATTACCCTGTACACCTCGTGGCTTTACCTTCCATGGGTCATCAAACCGCTGTGGAGTCCGTTCGTTGACATTCTGAAGTCGAAGCGTTGGTGGATAGTCACTATGCAGTTGCTCATTGGTGCTGCCCTCGGAGGCGTTGCTTTCACCATACCTGCCGACTGGTGGCTGCAAGGCTCGCTATTCTTCTTCTGGATGATGGCATTCTGTAGTGCCACTCACGACATAGCCGCTGATGGCTTTTATATGTTAGGTCTCGACGAGCATGAGCAGGCCTACTTCGTGGGTATCCGTTCCACGTTCTATCGTATTGCTACCATCTTCTCGTCGGGGCTCTTGGTAGGATTGGCTGGAGCCTTACAGGTGATGACGCGCAGCATCCGTTACTCTTGGAGCCTTGTGTTTTATCTCATGGCTGGCCTTTTCATTGCCTTCTGGCTCTACCACAACTGGGTATTGCCGCGTCCTGAGAATGAAGAAATAAAAGTGAAGAATGAACAGTTCTGGAGTGAATTCTGGAAAACGCTTGTCACCTTCTTCCATAAACCGCAGGTATGGGCGGGCATCTGTTTTATGCTGTTCTACCGTATGCCTGAGGGGTTGCTTTCCAAGGTGTCTGCGCTGTTCCTGGTCGATGCCCCTCATAATGGGGGACTGGGTCTGAGCGACGGAGAATATGGCTTGGTACAAGGCACGGTGGGAGTCATTGGACTCACCGTCGGTGGCATTTTGGGTGGTATCTGTGCCAGTCGTGACGGTCTGAAGCGTTGGCTCTGGCCTATGGTGATTGCGATTACCTTGCCCGACATTGTCTACGTCATCCTGGCTTACGTCCTTCCCTCTAACCTTCTGGTTATCAGTGTCTGTGTCTTCGTCGAGCAGTTCGGCTATGGTTTTGGTTTCTCAGCCTATATGCTATACCTTATATATTATAGTCAGGGGGAACACAAGACGTCGCACTATGCCTTGTGTACGGCTTTCATGGCGCTATCGATGATGATTCCAGGACTCTTTGCCGGTGCTTTGCAGGAATCCGTCGGTTATCCGTTGTTCTTCATCATCGTCATGCTGGCATGCACCATGACTTACGTGGTCACGGCTTTCTTGAAGATCGACCCGGAGTTCGGTAAGAAGAAGCAAGATTAAATACCCAATCCTCCCTGGAAAGACAGATCTACCGCCTTACTCTGCTGTATGCGTGAGTAGGGCGGTACATCGTTAACCACCCAAATGTTACCGCCTATGATAGAGTGGTGGCCAATGGTGATACGTCCCAAGATGGAGGCATTGGAGTAGATGGTCACATGATCCTCAATGATGGGGTGACGGGGAACGTTGAGCATGTTGCCGTTCGCATCGTACTTGAAACTCTTGGCTCCAAGCGTCACACCTTGATAGAGTGTCACGTGGTTGCCTATGATACAGGTCTCGCCGATAACGACGCCCGTTCCGTGGTCGATGGCGAAGTATTCGCCGATACTGGCACCAGGGTGAATGTCGATACCCGTCTTCGAATGGGCCTGTTCCGTAATGATGCGTGGTATGATGGGAATCTCCATTCGATGTAGTGCATGGGCTGTGCGGTAGTGGGTCATGGTATTTACCACAGGATAGCTGAAGATAACCTCCCCGTAGGTCTGTGCTGCCGGGTCATTATCGAACATGGCTTCCACGTCGGTGTACAGCATGCGCTTGATTTCCGGCAGTTCGTCAATAAACCTGAGGGCCAGTCCCTCGGCCTGCTCCTCTACGTTGCAGCCACACTCTGTGCAGAATTGCAGTCCGCAGGCTATCTGTCGGCGCAGCAGCTCATACAGCTCCTCCATGTTTACGCCGATGATGTAGGAACGCATCTGCTCGTCAGCCTGTCGCTTATGGAAGTAGTCGGTGAAAATGATGCTTTTCACTAGCTGGATAATCCGCTTCACTTCTTCCACCGACGGCAGTGGTGCCCCCGTGGCAGGCATCATGTTGTCCTCCTTCACCGTGTGCCCGGCCATAATGGCCACGTTGCGTTGCAGTATCTTGTTAATGTCTTTCTTTCCCATCTTTTTTAGTTTTTGTTGGCAAAGGTACAACAAAAAATATTAAAAACCATGCTTCTTGGAAGATTCTTTTGAAAAAACTTGCTTCGATGGGGAAAAATGCTTAATTTTGCAGCTCCATAATTAATAGATAGAATAACTTGTCTTTATAAAATGGCAAAAGAAAGTAAAATAACCATCGACGATCTTGAGGAATTGTTGGAAGAGGAAAAGGGAGGGGAAGTGTCCCGTTTCAGGTTCCGTTTTGCGACTATCTTCTCTATCCTGGTGCTTAATTGGCAGTACTTCCTGCTCTCTATGTTTATCTTTATCTGTGGCGCACTCATCTATCTGCGCTATACGGAGCCGGTGTACCAGATGTCGGCCCGTATTATGATTAAGGGAGAAGGACGGCGCCAGACGTCGGCATCTATGCTGTCGGGCGTGGTGGATAATTCCTCTGGCCTTGACAACGAGATTGAGACCATCCGTTCGCGAATGCTTCTTCGAGATGTTGTCAGGGAGTTGAAACTCTATACCGAGTATCGCACAGAAGGTCGCGTGCTCGACCAGATATTATACGGTTCGCAGCCTGTCAACGTTGATTTGGATCCTGCTCATCTCGACAGTCTTGACAAAGCGCTGATTGAGGGTGGTCGAGTCGGCAGTATCAGTATGCAGATAACACGTACAGACAAGTACTATATTGCTAAGGGTGTTGTCAATACCGGAAGTGGGGCTGTTTCCATTGCCCGCAAGACGGCTTCGCTGCCAGCCAGTTTCAAGACTCCGATAGGTACTGTAACGTTAGCACATGGCTATGGAGGCGATATGAAAGTTGGTGGACTTGTCAACGTCACGTTGGTGCCTCCTATGCAGGCAGCAGCCAGGTATTTGAGTTCTATGTCGGTAGCCCCCGTTAGGAGTACGGATATCGCTTTGGTTACGCTGACTGACAAGAACATACGCCGCGGTATGGACTTTTTGCGCCATCTGACCGATTGTATCAATCGTCAGGCCAATGCTGATAAGAATGAGGTCGCCATGCGTACCGAGGAGTTCATCAATGCCCGCATGAAGAAAATCGGTGAGGAGTTGGGCTCTACTGAGAAGAATATTGAGTCCTATAAGCGCCAGAACTCTATGATGAATGTGGCTGACGCCTCCGAGTCGGTAGGCAAGTCGTCACAGTTGTCAGACCAGTTGATGGAGGCCAGTTCACACCTCCAATTGCTCGATGACTTGCGTTCTTACGTCAGCAATCCAGCCAACAAGAACCAGATTATTCCCACCACCACCGGCATTTCCGATGGAGTGGCTACCGAACTCATTGCTAATTACAACAAGGCTGTGCAAGACCGTAACCGTCTGTTACAGGCCGCCAGTGAGGAAGCTCCTCAGGTCAAGACTATGACGGCGACCATTGATGAGCTGAAGAACAACATCCAGTCAGCTCTGTTGCAGGCCCGCCGTAATGCCGACATCAACCGTCAGAGTCTACAGGCACTCTATGCCAAGCATTTGGGGCGTGTGTCGATGGCTCCCATCCAGGAACGTGTGCTCAACCAGATTGGCCGTCAGCAGGACGTCCATTCCAGTCTTTACCTGCTGCTTTTGCAGAAACGTGAGGAGAACAGCATTGCGCTGGCTGCCACAGCCGACAAGGGTAAGCTTGTTGACGAACCGCTTTTCCAGGGACAGGTGAGTCCGCGTTCCAACTCCATCCTCACTACGGCTGCTGCCATCGGTTTCCTGCTGCCTTTCGGTATTCTGTTCATTCTCAACTTCTTCCGTTACAAGATTGAAGGTCATGACGATGTAGTCGACCTCACCAGTCTGCCTCTGATAGCCGATGTCGCTATGGCCAACGAGAGTGCCAAGACTGCTGCGGGTATTGTGGTGCATGCCAATAAGAATACTCAGATGGACGAGATATTCCGTTCTTTGCGTACCAACCTCCAGTTCATGCTCAAGGAGAATGAAAACGTCCTGCTGTTCACCTCCAGTACGTCGGGTGAGGGTAAGACTTTCATTGCAGCTAATATCGCAGTCAGTTTCGCCCTTCTTGGCAAGAAGGTTGTCCTCTGCGGTCTCGACATCCGTAAGCCAGCCTTGGGTCGGCTCTTTGACATCACCGACCGTAAGCAGGGTATCACCCCGCTGCTCACCCGCAACGAGGTGTCGTTGACGGACTTGAAGTCACAGATTATTCCCTCGGGTGTCAACGAGAATCTGGATTTGCTGCTGGCAGGTCCGGTTCCTCCCAACCCCACCGAAATGCTGGCCCGCGAGACATTTGGCCAGATTATCGCCCTGCTGCGCGAGAACTACGACTATGTCATCTTCGATACTGCTCCTGTAGGCTTGGTAACCGATACCTTGGAGATTGCCCGCCATGCTGATGTTTCGGTAGTCATCTGCCGTGCTGACTATACCCCGCGGTCTTCCTTCGGCATCATCAATGCTCTGGCTAAGGACAACAAACTGCCCAACGCCTGCGTGGTGCTCAATGGTATTGATATGTCGCGCCGTAAGTATGGCTATTATTACGGCTACGGCCGTTATGGCAAGTATGGCCGCTATGGTTACGGTCGTTACGGCTATGGCCGTTACGGTTACAGCCGCTATGGCTATAGCAACTATGGCAGTTACGGCAGCTACGGACAGTATGGTCGCTATGCTGAGTCCCACTATGGCGACAAGGAGGACAATAGCGTTAAGAAGTAATTCTTAGTTTTAAAGACATGACTATTGCAGTAGATTTCGACGGCACCATCGTCACCCATAAGTATCCTGAGATAGGCGAGGAAATACCCTTTGCCACTCAGACGCTGAAGATGCTTATAGCCGACCATCATCGGCTCATCCTGTGGACGGTGCGTGAGGGCGAACTGCTGGATGAGGCTGTCAACTGGTGTCGTGAAAGGGGGGTGGAATTCTATGCCGTCAATCGCGACTATCCGGAGGAAACACCTGAAACCAACGAGCACTTCAGCCGCAAGATCAAGGTCGATGTGTTCATCGACGACTGCAACCTCGGCGGACTTCCCGACTGGGGTACCATCTATCGCATGATTTCCCGCCATCGCAACTGGTCGCACCTGCTTCAGGAGGCTTCTCATCGTGATGGCGACTACACCAACCGCCGGCATCGCAAGAAGCACTGGTGGCAGTTCTTTTAATAATTACAATTTTTGTATAATCCTATAATCTATGAAACGAATAGTATTTTTCTTACCGCTTTGCCTCATCATCGTTTTCCTGTCTTCCTGCGGAAGCATTAAGAACTATGCCTATCTGCAAAACATCGACAGCGTGGAACTGAGTAAGACCAATTTCCTGTATGATGCCCGCATCATGCCCAAGGATATTCTTACCATCAATGTTTCAGCCGTCAGTCAGGAAGCCGCAAGTCCCTTTAATAAGAACCTCTCCACTAATTCCGGTTATTATGGTGGGGCAGGTATGGGCCAGTCTTTGTATGGCTATCTGGTGGATAACAATGGCGATATAGAATTTCCCGTCATCGGTCAGGTTCATGTGTCAGGCCTTACCAAAGGGGAATGTGAGGAGAAGATTCTCAACATGATTAAGCCCTATTTCAGTGAGAACGAGAAACCGCTGGTTACTGTTCGCATGGCCAGCTACTCCGTAACCGTCATTGGCGAAGTGGCAAATCCGGGTGTCATCCAGGTGTCGCGTGAGAAAGTTAACATATTTGAAGCCCTTGCACAGGCTGGCGACATTACCGTCTATGGTATCCGTGACCATGTGAAGCTTATTCGTGAGGATGCCCAAGGCCGCAAGGAGGTGCACGACTTGAATTTGGCAGAAGCGGATTTCCTCAACAATCCCTATTTCTATCTACAGCAGAACGATATCGTCTATGTGGAACCTAAGAAGGTGAAGGCCCGTAACGCTTACCAGAGCATTTACACCGGTTATTGGCTCTCCATTCCCAGTACGGTACTTTCTGCTATCGCTATCTACTTAGCCTTTAAAAAGTTGTAGTATTGTCCTTTATATTGCTTATGCCTGAACACCATAAACACCATCACAACCATCACCATCGGAAGGATTTTGCCACCTTGTTCAAGGAGCAGAACCTCCGTACTATCCGTGTTAACCGTATGATTGATAAATGGCTTAAAATCATCCTCCTCGTCATTGCCATCATCATGGCAATCGCCACCATTTATGTCTATAAGATTGCGTGACATGAAACTGCTGGTTAGCGTACTTTTTACGCTGTTGTCTACTGCTGTTGGGGCGCAGAGTGTAATTCTTTCTCAATCCTTTTCAAAATTATATCAAGGGGATGGTAATTTTGGACCAATGAAGAGCCTCCCGGCTTTTACTGATTGGGAGTTTAATGATTATTGTTATGCGATGAAGGATGATTATATGTTTGTTGGTAATGGTGATGACCCAGAAAAGAATTTAGGCAAAGTTACTACGCCTGCATTAGGCATATATGGCAATGCCACGTTACTGATCAAAACTAAGCGTAGCAGTAGTGGTTATGTTCCGAAATTTAGTGTCTCAGTGACTGATGGAGAGGTTGTGGGAACTACTGTGTATGAGATTGCTGCTGGTAGTGAATATCGCCCATCAGCTATCTTGCTCAAAAACCTTACTCCAAATTCCAAGATAATAATAGAGGGCACCTATGGCAAGTTTTATCTGAATACGATTAAAGTCTTTTCAATTGATGATGCCATCTTTTACGAATCTTTTGACTATATGAGTGGGCGAGATTTAGGTGAATTCTATTTTGTTCTTGATGAAAGTAAAAAAGCGACGGCAAACTTATGTGACAATTCTGAGGGAGCTGTATTGATTAATATCTATCAATCCAGAAAGAATATCTTTATAAGGTATTATGGAGAATCGACAGCCAGCAGTTATGTTATGCCAACAGTACCTTTGGAGGAACCCTGTAGTGCATTGCTTTCATTTAGGATAGGTCATCTTAATCAAGATGATAATTATCTTTCTTTGTCATGCAGCGATATTACTTCTGATATAGATATGACTCTTTATAATCCTTCCCAATCTCCTACCTATGAGGAATCGCTAAGAATAGATTTGGATAAGGATATCCATTCTCAGTGGATAGACAAAAGTGTCATAATAAGAAATATGAATAGTTCGACCATATTAACTTATAAAGGTTATGGTGTTAATCTAAACGATATTTTGGTGAGGCCGTTAACAGTTTTGGACGAAGCAAGTAATATTGAGGTTTCTACTACGAAATATTGTAGTGTTGAACTCATCCGCAAGCTGACTCCGAATACCTGGTGCCCCCTCTGCTTACCTTTTAACGTAACTCAGAGCCAGATGGAGGATGCTATGGAAACTACCTGTGAACTTCGCACCCTTACTGACATCAGAGGCGGAGTTTTCATTTTCGACAAGGTAACGTCCGTATCAGCAGGTACTCCATTCTTGATCAAGGTTAATACATTAGTGGAGAACCCTGTCTTCACGGGTGTTACCGTTGTTGACACCCCAGCTGCCACTGCTACAGGTTCTGCGATGGGATACAGTTTCGTGGGTACTTATTCCCCTGTATCCCTCAATACCAACGGTACCCACCTGTTTTTAGATAAGGAGGGCAATCTTTGTCAGCCTGACTTAGAAGAAGGCTATAACCGTTTGAACGGACTCCGAGCCTATTTCGTTGTGCCTGCCAGCGCAACAGAAGCTCGTGTCTTTATATCCGATGCTACTGCTAACGTCAGTCGTTCCAGCATTACCTCCACTACTCATCATAAAACATACGATCTTTCTGGTCGGCAGGCAAATAGTACATATTCTAAGGGTCTTCACATCTGCAATGGACGCAAGACTCTCACTCGCTGATGTCATTTGTTCAAAGTAGCTGAATTATGATTAAACACAAATACATTGCCCCTGCCACTAAACTCCATAGCATAATAGCATCAACCTTTCTCAGCTCCAGTTCTCTCCAACTCGACAGTACTACAGGAAACCATTCTAAAAAAAACGCTTCTACCGACGCAGCCTCCCGTCTTGGCTCCTCAATTTGGGATGAAGAAGAAGCTGACGAGGAATTTGATTATTGACTTTTTAATCGCAGGTTTTGGATAGGGTAAAGTGTTTATTCCCCCTATGGGAACGTTGGGTTCCCACGGGGGGAATGTCATGTTCCCCCTATGGGAATGTTTGCTAAGCCGTAGGGGGAATCTGACTGCCTGCCAGTTAACCCCAGACTTTGCACAACCTTCCTCTTGTACAATTCGTCAGAAACATTTGGCGGTTTCAGAAAAAGATAGTACCTTTGCAGAAAGAAATCAGGTGGGGACTTGAGTATTGAGGAATATATAGAGTGGTACGTGCTGTACATTCCGGCTGCTGTCTACGGATGGGGGCTGGTTGTGTTTCTGTTGGCGTTGCTGCTGATGACGGTCTGGAAAGGCTGGAAGGGCGTACGCTATGCCTTGTGGCTGCTATTGGTGGAGTACACGGCGCTGCTGCTGCACTTCACGGTGTTCATCAGGAATGCTACGGGAAAGCATGAGATGATACTGACTCCGTTCTGGAGTTACACGGCGATACACGGTGGCACAAAGGTGCTGATGCAAGAGGTGCTGTCGAACGTGGTGGTGTTTATCCCCATTGGCTTTCTGCTGGGGATTGTCCTGAGAAAGGGCGGCTTAGCGGGGGTGATGGCCGTAGGTATCGGCATCTCGGTGGTCATTGAACTGTTGCAGTTCACGATGATGCGCGGATTCTGCGAGACTGACGACGTGATACACAACGCTGTGGGTTGCCTGATGGGGTACGGGGTGAGCAAGGTAATAAGGTAAGAAGTAAGAGGTAATAGGTAAAAGTTAAGAGATAATATGGCGAATAGAATTTATCTTTGTCTGGCCCACATGAGCGAGAGCGGGGCTGAACAGAAATACATCAAGGAGGCGTTCGACACGAACTGGGTGGTGCCACTCGGGCCGAACGTCAATGCTTTTGAGGAAGACCTTAAACGGTTTGCTTCCCAACCCGACAAAGAGGTTGTGGCACTGAGTGCGGGGACGGCGGCAGTCCATCTGGCGCTGATAGCGTGCGGGGTAGGGCCTGGAGACGAGGTGATAGTGCAGTCGTTCACATTTTGCGCATCATCGCACCCGATAGCCTACTTAGGAGCTACGCCCGTGTTTGTGGACTCCGAGCCGGATACGTGGAACATGGACCCTGTACTGCTTGAGGCGGCCATCAAGGATCGTATTGAGAAGACGGGACGGAAACCGAAAGCCATTGTGCCCGTCTACCTCTACGGCATGCCGGCCAAGATTGACGAAATCATGAAGATAGCCCGCCGGTATGAGATACCCGTGATAGAGGATGCTGCCGAGGGCTTCGGCTCGACCTATAAAGGACAGGTCGTTGGTACGTTCGGTGAATATGGAGTGCTGTCGTTCAACGGCAACAAGATGATTACCACGTCGGGCGGCGGTGCGCTGATTTGCCCGTCGAAGGCAGCGAAGGAGCGTATTATGTGGTTAGCCACGCAGGCACGTGAGGCTTATCCTTACTACCAACACGAGGCTATAGGCTATAACTACCGCATGTCAAACATCTGTGCGGGCATAGGTCGCGGACAGATGACGGTGGTGGACAGCCACATAGCGCATCATCGGTATGTGGCCGACCTTTACCGGGAGGCGTTTCGTGAGGTTGATGGCATCGACTTCCACGAGGAAGTGGAGGGAATGGCGAGCAACTACTGGCTGTCGACCATCCTCTTAGATGAAAAGCTGAAAGTGAAGGGCGAGGAGCTGGCGTATGCTGAAACGGTGAATGGTGCCGTGGGTGGTGCGGCTGGTGTGGTACATGGTGGCGGGACGGTGCATACCGACTGTGAGCCCAACCGCAACGTGGAGGCTCTGCGCATGGCGTTGGACAAGGAGGGTATTGAGAGCCGCCCGTTGTGGAAGCCCATGCACAAGCAGCCGGTCTACAAGGATGCTCCGGCCTACGTGAACGGCGTAAGTGAGGGGC
>JAEEGL012622948.1_pt1 | contig 11133 bp, 9 predicted proteins | sample 9134231 | NCBI WGS metagenome assembly JAEEGL01 (sample SAMN16246548, study PRJNA631951) | gut metagenome | biome: gut microbiome; feature: rumen; material: fiber-attached | host: Bos | place: Iran: Karaj | collected 2018-10
AAGCCAAATGACAGGAAAAGTGGACGCAGGCATTGGAACATTCTCAAAATTCACCATTAATGATTCTGAACGTGTTCAACTTCCAATTCCATTTGCTTGGCCAATGAAGCTCTTTAATTTAAAGAGATGCTTACTTGTTTCACGTATGCCTATCAAAGATAGCGATAAGGAATTAGTAATGATTAATCTTCATTTAGAAGCTTATTCGAGTGGAGAAGGAAAAGCAAAACAAGCCGCTCAATTAATGGATTTAATGAAAGCTGAATATGAAAAAGGTAATTATGTAATTGCTGGTGGTGATTTTAACCAAACATTTAGTCATATTGGTTTTGATAAATATCCAAATAACGGAGATTGGGAATGCCCGGTATTTGAAGAATCTCCATATACAGATTTCCATTTTGAAATGGATGATACAAACCCAACATGTCGTTCACTTAAAACTCCATTAGTCGGTTATGACAAAGAAACTTTCCAATATTACATGATTGATGGTTTCATTTGTTCAAATAATGTCACAGTTAACGAAATTCACACTTTAGACTTAGGATTTAAAAACACTGACCATAATCCAGTCACAATGAACATCAAATTAGTATAATTTTTTAAAACTTATAATTGAAAATTATCTTCCAAAGTTTTATCCTTTTTACATATTATGAAAAAGACGCCATTTAACAATCAAAAATATTTGAAGATTCAAAGAGAAGCCATTCTTGAAAGAATCGGAAAATTTGGCGACAAACTTTATCTAGAATTTGGTGGAAAGCTTTTTGATGACTATCATGCATCAAGAGTTTTACCAGGCTTTGAGCCAGACTCAAAACTCCAAATGCTTTTAGGTATCAAAGATAAAGCTGAGATTGTTATTGTTGTTAGCGCAAGTGATATTTCTTCTAACAAAGTTAGAAATGATACACTTATTACATATCAAGAAGAAGTTGAAAGACTCATTGACACATATCGCGAAGTCGGACTTTTAGTTAGCAGCGTTGTTGTTTCATTCTATGAGAACAACATTGTCGTTGATAAGTTCATTACTAAACTTCAAAATAACGGAATTAATGTTTATAAACATTATAAGATTAATGGTTATCCTCATAATATTCCATTAATTGTTTCTGAAGAAGGACTTGGAAAGAACGAATATATCGTAACAACTAAACCTTTAATTGTTGTTACAGCGCCTGGACCAGGTTCTGGAAAAATGGCAACTTGTTTATCCCAACTTTATCACGAGAACAAAAATGGTGTTAGAGCAGGGTATGCTAAATATGAAACATTCCCAGTTTGGAATCTTCCACTTAATCACCCAGTTAACTTAGCATATGAAGCTGCAACAGTAGACCTTGCTGATGTTAATATGATTGATCCATATCATTTAGAAAAATATGGGTTAACTGTTGTAAATTACAACAGAGATATCGAAGTTTTCCCACTTTTAAAAAATATTTTCGAACATATTTATGGTGAATCTCCATATTTCTCACCAACAGATATGGGTGTTAATAAAGTCGGATTTGCTATTGATGATGACGCAAAAGTAAGAGAAGCATCTAATCAAGAAATTGTTAGAAGATATTATCAAACAAAGAAGAACGTTTATTTAGGTAGATTTAGTGAATCAACTTTAGAAAAGATTGATATGCTTCTTAATAAAGCTGGTCTTACTGTTGATTCAAGAAAATGTGTTGCTGCCGCTATTAAAAAGGCAGAAAAGACTGGTGAACCTACTGTTGCGCTTGAACTTCCTAATGGAAAGCTTATGACCGGACATAGAGGCGATCTCCTCGGCGCATGTGCCGCATTACTCATCAAAACTATGAAATACTTAGCTAGAATTGATGAAGACATGTACCTTCTTATGCCAGTTATGATTGAACCTATGAAGGAGCTTAAAATGAAATATCTTCATAGAAGTAACGCAAGACTAAGAGCAGAAGAGGTTCTTCTTGCCTTATCTATTCAATCTAAAACAAACCCACTTGCTGAGTTAGCATTAAATCAACTTCCAAAATTAAAGAATTGTGAAGCTCACAGTAGCACAATTCTTTCAGAGGTTGACTTAGGAACACTCAATAGACTCGGCATTAGAGTTACTGAAGAACCAATTTCATATAAAAAGAAACTTTATACAAAGAACCAATAAAAAGAACACTTATGTGTTCTTTTCTTTTGATAATAATATCTTTTTTATTGCCCAGTTTTGAGTTCTTTTTGGAAGACAATGCATTAATAATAACAAGAAGTTTCGATTAATTTTATATACGTATTTTGGTTTCTTTTTAGCGAGAATTTTTCTTACTAATTTACTTATTTTCTTTACAGGAATCTTCTTTGCTTCAACGCTATCGATTACATTTCTAAACTTCTGTGCATTCCATTTGTAATTAGTGGTGTTGTTTGTAAACTTTTCAATACTTGCGTTTGATGAATCAATCATTCCAGTATCAACTGCGCCCGGTCTAACAACAACGACTTGTTTATTTAATAATTGAAGTTCCATTCTCAAAGAGAATGCATACTTTTCAACTGTAGCTTTGGTAATTCCATAAATACCTGTAAATGGAAGCGGATCAAGCGGTGCAAGTTCACTTGAAATCATAACAACTTTTCCGCCTTCTTTTAGAATAGGAACAAAGGCTTTATTTAATCTATAGATTCCGAATACATTAATATCGAAAATCTTTATAAAATCTTCTTCACTCATTTCAATTAATGAGTTCATATCATAAATACCGGCAGTAGAAATAATTGCATCAAGTTTTATTTCCGATTTACTGATTCTCTTAAATGCATGTTCGATATCACGTTCTTCTCTAACGTCTGCTTTAATAAATTCAAAGTTATCAAATTCTTTTTCTGGTTTTTTAATATCCAAACCAAAAACATAATAACCATTTGAGGTTAGTTCTTTTGCGATGGCTAAACCCATTCCTCCAGAGGCACCTGTTAGGACTGCATATTTCATAGATGTTTTTATTTTATCATCTTGTATAAAAATTATTAGAAAAAATGTGAAAATTCATAGGAAATTCCAATGATTTTACGAGAAATAGTGATATAATGAAATCATGAAAAATACAGGAAAACACCTATTATTTTGGATTTTATTTCCTATTGGCTGGACAATTATAACAGCACTTTTAATCTTTTATTTTGATCTCGCCAATGGTCCATTAATTTGGTTCATTTTAGAGTTAGTTTTCCTTGTTGCATTCTTTACTATTAGAGTCTTATTTAGAAAGAAGAAAGCTTGGATTAGACTTTTGACTTGGGCTGGTTTTATTGTTTTTACAATAAGTGTTATGGCATTTGACAAACCATACGCCAAAAAGAAAAGCGCAGTTTACTATAACAATCCAGTTTTAATTGAAGAACCTTTGCAACTCAATGAAGGAAAAGTTCAAGGTGTTTATAACGAAGATAAAAGTGTTCGTGTATATGCAGGTATTCAATACGCGAAAGCAGATAGATGGAAAGAACCGCAAGCATATACGTGGGAAGGCGTTCATGACGGAACACATTTTGCCCCAAAAAGTATGCAACCAAAATCTAATCCAATTGTTGATTCATTAATGGATATTTATTCAGAAGGAAGATGGCGTCCAAATTATTTAATGAAACCACTTGAAGAAAGAAGTGAGGAAAATGCTTTATCACTTAACATTTGGAGACCAAATAATGATGAAACAAATCTTCCAATTTTAGTCTTTATCCATGGTGGGTCTCTTACAAACGGGAGCAATTCGTTTGAAGATTATAATGGTGAGAATGTTGCTAAACATGGTGTCATAATGATTACCATTACATATAGACTCGGAGTATTTGGATATTTTGCTCACCCAGATCTTAGAAAAGAATCTCCAAACAATACGACTGGTGACTATGGTTTATTAGACCAAATCTTTGCTTTGAATTGGATCAATAACAACGCATCAAACTTTGGCGGTGATAAAAATAACATTACAATTGCAGGCGAAAGTGCAGGAAGTTCAAGTGTTTCGGCACTTTGTACATCTCCTTTAGCAACGGGTTTATTTAAACGTGCAATTGGTGAATCCTCATCTTTAGTTATGAGAGTTCCGCCTCACACATATAGAACCGAAGAAGCTGCATATAAGGTTAGTGAAAACATCCTTAAAGAATTCAAATGCAAATCAGTTAATGAATTAAGAAAAATTCCTGCAAAGAAACTGGTGGAGACAAAGTATAAAAATTCAGAAATGATGCTTGATGGTTATGCTTTGCCAAAAGATCCATATCAAGTCTATGCTGAAGGAAGCAACAACGAAGAAGCTTTGCTTAGCGGTTATAACGTAAAAGAAGCTGATGCATTTGTTATTCCAAATTTCTTATTCTCTCCTACAAATAAAAAGAACATTAAACAAAGAATTGCAGATAACACTGATCAACAATGCGCCGATGCAATATGTGAACTATATAAAGATGAGATTGAAAAAGACGCTTTCAGTGCAATCAATGAAATCATGTCAATTTATTGGTTTATAATGCCTCATCATGTTTGGTCAAATATGGCGGTGGAATCACCAAAGACTCAAAGAGTCTATCGTTATCAATTTACGAAAGAAAATGGTTACCATGGAACATATCACTCAGGTGAAATGATTTATGCTTATGGAAATCTTGGCTTAAGTGAAAGACAATTTGCTTATGATGAAAGTGATTATGCTCTTCAAGAAATAATGCTTAATTATTGGGTTAACTTTGCTAAAAGCGGTAATCCAAACGGAGAAGGCTTACCAATCTGGGACGAATACAAGAATAGCAACGATCCAGTTATGGAATTAGGCGAAAATGTCGGGAAAATCCAGGATAAATACCTAAAAGCTTATGAAATATTTGAACAATTACAATTAAGAAAAGTAGCCTTTATATAAGGCTACTTTTTGTTAACTTTAATATCTTTTACCATAAGTCCATCACAGATATCTGCGAGGAAGACGAGTGGTTTTATTCTATATTTTGAGTAAAAGGCATTGATTATTTCTTGTCTAAATACTTCAAAGTCTCCTTTTTTAATAACAGCAATAGATGAACCACCAAAACCAGCACCTGTCATACGTTCTGCGTATGCACCATATTTCAAAGAAATATCGTGTAAGTAATCAAGATATTCACCTGTTACTTCATAGTCATCTCTAAGTGATTCATGTGATTTATTTAATAAGTCACACATTTTTTCGACATTACCAACTTTGGATGCTTCGATAAAATCTTTCACTCTTTGGTTTTCGCTTACAACGTGTTTAGTTCTGCGATATAAAATGTCGTTACTTAAGAGCTTTTTACACTCATCTAAATCAGAAACTTTAAGATCTGATAATGATTTGATGGAGAAATGTTTCTTAAGAATATCAAGCGACTTATTACATTCAGCGACTCTTTGGTTATATGGTGATGCAATTAATGCCCGTTTAACGTTAGAAACTATAACAACTAAAGATAAATCTTTAAAGTCAACATCTTCATATGTAAATTTGTTTGTGCCACAATCCAAGAAAATACATTTGTTTTTCTTTCCGAGTGCGATAGCAAACTCGTCCATGATTCCACATTGAAGTCCATTGAATTCAGTCTCGCTTTGATGTGCAAGTAAGGCAATTTCATCATTAGGAAGAGGAATGTTATACATTACTGAAGCGATAAATGCAGTTAAGTCTAACATTGATGCTGATGAAGAAAGACCTGATGCAATTGGAACATTGCTTGAATAAATAATATTCAAGCCAAATGGTAGTTTATATCCTCTTTTTTGAAGAGTTGCAAAAATACCTAAAGGATAATTTCCCCATTTATTTTCAGGCGAGTTAGATACTTTATCTAAATCAACTTCTACATCACCAAGTTTATTTAAAGATTTAAGGTGAATCTTTTTATCGTTTCTTTTGCCTACAACTGCATGAATATATTTTGAAATAGCTGCAGGTAAAACTAAACCAGCATTGTAATCTGTATGTTCTCCAATGAGATTTATTCTACATGGAGACATAAAGTATTTTTCTGGATTAGACTTAAATTCTTTTTTATATAGATCAATTAATCTATTATTCATGACCTTTTACCGCTAATTTGACACATTCGTATGCGCCATCATAGAATCCTGCCTTCTTTAGAACATCAATTCTATCGCACATAACAGGAATAATTTCTCTGTCTAAAATAAGATTATCAAGCATTTTGTTCATAGATTTAACATCAGGACATTCTTTTGTAGCATCACCCATTTCTCTACCGAAGATTCCGCCGTAGACTTCATGCCCACCTATATGGCGCATAAAGATTTTTGGAATTGGATAGAAAACTAATTCACTTGGTTTAGTGATTAATAAATCACAAACTGGCATAAGTAAATTGGTGGAGTAAACAGCTTCAAAGATGTCGCTATTATAAATAGCGTGAACGCCTTTTGAATCTTTCTTTGTTAATTCTTCTCTTAACTTTAAGAGGTCTTCATATTTATCAAAATATTCATGACATTTAAGCTCTGGTAAATCTTTAATAAGCTTTTGATAGACAGTCTTATGATCACCAAAATTAATAAAGATAGAAACTTTATTCTCTTTAACGTATGGGAGCAAATGTACAATCATCGCTTTGTAAAGCGAATATCCTGCACCCGCGCCTCCAACTGTCATAAGAATTCTAATTGGTCTGCCAGATGCTAATCTTTCTTTACGAGATTTGTTATCTTTTTCAAGATTCTCAAGTAATTCATGATCTACATAGCATCCGACAAGCTTTAAATCTTTATCAGAAAGTCCATTTAGACGTTCTTTTGCAAATCCATCAAGGGTTTTATAGCCAAGATACGCAAATGGAGTTTGAACTGTATGAATTGCGCCTTCAGAAAGATGTAAACCCATTGGCCAATTATCAGGAATTGCATTAACAACGTGTGTCATGCCTGCATGAATAGCTGCTTGTGATGGCCATACGTGTGTAGCAATATAAGGAATATCTTTTGGAATATTTCTGAAAATAGGCACTAAAAGTTCACTATTTTTCTGATCTTTTGCATTATAAGTTATCTTTTTGAAGCCTTCTGAATTAAGAGGCTCCCAAACTAGTTTGTTAAATAATTTAGATTTTTGAGAGATTCGAGATGCTTTTGAATATAAATCATTTTGATGACGAATCATCTTTGAACCAGTCGCATCAAATGAAGCAAGATCAAGCCAATATGGAGTATAACCTAAAGCTCTAGCAGCACTTGCCATAGCGATAGAAATTCTATAATGGCCAAAACCCATACGGATATTTCCGACAATTAATGGTTTATGATCAAATTTTTCGTTTTCATCTTTAAAAACAATATTTTTTGCTTTGATATAATCTAATGTAGGAATATCGGCAAAGCCGATTTTGTAATCTTTTTGTGAGTCATCACCAAACTTTTTGATGTAACTTTGTTTTGATTTGTTAGCATTCTTAATGGTTTTCTTGTCCATTTGATTGCCAAATATTACTGAAGTTTTATCTACCATCTACTTATCTCCATTAAGGCATAAGCCTTATTGCTATTTTCGTATGTGGCTTCATATTTGTCAATTAAAACGCCTTAATTAAAAGAAATTTGCTTCTTTTTCTTGATTTTAATTATACCTCGTAATATGATGTATTCCGTAAAAGGTAGTATTGATGGACACCCAATTAAGAAAAGGTTTATTAGATGTCTGCGTTCTAAGCGCAATCAAGAACGAAGATTCTTATGGTTACAAGATTATTAAAGACTTGAAACCTGTTTTGGAACTATCTGAATCAACACTTTATACAATCCTTAAACGTCTTGAAGAAGCCAAGATGCTCCAAGTTAAGATGACAATATTTGAAGGAAGAGTTAGAAAATACTACCACATAACTGCATTAGGACTTAAACGACTCAACGACTTCAAGGATGAGTGGGAAGAGTTGATGAAGGTGTATCGATTTATTACAGAGGAGAAGTAGCCTATGAACAAAAAAGAATTTATAGAAGAATTGAGGGTGCGCCTCTCAGGTTTACCAAAAGATGATTTGGAAAATCGGCTCAGTTTCTATGAGGAAAGCATAAATGACAGAATGAGTGATGGTAAAACTGAGGAAGAAGCTATAAAAGACTTAGGAACAGTGGAGGAAATCGTTAACCAAGTTGCAGAAGAAACTTCACTTGTGAAGTTGGTCAAAGAAAAAGTTACGCCAAAGAGAAAAGTTAAAGGGTGGGAGATTGCATTAATTATCTGTGGATTTCCGCTTTGGTTCCCACTTGTGCTTACAGGTCTAATCCTTCTATTTGTTGGATATTTGCTTACCTGGGTGTTCACAATTGTTGCATATGTTATTGAAAGTAGCTTTGTAGCAGTATCTGTCGGCGGATTAATAGCTTTCTTTGCATATATATTTGGAGGCGAATTTAACTTATTGCCTCTAGGGGCCTCGATTGCGTGCTTAGGGGCAGCCATATTATTTGCATTTGTTTGTTATTATATAACAAAAGGCAACATTAAATTATCAAAAAATATATTTATTTGGATCAAAAGAAGATTCATGAGAAAGGGAAAATAATTATGAATAAACATTTCAAAACATTCTTACTTGTAATAGGCGGAGCACTTCTTGTTAGTGGTTCAGCTATATTCGCTGCTGGTTGTAAAAACGTAGCAACTAAAGCAAAAACTAGAGAATTTGATTTAACAGGTCAAACAATTGAAAAGTTCGATTTTGATTGTGACACATCTGATATCGAGTTTGTCGCAACAACAGATTCCACAATGAAAGTTGTCTATAAAGAAAGCGAAAAAGTTTTCCATACTGAAGAAATTAAAGACAATACTTTGTTTATAAAACAAACAGACAACTTAAAATGGTATGAAAGAGTCTTTACATTTGATTTTACTCCTAAAAAAGCAACAGTATATTTACCAGCTGCTCATTTCGATAGTTTAAAAGTCGATAACAGCACTGGTGATATTAAGATTCCTCACGATTTCTCATTTAATTCTGCCGATATTAAATTATCAACAGGCACAGTTAATTTTAACTGTAATGTCACAAATGAAACGAAAATAACAACCTCAACAGGTGATATTCATCTAAAAGATGTAGAAACAAAATCTTTAACTGTTAAACGTTCAACAGGAGACCTTTTAATGGAAAAGATTAGTGTTACAGAAGCAATCACAATCGATGGCGATACCGGAAAAGTATTAGCGAGTGATATAACTGCTTCTTCATTATCAATTAAGAGCTCAACAGGTGATATTAAATTACATAATACTAAAGTAAGTGGTGAATTATTTATTCAAACTTCAACAGGCGATATTGATTTTGCCGATCTTGATTTTGCTAACGGAACCATTAAAACTTCAACCGGAAATGTTGAAGGAACATTAGCAACTCCAAAGTATATTGAGGCAGAGTCTAACACCGGAAAAATCAAGATTGAGTCTGATAGAACCAATCCTCAAACATTAAAAGTTACAACTTCTACTGGCGATATAAAAATCTCAAATAAATAAAAACAAAGTGACTAATAAGTCCCTTTAATTTTAGAATGTGTGGTCAATATAATGTGCTGCCTTGTATGCCGCAAGGTCATTTATTAGTGAGGCAACAAATCCAACTAATAACAAGATTGGCATATTAATTAACATTGATAACAAGATTTGTCCGCCAGACATAATTGGCTCATGTTTTATTAATGGATAAATGACACAATTAACTAAAGTTAATGTTGGAGAAATAATTAAATAGAAGATAATTGTTGAACTTAATGTCGCAAGTAATCTGTATTTAATATTTCCAGTGTATGTTTCATTTGGAACATGGAATAAAGCAGTAAACCATCTTCCGATTGCTGTTAATGGAATAAAGTTTGAAATTAAAATTGATAAAGTGAGAGCGATAACAAAGTTAGTTGCAAAATTGGCCCAGTCAATGGTGGTGAAATTAATGGTTAAAATTCCACCCTCAAGATCTGATTGCGCAACAATCGCGGACGACAAACATAAAAAGAATGAGACAGGAATGCCACATATTACGCTATATATGAATGTTGCTAATCTAAATCTTCGTGTCATAACGAGTTATGATTATAGTAAGTTTATTTTATAAATCAACAAATTATTTTGTAGATTTAATTGCAGATGCAAAAGCCCAGGTTAAGTTGTATCCTCCGCACGGGCCATCAATATCAAGTAGTTCTCCGATTATGAAAACATTTTTCTCGCGTTTGGACATCAAATTTTCATCAACTTCAGAGACTAAAATGCCTCCAACTGATACTTGTGAAAAGTCAAAACCATATGACTTATCAAAAGTAAATCGTAAGTCCTTAAGTGATCTAAAAATAGCTTCTTCATTCTTAAATCTTTCTTGTAAATATGCAGAGATTTTTGGATTTAAAAATGCTAGTAAAAACTCAGAAAATTTATGGGTTTTCCTATAATTTTCTAGGTATTTTTCAGTAAAATCTGGTAATAAATCTAGTGAAATTGTGTGAACTTTATTTGGTGCTCTAGAAATTAAAGACATTGTGTTAAAAATGACAATTCCAGATAGTCCGTGTTCTTTAAATAAAACCTCACCATCTTCAACATGGACTAAAGCGTTGTTTAAATAAAGACTTACACGTGCTTTGACTCTAATTCCATCAATAGATTTAGTCTTTTCCTTTGTAAACAAAGGAGATAAACCTGGTTGAGGAGATTGAATCTTATATCCGTGCTTACATAAAACTTCTAAAACTGAGCCATCGCTACCAAGTTTTGGAGATGATTTTAGACCTCCTGCAAAGTATAATTTATCGGCTAGGTATTTGCCTTTATTAGTAGTGACTTCAATCTTATCTTTTAATGAATAATCTATAAGTTTTTCTTCAGTTTTTATGGAAATTCCAAGGTTTTTAGTAGAATTTAGTAATGCTTCCTTGACTGAGACAGCGGATTCACTTACTGGGTATGCTAAATCGCCAACAGTTTTTGTCTCAATTGAAATAGAACTAAAGAATTCTTTGTAGTCATATCCATCAATAACTGACTTAGCGAACTCAGGATTGTTATATAAAGAATAATCAATGTTTGAATTACCTAAATTACATTTCCCGTTTCCGCTTGCAAGTAATTTTTTAAGTGG
>JAEEGL013804116.1_pt1 | contig 11133 bp, 7 predicted proteins | sample 9134231 | NCBI WGS metagenome assembly JAEEGL01 (sample SAMN16246548, study PRJNA631951) | gut metagenome | biome: gut microbiome; feature: rumen; material: fiber-attached | host: Bos | place: Iran: Karaj | collected 2018-10
AAGAAAAAGGCCGAGCCCAAGGAAATCGGCTGGGAAGGCAAACTTTTGCCCAAGACCGTCATCGAGCGCGTTTACTTTGCCAAGGAACAGGCCGAAATCGAGCGTGCCGAACAGATTGTTGCCGAAAGCGAATCCAGACTCGAAGAATTCGTGGAAGAAAACAGCGGCGAAGGCAGCGTGCTGGCCGACTATGCCAAGGAAGAAAGCGAAGAACTGGACGCAAAGAAAATCGCCGCCAAGCTGAAGGAACTGAAAAAGCAAAAGGCAAGCAACAGGAGCGAAGAATACGAAGTGCTTGCCAAATACACTGAACTTGCCACCACCGCGAAAAATCAGGCAGGCATCGTCAAGGAACTGAACAAGGCCCTGGATGAATCTGTCAAGAACAAGTATGCCGAACTCACCGAAAAAGAAATCAAGGACCTGCTCGTAAAACAGAAGTGGAGCTTTGATATTTTCGAAGGAATTAAGAGCCTTTACGACACCACCAGCCACAAGATTGCAACCCGCGTGACCGAACTCGCCGACCGCTACGAAAACACGCTCGGAGGCCTAGAAGCAACCGTCGCTGACTACGAAACCAAAGTCAAAAGCCACCTCAAAGAAATGGGATTTGAGGTATGATCAAGACAAGAGACGAAAGATTGTCATCCTGGAGCGAAGCGATAGGATCCACTCGTGTCATCCTGAGCGGAGTGTAACGGAGTCGAAGGATCCAGTAGTATGAAAGAGACGAAATTCAAAGAGACCGAAGTCGGGATGATACCTGAGGAATTGGTTATGATAAATGATGTTCCCAAAAGCAATGATAATTCCAAAGATTATGAAGAACTGATCGATAAAGTCGGCCTTGTTTTGCAGGCTGGGCGGCGTAATATTGCCAATGCCATAAATTTATCAATTGTAAATTCATACTGGCAGATCGGAAAATACATAATAGAGTATGAGCAGAACGGAATGGAACGGGCAGAATATGGTTCAGACTTGCTCAACAGGCTCTCTTCTGACTTGACACTGCGTTACGGCGCAGGTTTTAGCCGCAGCAATGTATTTTACATCAGAAAACTTTATATGTCCTATCCAAAAGTTCAGACACTGTCTGAACTTTCTTGGAGCCATTACATAGAGCTGCTTAAAATTGAAGAACCCATGGAGCGCTCTTTTTACGAAAAAGAGTGCTGCAATTCGCATTGGGGAGTGCGGGAACTCAAACGGCAGATAAAAAGTATGCTTTACCATCGCATTCTAAAATGCTTTGTTTTGATTGACTTGAAGCGCGGTGAAAGTCAGCACGAAGACATAGGGCAAATGAATTTTTATCTGAATTATTACCGTGAGGAAATGAACACGATTGGAGACACCGAGCCTATTGGCATAATCCTTGGAGCGTATCAGGATAAACTAGTTATGCAGTACGCCTTGCAGAATATTTCTAACCAAGTATTTGTGAGTCGTTATCAATTATATTTGCCTGAGCGAGAGCAACTGGAAGCCGAAGTTCACAGGTTTATGGGCAGGTGATTTTTTAAGAAAGGTCACGCAGATTGGTTCATAGCGAAGATCGTTAGAGCCAGCAGATCTGGGTGATGAAAGAAGAGCAACTTGCATGAAAGAAACGAAATTCAATGAGACCGAAGTCGGGATGATTCCAAGCGATAAAGAAGAGCAAAAAACAGCGAATCAAAGTGGAATAGTCATGATTAGGGGCAAGGTAGAAAATGCGGAAACAGGTTTTGTGAATGAGATAAAGCAGCTCATTTTTGCAGCGCAAAAATCAGCCTATTCTTCTATTGCTTCAATAATGCTGCAAACATATTGGAGTATCGGGAAGCGTATTATTGAGCAAGAACAAAAAGGAAAAAAACGTGCCGATTATGGAACCAAATTGCTAAAATTATTGTCATTTGAACTTACCAAAGAATTCGGAACCGGTTATTCGGAAAGAAATCTTCGCAACTTCAGAAAATTTTATCTGTTTTTTCCTGAACAAGAGATTTGGAACGCATGCGTTCCAAATTTGAACTGGACGCATTTTAGGTCACTTCTGCGTGTGGCCGATGAAAATGCCAGGCTTTGGTATTTACAGGAAGCAGCCAGTCAAAACTGGAATACCAGAACTTTAGATAGAAATATTGGTACACAGTATTATTACCGACTCTTGCAGTCTCCCAAAAAAGAGGCTGTAATCAAAGAAATGCAACAAGATACAAAGTGTTTGCAGACAAATAAATTTGAACTTTTAAAAAATCCTATAGTTGCGGAATTTCTTGGCTTCAAAGCTAAAGATTCTTTTGCCGAATCTGATTTAGAATCAGCAATTCTCGACCATCTACGTGATTTTATTTTAGAAATGGGTAAGGGATTTGCATTCGTTTCCCGCCAGCAACATATAGTTACAGATACGCGAGACTATTTTATCGATCTTGTTTTTTATAATATAGAACTCAAATGCTACGTTCTCATTGATTTGAAAATCGGAACTGTCACTCATCAGGACGTTGGTCAGATGGATATGTACATACGCATGTATGATGAGCTAAAATGTAAGGATGGTGACAATCCTACAATTGGAATTCTCTTATGCTCTGAAACAAGCGAGGATATTGCTCGATTTTCTATTCTTCATGATAGCAATAATCTTTTTATGGCTAAGTATTTAACATTCTTACCTACTCGGGAACAGCTAAGAAATGAAATTGAACAGCAGAAAGAAATTTTTTATATGCAGCATCCGGAATTAAACGAAAAGGAAAGATGAAGCAGGCGGCAATGTGCTGCATGGAGGAGCGGGCGGCATGAAAGAAACGAAATTCAAACAGACCGAAGTCGGGATGATACCAAGCGATTGGGATGTGAAGAAAATAGGTGAATTTACAAAACTCCAAGCAGGAGGAACCCCTTCTACTTTATGCGATGAATTTTGGGGTGGAAATATTAGGTGGATGAATTCGGGAGAATTAAATAAAAAAAGAATTTATGATGTAGCGGGTAGAATAACTGAACTTGGTCTAAATAGTTCTAGCACACATTTGATTCCTTCAAATTGTGTATTGGTAGGTTTAGCTGGTCAAGGGAAGACTAGAGGCACAGCGGCTATTAACTATGTTGAATTGTGTACAAATCAATCAATTGCAGCATTGTTCCCTTCAAAAACGCATAATAGTGAATATCTTTATCATAATATTGATAATAGGTATGAAGAATTGCGAGAATTGTCTTCTGGCGATGGTGGCCGCGGAGGCTTGAATTTAAAGATTCTCGCAAACTTATTTGTTGCGTTGCCATCCAAAGAAGAACAACAGCTCATTGCAAACGCTCTTTCCGATGTTGACACCCTAATCAACAACCTTGAAAAACTCATCGCCAAAAAGAAAAACATCAAACAAGGCGCAATGCAGGAGCTCCTCACCGGCAAGAAACGCCTCCCCGGATTCGGCTCAGACGAAAGACAAAAGGAGTGTCATTCTGAGCGAAGCGCAAAGCGCGAAGTCGAAGAATCCAGTGGCTACAAAATGACCGAACTCGGAATGATACCCAGCGATTGGGAAGTGAAAACCTTTGGCGATGTTGGAAAAGGCTTTTCTGCTGGAGCAACACCATATAGACAAGTAGACCGCTATTATGAAGGTGATATCAAATGGGTCTCAAGTGGAGAACTTGATTATAATGTAATTCAAGAAACGCAAGAACACATATCTATAGAGGCTGTTAAAGCCACCAATTTGACATTGCACCCTAAGAACACATTTTTAATGGCTATTACGGGTCTGGAAGCGGCGGGAACACGAGGTCGTTGTGCAATTTTAGGCTGCGAAGCGACTACAAATCAGTCCTGTTTGGCTATTTATGAATCGGAATATTTGTCTATTCCATATTTATATCATTTTTATGTGAAGTATGGTGATGCTTTGGCGTTTGCGTATGCCCAAGGAAGTAAACAGCAAAGTTTTACTGCTGCAATAGTTAAGAAGTTGCCTATTATTCTCCCTTCTTCAAAAGCAGAACAAACCGCCATCGCCAGCGTCCTCAGCGACATGGACACAGAAATTTTGGCCCTCGAAACTAAACTCGCAAAATACCGCAAACTCAAAACCGGCATGATGCAGGAGCTATTAACCGGGAAGATCCGCCTGGTGTAGGGCAAGTGAGCTGGTCATTACTTTTGCCCTTACTAAAAACCTATTGCTTATTCAAAAGGAATTGCCTATTTTGTAATTGTAGGTAAAAACCAAAATTTTACCTACATTCACAAAAGAGGACACAGAGCATGCCGATGCTGTATAGTCAATCTCTTAAAAAATACGGTTCTGATTACCGAATCAAGCAGGAAATAGCTGCCGGGCGGCTTTTCAAAATAGAGAAAGGCGTTTACTCCGAGAAAAAATATGAACCACTAATGGCTATCATTTCAACAAAATATCCAAAGGCGGTATTCACCATGGATTCCGCTTTTTACTTCTACAGTCTAACCGATACAATTTCAGAAAAGTGTCATTTGGCTACAGCCAAGAATGCCAGGCATATTGCGGATTCCCGCGTCGTCCAGAGATTCGAAAACAGCAATATTCTTTATCTTGGAGCAAAAAAGGCTGAGTTTGACGGGGGAACCATTGTCATTTACAACCGCGAAAGAATGCTCCTAGAACTTCTCCGCAACAAAAGTGCTCTTCCGTTTGATTATTATAAAGAAATCCTTGGGAACTATAGGAAGATTCTACACGAACTTGATTTGCAGCTAATCCAAGATTATTTGCCGCAATTCCCTAAGTCCAACATGATTAACCAGGCGCTGCAGCTGGAGGTCTTTTGATGAATCTCCAAAATATGGTTCAGATAGAAATTGAAAGGGGCCTTTCAGACTTGAATGCGCGAGCCAAGGTTTGCCAGGACGTCGTATTGAAATCCATCGCTTCTGGTTCGCTGAATAGGAATATCACCATTAAGGGCGGTGTTGTCATGCGTTGCAAGACAGGCAATATCCGTAGGGCAACGCAGGATTTGGATATTGATTTCATCAGATATTCTCTCTCAGACGAAGCCATTGATGAATTTATAACCAAGATGAATGTCCTTGATGGAATTTTGATTAAGCGCATAGGAAACATCGAGGAGTTAAGGCAGCAAGATTACAAGGGAAAGCGTGTTCGCGTCGAAATTTCTGACGATACTGGTTTCAAAATCGAAAGTAAGATTGATCTTGGAGTTCACGACAAATTGGATATCGCCCAGGAAGAGTATTGTTTTGACATTGCTTTTGATGAAAATGGGGCAAGCCTATTGATAAATTCCAATGAACAGATGTTTGTCGAAAAACTGAAATCTCTCCTAAAGTTCGGCACGTTTTCGACCCGCTTCAAGGATGTTTTTGACATGTTTTATTTAAGCCAGCATGTTGATTCGGCGAAGTTGAAAACGTGTATTGACATCTACATTTACAATGACGGGCAGATGCGCGAAAGCAGCGGGAAAGACGTATTGAAGCGGATTCAGCGGGTGTTTAACGATAAAGGTTATTTAAAACGGCTGGCCAGTTCCAGCAAAAATTGGTTGGATAAACCTATAAAAGAGGTAACAGAAGGAATTATTGGTTTTCTGGAAACCATCGAATAAAACATGTGCAGCGAAAGTAAAAGGCTGGTGTAGGTCCATTGGGGGTAGTGGCCCTATTTCTCCAATATCCCATAGAAATCACACCCTTTTCTTGCTATGAAGCATTAGGCGGGTTTTACAATTTTAAAATCCGATTTTAAATTTGTAAGAAATAGGGGCTTTGAGGTTAAAAATTGCCATGGATAACCTAAGCATAAATAGCAAAGAACGTACGACACAGGACAAAGTCATCGCCTTTTTCCGCGAAAAATTGCACTACCGCTATCTGGGCAATTTGCGAGCCGGGCCCAACAAAAATATCCGCGATGAGGATCTCCTCACCTTTCTGCTGGATAAACAGCATTATTCAGAAACAGTGGCCCATAAAGCGCTTAGCGATTTAAAGCATACGGCGGGCGATTTGCAACAAGGGCTCTATTCCGCCAACAAGAGTGTTTATAACTTGCTGAAATATGCCCATCCTGTTCAGGATATGGACGGCCAGACCAAAAGCGTCTATTACCTTGATTTTAAAGAGCCGGAAAACAATGATTTTGCCATTGCCGAAGAGGTGACCGTCAGTTCGTCTTTCGGCTCCAAGCGCCCGGACCTTGTCGTTTATATAAACGGCATTGCGATTGCGGTGATTGAACTCAAGAAGAGTTCCGTTTCTGTTGCCGACGGCATTCGCCAGAATCTAACCAACCAAAAGCCGGAATTTATTGAATCTTTTTTCACCACCATGCAGTTTTGCCTGGCGGCAAACGAAAGCGAAGGCCTCCGCTATGGGACAATCGCCACTCCAGAAAAGAAGTATCTCACCTGGAAGCAGGAGGCCTTCCGTGAGCGCCTGACAGAACTTAGCGATAACGATTTAATTATCGACGAAAAGAGTTCTTCTTTAGGCGGCGTTCTTTTCGAGAGTCTTTATTCGCTGTTCAATAAGGTCCGTTTTTTAGACCTCATGCATAACTTCATCATTTTTGATAATGGTAAAAAGAAGGTCTGCCGCTACAATCAATATTACGCAATACACCGGGCCTATAACCGCATCATGAAGCAAAAGAAGGGCGGTATTGTCTGGCACACGCAAGGTTCGGGCAAATCGCTCACCATGGTTTGGCTCGCCAAGCGCTTGCTGCTGAATAACCCGAGCCGCCGGATTTTGATTGTCACAGACCGCGAAGAGCTCGATGACCAAATAGAGCAGCTCTTCAAGGGTGTGGAAGAAAAGATTATCCGCACCAAGAGCGGCCGCGATTTACTGAGACGCCTGAATTCTACCGAAGGGGCCATCATTTGTTCGCTGGTGCACAAGTTCGGGCGCCGTGGCGGTGAAGTTACCGATGGCGATTATGAAGAGTTTTTGCAGGAAATCAAGGATTCGCTGCCGCCGAACTTTAGCGTGAAAGGCGATTTCGTCGTATTCGTGGATGAGTGCCACCGCACGCAATCGGGCAAGTTGCATAAGGCCATGACGGCTTTGATGCCTAAAGCGATTTTCGTGGGCTTTACCGGCACGCCGCTCTTAAAAAAAGATAAAGAAACCAGCCTGGAAGTTTTTGGCAGCTACATTCATACTTATAAATTTGATGAAGGCGTGCGCGACCATGTTATTCTTGACTTGCGCTACGAAGGCCGCGATGTTCCGCAAGAAATCAGTTCCGCTCAAAAAATCGACGAATGGTTTGAGCTCAAAACCCGGGGACTCTCCCCAATAGCCAAAGCCAAACTAAAAAATCGCTGGGCCAACATGAAAACCGTCTATTCCTCGCGCAATCGCCTGGAATGTATCGCCGGCGATATTATCCTGGATTTTGAAAAAGATCCCCGTTTAAGCAGCGGATGTGGCAATGCCATTTTAGTAGCCGATTCCGTTTATACCGCTTGCAAATATTATGAAATTTTTCAGAGCATGGGCTTTAAAAAATGCGCCATCATCTCTTCCTATACGCCAAACCCGGGCGACCTGCGCACCGACACCGTAAGCCTGGATGAAGATACGGAAGTTTTGCGAAAATACCGGATTTATTTAAAAATGGTGGGCATAGAAGAAGGTGATGACACCTCCCGCATAGATAAAAAAGTGGAAAATTTTGAGAAAGAAGCCAAGCGCAAGTTCATAGAGGAACCGGCCAACATGAAGCTGCTCATTGTGGTGGATAAGCTCTTGACGGGTTTTGATGCGCCGCCTTGCACCTACCTTTATATAGACAAAAAAATGCAGGACCATGGGCTTTTTCAGGCTATTTGCCGCGTAAACCGCCTGGATGACGATACCAAGCAATTTGGCGTTATTATTGATTATAAAGAGCTTTTTGAAAATGTAGCCGACAGCATGAATAAATATACCGCCGGAGCTTTTGCCGGCTATGATGAAAAGGATGTTGCCGGGCTCATTAAAAATCGCGCGGCTGAGGCGCTTAAAACCTTTGATAATACTTTGGAAGAGCTGGAAATTCTTTGCGAAGATGTAAAGCCGCCCAAAGATTTACTCGAATATGAGCACTTTTTTTGTGGCGCAAACAGTATAAACTGGCTTAATGATTACGAAGAAGCCGAAGCTAGCGCCCGCCTTAGAGAAAGATTTTATCTTCTCGTTAGCAAACTGGCCGCCGCTCTGGCCGAGCTCAAAGGGCAATATGCCCGTCTTAGTTACAGCGCGGACGAGTGGGAAGAGAAGCAAAAGCGCACTACTTTTTATTTGGAACTAAGAGAAGATATAAAACGGGCCAGCGGCGATTATGTTGATCTTAAAGCCTACGAGCCGGGGATGCGCCACCTGATAGATACCTATATAGCGGCCAGCGATTCGCAAAAAATTATTGAACTTGGAGCCATAAGCCTCCTTGATTTTATTGAAGTTTGTCACCCCGACCTCCTGAGCGAGCAGGAAAAGAAGCGCACTAGCGCCGCTGAAAAAATAGAAAACAACATCCGCCGCAAAATCGTTGACCAAATTAACATCAATCCTGCCTACTACAGCAAGATGTCAAAAGTACTCGAAGAGTTGATTGCCGAGCGCAAAAATGGCCTCATAGAATACCAAAAACTACTTGAGCGCTATATAGAACTGGCCAAAAAAGTTGACTCCCTGGCCCCGGGCGATGATTACCCGGCCACAATTAAAGATAGTGCCGTAAAACGGGCTATTTATGACAACTGCGGCCAAGATGAAATTTTGGCCCTTAAAATTTATGCGGCGGTCACAAGCAGTATGCAGGCCGATTTTCGCGGCAATCCGGTAAAGATCAACAAGATTAAACGGGCCCTTTTTGGCGTACTGGAAGATGAAGCTGAAGTTGACCGCTTTTATGAACTCATAAGCCGGCAGAGTGAATTATAATGCAAATAGAACTAGCGGGAATCACTCTCGATATTCAAAAAAAGGCCATTAAAAACATTCACCTCTCAGTGCTGCCGCCCGATGGCGCTGTGCGCGTATCCGCGCCGGAAAACTTAAGCGATGAGGCTATAAAAACTTTCCTGCGCCTGAAAATAAGCTGGATAAGAACCGAGCGCCAAAAATTTGCGGCCCAGGCGCGGCTTGGCGAGCGAGAATATATTTCCGGCGAATCGCTCTTTGTTTTTGGGCAGCAATATTACTTAACCGTGCAACACGGCTTTAAAAACAGCCTCATACTAAAAGCGCCAGCAGCTATTCTCACCGTACGCCGGGAGAGCACCCGGGCCCAGCGGGAAAAATTTGTTAACTCTAACCTCCGGGAATTACTAAAAAAGAAAATTGCTAAAAGGCTGCCAAAATGGGAAGAGGTAACCGGGCTCAAAAGCCGGGGCTGGCAAACAAAGCTGATGCAAAGCAAATGGGGCAGCTGCAATCCCGAGGGGAAAATCTGGTTTAACCTGCTTTTGGCTCATGTGCCGCCAAGATGCCTTGATTACATTATTTTGCACGAGCTCCTGCACCTGAGAGTGCGCCGGCATAATAAGGAATTTACTGCGCTTTTGGATAAATATATGCCCAATTGGCCGGAAGTGCGCCGGGAGCTAAATGATTTTATCCTCCTCCCACTAAAGAGAAGTGGCCAGAGCAGCCGGTAAAAGGTCCGTGGTAAAAGGTCCGCCTGGGCGTAGTTACTTACCATGAGCAAAACTGGCACCTAATCGTTTTTCTCCTACTTAATTACTCTTGATTTTTACTTCCTTCGGGCTATTATTCCGCTACCAAATAGCGCTGGCAACGCCGCCAGTAGTGGAAAGGAAAGAAATATGGCCGAAATCATTAGCAAAGAGAAGCTCCAAAAAACAATTAAACGCTGCAAAGAGCGCGGTATCATCATCCCCACCTTTGCCCAGCAGCGCGACCCCAGCAAAGTTCCCGCCGCTGTGGTGGAGCGCCTGAAAAATATTGGTCTTTGGGATGTCAACAGCTTAAACCTCTTCCGCGTCACCTGGAAAAACGACCAAGCTACCCATGGTTTTGGCAAAGTGAACTTTTTGGAGCTTCCCAGCAGCATTACCGGCGTAAAAGCCCGTATTTTCGGCCTTGTTGGTAAATTCTTCCCCACCGGCGCCCACAAAGTCGGCGCGGCCTGCGGCTGCCTCATTCCCCGCATGGTAACCGGCGATTTTGACCCATATACTCAAAAGACCGTCTGGCCCTCCACCGGCAACTACTGCCGTGGCGGCGCTTACGATGCCAAACTTTTGGGCTGTGATTCCATCGCTATTTTGCCGGCCGAAATGAGCAAAGAGCGCTTTGATTGGCTAAAAGAAATCGGCGCCGAAATTTTTGCCACTCCCGGCTGCGAATCCAATGTTAAAGAGATTTACGACAAATGCTGGGAGCTCAAAAAGACTCGCGGCAATGATGTTGTTATTCTCAATCAATTCGAAGAGTTCGGCAACGGTATGTGGCATTACAACGTCACCGCCGAAGCCATTTTGGAAGTGCTTAAAGCCGAGCTGGGCGAGGGCCAGACTCTCGCTGCTTATGTGAGCGCCACCGGTTCTGCCGGTACCATCGCCGCCGGCGACCGCCTGAAAGAGGTCTTCCCGCATTGCAAAATCTGTGCCTCAGAAGCTCTCCAGTGCCCCACCATCATCAACAACGGCTTTGGTGCCCACCGCATCGAAGGCATCGGCGATAAGCACATCCCCTGGATTCACAATGTGAGAAATACCGATGTGGGCGTGGCTATCGACGATCAAGATTGCATCCAGGTTATGCGCCTCTTCAACGAAAAAGAGGGCCAGGATACTTTGCGCAAAAACGGCGTTTCTGAGGACATTATCGAAAAATTGCCACTACTCGGCATCAGCGGCATCTCCAATATGCTCTCGGCTATCAAAGTGGCCAAATATTATGAGCTCACCGAAAACGATGCCATCTTCACCATCTTCACCGATTCTATCGAGATGTACCGCTCCCGTATCGAAGAGGCGAGAGAAGCTCAAGGCGCTTACACCATGGAACGGGCCTGTGCCGATATGACCCACTCTCTCCATGGCCAAAATACCGCCAACCTCCTGGAGCTCACCTACACCGAGCGCAAACGGGTGCACAATCTCAAATATTACACC
>JAEEGL013873706.1_pt1 | contig 11133 bp, 11 predicted proteins | sample 9134231 | NCBI WGS metagenome assembly JAEEGL01 (sample SAMN16246548, study PRJNA631951) | gut metagenome | biome: gut microbiome; feature: rumen; material: fiber-attached | host: Bos | place: Iran: Karaj | collected 2018-10
CCACCATCTTACTGCTGTATCAATCTTTTTATCCATTTCTTCCCAACAGCGTTTGCATTATTTTATAAAAAACATAGTATATTGATTTAAAAGCTCCTAAATGCTCCAATTCATAATATACTTTCCACTGGTACTTAACTACTCGTAGCTTATTGCTAGACAAAGACTCTTTTCTTACCCTATGATACCCTAGTACATCATTAAAACCATAAATCACACCTATCTTTTTAATTATTTTCAAGAACATTGCCAAATCATTTCTAACTTCAATATTCGGTCCTAAAATTTTACCTGCTTTCTCGCAATTATAAATAATTGTCGAATTCCCAGGGCAAGTTTTAAGTATATCTGTATAATAATAAACTTTACGTGCTATACACCTTTTTTTTAGCACATTAGAACACTCATCAATTTTCCCATATGAGGTGCATGAAGCAACAGCATTCACAGAGATCATAAATCTTAATTGCAGTTCAAGTTTCTCTGGTCTCCAAATATCATCTGCGTCCAAAAAAGCCAAAAAGCTTCCATGTGCTTTTTCTATTGAATTATTTCTCGATATTGCGGCACCACAATTCTTACTATTTCTAATGTACACAATACGTTGGTCAGCATCAGCAAATGACCTTATAATTTTTCCAGTACCATCTGTAGAACAATCATCTGTAATAATCAATTCCAAATTTCTGTAGGTCTGATTTAAAACCGATGTTATTGAATCTCCAATATACTTTTGACAGTTATATGCAGGCATTATTACCGAAACTAACCCTATATTCATGTTTCATCCTCAAAGCTTTACAATAATTCAATTCTATTATAGTCTATATCTAGTGCTTTGTCACAAAAAAAGCATAGATTTTGTGTTATCCATGCCTTTTCACTCACATTTTCCGGTTGTAATCATCAAAAATAATCCTGCCTCTCCACATACTCTTTTAACCTAGGCAGTACAAGACTGATCCTCCCCTTTGAGATCCGTCAATTATACCTTTCTCAATCAGAATGTTTTCCGGGATCACTCCAGATATTAAGAGGGCCCACGTCATACTTTTTTGCCATCCAAAAAAAGTCAGTCCGTCTGTGTTTTCTATGCTTTCAATATCGTCATACAGTCTCGCGGTCAAAAGAAATATTGGGAGATTTTTGCGGATAAGGATTTGAAATTCCTGTATAAAAATCAACCGATACACTATATATATACCTCATCACAAAAACAGCGCAGATTATGTGTCTAATCTGCGCCCACACTCACATTATATGCCTCAGCAAATCGCTTCACTTATTTACAAGCATTTCATTCTGAACCGCCATCACCTGCTTCATTGGGTACTTACAAAATTCAACAATTGCCTCAGGTGTCTTGCCGTCCTTGAGCATTTCCATTATTTTCTGACAATCTCTTTTTTCTATGCCTTTCTCTATTCCCTTTTCTACGCCTTTGTCTTCCGCTTCTTTTAAGTCATCTGCCATAAGCTCTCTAAGTGCTTCACACATAGTATCATCTCCTCTCAATTTGCTGTATAACTCTCCATGCAAATTTACACTTATCTGGAGAACAGCGTCAGCATTTCTTTTGTCCCCGGGTTCTATTAACTCGCTTGCCTCTTGTACAAATTGCCTTATTTTCTGTTCCGTAGCATTCTGCGACATTACCGAAAACGCCATCAGATCGCTGTCTTCCAACTCGTCAGTGACAATTATTCTGAGAGGCATTTCTATAAGACCCTCTATAGCATATACCCCCGGATACTCCGGCCTAATACTCTTTCCATCATCTATCAGTCTGTTAAAAAGCTTTACCGGTTTTACTGCTCTAAGTATCGAAACTGTAATATCAGTTATTTTTATTTGATCAACAGACTGTCCAAAGCTTTTATACAGGCTTGCATATCCTATAGCTTTCCACAAGACATCAATGTTTAATTCATCATAGGGATTTTTATATTCTATCAGATTATGGCCAAGGAAGCCCCTTCCAATGTCATTGTCAATGATTGCATCTTCCTTTTTCTTTATGACAAGAAAATCAATCCTTAAGGGTTCACTTGATAAATAATGCTCCCTCTCTATGTCAATGTAGTAAGCATAATTTCTCAAGCTGAGCCTTAAGCCGCCCTCAAATCCTGTATGCCAGTCCAGTATTGATTCACTACCAGGACCTTTTGCTTCTTCATTCATTTAAAGTATAACACCTCCCACTTTCTGCAACAATAATTGATAGCTACTTGCAAATTAACTGATGGAAACAACCGATACTTCTGACATTAACCGGATGCTACAGATGCATCCCAAGTACCGGCTTGCCCAAAAGGCTGAATATGGTATCAAAACCAATGAATAGAAAATATCACAAACCCTTGCCGCTGTAAACCACTTTGCGGTAATCTTAAGGATATCTTCCGGAAATCTTAAGAATATCTCAATAATTCTATGACAGGACGAAAAAAGCCATATAAAAAAGCGTAGATTCTTTTTTCTACGCTTTTTATATAGCATTATTTCGAAGCAGCTATTCTCACCCCACTCGCCTGCTCCTGCGATTCATAAGGTGAACCATCTCTTTTTCAAAGCCTTCCGTACTCTCGCCCTTGAACATAATCTTGAGGGTAAGTAGAATGATTCGAATGTCCAGTCCCAAAGACTGATTCTCAATATACAACAGGTCCAGTCTCAACTTATCAAAAGCTGAAGTGTTGTATTTGCCAAAAATCTGAGCATAGCCTGTAAGTCCGGCTTTAACCTTCATTCTATACTTGAACTCAGGCAGTTCCTTAGTATAAATCTCAACATGCTCAACGCGTTCAGGTCTAGGTCCTACAAAAGTCATATCACCTGCCAGGATATTGAACACCTGAGGGATCTCATCCAGCCTGTACTTACGAATAATATTGCCAACTTTGGTGATTCTTGGATCGCAGTTGATAGTAGGTTGAATTCCTTTTTCTTCTGCATCAACCACCATACTCCTGAACTTTATGATCTCGAAGACTTCTCCATCCTTGGTGCATCTCTTTTGTCTGAAAAAGACAGGCCCACCATCCTCAATCTTAATGGCAGCTGCAATAATGAGCATCAGAGGTGTGAAGAACACTGTAAAGAAAATCCCAAAAGCAACATCAAAAACCCTCTTTGCGTTGAGCCGCTTGTGATCTTCATATACATAGTCATACTTCATCAGAGGAGTATCTAAAAGATGTCTGCAGGAGCATCCCTGAAGAATTATGTCCTCAATTCTGGGAGTAAAATAGAATATCTTATGAGCGTCGATGCAATGCTGCATGTGTACTCGTCTCTGCTCTACTGAAAGTCCATACATGATAACAGCACAGCATTCCGAAAGTCTTTCCTCCATTAGCATGGGACTTATGGTCTCGTACTCGACGTATTTAAATTCAAAAAGGTGACTATATTTTTTAAGTATCCTGTCCTCAAACCTTCTGGCCTCATCCATTGAAACCCAGCTTCCCAGCAGCAATAGCGTTTTCTGTGGTTCCACACATGACATAAAGATCTGCTTTGCCATTGTAATGATAAATGCCGTTCCAAGAATCTGAATCGCAACAATAGCAAGTCCCGGCAGGAAACTGGTATATCGATTTCTTATGAGGTTACATTCGATGTACAGGATAAGATCAGCGATACCAAAGGAAATAGCCTGTGAGATCACCATTTCCGCGATAGACGAGGACGCAATTCTAAAAGCATTATACAGATTGCATAATCCATTGTAGATGAATACGTATATGATAATTGAAAGAATCCCACCAAGTACGTAATAGGTTTGAAATGCATTGCGGTTGTAATATAGCAACCAGATAAGTGCAAATAAACCGATGTTCCACAGCATGACCAGTGCCTTGGCAGTATGTGTCACTTTCTTGCTTCTCAAAGCTTTGCCCCCACAGAATGTGATAATTAGTGACATTGTACAGTCTCTAAACTTTTTATCGGTCATTTCTTTTGCAAAGTTTAGTCCACTGCTGAATTGATATTATACTATTTTATTATACCCTATATATTGTACTTTGTCACAAAAAATAGTGCAGATTTAGGGGCATGATCAGGAGCATATCATTCCTGTGATATACCGCTCCTCATAATCTCGCACACTCATACACATCAAGAGGCAGTGCAAGAAGTTCAACTATCTTAAGCTCATCGCAGGCATCATTTACTGCATTGTGAGTTTCGCTATATCCGCTATTACCCATCAGCATGTGCATTATAGGCTCAACGCCATAGCCTCCCTTAAGCCGACCGGTCTTACAGCAAGGAGCAGTTACAGGGATGTATTTGTTGAACTGGCGATATGCAGCAATCCTCATGATATCAAACCATTCAAAGCCGCAGAGTTCCGGAAGGTGTCCTAGATCAAATTTAGCATTATAAGCAAATATCCTGCTGACGCCCTGATCCATGAGGAATTGTCCAATGTCAGCCATGGCTTCTTCCCTTGTGCATTCAATTGCCTTTGCATCAGTCTTGTACATAACTCCGGAGAACATCCCGCCTACGCGGCACTCAGGATCAAAGATGTAATATCTTTTGCCGATCAAGGCATAAGTCTTAGCATCTGCAAGTGCTACTCCCAGGGACATTACTTCATCGTGCCAGTTTGTCTCTGTATCGATGACAGCTATCATATCTTTGGCCTGTTTGGTAGTAACAGGTTCTGACACATGTTCAGGTACTGTAGCTGCCTTCATTTCAACAGCTGGCTTGGGGGACACTGATGCCTTTCCTGTCTTAGTCGCCGGATTATCCGACTGAGTCTTTATCATATTAAGAAAATCGAGTGAAGAATTAACATTCATGTAGGAATTATACCATTTCCTCTATCCATTGCACCAGCATCTGATGCCCCAGTCCCGGCATCTCATTTATTATCAAATGTCCGTCAATGAGCTCGATTCATCTGTCCTCACCAATTTTAGCTTTAAAAAAAATTAATTTTTTTTAAATATATTTATAATGTTTCGATAATAAGTTTACAGTACAATGATATTTGGAACTTTAATTAATCAGTTCTAAGACTAATTTTTAGGAGGAAATATGGCTAATAATCCAGAAAAGAACAAACAATCCAGGAAGATCAGCGCGCAGCTGCTGATGGTAATACTCCCAATGATGGCGGTTGCCATTGCTATCGTTACTATCTTCATTGCACTTCGAGCAAAAACTGTGATTGAAGATCAGGCCACCAACGGACTCCAGCAGGAGGCCAAGGCCAACGCCAACGAGATCTCGGAACTGATCAACGGAATCAAGAATTACTACAATGGTCTTGCAGACGCAGTAGAAGCCTCCGGCTATTCTACTGATGAAGAGATCCTCAATGCCATCCTTCCCGGTATGGCTGAGTATCCCAACGAGGTAATTGATGTATACATTGCCTTCGGAAAAGACAGATTCATAGACGGCGGACTCTGGGTTCCCGGTGAGGATTACGATCCCACCACAAGAGCCTGGTACACCAACGGGTTAAACACCACCTCAATAGTACTGGGAGATCCCAGTGTAGATATGACCACAGGACAGATGGTTGTATGCGGATCAAGAAAAATGACCATGAAGGATGGCAGCACAGGCGTTATGTCAACAGACATCACCCTTGCAGGCATCTCTGCGACAGCAAGTGCATACAAGCCCTTAAAGACCGGTTCAACAATGATGTTTGACGGTTCTCTCATGGTTGCTTCTCCTGCAGTTGAACAGATCGGCCAGGACGTGTCCGCATATCCCAATGACGGATTCATCCAGAAGATTGCCAGCATCATCAAGGCAGGCGGAACAAGTGAGATTCAGATAATCCACGGAACAGACAACAAGGATTACTACGTTTCCATCGACAACGTAAACGGAACCAACTGGTATCTGGCTTCCTTCGTTAAGGTATCAGACGTGCTGGCTCCTCTTTACAGCTTTATTCTGATCAGCACCATTCTTGCGGTTATCATGATAATCGCTATGGCAGTAGTAATGTACATCATCATTTCCAAGATGATCACAAAGCCTGTCAGCACACTCACCAACAATATCACACGTATCGCTCAGGGCGACTTTACCGTTGAGATCAACAGGAGCAATGGTGAGAAGGACAATGAGATCGGTCTCATGAACAACAATATGTACGACTATGTCAACCAGATGCGAAATACTCTTACAGAGCTCAAGGACGTTACAGAGAAGCTTGCCGGCGAAGCAGAGAACAGCAAGAACGCATCCAGTGACCTTAACCTTCAGGCCGATGAACAGTCCAAGTCCATGCAGCAGATTCAGGGTGCAATGGACGACATGGCCCACGCAGTTGCAGAGCTTGCAAACCAGGCCACAACCCTTGCCCAGGAAGTCAGCAACCTCACAGACAAGAGCCAGCAGACAAGAGATACCATGGACGCCCTGGTTACCAAGGCCAAGGACGGACAGCGTGACATGGAGGCAGTGCAGACCGGCATGAGCGGAATTGCCAACTCCATGCAGGATATGAACGATGTTGTTGCAGTTGTAGGAGAATCCGCGCAGAAGATCAACTCCATCGTAGATATGATCAACTCCATTTCCAGCCAGACCAACCTGCTGTCCCTCAATGCCAGCATTGAGGCTGCAAGAGCCGGCGAAGCAGGAAAGGGCTTTGCAGTAGTTGCCCAGGAGATCGGACAGCTGGCACAGAACAGTGCAGAATCTACACAGCAGATCTCCTCCATCATCAAAGAGATCACCGTTCAGATTGAGGAGCTTTCCCATAAGTCCCAGTCCAACATGAACGAGATCAACAACAACATGGAGGCAGTTAACACCGCAGGTGCAACCTTCGAAGAGATCTTCAGAAGTCTGGATGAGACCAGCGACATTGTAGGTGAGATGATCTCCAAGGTCGGCAACGTAGATGAGATCGCAACTTCCATGGCAGCCATCTCCGAAGAGCAGTCCGCCAGCACCCAGGAGGTTACAGCAACAGCCACCAACCTCACCACCAGTGCAGAGCTTGTGGCCGAGAACTCAAGAGGTGTCGACAGCAGTGCTTCTGCAGTTTCCAGTTCCTCTGAGAAGATCGAAGACCTCATCAACATCTTCAAGGTATAATCTACTCTTTTATATGTAAAAAAACTGATGCCATGCATTATCCTTTATCAGTAAGATAATGCACGGCATCTTTTTATTTTTCAAAATATTCAATGACCTTGTACAGGTCCTCGCACACCGCCACCGAAAGCTCTCTCATCTCATCGTCAGCCGGGATAATATCCGGCACCATGATGGGCTTCATTCCTGCAGCGTGGGCAGCTCTTATTCCGTTGTAGGAATCCTCTATGGCATAAGCGCTTGAGGGGTCAGTCTTCATGCTGTCACAGGCAAGCAGATATATTTCCGGATTGGGCTTTGATATCTTTACGGAATCCCCGCCTATTACTTCTTCAAAGTAGTCAATGAGTCCCGCATCAGTAAGTTCCGCCTCAACTACCGCTTTCCTGGTGGAGGATGCCACAGCGCACCTGACGTTGTTATGCCTTAGGTACTCCAGGATTTCTTTTACCCCCTTCTTGACAGGAAGCCTTCCTCCGTCATACTTCTCATGGAACAGCCTGCTACTCTCAGAGAGGATCTTGTCTGCTATCCCTTCTCCAAACTCAGCGGCGTACATATCCTCCACTATCTGCCTTGTCTGATTCATGTTGGTGCCGATGCTCTTAATAAACGCATCCCGCACCTGACTTATGCCAAATCCTGCTGCCGCCTGGCTCCAGGTCTCAAAGCAGGCTCTCTCAGAATCAAAGATAACACCGTCCATGTCAAAAACAACAATATTATTATCTGTCATACCCTGCTCCCCAGACTCTCCCTCTCATCAATCTACAACGCATCGCATCAAGCCACCGTTAATCAACCTGCTCATCAGCCGTCCACATCAAGTACAATGGTAACAGGCCCGTCGTTTACAGATTCAACCTTCATATCTGCGCCAAAGCGTCCGGTCCCGACTTCAAACCCTCTGTTCCTGCACTCTTCTACCACAAGCTCGTACAATGGCTCTGACACCTCAGGCCTTGCTGCCAAGGTAAATCCCGGCCTTCTGGAACTGCAGTCAGCATAAAGAGTGAACTGGCTCACGATCAGAAGCTTTGCCCCCGCATCCTTGGGATTTATATTCATCTTACCGTTCTCGTCCTCGAAGATCCTCAGACCGCAAATCTTGTCAGCCATCTTAACTGCCTGGTCCCTGGTATCTCCCGTCTTAACTCCCAGAAGAACCAGAAATCCCTTTTCTATTTCTGCAGTCCTTTCTCCATCTATTGTCACAGATGCAGAAAGAACTCTCGTAATAACAGCTCGCATCTTAAAGCTCCTTTATCCCGGTCACTTTGTAACCTGCATTTTCAATTTCTTTTACCACTATATCATCATCCATGACTTTATCAAAGCTTACAATTGCCTTGTTCTTTTTAAGGACCACCTTAGCAGAAGCTCCGTCAATCCGGTTTATGGCCCGCTTTACCCGGACCACGCAGTTTTCGCAGTGCATTCCCTCTATGCCAAATTCTGCGGTACGAATAACCGGCCCCTCAAGCTTTTTGTCAGGCTCTTTCACAGTGGAGCCGCCCCCGCCGCAGCAGCCGCCCTCTCCCTTGAAATGCTTTACAGATCCTCTGATGGCAAAGACAAGTATCAGGATCAGTCCTACAATAATAATTATATTTGAATTCATATATCCGCCTCATTTGTTTTATATCATCACTGTTAGTTACAGCTAACCATTATAACAGCGATTCTTCTTTTTGTAAAAGAGGCAAAAAACAGCGATACAGAAGCGCCGTTAAGGTCTCTGCATCGCTGTAATTGAATTTTTATTAAAAGTTCAGCCTGCCCTCAGGCCTTAGATATTACATAGCTGTCCAGCCGCCGTCAATATAGAGGATCTGGCCTGTGGTATAGGATGATGCATCAGAAGCAAAGTAAAGAACTGCTCCGTTAAGCTCGCCTTCCTTACCGGCTCTACCCATAGGGCAGTAGGCTCCTGCAACAGGGTCAAAACCGCCGGTGCTGAGGATGTCATTGGTCATCTCACTTCCGAAATAAGCAGGTCCGATAGCATTTACGGTAATGCCCTTTCTAGCCCATTCAACTGCAAGAGCCTTGGTGAGCATCTTAACACCGCCCTTAGCTGCTGAGTATGCAGGTACAGGCCATGTGTTCAGTGGCATAACGACCTCTGAATGAAGTGAACCAACATTGACGATCTTGCCATAGCCCTTCTCAAGCATAATCTTACCAACTTCTCTGGCAACATAGAATACAGCGTCCAAATTGGTTCCAATTACGTTACGCCATGTCTCGTCTGTAAGATCTGCAGCACCTGTTGCATCGCCGACACCTGCATTATTAATCAGAATGTCAATCTTGCCATACTCTTTTACAACAGCACTTACCATCTCACGGATCTCATCCACGTTGAGCACGTCACACTTGTAAGCAAAGCACTTAACTCCCAGTGCCTCGATCTCAGCCTTAACAGCCTCAAGCTTCTCAACTCTTCTTGCGCAGATGGCGATGTCCGCTCCCTGCTCAGCCAGTGCCTTTGCAAACTGTACCCCCAGACCGGAAGAAGCACCTGTAACCAGCGCAACCTTTCCGCTCAGATCAAAATAGTTTTTCATTAAAACCTCCTAAAAAAATTACCCCAATAGTTACGTCTTTAATTGTATCTAAGGAGCCATAGGGAGGTCAAGTTATTTTGCATATATATGCACTTCTATTCTGCCGTCATAATGTTATAACATGACTTACTCAAAATACTGCATCTTCTCCACTACCTTCACCGGGCTCTTAACCAGGTTCGCAAAGGCCTGTCCGTCGCCTTCTCTTCCCACAACGCTGCCATAGTGTGTGGGGATGGCATATTCAGGCCGGATGGTGTTGGCCAGCTCCGCAGCTCTTTTCACATCCATTGTATAGGTTCCTCCAACAGGCAAAAGAGCTATGTCACATCTTACTTCTTTGGCTTCCCTGGTAAGTCCCGTATCTCCCGCTATGTAGATGCGCTTGCCGTCGACTCTCAGGATATATCCCACCCATTCAGCGCGCTTTGGATGGAATGGCTTAACAGTGTTGTATGCAGGGATGGTCTCAATCTCAAGTCCGCTGATCTCGCGATAAACTCCGGGCTTGACTGCAACGATCTCTTTGACCTCGGGCTCCAGCTCTCTGGCATCATCCAGCATGCTCTCGGGAGCAACGAGGATTGTGTCCCTGCCTATAACCTTTCTTATGTCCTCAGGCGAAAAGTGGTCATAATGCTGATGTGTGATAAGGACATACGCAGCGTCATGGGGCTCCTCTCTCATGTGAAAAGGATCCAGATAGATAGCTCCCAGACTGCTTCTTACCCTTATGCTGCTGTGTGTGAATACATCAATCTTGTCTAACATGCTGCTCTCCTTAAAACTTTTATACCGTCTCCGTCACGTTTAACTCCTGTTTAATATTATAGCGCCTAAAAAGGATTTTTAAATAGCGCACAATGCAAAATCTCTGTTCTCTTTATGAGCCATTAATTTGATATCCACCACACCAGAAACAGAGTTATAATCATATTATGGAAAATAAAATCACGAAAAACAAAACACACAAGATTGAAAGCATACTTATTGGTGTAGAGAAGATCTGCGATAAACTGCCACAGCCTGCAATCATGTTCCTGTGGCTTTTTGTAATAACAGCAGTTCTCTCACTTATCTTTTCAATGTTAAATGTAACGGTCATAAATCCAGCTTCACTTGAAGAGGTCCATGTCCAAAATTTCTTTTCCAGAGACGGCCTGTACTGGTTCCTGGGGAACATGATAAACAACTTCACCTCGTTCCCGCCGCTTGGCCTTGTCCTGGTAATGACCGTGGCGGTAGGCTTCTGTGAAGAATCAGGACTCATTGAGACCTTTTTGAATGCAAAGATGAGGCGCACCCTTCCCCTGCTAGTGCCCTACCTTGTGGCCTTCATCGGTATAATGGGCAACATCGCCTCCGATACGGCTGCCATCGTGATCCCGCCTTTGGCAGGACTTCTTTTCCTGTCAGCAGGCCTTCATCCTGTGGCCGGAATGATCTGCGGTTACGCTGCCTGTCAGTCCGGTTTTTC
>JAEEGL014062860.1_pt1 | contig 11133 bp, 10 predicted proteins | sample 9134231 | NCBI WGS metagenome assembly JAEEGL01 (sample SAMN16246548, study PRJNA631951) | gut metagenome | biome: gut microbiome; feature: rumen; material: fiber-attached | host: Bos | place: Iran: Karaj | collected 2018-10
ACCATGAGCGAAAACACAAATTCCCAGCCATCAATAGAATGGGACAAAATCGGTTTCGGCTATATCCGCACCGACTACAACGTAAGATGCTACCACAAGAATGGAAAGTGGGGCGAAATTGAAGTATCAAGCGACGAGAACATCTCGATGAACATTGCCGCCACCTGTCTTCACTACGGACAGGAGTCTTTCGAAGGTCTAAAAGCATACCGCGGCAAAGACGGCAAAGTTCGACTTTTCCGTCCTGATGAAAACGCGAAACGTATGCAGAGCACATCAAACGGCATTCTAATGCCCGAGATGCCTACCGATTTGTTTATCAAGATGACCGAGATGGTGGTAAAACTCAATGCACGTTTTATTCCTCCCTACGGCAACGGTGCTACTCTTTATATTCGTCCTTTGATGATTGGCGTTGGTCCCACAGTGGGAGTAAAACCCTCGTCGGAGTTCTGCTTTATGATTTTTGTAACGCCCGTTGGTCCGTATTTCAAAGGCGGATTTGCTACCGGCGACTATATGATAACACGCTCTTACGACCGTTCGGCACCTCTTGGCACAGGTATCTACAAGGTAGGCGGCAACTATGCTGCAAGCCTCAAAGCCAACAAGATTGCTCACGACAACGGATTTATGAGCGAATTCTACTTAGACGCTAAGGAGAAAAAATATATCGACGAATGCGGCGCTGCCAACTTCTTCGGTATCAAAAACAATACATACATCACTCCTAAATCGTCGTCGATATTGCCCTCTATCACCAACAAGAGCCTTATGCAACTTGCTGAATATATGGGCTTAAAAACCGAACGTCGTCCTATTCCCGAGGAAGAACTTCTTACCTTTGAAGAGGCAGGCGCTTGCGGCACAGCAGCAGTTATCAGCCCCATCCGCAAGATTGTTGACCTTGAGAACAATAAGGAATACGTTATTTCAAAAGACGGACAGCCCGGACCTATCAGCCGCAAACTTTACGAAAAATACACCGCAATACAGTTTGGCGAGTGCGAAGATCCGTTTGGTTGGACACGAATTGTAGAAGGTATCTAATTTTTTAACGCCTTAGTATAATAAAGCGGGCAATTTGTCCGCTTTTTTTGTATCGTACTTAATTTTTTTGCAGATGAAGACAAGGGAGATTCTTAAAAATTCGATTTTTGTGCTTGCTATCTTGGTGAGCGTGGCATCGTGGATATACACCAACACGCTTGTGGAGAAACTCAAAGAGCAGGAACAGAAAAACATATCGCTGTGGGCTGAGGCCATGCGCGAGATTGAGAATGTGGATTTCGACGGCACTATTAGCCTACTCGTTTACCGCATTATACAAGAAAACACCACTATCCCTGTGATAATGATGACTTCGAGCAATCAGATGAGAGCTCAAAACCTTGCCGTAGAAGACCCCGATGAAGATTATCTGCAAAAAGAGATGGTAAGAATGCAAGAAAAACGTCCGCCGCTGATACTCGAAGCCACACCCGGCAATCACGATATTCTATATTACGAGGACAGTACGATATTGAAGCAACTTGAAACATATCCGATCATACAATTAATTGTAGCGTTGATATTCATCATTGTAGCAATAGTGGCAATCCACTTTTCTAATAAATCTGATCAGAGCCTCTTGCTTGCGAGTATGAGTAAAGAAACCGCTCACCAACTCGGCACTCCGATATCTTCGCTTTTGGCGTGGGTGGAGATTTTAAAAATGGATGGTCCCGAAGAGATAACTCGTGAAGTGGAAAAAGACGTAAATCGTTTGGTGAAGATTACCGACCGTTTTTCAAAAATTGGCAACAAACCTGAACTCAAGCCCGAAAATATCTGCGAGGTGTTGTCAAACGCGGTCAACTATCTGCGGTCGCGTTCATCCAAAAATATCGATTATGTGTTAGACATTCCAGAAAACAAGACGATAATAACCCCGCTGAATGTTTCGTTGTTTGAGTGGGTTATCGAAAACCTCTGCAAAAACGCCATCGACGCTATGCAAGGAAACGGCACACTTACAATCAAACTTTTTGAAACCGAAAAACACGCCAAGATAGAGATTACCGATACTGGCAAAGGCTTGTTGAAAAGATATTACAAGCGAATTTTTACACCCGGATTCACCACCAAGAAGCACGGCTGGGGAATGGGACTCTCACTTGCTCAGCGAATAGTATGTTCGTATCACAAAGGCGATATCTACGTTCGCGACAGCGAAATTGGAAAGGGTACTACCTTTAGATTGAAATTTCCCAAGAAATAAAAAAAGCTCTACAGTGTATTGTAGAGCCTTTTTTATAATTTTTTTAAAAAAATCTTAAAAAATATTTTTTTTAATCGAAACTTTTATTATTACAAATCGTAGAAGATTGTGTAATTAAAAGATAATAAAGCACATCGTCATAAAAAATACTGTTATAAGATTAAAAATTTTTAAAGTGTCGGAACTCTTTTCATAATAAGATTTAGGTTAAATTAGTAAGTAGAAAAGCGGAGTTGTGAAACTCCGCTTTTTTTTATTATGTGCTTTGTATTATTTTTTAAGGTATGCAGCGGCAATCTTTTGAATATATTTGCCTATGATGTCGAATTCAAGATTTACCTTGTCGCCTACTTTAATATTGTGAAAATTAGTAAGTTCGAAGGTGTAGGGGATGATGGCTACACGAAATTTGCCGTTTTCGCTGTTGCAAACTGTAAGACTAACGCCGTTGACAGCAACCGAACCTTTTTCTACTGTGATATTTCCTTGCGACGGGTCGTATTCTATTGTGTAGTAGGTGCTTCCGTCGGCGTCTTCTATCTTGGTGCAAGTGCCGGTTTGGTCTACGTGACCCTGCACAATGTGTCCGTCTAAAAGGCTGTCGGGTTTCATGCTGCGTTCAAGGTTTACCTCGTCGCCGATTTTGAGCAATCCGAGGTTTGAACGGTTGAGGGTCTCCTGCATGGCGGTTACAACATAGCCCTCGGGTGTTTGCTTAACAACAGTAAGACATACTCCATTGTGCGCAACGCTCTGGTCGATAGTTATTTCCGAACCAAAAGGACACGACACTGTAAAGTCGATGTTTTGCTGATAACGCTTTATGCCTGTGATTTTGCCTGTGGCTTCAACTATTCCTGAAAACATAATCTGCTGTTTTATAGATTATTTGGCAATTTTGTGATAAGCCGACAAGATGCCTTCGATTACCGACGAAGAGAAACCGTTTTTCTCCATCTCGTTGAGACCGCGAATTGTAGTGCCTGAAGGTGTGCAAACACGGTCGATAAGTGCCTCAGCGTGTGCTGTGTCTTTCATAAGGAGTTCCACAGTGCCTTTAACGGTTTGGTTTACAATCTCGGCTGCAGTGTCGGATTTGAAACCAATTTCGATGCCGCCTTCCACCATTGCACGCATAAAACGCAATACGAATGCTATGCCGCTACCTGTGAGAATGGTGGCTGCGTTGATTTTGTCCTCGTCGATGAGGATGGTCTTACCCAGAATGCCGAGAATATGCATTGTTTTATCTACAACTTCATCGTCGGCATCGTGACTTACGCAAGTGGTTGACTGATTGATGGCTGCCGCAATGTTGGGCATTATTCTGAAAACATTGATTTTTTGCGAGCAATATCCCTGAATCTGGTCGATGCTAAGACCTGCAACGGGTGAAATCAATATTTGTCCCTTTTTCATATAGGGCGAAATCTCCTCGATAACGTCTTTAGCAATCCACGGCTTAACGCAGAGAAAAATAATTCCTGAATTTTTAACCACATCGGGGTTTTCGCGCGAAGCGTTGATGCCAATGGCTCTGATTTTGTCGAGGTCGGCAAAGGGGTCGGTGGCTGTTATGTTTAAGTCAAACTCTTTCTGTTTGTTGGCAAGACCTTTGGCTATAGAGAAACCAAGGTTGCCGCATCCTATTACTGCTATGTTCATATTGTGTGTTGTTTATTATCGGGGTCAAATGTAGGAATAATTTTATTTATTGCAAACAATATTTCTTATTCTTTCCCAAAGTAGCCATGCACATTTACGAAAAAGTGTGGGGTGGGAGAGTAGGTATTTTTTGTTTAAAATCTTGATTTTTTTGTGGGGATAAATGCCGATGAGGATTTCAAGGCGTTCTCGGGCTTGGTCGGCACTGCCTTCTGCTATATTGTCGGCTATGGTGTAGAGAAGTGTTTTTACAGATGATTCAATTCCTTTGGCGTTAGATAATTTGTCGATTTTGTTGGTAATAGACTTGGCTAATTCAAGTCTTACTTTAAGTTGATTTATCTCCATTCGCCAATTGTCGGTGCTCATGCTACCAGTGTGAAAACGCACTCTTGCGGCGGCATTTTCGCCCAGTATATAATAAAAATTGCAGTATGAGGATAGTTTCAACCAAAAGTCCCAATCTTCGTAAGATGTGAGTGATTCATCGAAAGTGAGGTTGTGTTCTTTGATGATAGATAGTGGCGATAGGGGAGCACACGGTGGCAAAGAGTTTTTTTCTACAAGGCGGCTGTGAAAATCTGTCTGAAGACCTTCTCTGTAGTTATACTCTTGATACCAAGGATATTCGGATGAGCCATCATCGTAAAACTTTACAAATTTTCCAAAGACAGCGTTATTGCCGTTCTGATTTTCGAGAAACTCTGATAGATGTTTTAAGTTGTTTTTCTCCAACATATCGTCAGCGTCGAGAAAGATAACATACTTGCCTTTAGCCATTTGCAATCCGTAATTTCTTGCCGATGATAATCCTCCGTTTGCTTTATAGAAATACTTTATTCTACGGTCTGCAACCGTGTATTTTTCAGCCACATCTTTTGTATTGTCAGTAGAGCCGTCATCAATAATCAAGCACTCCCAATCAGATAAAGTTTGCTCTACTACGCTATCGATAGTAAACGGTAGGTAGTGCGCGTAGTTGTAGGCGGGGATTATGATTGAAACGAGTGGCATTGAGTGTTACTTTTTTTTATATACATCATAGTTGACAGAACCGTTGATTGTTCTTATTCTGGATGAATCGAAGTTTGGAGACAACAGATTTCTTTTGTCATCAAACCATAGTGTTTGTATTCCGGATAAATACAAGAAAAGATGAGGCAAATCGTCAATCATATAAGGTTTTTTTGCTGATTTTCGAATCAAGTCCGTTATGTCTTCGTGTTTTTGAATAAATGTGTCAGATACATAGATTAGAAATGGTATTTCATTAACATTGTCAATATTAGACCTGTCCATATACTGATGACAATTGTCGTAAACTGTTTCTCCGTGATCGCTATGGATAATTGCTATGGCATCTTGTTTTTCATACAATTTAAGTATCTCATAAATGACACTATCGTTGTAATAAACTGAGTTGTCATAATCAGCGAGTATTTTCTTTTCGTTGTCTTTTAAGTCGGTTCGGTAATCATAATCGGTTTCTGAAAACTTTGTCATATGTTTGGGATAGCGCATCGAATAATCAAAATGCTGACCTAAGAAATGAAAAATGTCGAATTTATAATAAGCGGATGGTCGTTCCTTGTAAATGCCTATTAATGATTCGTCGTATTGCGTCGTCTTACTATTGCGAAAATTAAACAAAAATGCGTCAATGGTAGAATCGTTCAAGAAGAAGTCTCCACTAATATCAAAAAAATTGGAATGTATTTTTGTGGCGAACTGGTTAGAAATAAATGAGATAGAATAGCCAGCATGTTTCATTATTGCAGGGAAAAGCGGATAGTTAGTCCAGCTGCCTTCCTGCCCTATGCTATATAACGAAAACATATTCTTAAAAACATAGCTGGTATATCCGTGGCTTGTAACCACATCGTCAAACCGGATTAGATTTCCACTGTCAATCAACTTCTTCTGCTTAGGTGTGGTTGCTAATTCATATCCATATACTGATGTGTGATGCTTGTTTAAACTTTCGCCTATTATCCAGACTATTGTGGGACAGCGGAAACTGCATGAATCTATTGAAATATCGGAAATGTTTGATTTTAATATGTCTAATTCGTTGAGAATTAGTCTGAAACCATGAATAGAGAAGATTAGTTCATATACAGGGCAATAGGTTTGCAATTTAACGTCACAGATGGCTTCTGGCGGATAATCGTTTATCCGTTCTAAATCATTGACTGTTTTGGTTTTTAAAGCGTTGAATAATTCTATCTTGTTTTTTATAAACAAGTTGCATAAACAAATTAACAGTATTAACAGTAAATATGCGCATATTGTTTTGAAACGATTGTGGATGTGGATTTTTATTTTACGGTAATAGTTTGAAATAATGATGTTTAGAATCACTATTATAAATAAAGAGATTAAAAGCTTAGCTGTTTTAAGAGTAAGGACGCTTACTGAAATAAATTCTGTGGTTTCGCGCCAATTAGATTCATTTATTACCAATAATGCCGAGGGGTTGATGTTTATATTAAAATGCTCGTACAAGAAAAAATCTGTGAACAAAAGTGTATAAAACACCACATAACATATAGTCAACAAAATTTTTTGAACTTTTGCTGGGAAAGCAGAAATAATAGCACAAACTAAATAAGTGTCGATAAACAGCATCTTGCTTTTAACAAGCATACTATTTTGATACATTATTATGTAGATGAAACACAAGATAATGACAAAGCAAAAGAATACAGGGCAGCACCTGAGGGGATGTAATATCAGTTCTGGAATCTTTGTTAAAAACAGGTATGTACCTTTGTTCTGGGAGTTGCTCATCAGTGATTATTATTTCTTCTCAATAGATTGTACTTAATCCACCTGGGAATGGAGAGAATCATTTTGCCAAGTTTGTAGTCGGCGGTGGTGCTGAAGTCGAAACGTTTGCCGTCGATGTACGACATTATTTCTGAAAATACATCCTCTTTGCTTAGTCCACGTCGTTCGCAAGCTCGGTAACGAGCCTGCCACGCCCAGTATTGGGCTTTGTATGCATTTAGATTGTGCGAGATCGAGTTGGAGTTTATTCTATAGTGGTAAAGGTAGTCGGGAATGCGGACAACACGGCCAACTTCTTCCATTTTTAATACAAGGTCGCGGTCGATGGCGCGTTTAAATGTTGTATCAATACCTTGTGTAAGATTGTATTTTTTTCGAGAGAAGGCGGAAAAATGGTCGGGAGCAAATCCGAACATCAATAGTTTTTCTTCACTGATATCTTGAGGAAGTACTAAATCTTGTTTTTCTGTAAGATTTTCGTTGTGCAGAAAAAAACGAGAACAAACGAGAGCTATTTCAGAGTCTTTTTTTAATTCATTGATCATTTTTTCCACTGCATTATATTCTAAATAGTCATCGGGGTCTACAAAGCCAAAATACTCACCTGAGGATAGATCAATGCATCTTTTCTTTGTAAAGGCACAACCTTGGTTTTGGTCGTTTTTGAATACTTTTATTCGTGAATCTTGTTCTGTATATTTTAGTGTTTGCAGTAATGAGTCATCATTTGAACAATCGTCTACAAAGATGATTTCAATATTTGGATAAGTTTGATTCATAAGACTAGGAAACAAATCACCGAAGAATTTGGCGTTGTTGTAGTTGGCGATGAGGATTGAGAATAGGGGAGGAGTGGTGTTCATATCAAAAAAATATTATTATTAAACTGGCTTTGCTGCAGCGAACATTCTGTTAAACTCGTCGGTTATTTCTTGTTCGGTCATAAAATAGTGCATTCCCATTCTGTTTTCGATGTTTTGCTTTGAAAGCCGTTCTTTAAGAGTACGATAGCGGTTGACGATGTATTCCACTCCGATGCGTTTGTAGTGCAGCAGCAGAAATTCTGATGTTCCGGTTTTGACGTATCCACTTGGATCTGCCTCGTGACACCCTGGATAGTAGTTGATGTCTACAATGCAGTGAGGGTCGAATATGATTTTTTTGCAATAATATTGGCTTGGTAACCCTTTGCATTGCTGACGGAGTGGCTTTTCGTACGACGGAAAACATTCGGCGAGCATTTCATAACCTTCTGGACGGAATATGGTGTTGCGCGACATCTTCAAAGTATCTTTTATGTTGTCGTTTTTGTCATATAACAATTCGTCGGTGTCGCATACGATAACGAAGTCGGCCTTGCCACGAGATTGTTTCCAACAAGTATTTGCGATTTCGTTTTTTTTAAGATCATTGAAAGTGTTACCTGTGTTATAAGAAATGACCTTAGTTTTGGGATTTTTGGCAAGAATATCCAAAGTTGTGTCTGTGGATTCGTTGTCGTATACTATGATCTTGTCGCAGAAACTGCCGTAGTGTTTGATGAAAAATGGAAGAAATTTTTCTTCGTTCCAACAAACAGTGTATACGTGGATTATCGGAGTTTTGATGCCCTTGAATATTTTGAATAAAAACAGTTTGATCTTATACAACCTCAAAAGTATGAGCATTACGCACACATTTATTTTGGTCAGTATTTTAAATATAAAGTGTTTCATATTCTAATCCATATTTTTTTCATCAACGGAACGTTGTATTCAGATGTGAATATGTCTGCGCTATTGGTGTTGATGTTAAACCTTCCGATCCTAAAGCTGAAAATAATAAATTCCTGTTTTAATACAAATGTTTCCTGGAATAGAGGTATTTCTTTATAGAAAAAAGGTTTTTCCACCATAGATGAATTTGAATTATACTATTCCTTATGTGGATAAAATCCTTAAGACATAGGGCTAATGTATCAATGGAATATTTTAAAAAACCGATTGCAAAGTTGCCAGGATAATCTTTCAACCAGTTAGCACGGTTGCTATATGCCAAATTTAGGTCTTTCTTGTATAATAGTTTCTTTGTTTTGTTTGAGGGACATGACGGTTCGTTTAGGTGTGTCATCTTGGCTTTTGTTGCTATTCCTATTTTCAAATTATGCCTCCAAACGCGCCGAGCATAGTCTGTGTCTTCACCGTAGTGGTAGAAAAGAGGGTCAAACAGTCCAACTTCTGTTAAACATTGTCTGGTGATGAACCAACCCGCTGCCTGTACAAATTCAACTGGGTAACAATCGTGGATAGTGTTATTCATTAAATCTGAGATAAGTTGGTATTTGTATTTACCCATAGTTATCATGTCGATGAAAAGCCGTTCGTAATTATTGTTTTTCATCTGCATAGGACTCAGAATACCGTATTCAGGGTGTGAGGAAGCGATGCCGATAAGTTTTTCAAAGGTGTCGTGTTCTACCCATGCATCTTGGTTTAATAAGAACACATAGTCTGCTCCTTCTTCCAATGCTTTTTTAATTCCTATGTTGTTGGCCGCGCCAAATCCCAGATTTTCGTGATTTTCTATTAAGTCCACATCAGGGTGTTTGGACTTAATTATGTCGATGGTGGCATCTTGTGAGGCGTTGTCTATGACAATAACTTTGCATTTGACTGTAGAGTTATTGATTGAAGCCATAAACTTATCGATCCATTTTTCGGCATAATAGGTAACGATAATAATATAGAGAGTCATAATAGGAACTTATTGAGATGTGGTTGATATTGAGTTTGAAAACATCTGCTTTGTTGAGTCATACCCTTTTTTAATGGTGATTTAGCAAGTATAATCATTTCTGTGAGTGCTTCTTTTATACCTTCGGTTGTCTAATAAAATGATGCATCACACAGTTTCGTTTAACCATGAATTCAATTTATTACTGAATTTATTAGCGTCAACTTCAAAAGCATTGTCTTCCATCTTGCCTGCTACAAAGCAGTCGTAGTTGATTTTCATTTTGGCGCAGAATAACGCATAGTGCCAGTATAGTTTTGCATTAGCATTGTGTATTTCAAGAACTTTAAGATTTGGATTGTTGGTAAATAGAAGATTGGTTAGTCCCGCCCCGTGATATGATACAAAGTAATCAGCGCCTCGAATTATTGCAATTTGTTCGTCTAACGTATGGTTTTCAAAATAGATGGTTTCAAAACCGAAACTTTTCATTATGTTTTCTATTTCATCCGCATTGGAGGCTACTCTTGCCACATTCTTGCGTCCGATGAAGATTTTTTTCTTGATGCTTAGTGATTTACTGTCTATCTGTTTGAAAATATTTATCTGGTTTTCGGAAATAATTGTGCTGTTGCAAATATAGAATTCGTTGCAATGCACAATGCATCTGTCGTAGTCGATGAGGTTTAGTTGCTTTAAGAGAGGGTATTTGTCGGCGAACTGAGCAAAAAAGCTTTTCTCTCTTATAGATTTGGGCATAAGCACGGGTAGCGTCATATCAATTCCATTATCTTGCAGCATTAATAGTTGCCCTATAAAATGCACGAGAAAGTGGTAGTAGTTGTTAGAAAAACCGAAAAAGTCGTCAACCACGATGATCTTGTCGAAATACAAGTGTTTTTTATATCTGTATTTGATGTTGAATGCGCTTGGAAGTGGATGCATTGTCCAATGCCCTTTCCATTGCCAGTTGTTGTTAGGTACACTTGCCGATATTATTTCGCCATTTTCGGTGAGACCGCATAACCATTCGGGTTCAAAAAATGCTTTCTTAGTGTAATGGAAAAGTGTCTTGGTGTTTAAGTCGGTTGTTAAACTACCGAATATGGTTCTGGCGGTTTCTGATAGTGATGTGAGGTTATCACATACAGGACTTGTGGCTATGTTAACAAAATATTGTTTCTCAGTTTCTGAGTCTAAGAAACTGAAAGGATGCCGCTTGTCGTACCATTTTTTTAACTTGTTGTATATTTTAGACAGCATTTTTGGATTGTTTTATTGTCTGTTTACTTGGTGTTATCAGAAAAAAATGGTCTTAAATGAGCCTTAATTATATTCCAGTATTTCCTGATTCCGCTGCTTTGTTTGCGGTATTCGTTCAGTTCATCGAGCCAACTGGCGTTCCAGAGGTGTACGGCTGCGCTGTTTTCTGTAAGGTATGGCTTGTAATCAAAGTTGCCTTCTGCTGTGTTTTCGAAAGGTAATGGGTAGAACACGTCACTTGGGTAGATGGTTGGCGCTTCAGTGCCGGACAACGATTTAATCACAGTGGTAATCACTGTTGGTATACTGATATTTTGGATGTTGCGCAATGCGAATTCCAAACTGTCGTATTTTTCAAGTGCTTTGGTGATAAAGGTGCTTTCTTTTTCGCATCCTAAAATCGCCGCATTGCAGGTTTCTTGGTTTTCTTTTCCAACAAATTC
>JAEEGL014395274.1_pt1 | contig 11133 bp, 14 predicted proteins | sample 9134231 | NCBI WGS metagenome assembly JAEEGL01 (sample SAMN16246548, study PRJNA631951) | gut metagenome | biome: gut microbiome; feature: rumen; material: fiber-attached | host: Bos | place: Iran: Karaj | collected 2018-10
CAATCTTTTGGTAATTCTTTGTTGCACTTACTACAATACTTATGCTTTACTGGTAATTTAATAATCTTCATATTTACTCCTTTCTATTATATTTATTATATCATTATTTTTTTAATTATAATTATTAAATTCATTTTCTGCTTCTATATATTCATCATCTGTAAATGCACATAATAATACATTAATATCATAGTCATTATTTTCTTTAATAAATCTATCATATGCTTTTATACATTGAAATGTTGAAAGTGCTACTGGGTTTTCAATGTTACCAGAGAATATTCCACTACTTATTAATGGAAAAGCTATTGAATGATAATTATTTTCTTTTAGTTTTAATAATGAATTATAGTATGCATCAAACAATTTATCTATTGCTTTAGGTGTTATAGTAAAATTTGGTCCTACTGCATGAATTATTGCTTTAGCATTTTTAATATTAAATGCTGGAGTAATTATTACTTTTCCATCTTTTATTGGTAAATCATATTCCTGACATGCTTTATTTAATTCTACTCCTGCTTTTAGAAGTATTGCTCGTGCAATTCCTCCTCCGTGCATCATATAACCGTTTGCTGCATTAACTATAGCATCTACTTCTTGATCTATACACGAACCTTGGATTAATTCAATTTTACTCATAGTATCACCTATATTTATTTTATCATAAAAAAAACTGATATGAATATCAGTTTTATTTCTCAACTTTAAAGATTCCGTTTTTATCTACTGATGCATTTTTATCATATTTAGCAGATCCAAATGCAATTATTGGTAGACCAATAAATGGTAATAGGAATAATAATACTGCGAATCCATCAGATTTTCCAAATTTCTTTGCTAAGTTGTAATTATAGTTATATCCTACAAGTAATGCCATTATAGAAATAACATAGTTTCCTCCTTTAGCTGCTGAACCTAATGAAAATGCCATTAATCCAACATAAATTACAAACCACCACCATGCTAATCCAGTGATTCTTGTTTCTACCCAATAGTTATAGAATGGGATTAATCCTTTCCACCATTTTTCTCCTGCTTTTGCAAACATTTTACAATTAGCAACAATCATTACTACTGCGATTGCAGTAATAACTAAGAATAGTAATATTATTAGAGCAATTGCTACTCCTGTTGCTGCGCTAAAAAACTCTTCCAAACCGCCTGATTCTGTAACTGGATTTCCTGATATTAGATAATCATTATTATACATACACTACTCCTCCTTTTTACTATAATATATTATATTTTATAAAAAAAAACAATTATATTATTGTTTTTTTATTAATTTTTTTACTATTTCCATATCTTCTTTAGTAGTGATTTTTATATTAGTATAATCTCCTTCTAATAGTTTAACTTTTATTCCTTCTTTTTCCATTAATGCACAATCATCTGTCATAGTTTCATTTCTATATTTTTCATGTGCTATTTTTAATAATTCTGTATTAAAACATTGTGGAGTTTGAATTATCCAAGTATTATCTCTATTAGTTGTTTCTACTACTTCATCATTTTCATTTCCTAGTTTAATTGTATCTTTAGATTTTACTGCGATAGTTGAAGCATCATATTCATCCATTGATTCTATACAACTTCTAATAAATCTATCTTTTACTAATGGTCTTGCTCCATCATGAATTAAAACAATATCACTATCTACTATTTTTAATCCATTATATACTGATTCTTGTCTAGTTTTTCCTCCAGGTACTAGTTTAATTGATTTGTTCTTTTCTGTATTAGTATTAATATCTTCTAATATTTCATCTATATCTTCTGGTCTAATTACAAGTACTATTTCATCAATTAAATCATTATTTAAAAACTTTTTTATACTATGTGTAATTACTAATTTATCTTCTAATGAATCTAAATTCTTATTAATTCCTTTATTATATCTTGTACTAGCTCCTGCTAATAAAATTATTCCTGTTACTGTTTTCATATATTCTCCTTGTATTTATTATTTTGTAGATCTTTAACAAATTTTCTATAAAGACCCCAGTGCATCTATTATAATACATTTTTCTTGTTTTGTTTAATATTTTTTTTATGTTATAATTTAATTGGGGGTATTACTATGGGTTATTTTGTTGATTTTGATGGAGTAATATTAGATTCACAAGACAGATTTTTAATTGATATGAAAGATAATGTTGATTTTGATGATTGGTTTGATTATCTTAATTCTCTAGATTGGTATAAATTTTTAAGAGAATGTAATGAAATTGATGATTCTATTAGTGTGCTTAAAAAACTACAAGAATTAAAAAAATTAAGAGCAATTATTACTTCAATACATAGTAATGATGAAATGACTCAGAAACTAATTTTTTTAAGAGAAAAAGAAATATATGTGCCAGTTTTATATGTTCCTCCTAAAACTGAAAAGAGTAAAGTTTATTTACCAAATAAAAATGATATATTAGTCGATGATAAAATCAGGAACTGTAGAGATTGGGAAAATGCAGGTGGAAGTTCAATTTTATTTGATTCTCATTTAGAAAAACCTGAAAAACAAAAAATAAAAACATTAAAGGATTTACTTTAATGTTTTTTTATTCTTGATAGTTATATATATGATATTGTTTGTTTTTTTGAATTTTATCTACTACAAAAGTCCAATCATGGCCTTCATCATTTACGATTGGATTACAAAATTTTTCTTGACCTATTCTATTACATGATGTAATTATTCCAGTATTACCATCTCTAAAATAGTAATTTAAATAATTATCTGAAGTTATTTGTTTTTCATAATACCATTTTTGTGTAAATGCACCAATTGTATTATATTCACTATCTACCCAATCTTGCCATGTCATTCCTTTAGTATAATTGTATTCATTATCATCAATCGAAAATACAAATGGACTATTTATTTCAATTTTAGATTCTATATTTATCGTTAGTTTTTCTAGAGCGTATATTGAAGTTGGTATTAATAATAGTGATAGTATAAATAAATATATTTTTTTGTTTCTTTTATTAACAAATATAGTAAGAGATATTCCAAGTATTAGTATTATTAATATTATTGTTTTAAATATAATTCTTCCTGTTTTAGGATTTAATACTTGTTTATTATCTTTTTGTTTATCTTCATTTTGTTTTGATTGATACTCTTCTAGTTTTAATTCAATATTATTATTTTCGTTATATAGTCCCACTGAACTTAGTTTCTCTTCTGGTACTTCATTATCATAATTGATTGTTAGATTAAGTGTAGTTTTTTTATTCTTTTCTATTATTTTATTCTCATCATCAAATTTATAATCATATGAAATATATTCACTTTCGTATTTTTCTTCTATTATTTCATAATCATCTTTTGTTGGATTATTTATTACTATTTTATATACTATATTATCTCCAGGATTAGAAAAACTTAAATCGAATTTTATATCTAATCCATCAATGTCTGGTTCATGTATTTCTCTTGCATTATGTAGCGTAGGTGTTATTGATTCTATTTTAACGCTATCCGTTGCATATACATTTGGAATATATAAAATTGCTATTATACTAATAATTAAGAGTAATAGTTTTTTCATATTATCACCTACTATACAAATAATATAACATAATAATTAAAAAAACTCTAGATTCTAGAGTTATATTTATAGGTGAGAATATTTATTATTAATACTTTCTATCTATCAACTTCCTTTCTTGTATTAATAATATTATTAATTTATTAAATGAAAATTAAAAAAACTCTATTAATAGAGTTTTTTAATTATTTTTTCTTATTATTTTGAAATTTCTTTTCTAATTGTTTTACAGGTGGTGTTTTATCTGTCATTAATGTTGAAATAGATAAACCATTATGTAGATTATATACTATTTGCGCTAAATACTCTGATACATCACAGACATGTAACCATTCTTCTTTTTTATATTCTTCAGGTATATATGAAAGATTTGTTGTGTATACTCCTGATAAAGTTCCCTCTTCATAATATTGTCTAAATCTTTCTATTCCTTGTGTAAATAAGGCATATGTTACTATTAAATAGATTTTTTTAACTTTTCTTTTATGAAGTTCATCTATTACATCAAACATACTACCACCACTAGATATCATATCGTCTGCTACTATGGCAGTATATCCTTCTATTTTTTCTTTTCCTGTATATTCATGACTTAATACTGGGTATTTACCATTTACTAAATTATTGTAGTCTCTTTGTTTAACAAATCCACCAGCTTCTCTATGAATATATTTTGAATTAAATGAGTTAAGATAAACATTTCTTCTTCCTGTTGCTCCATTGTCAGGTGCAACGAATACTAATTTTCTTAATTCATCCAATGTTAAATCATTAATAAAACTTTCTAATATTGTATTTGTAGGGAAGAAATTATTAAATTCCATATTTTGGATAGCATGTTCTACTCCTTGATCATGAGCATCAAATGCAGTAAAACTTTTTACTCCGCTCATATTATCTAATTCTCTTAGAGTTGCCCCACAAGCTAGGTTTTCTCTTGTATTTCTTCTGTGTTGTCTTCCTGCAAATAATAGTGGCATTATAATATTAATATCTTTAGTATGGCAATTACATGCTCCTATCCCGTCTTTCAATTGGACTATTAAATCATTTGGAGATGTATGATTAATAAAACCATGCATTTTATATTCCAATGAATAATTACCTATATCTGTTAATAGGAATAAATCTTTTCCTCTTACAGTCTCATCAATTTCAATTTTTTGATGTCCATCTTCAAAATATAATTCTTTAAAATCTAATTTAAATGTATATTTTTCTGGATCTAATTTACATAGTTTTAATAAATGTCCATCTAGTTTATCTCCTAATTCTTTAGCACTTTTAAAAATCATTAATCTTAAATTATCACTTTCAACTTTTTCTTTCATAGAACCTCCTCGTAATTAGTATAACACATTTAAAGCAAAAAAATACCCTTAAAGGATATTTTTATCTATGTCTGTGGTGTGGTGAATATAAATATACATTATGTTCTGGCATAGTCATTTTATTAGGTATGTTAAATCCAACATATCCACGATGTTCCCAATGTTCAGAATCTAATGAATCAAAATTCATTACTTCTATATCGTTTTCATTATAATGTATATTGTATATTTTGTAATAATATAAATAACTATAATTATATGTTGTTTTTAAGTATTCATTTGAACATTCTGCATATATATTATCATGGTTTGTACAGTATTCTTCATAAGCTTCATTTGATCCAATAGCTGATACAGATAAATCTACTCTATCACCTGGGAAGTATCTTTTTTTATCTTCTTTAAAGATTCCACATAGTAAATATTTTTCATATTCACCTTTTTCATTTTTAATCATGTAATAGTATTGTGAACATGACCCAGTTGAATACCAATCTTCTGCTAATCTATAATTATCAACTTCTGATTCTTTTATTAATTCTGATACTAAATATGTTACTTTATATGACTTATCTATTTTTATCTCGAAATCAACTTTTATTTGTAATTTTTCTAATGCTTTAACACTTAATGGTATTAATAATAATATTAATAATAATACTATGTAATTCTTTTTCTTATGATAAATATATGATAATAAAGCTAAGAATATTACTATTAATATTCCAATTATACTTATTATAATATTTCTTTTTGTGTTTGGATTTGGAGGATTATTATCACCAAAGTTTAATACTAATTTGTTTGATTCTATAAAACTTCCATCTACTAATAAATCATCTGGAACTTCTTTAATATAAGAAATAGTTACAAAAACTATTGTTTTACTATTCTTTTCAGCAATATTATTTCCATCATCATATGTATAGTCATATTTTATATATTCATTAGATGATTCTTTACTATTTTCCATTATTTTATAATCAGTATATGTTGGATTATTAATAATAACTTTATATTTAATATAATCATTTACTACACCAAATTTTGCTTTAATGCTAACATTTAGTCCATCAACTGATGGTTGTTGTAGTTCTTGTGTAGTTTCTGATTTTGAATCTAGTGTTACTGACTCTACAGAAATGCTATTTGCAGCATTTACATTTGGAACTATAAATATAGATAATATTATTAAAATAATACATATTATTTTTTTCATAGTATCACCTATTATTATTATAGTATAGTAAATGTAAAACTTGTATGTAAAATATTGTTTATTTACATTTATTTACTTACTGATTAACATTTTTTAACAATATGTCTTCTAATTCTTATATGTTTTATTCTAAAAAAAAGATACTACATAGTATCTTATCTTTTCTTTATACCTTGATCTTCTAAATCAAAAGTAACATTATTTGTTTTTAAATATCTTTTTAAATCTGTGAATAGTTTTATTAATATTCTTTTTAAATCTCTTTTTGAAATATTTAATCTCTTAGCTGTTTCGTCTAATTCTTCATCTTCTAGTAATGCTTTTAATATTTCTTTTTCTGTTTCTGTTTCTAATGAATTCATATATTCAATCATATCAATTTGAATTACCATTTTTGGTTCTTTTTCTTCTACTACATTATCATTCATATTATTATATAGATTACTTAATTCATTATCTACTTCTTCTATTTGTTCTTGTTTACTATATAAAAGAGCGTATGCTTCTTGTATAAAATCATCTATATCATATGATGAATTATCATCACTTCTATAATTCTTTTTTATAAAATCATTAATAATATAAGAATATACTTGTAGTCTTTTGTCTCCATACCCTTCTATTTGTTTTAGAAACTCTCTGTATTTTTTTTCATCTCTTCTATTCAACTCCATTTAACCCACCTCATTTTTTATTTTAATTTTTCGTATACTTTTGTTGAACTTTCTAAATAATACATTTCTTCTTCAAATGTTCCATTCATATATTCATCATACATATCTGAATCAAAATATTTTTTTACTTCTTTTATATCAATTTTATACACAGGTTTATCACTTAATTTAAATAAGTTTTTTATTCTACTTAATCTATTTAAGTCTAAACAATAAGAATCATAGTCTTCTTTTTCTAATAATAACTCATTACATAAATCTGGTGTTATTTGTATTATTTTATTTTTATAATTAAATAATAACTCTAATAATAATATGTATTCTTCATTTTCAGTTCTTTTTAATCTTCTTATTTCTCCAGGCATTGATACATCTAAAAGATTTTTTTGAAGTATTACGCTGTTTTCTTCATCGTTTGTTTTTTTAAGTACATAATTATTTCTTTGATATATTATGTCTGATCGTTTATCAAATATACTTTTCTTATCTTTATATAATAATACTCTTTCATTTTCTGGAATTTTTTTAATTTCATCATCTCTAAAAAATGCAATTAATTCAATACGTGGTTTTAAATTAAAAACTTCTATTTTTCCTTTATTAATTCTATATATTTCTCTTTCCATTTATATAACCTCTTTCGTTAGTTATATATTATAACACAATTATAATTATTTTTTATTATATTCTTTAAATAATTTATCTGCTTTTGATTTCATTTCTTTTTGCATTTCTTTTGTTAATTTTTGATATGGATCAGTTTGTTTATCTGAAATACATTCATCCAAAGCTACTGCTTTTCCTTTTTTATAAACTATTATTGTTGGAGCATATAATCTATTTTCTCCTGTTTCAAATACTTCTCCTTCTTCATTTTCTACTGTGAATGGTTCAAGGAAATCATTTAATGTATTTAATACGTCATGATAGTATTTATCTGGATAAATATCTATTACTACATTGTTGTTTTCATCTAATTTATAATACCCTCTTAAATCACTTTCTTTTGTATTATCTTCTCTGACATTAATATAATAAATCTTATCTATTTTATTTTCTTTAGCACTTTCTAATACATATGGTATTACTGATCTACACCATGGACATGCTGAAAAACCTACATATACAATAAATGTATCTTTATTATTAATTTTATCTAATACTTCTTTAAATGATGAATAAGTCATTGGGTTATTATAATCGATATCTATTTCTCTATGAGTATAATCTTCATAACCTGTTTTTTCTCCATTTAGTGATTCATAATCTTCTCTGAATTTATCTGATTCAGATTCTATTGTACATCCTGTTAAAGATACTACAAATAACAATACTAATGTTCCTATTAAAAACTTTTTCATATTTACACCTCATCTATATTGGGATATTCTATCCCTTCTTCTTTCTCTTGTTTTATAACCCTTTGTAATTCTCTTACTTCTTGTAGCATTGTTTTTAATGCTTCTAAATATTTATCTTTTATTTCTATTGGAGTAGTAAACGCATTTAATACTATTCCTTTACAATTTTTATTTTCATCTACCATCTTAATACAATCATCTAATGTTAAAGTAATCCAAAGGAATCCTTCTCTATATTCTTTTGGTGCTTCTTTTTCATTTGAGAATATTGGTAGAAGAACTTTATCTTCTCCTGATGGTTTTAACCAATCTGGTTTTATTACTATAGATTTTTTATTAGTATAATTATCATCTTCTTTTATTTTTTCAAGTTCTTTAATATCTCTTTTTTTCATGTTAGAATCTATTGGTACTGAGATATTTGAATCTATTAAACATAAGAATATTGCTTCTAAGTCATCTGGACTTTTACTAATCATAAATCTTTCTATTAATACATTTAATACTTCTCCATCTTTTAACTTTTCTTCTTTCATAGAAACTCCTTTTCAAATTATTATACACTATATTTATACAAATAAAAAGAAGCAATGCTTCTTTTATTTTTTAACTAATACTTTGTTTCCTGCTTCTACATTATTATAAATTTCTTTTGCAGCTTGATTAGGTAAATTTATACATCCATGAGATCCATTAGAGTGATATATATTTGTTCCAAACTCATCATAAGATCTCCATCCATGATCTTTTACATAATTACCATTTTTATCATATTTTGTATGATATTCAGCATCATGTAATCCTTCTCCATCATTATATGGCATCCAGTATTCTACATAAGAACTATATCCTGGTCCTTTTAAATATGTATCTCTACATTTCCAATCAATATCAAAATATCCAATATCTGATGGTGTAGAATCTTTACCTGTTACTACTGGTGTATCTACTATTACTTCATTACCATTATATAATGTTGCATGTTGATCACTTATATCTACTATTACAATTTTATTATCAACATCTTTTACATCTTCTTTATTAACATAACAAATTTTATTATTAACACTTGCGAGATATTTATTATCTTTTTTACCATATACATAAGCAACTTCATAAGTAGGTACATTATCTATTACCGAATTATCTAATATAGAATAAACATCAGAATCTTGTGTAAACATAACTATTTTATTAAATGGAGTATTTACTTTCTCTTTTGTTATTTCTTTTACATAATCACTTTTAATATAAGCTTTTTCTCCATTATATAAAACTTCATACCAACCATTATCTAATAACTGTGTAGTTTCAAGTGTTTGTCCTTTATTTAAAGTAGTTAAAACTTTACTATCTGTATTAGATTCTTTTCTTACGTTTACTTCTGTAGTTGCTTCTACACATTTAGTATTTTCTATTTCTAATTCATCTACATTTAATAATTCTTTATCATTATTAACTGCTTCATATACATATTCACTTTTTACATAAGCAATTTCATCATGATAAATAATTTTATACCATTCACCATCATTAGATATTCCTTCTAATCTAGTACCAGGTACTACTGTATCTAATATTTTAGAATCTGTATTTGATTCTTTTCTTATATTTAAATAATCTGTAGTAATTATTTCTTTTGTTTCTTCTTCTGTATCTGCATATACTGTTTCTATTATTTTAAAATTGTTTAAATCTATTGGTTTATCTTTATTTAACATACTTATAGTTCTAGATAAAACCATAGTTCCAGCTAAAGCTAGTATTACAAATTTTTTATTAATATTAATTTGTTTCACAATTATTCCCCCATTACCTCATTGGTCGTATAATTATACCATATTTTCATGATTTTTTCAACTTTTACAGTAAAAAAACAAGTTTTTATACTTGTTTTTATCCTATTATTTCATCTACATGATCAAGATCATTCATTTCAAATCCTACTGCTTTTCTATATTTTGCATCTTTACAAGATGGTTCTAAATACTTATCTGTTTCTCCAACTCCACTTGAATGATATGTTGCGAATGGAATAACTATTTTATCTTTTAAATCATAACTTTCTAAGAAAGTATTTACTATTGTAGGTGCTTTACCCCACCATATTGGGAAACCTACAAATATAAGCTCATATTGATCCATATTCTCAACTTTATTTTTTACTGGTGGACGATTAGCTGGATCTTTCATTTCTAATGTAGATCTTGAATCTTCTTTTGTCCAATCTAAATCTTCATCTGTATATGGAGTTATTGGTTCTATTTCAAATAAATCTCCATTTACTTTTTGATTTAATACTTCAGCTAGTTTTTTTGTAAATCCTGAGCAACTAAAATAAGCTACTAAAACATTTTTTTCCATTTTAACTCCTACCTTCCTAATTTAATAAATCTATCAACTATTGATAATGGTATACATATTAATCCATCTATTCCCATAGATATTAAATATATTTGCCAATAATTATCTAATAACATAGTATTTAAATATACTAATGTGTATACCATATAGAATATTATTAATGATAATAAATATGTTGAGAATATTAATATTGCATTAGGTTTAGTATTATATATTAAGAATGTACATAATATTAAATTAATTAACTGAGCTGCGAGATAAGCTCCTATATCTCCTATAATATCTGTTATTATAAATTCTTTTCCTATGGCAAAACACATTATAAATAAATATAATATTAAACATAAGGTGGAAATACTTATAGCAAATATAGTTTTCTTATAACTATATTTTTTTGTTATAAAGTTAGATATTATAAATATTAATGGTATTAATACAATTGAGAATGATATATCATAACCTAATAATTTAAATGTATATCCTTTAATTGATTCAGTTAATATTATTAGGGTTGTAAGTAGTAATATATACATCCAACTATCATCATACAATTTCTTTTTCATAAAGCCACCTCTTTTATTATATCCAATACTATTTTATCATAAAAACTACAAAAAAAAGAAACTA
>JAEEGL015427277.1_pt1 | contig 11133 bp, 8 predicted proteins | sample 9134231 | NCBI WGS metagenome assembly JAEEGL01 (sample SAMN16246548, study PRJNA631951) | gut metagenome | biome: gut microbiome; feature: rumen; material: fiber-attached | host: Bos | place: Iran: Karaj | collected 2018-10
CTTGCAACTCGCGAAGGTATCAAGAAAGCTAACCCAGTTCTTCTTGAGCCAGTTATGAAGCTTGAAATTACTACCCCAGAAGAATTCATGGGTGACGTAATCGGTGATATCAACTCTCGCCGCGGCCGCATTGATGAGATGGAAGATCTTAACGGTGGCGCAAAGCTTATCAAGGCTTTCTGTCCACTCGCAAACCTCTTTGGTTATACCGGTGATCTACGTGGTATGACCCAAGGTCGTGCTGCTTCTTCTATGGAGCTCTTCGCTTACGAGGAAGTACCACCAAACGTAGCTCAAGAGATTATTGAAAAGAGAAATTCTAAATAATCTTAAGACAAAAAAAAGATTCCCCCTGAAAAGGGGGAATTTTTTATTCTGTTTTATCCATGCGGTCTACGATGATGGCGTTAATCTTTGAAGTAATCGCAATAATAATGAATTCCGATACCAATACGATTGACGTCATCGATAAAGCAGAGAATACGGTCCAGCTATGTGTTTTTGCCATAAAGGCAAACACAATCCCAACGATAATAGTAGCATACACTATTACAATTATCGTAATGAACGACGCTGTGGCTATAGCCTCTTTAATCTTTGCACTACGCATATAAAACACCCCCTTTTAATGTGCTATTTTGTATATACTATATATTATAGCATAAAAACTATGAAAAGTCCAGTTTTTGTGGTATAATATAGATAGCACATTAAAAGATTGGGAGGGGGGATAATATGGATGCTTTATCATTTGAGCAGTACTATGAGGCGGTGCAAGAGGGAATAGAATATGCAAAAGTATGGCCTGCGTTTCTTGTCCAGCTATATCGAGATCATCCGGAAATCAGCAAACTAACACTTAGAGATTTCTTTTGGGATGAAGAAGAACAGGCTGGTTATAGCGACCAAGAAATCATTGACGATGTATTTGCCGATGGTGTCTTTGTATACTTCGAGGTGGAACAGTTGCTTTGGAGTGCTAAGTCTCTAGATTCCGCGATGTTTGTAGATAGTATGAATTCTATCCTACTTAATATCAGTAACGTCAGCAAATCGAGTCTCAGCACAGAGGAAAAGGCCGTCGCTATCTCGAATAACGTTCTGTTTATTAAAAATATTATCGCAGATTGTTCGTCTTGGGGCGTATGCGTATGCGATGCTCTTGGGATTAGCCCACACGAATATGAAGTATACGATGGTATTCCGGTAGATGACGACGAGATAATCGACGTGATGTATGGCGAAGATACTGAACCGGAAATCGAGCTAGCCATCGAACTAGATCCAAATGCAGAGTTTGGATATGAGTCGGAGTCAGAAGTGTATATATCTGATCAATTAGGCGAGTATAAAAAAGATTTTGACTGCCACATAGTACTTTATAACGACAAACCAATCTAATAAGACCCCTGGCAAATTGCCAGGGGTTTTGACTTTTACAGGAAAGTGTGATATAATAGTAAGATATTCGCCCGGCAACTAGTAAACCCATCGCCCGGGTACACGTAGAACCAGAATTGTACATTTATTTCACAGGAGGTTACGATATGAGTAGTAACGATTTTTTAGAGGCGGATGTATATCCGCATGTTTATGGTTTGATTGGCACAGTGAGAACAGATTTCGATGATATCATGGACTGCCTCACGACTCTAAGACGCAAATTCGATGAGTATTTATCCGATGCTTCGGAAGACGATATCGAAAGATATTCCAAGCAAAAAGATGGCAAATTCGAATTTGTATTCAATGAGACATCTGACGAAGATGACATCTGCGACGAAGAGTCAGAAGAAGACGTTTATGCACCACAAGATGGTAGCTTAGACGTAGAAGAATGGTTTGACGAAGATAAGATTGGCAAACTCGCGACCATGGACTGCAGATCTTGGAAAGCCTACAAAAAGGCAGCAACTCCAGATAAAGCATTCATGATCATGATCCAAAATGATCAAGATGACGCAATCAATATCAGCCTAACCCAGAAATTCGAAGGCAAAAAGTGGGTAGATTCTATCGAAGTAATTAGTGAAGTAGCAGTAATACTCGCTTATTGGAATAGTTTTATCGACTTTCTTCGTAAGTACGGATTAATCACTAGAGCAGATTTTGAAAATCTAAAATGGGTTTAATCACCTCCTTTCGCCCTCGACACACGTCGGGGGTGATTTTTTTGCCAAAATATGTTATAATATGTTTAGATACCGTTTAGGCACGGTGGTACTTTAATAAGGAGGCGAATATGGATGATGGAAAATATGTAAGCTGTAACATTCAGAAGCAACTAGCTGATAGACTTTGTGAAACATATAGCTTGGTGATAGACGAGATCAATCGTCTATATGGTGATAAGCCAAAATACTTCCATATTTCCGAACTCATGCCCGACCTGAAAGAAACTGCTCTGGACTTTTCTAGGAACAGAAAACAAGGACCATTTTATTACTGTAGCACCGACGACTTTGCCCAGACTTTAGCAACAGGGAATATATGGCTCCTGGTCGACTATAAGCTCTATTTTTTCAAAGAATTTAGCAGTATCCTTGAGAATAGAGACATCTCCCGTGCGGAAATGGCAGATCTATTATCAGAGCGTCTAAATAGTCTATTTGAGGCAATTGATGACGCGAGAATATGGGGAATTGTTTATTCAAAGAAAATAGGAGTGGAAGCAGACAAAATTCTGCGCCCAGATAGCTCAGAGATACAAGTTCGGAATATTGCGAGGATGACCATGCTAACGATGGGATATGAACAATAATTCGCCGTGCCTTGCCCCCTCTAGATTAGAGGGGGTTTATTTTTTACCGAAAATATGTTATAATAGTGTTATTGATAATTTATTATAGTACATTTATAGGAGGTGCATGTATGAAGTCAGTTGCGAGTTTAGCCGAATTAAGGAGTGTTACTCCGGGGTATCGAACCAAGAAGGACGAAACTCTGAAAGAATGCGCAAAAGACACAGAGCTTCAGATCAAGAGCGTACTTGAGCAGCTGGACGCTATTCAAGAAATACTCAATCGGTACCCAGAGATAAAGAACGAGGACGCCGACAATTACTGGATGAAGCCCACAAAGAACGCTGGTTCGGACTTTTACGTATGTAATGGCGTGTGGTATTTCTTACCGTACAATTGGATTACTTACAGTATGATCGAAAAGACCATGAAGAGCTTGAAGGTGAAGGAGCTGCAATCTACTTATATCAGCATGCTCGGAGAACATGGAAAGATTATGAAGGACGATGCCGATGAATTTAGCAAGAAGTATCGATTGAATCTTCTCATGAAAAAGGCCGCAGCAATCTATGGCGATCTAACAATCTTAAAAGATCGACTCTACGACAAGCACCGCGGCAAATAAGCCTATACCCCCGGAGACGGGGGTATTTTTATTACTATGTATTATTTTTTCTTTATACAGCGAACGAAGAAACCTAGGGTTCTTTCTTCTGTACTAGCCGCATCATCCAGAGTTGTATGGCCGGTGTAATAGCGCAAGACATGGCGAGCAGTGGCACCATTAGCAGTAGATGACCACCAGAAACCATAGGACGTATAGTTAGGGTTACCACCGTTAGTATATCCACCTAAGGATGGATTAAATTGCGAAGCATAGCTGGTGATAGCTTTTTGCTCTGTCCAATTTGGTAGTCTCCAGCCAGCAGGACAAATACTTGCTTTGGCTTCGGTTGTAGATGATGCAACTTTGACATCGCCTGCAGAAGCAGCGGCATAGTTATAGTAGGCACCATAGGTCGCACTACATAGTTGCTTAGGAGCAGTATATGACGTAGCACCAGCCACCGATGCTGTAGGTGTAGCAAAGCTACTTGATACATCAGAATTAGCAGAGGTAAGTGTTTTACTGCTGGCGCTGGAACCATATGTAGACCCAACACCATTACAGCCAATGGCAAGATTTCTAGTCATCCAAACGTTACCGTCTGGTAATTTGGATACAGTGTAGTCCTGGTTGTCACGACTATCGGTAAGGATTTTTGTTTCACCTACACTCATCGCATTGGCATCAGCATTGGAGAAGTTTTGCATAGTAGGTTTGCTATAGATACAACGGATATTGAGGCCCATATCACGGCCGCCATTACGTGTACCAATATTAGTATTCATGGTACTACCGTTGTAATACAAACCGTAGCGGTTGGCAGCATTGGCAGAAGTAGATGACCAGTAGTATACATATGACGCGTTGTTGTTTGCCCCACCGTCGAATGCGCCAGACGGGATCGAAGGACTAAACTGGGATACATAACTCGTAATATTCGTCTGCTCCGTATGAGTTGGGAGTCTCCAACCGGCAGGGCAGAGGCTTGAAGTTGCTTCGGTAGTATTGGATGCACCAGTAATGGTTCCGGCTGTAGCTGCGGCATAGTTATACCAGAGGCCTTCTGATGTGTAACCACTACTATATACTCTAGGCTCATCGTATGAGTTGCCGTTCTGGAGTGAGTGGAATGTGAGAGTAAAATTACTTTCCACGTTGGAGTCGGCAGGAGTGATGGTTTGGCCTGCGAATTCTAGATCAAGGTTTTGAGTCATCCAGTAGTTGCCGTCAGAGAGTTTGGTAACTTTATATCTCTTGTCGTCACGAGTATCTCTTAGATATACGAAATTACCGGCATTTGGCGCAAGAGTGCTCAAAGTATTTGCGGAAATGTTTTGCATATTCACAGTTTTGTCGTAAATGCAGCGAACAAATGTAGAGCTCTTACGGTCTAGGCGATAGCTCGTGGAGCTATCTGCCATCGAAGAACCATTGTAATAGACAAAGTAGCGGGTAGTTGCCTCATTTGGAGTAGCCGTGGTCCAATAACCGCGAGCAGAAGATTGAATACTCGTGGAATTGTAGCTATAGAAACCACCAGTAGTGATATTAAACTGAGATTGATATGACTTAATACCAGATAGTTCATTGATGGTTGGAAGTCTCCAGCCAGCAGGACAGACATCATAGCGAGCCTCACGCATATCGGAAGCTTCAGTAACGGTGCCAGCAGATGCAGCGGCGAAGTTATACCAAACGCCTGTAGTTGCACTGCCGCTATTATGAATACCCGCAACGCCATAATCGTTATTTAGGGTAGTAGCGACATCGATATATCCGTTGCCATTATTGACTCTATATGGACTAGATGGAGTATATGTACTTGCAACGTTTGAAGTTGTGCTATCAAGAGTATCACCGGTGAAGCGAAGGTTCTGAGTCATCCAATAGTTACCGTCACCTAGTTTTGTAATTGTATACATTTGGTCATCACGAACATCTTTTAATGTGGTACTATTACCAGCGCTTGGGGCTAGGGAGTTCAAGCTACTTTCGCTGATATTTTGCATGATTGGTGTTTTATCGTAAATACAACGAATCGAGAAACCGTTGCGGCTACGGTAGCCTGCTGTAGATATTGTAGTAAACGCACCGTCGGTCATTTGGAACTGGTAGCGATTTTCTACATTGCCAGAATATGTAGATGACCACAAGACACCTACATTTGTTTGGAGGGATCCAGTAATGTAGTAATAGCTAGTGACCGCATTAAATGTCGTAGCGTTGCCGGTGTTCTTTAGTGTTGTTAGTTCGTTATAGGTTGGCAATCTCCAACCAGCTGGACAGATATCCTGCGTTGCAGGATCAGTATTGGAGTTAGTAGATATAGTACCAGCGGACGCGGCATAGAAGTTATAGTAAACACCTTTAACGCTGTCATCAGAGTTCTTACTACATGCATTATTGAAGCCGTTTGTTGCGTCACAATGGTTCGCATAGGATGAATCGGAGGATGCTAGACTATATTGAGAAACGTTGAAGCTACCACTTACAAAGTTGGACTTATCTGCAGTAATGGTGCCAGTAGTCCTTAAGTTTTGAGTCATCCAGACATTGCCGTCAGCAAGCTTAGCTACGGTATATAGGTTGTCATCACGAGTATCTTTAAGAGTTGCTGTACTGCCAGAGGTTGGGAGCAAGGAATTAACGGTTGATTGTGGGATGTTTTGCATATCGACTGTCTTGTCATAGATACAGCGAATGAAGAATCCGTCAATTCGTCCGGTATTGTTTTGCATGCTGAGTGCGCCACTATAATATGTTAAGTAATACCTGTTCACACCAGTATATGCATCACTAGACCACATGTTGCCACGATTGCTGTTATATATCTGGCCGGTGCGATAATGACCGCCATAAACTGGCGAGAAGGCTGACACGTAAGAAGTGATCCCGCTCATCTCTGCACGAGTTGGCAATCTCCAACCAGCCGGACAAATGTCCTGTGTGGCAGAGTTTGAATTACTACTACCTGTAATAGTGCCAGCAGTAGCGGCCACATAGTTATACCAGACACCGGTACTATCGCTGTTGCTATTTTGAATCTTGGCATCATCTACGGAATCGGCTGTAGTAGCATCGGTTAGTGGTCCATAGCTCATAGTAATATCAGATTTTACGTTAGAATCTGCTGGAGTGAGTTCTGTGCCAGTGAAGCGAAGGTTTTGAGTCATCCAGACATTGCCATCACCAAGTTTGGTAACAGTATACCTCTGGTTATCACGAGTGTCTTTTAGTGTCACACTATTACCTGTGCTTGGAACTAGAGAATCAAGACTGCTTTGACTGATGTTTTGCATAGGTTGGATATTTTCTTCTATTACGCAGCGAATAGAACGTCCTACGGTTCTGGTGCCATTGTCTGCGCTATGCCATGTATTCGTCATCATAAACAAGCCATACATGTTTTCGGTGGTTGATCTTGTTGATGACCAATAATAGCCTTCTGTTCCTACGGCGGTAACTGAACCGCGTACGAAATCACCAGCGAGCGCAAAGGCCGCACCTCCATTTGCTATAGATGCACGCATCTTAGCAAAAGAATTATACTCAGTTTGGTTACGAAGATTCTGGAATTCTCCAGATGAACCACCGGTAGGGAGTCTCCAGCCGGCTGGGCAAATATCATAGCTCGCATTACTGCTATTAGAGCTAGAACAAATCGTACCAGCAGATGCCGCACAGAAATTATACAGTGAGCCATACTTCGTGCCAGAAGTGGCATCAGTACCCTCAACTGAAGTATATGCAGCCGTCGTCAAAGAAGTTGGCGTCGAGCTATTTGCTACCTTCCAAGTATTAAAGGTATCATTAACAGATACAGGGACGGCTACGTTCGTGTTTGTACTGTCGAGCGAAGAAGCAGTAATGGTGGTTGCACCGAGATTGAGGTTATCCATCATCCAACATTTACCATCTGCGAGCCTCTGAATGGTATAACTTTGCCCGTCACGATTATCGATCGCAACAGTAGGGGTAGCAGTACATTCTGATGATGGGAAGTTTTGCATAACCTTAGCCTGTATACCATTGGCTGTAAGCGAAAGTGCGTTAGAAACATTTGTAATGGTCTCTGGGTTGTTGGTGTAAGTACTATCGCCTGTCCAGTTTTCAAAATCATAGTTAGCCGCCGGTGTAGCCGTAATCGTAACTTCACCACCATAATATACAGTAGCAGTAGAAGTAGTGCCAGCGGTACCACCAGTTTTTACGCCGTCGCCAGTGACAGCTACAGTGTCGATACCGGTACCAGCAGTAAGGGTAATGGTAGAAGTATTTCTTTCGATATTTACGAGGTTGGTATGGTCGCCGGATACATTATATGCAGGGACGCTAGCTGGGGAATAGGTAGTGCTGTCGAAGTTTGCGATACTTGTAGATGACCACGAGTAGGCATCACCATATTTTACAGACTGACTGTCTACCTCGGTGTAAGTAGATGGGTAAGTACCGTCTGCGTTTTGATAGCGGATCTTGGTGATTTGTGTGTAGCTTTCTACTCCCCACATTGCATAAACCGTGGAGATGTTTGCCATGGTCTGGTCTATACCAAAATTGTCGCCTGGCTGGAACACAGTGCCAGCGCCGCCGGCGCCATCTGTACAAGTATCAGTGCCATTAACATTTACTGTAGTACCAAGACACCAACCATCAAAAGTATAATGAGCTCGTTTTGGTACGAGAGTGTCGATCTTAAATGTGGTATCAGTGATACTGTTGGTTTGGGTGCCCGGCATGTCGGTAACAGTATCGTTAGTATTCTTATGGAAGTGCAGTTCGTAGTAAATTGGGTTTGGAGTAACTTCTAGGACAGTATCGATAGCGTAAGTACCAGCTGGAATACTGCCATCCACCATAGCACCAACGGCAATATCATAATAGTTCTTAGCACTGTTCGCAACGCCGGTTTTTTCTAGCACGATACCGGTAGTGTCTGGGCCAGGATAAATTGTAGTAGTGTTGGCAGAAGTAGTATTGGTACTAGAATTATAAATCTTGTTTGGCTTGATACCCCAGTGATTCATGAGGCCTGGAGTAGAAGAATTAAAGTTAGTCTCTAGAATAGAAGTCGAGATGGACGGCAAAGTCTTGGTAGAATCATCCGTCTTTACAAGATTTCTGGTGTTGTTTGGACCTACAAGACGGGCTTCGTAGCCGGTGAAGTTGTTTGTAGTTACGGAATAAGCCGCAGTATGTGAACTATCTGACAATCTAAAACCACTACCCGGAGCGATCGTTACAGAAGTGGCGCCAGTGGCTTCGATATTTAGACTAGTATTGGACAAATTTGGGGTGCCCGGAATGGCATTTGTGCCGCTGCTATAAAATGGTTTTGGGTTTATGTAAAGAAAACCGATTAATAAAATGAGCGCAAAAGAGAAGAAGGCGACTTTTTGCCCACCACCACAGAGAGCAGCAAAAGCCTTCACACGCGCAACTTTTATATCGCGCTTGTCATGGCCATCACTACATACAGAAATATAGATACCCTCTGGCACTTTACCTCCACTTTTGTTTTTTCTCTTACAAACACTCTACTGTTCGTATAAATATTATAGCATGAGGGTTTTGATTGTGTATATGGTTTTTAGGCCTTGACTTTTTTGGTTTTTTTATGAGTTTTCCACAGGTTTTTTGTATGATTTGATTTTGTTTGAAATAAACGTAATCACACATGCTAGAACTAGAAGAATGATGAGAAGAAGCCAAATTGGGCACTTAATCACAAGCTTTTGGATTTCCTTGGTTTCACCACCTTCAAACTCGACTTTGTAAGATACATTAAAGATGCCGATAGCTGGAGTATCTTTCCAGGCGGTCTCATTGGTAATGGTGCGATCTGGCAATACTAGTCTCTTGTCTGGATCGTTTTCGTTGGAATAAATCGGGGTATTTGAAAATAGTGAGTAAACCTTCATGGTGTAGGTAGCGTTACCGTGGACGTTACCGGTGTTTTTTACATTGGAAGAAGCAATAATGTTACCATCTGGGAGGAAGGTAGGAAGGGAAAGATCGGAGATTTCACCACTCCTAATTGTGTCACCTTCAACTTCGGTAAAGATAGTGTAGTTCATGGCTACGGTTTCTTTAATCGGGGCACCACTATCAATAGCCATGGAGGTTGCAGTGATAGCTGCATATTGGCCACCGCCTGGAGCATCAAAAGGAACGTTGATGGTATAGAATATTTGGACTGATACACCAGGGTCCAGTGCGCCAGTCATTGGGGAATCAATGGTAATCCATTCTTTAATCATATTTCTGCCAGCTATGTCTTCAAAAATTGCATCACCGTTTTCATCGCGATAAAAACTACGGACCTCGATACTATATCCAACTGTGATAGTATTGGTTTCTGGATTCATGAGATAAAAGGAGCCGGTATGGGATTCACCAGGTTTAAGACTAATACGGTCATTCATTGGGGACATCATAAAGCCAACCATAGTACCAGCTAGTGGGTCTTCGGCTGCTTTTGTGCTTGGGGCAATAATAAAGGTAGCAAAAAGCAAAATTGCGGACACGGCCGACAAAAGACGCTTAGAAAATGACAGTTTTTTCATGTATTCCTCCATAGTATGTATCTATAATAACACAAAAAAGACCCGCGCGGGCGGGTCTTTTTAAAAAGTATTAGTTACCAGAAGTTGGGTCGTCGTAGGTAAATGAGTAAACTACATTACCAGTGTAGACACCAGCGTTAGTGGTAGCAGTAGTATATACGGTGTAGGTTGCAGTCTCTTCTACTGGGTTGCTTGCGTCAGTGGCGCTTGTTACATGCATGAACTTTGCACCAGAAGCAGTATTATCAAACAAATTGGCACCTTTTTTGAGCGTCCAACCATCAGTGCTACTTGGGGTAGAAGCCGAATAGGCAATTGTGTCATGTGCTGCGTTTTCTAGGCTTGGAGTCGTGACAGTTACATCAAAGCCAGATGGAGAGTTACAGTAACCCTTGAAGTGGCTAGTACCGAGTTCTACGGTTGCACCTGGTCTTACAGTTGCGCTATATGTACCGGCATCAGTGGTACCTGGATCTGCAGAAGCGCCAGTAGTGCTAGTCCAAACTGGATCTACGGTTACATTTGTTGATTGGCCTGCTGCACCTGCAACGCCCCAACGGCCGAAGGTACATGCGGTCAAGATTTTTACTTCGAGCGTATCAGTGACCGTAACTGGTGTTGAGGTTGCTGCAAAAGCACCAACAATTGGCATAGCTGCGAACGCCAAGCTAGCTGCACCAGCTGCTACTAGTTTTTTCATTTTTATGTTCTCCTTTCGCATACATAATGTATACGATTTTTTTATTTTTTATTTTTGGATCATGTTTTGGCGTGTATGACCTAACATTAACACTATTATAAGCATAAACGAAAAAAAATGCAAGTACTTTTTTATAGATATTTAGCTCTTTACATTTTTATTAAAATAGTCTAAAATAGTAGGGTAGAGCTTTGGAGCTGGTTTTTATTAGCGCTCCAAACGTAATAAATAATTAAAAGGAGAAAGAATGGCAAATTTTGACCGTTCCAAGCCACACATTAATGTGGGTACCATGGGTCACGTTGACCATGGTAAAACTACTTTGACTGCTGCAATTACCAACGTACTTGCAAAGCGTCTCCCAAGCGAAGTAAACAAAGCTGTCGCTTACGATCAAATCGATAACGCTCCAGAAGAGAAAGCTCGTGGTATTACCATCGCTACTTCTCACCAAGAGTATGAGTCTGAAAAGCGTCACTATGCACACGTAGATATGCCTGGTCACGCAGACTACATTAAGAA
>JAEEGL016031928.1_pt1 | contig 11133 bp, 9 predicted proteins | sample 9134231 | NCBI WGS metagenome assembly JAEEGL01 (sample SAMN16246548, study PRJNA631951) | gut metagenome | biome: gut microbiome; feature: rumen; material: fiber-attached | host: Bos | place: Iran: Karaj | collected 2018-10
CAGTCAAGGCACTGTGTCCTGTCCCACTCGTGTGTCAGGTCATGGAAACCGTGTTTCTTGGCGAATTCATAGTTCTTCACTGAATTCCACTCCACAAAATATGAGATGTAGATCGGATCCAGCTTGTTCAGTTCCTCTCTGGAAGGAGCTCTCGTTAAAACGAGATCCTGAACAGTGACACCTGCGTTGTCGATCAGTTCCTGCTCATCGACACCGGAAGCGACACCGTTGTTGAGCTGTTCCCTGGCTGAATATGTCTCCTCATAGTCGGCACCACCATACTCATAGGAAACGTTCTCGCCATATACAAGTAATGGCGTATTGAACTTCAAAGACATCAGCAACGGATACGTATAGATCAGCCTGTCGACGTACCAGGTCGGCTTTCCGTATTTTTCAAACATGTAACGCATCAGCTTCTTCTGCGCTCTGCGGTCAGGCTTGATGGAGATGATATTGCATCCGAACTCTTCAGAAAGGTTCTGAATGTTGTGAATGCCGGCATCCGTCATCGGGAAATTATCTTCCACAGAGAAAAGGATCGGATTCATGTGCATGACATTCTTCATCAGGTGGACCTGATAATGGGAATCCTTACCACCGGAAACAGCGATCGCACAGTCATAACCGTCGCCGTTCATCCCTCTGTATTTATCACAGATCGCTTCAAACTCTTTCCATCTTGCGTTCCAGTCGATCGTCTTTCTTCTCTCGATGGACTGGCATGCGGAACAGACACCTTCTTTGTTGAAAGTGATCCCCGGCCTGGTATCAGGCATGACACATTTCTTGCAATACTTCATACTTTTCTCTCCCCTATAAGTTATAGATATCTGCTTTATATTTATCCAGATTATGTCTTAAGAATTCGATCGTTTCTGCCAGTCCTTCTTCAAAGGTATACTGCGGTTTCCAATCCGTCAGCCTTCTGATCTTTTCGTTAGAACCCAGCAATCTGTTGACTTCTGATTTCTCCGGTCTGACTCTCTGCTCATCGCAGATGATACGGGCATTCGGATTGATCTGCCTGATCAGCTCATCGGCAAGTTCACCGATCGATATCTCCTTTTGTGTCGCGATATTGATCTCCTCACCGATCGTCCTGTCTGATCTGTAGATCTCCAGGAAACCTCTGGCTGTGTCCTTGACATAGTTGAAGTCTCTCGTCGGTGTCAATGAACCAAGTTTGATCTCTTCCATACCGGACAAAAGCTGGGTGATGATGGTCGGAATGACCGCCCTTGCCGACTGTCTTGGCCCGAAAGTGTTGAACGGCCTGACGATCGTGACCGGAAGATTGAAACTCCTATAGAAAGATTCTGCCAGCCTGTCAGCGCCGATCTTGGTCGCTGAATAAGGAGATTGTCCCTGATAGGGATGCTTCTCATCGATCGGTACATACCGGGCAGTTCCATAGACTTCACTGGTCGAAGTGACCAGGATCCTCTCAATTCCCAGATCTCTTCCTGCCTGCAAGATATTCAGAGTCCCTTTGATATTTGTATCCACGTACATATCCGGCGAATGATAGGAATACGGGATCGCGATCAGAGCCGCGAGATGGAAGACTGCATCGCAATCCTTCATAGCGACTTTGACACCATTGGGATCCCTGACATCGCCTAAGAAGATATCCAGTTTATCTTTTATTTCCTTGTCAAACGTGTCGATCCAACCCCAGTTATTGAAAGAGTTATACTGGACCATCGCTCTGACATCATAGCCTTCTTTTACCAACAATTCGGTCAGATGGCTGCCTATGAAGCCTTCTGCACCTGTCACTAAGATTTTGCCCATAACAAAAAACCTCTTTTTCATTCTTATTTTATCATTATTTAGGCTATATTAAAAAGTCAGCTGAACCATTTCGTCTTTTTCAATTGTTTCAAAGCAAATCTCTCAACCGTATTCTGTCTGATCAGATCGATCAAAGCACAAACAAGGAATACCAGGACGATCTTCACGATCGAATGTAGATATGGCGCATCCACATACTTTGCATTCGGACTGATCATCTCCCAGATCACAGATTTCAACAGGCCATCATGGATCAGATAGACGCCCAGGACCGTTGAAGCCAGGATGTCGATCAGTTTATTGCTGAAAGAACGGTTGACCGCATACACAAAGGCGAAGAAAGAGAACGCAAAGCTTGGAAGGATATCCCACTTGACCATCAGCATATCATTCTGGATGAATTTGACATTGCCTGTCCATACGCCAAGCAGATCCATCCCGACGATCGATGCGATGATGATGAAGGCACATCCTGATGTGATCAGCAGTTTATAGATATTTTTATATTCAAAGTCTTCTTTGAACAGTCTTACATAGGCACCAAAGAAATAGGATATCAGCATGAAATCCAGATTGTTCAGATCATATACTTCACCCAAAAAAGTCTGAACAACGATAAACAGCACGAAACAAAGCACCAGGAATCTTCGATAGTCCTTTTTCTCCAGATGCAGTAAAAAAGAATTGATATAAGGAACGAACAGCAGGATCAGAATATAGAAGACCACATACCAGTTACCATAGAAGACCGCTAATGCCTGTTTGATGAGATCCTTCGCTGAAAGATGCACAAGCTTCGTCAACAGCAAAATCACAACGATCAGGATCGAATAGAAAGTGGTCTCCAAAACGATCGGGATCACCTTCTGATAGCTTTTTTTCGTATCCGCCTCGATCATGTAGTAGCCTGTGATCAAAGCAAAGATCGTGCATGCGCTGTAACCGAAGATGCTGATGATCTTCAGATAGATGACATTTGGAGCGACTGTATCGAATATTGTCCGGTCATAGCCGCCATGATAGACATAATGCTGAGCCATGATCAGAAACATCGAAATGATCCTTAAAACTTCAATGCTGGAATTCCTTTTTGATTTCATATATATCTCCGATTATTGTTCCCTGAGGGAATAGACTCTGAAAGCATCCGTCTCATAGACAGTCTTTGAATCGACCTTCAAATCCTTTGGATACTGGGAAAAAGTCTGAATGAGATATGATACACCCTCTTCTTTCAATTGTTTCAACGAAACCGCATCCAGAGCCATGACCTCTTCAACAAGTTTTCTTCTTCGGTTTTTTTCATTTTCGTTTGAATACTGTCCATCATTCCAGATGAACCTTTCAGAAAAGACACCAAGCATCTCTTCCTTTCTATATCCGTCATATTCAAAACAGTCCAGTGCGATCAGATCTTTGCTGAGCGTATTCTCTTTCAACCAGAGGGCCAACTCATATTCATCTTTCGTGAAATAATACCGTTTATCCCCGACGATCTGATTACCCTTCTGGATCAGAAACGCTTCATCGACCTGGCCCTTCACGCTGTTAAACAGGAAGGACCTGTAATCGCCAAAAGACAAAGCCAGAACAAGCAGCACAGCGATGACCCGGAGGGATCTGGCAGTAAAGACCTGCTCAAATCCATACAATCCCGCCATTACAGCAAACGGGAAAGAAGCCATGATGAAATAGATCTGGCTGTTTCCATCCTGATGGGTAATGACTGTCAGAAGGATGCCGAAGGAAGCGATACATATCAGAACAAAAAGAACAAAAACATTTTTCCTTCTGAGCAGAAGATATATTAGCGAAAAGACAGAAAGGATCAGAAGGCATACTCCAGCCTTATGACAGCGATATATATACAGTGCCAAAGCAAAGATCCTGGTGATCCCGTTATTCGGATAACCGCGCAGTTCGATCAGTTCATTCAGGATCCCGATCGCCCAGCGGTTTACATCAAAAGCTCTCAAAGGGCCCAGAAATTCAAGATCATTGACCGTCTCCATTCCCGGATGAAGATCGATGATAAAAACGAGATAAACAAACAGGAACGACATGAGCCAAAACGATCCGAATATCAGACCCTGTTTCCATCTCCTACTGAAAAGAAGCGCAAATGCATTGATGCCAAAGCCCGACAAAGCGACAAGACCCAGCGGCCCCTTAAAACCGGTGTCCAAAGCGATCAGTACACAGGAAAGAAACAGGTTCTTTACAGTAAACTCATCATTCTGATAGATGCGGATCAAGAAGGCGATAGAAACCATCGCCAAAATATATCCATAATCAAAACCAAACGGACAGTAATAGAGATGCTCCGGAAGATAACAAACAGATCCGTCAGCCAGCAGAATAAAGATCATTCCGATCCAGATATAAATCTTCTCCCTTAGTAAAGCAATCAGGAAATAGTATGAAGAGTACACCAGCAGGAAGCAAGGGATCAGGTAAGAAAAACAGTAACAAAGAGTCATCGCATCGATCCCTGTGACGATGCTTGCTTCCGCCATCAGGATACTGGAAAAAAAGTGATAATGGAACGAATAGCCGTAGAGTCTGAACTCCTGAACCGGAAGCCCTTTGGTAAACGAGATGCTGTTTCCTACCCAGAACAGAAAGTCCTTATTGTAAACAGTGCCGCCATATACAGCAGGAGAGATCGTATGCCAGGATACTGCAAAGAAGCAGATCACCAATAGAAAGCAAATCAAAAGAGTGCAGAATAAAACTGTGCCAAGATCTTGTTTCTTATTATAACTGTCTTTATTCTTCCATATCACAAAAACAGAAGCTGCAGCGATGATCAGATATAGGATCAAAGAGACAGAACTCAGACCCGTCAGCATCAGGAACAGATACTCTAGGAGTTGTATCAGAAGACCGCTAATGAAGGAGAAAAGAATAAGCGAGATGCAATCATCTGTTCTGACTTTCAGCAAAATGACGAATGCCAATCCCGGAATGAGTATCCCGAGAAGCTGATAAAGAAAGTAAAAGACCCCGTCTGAAAACGAGAGTCTGCAAAAGAAACATATCAAAAGACAAGCCGAAAGGATCAGGCACTCATTCATGATGAGGATCTGTTTGCTGCTAAGTGAGAATGTCTCTTTATTCATTGTCCTTATTTTCGCATATATATGAATCCATTGTCATCGCTGATGATCCTATATCCGTTCAGCTTCAGTTCAGATAAGGAATATATGAATTCAGGTCTGAACTCATTCAGTTGTTTTTCATCAGTATATATCAGAAATCCGAAATTAGCCGGAACTGAGTTCACAAAGTTGAAGGCATCTTTTCCGTCGATCAGTTCCAGATCAACCGCGATCGAACGCTTTCCTTCGTACTGGGCCAATACGTCAAAAGTTTCTCCGTAATCCTTCATGATGTAAGTTCCGTTATCTTTGATCGGGGTGATCCTGATCATAAAGAGGGAACACGCCAGAAGAATGACGCCGAGAATGACGAATACGCCTTTGCTGATCCTGCCGCTGTAACGGACAATGATCCACAAAAAAATGCCGTAAAGCAGGGATGATATTACCCTTGTATCGACCCATCCACTGACATCGTACAAAGCGATGATGCCAAAGTTGAATGTCAGCAGCATGACAAACAGAGACAGTTTTTCCTTATCGAAAACAAAGTTCTTTTCCTTAAAATCGGGAACAAGAAGAAAGATAAGAAGAAACAGATTCAGGATCCTGATAGGAAAGAAAAGTTCCGGAAACGATACCGTCAAAAGATATCTGATCCCGTCCAGGCTCGCATAACCGGAATAGAACCAGACGATCCTTTCCCATATCTGTGTGAAATATCGGATCAGACCAGTCTTGAAGTAAAGCGCTATGCTGAAGACTCTGTCCAGAAGACCGCTTTCCTGCTTCAGTTCTGTCAGGAACCATTGCGGATATTCTGCCGTCGTTCTGTTGTAAATCAGATACAGTACAAAGAAAACAGCCACATAAAGCAGCATCTTCAGGACCAGCTTCAGATCGATCCTATAATCGTTGCTCACCATGATCGCCGGAAACAGGATGACAATATAACAGATCCTCAAAACAGAACAGTAGAGCCCAACGATCAGGCAGAAAAACAGTCTGAGACGGGAATCAGGTTTTCTGCAGTACCAGACAAACAACGCGAAATACAAAATGATCGCCGCAAAACAGGGGATCTCCATCAGCGAAGTATTCAGATAGATACTTAAAGGCCTGAAACACAGCGAAAAAAGAATGATGATCAGACATTGCCGGGAGTCTGGTCTTACAAGAACGGCAAAAAGCAGGAAAGCCGCTTCCAGCATGATAAAATTCGCGATCGCGATCGAATGATGCGTCCATTCAAATAGAAGCGTATACCATCCCCATGCCGCTACCTGCAGAAGGCCATGACAGCCAAAGGAACCGATCGAAGCAGGTTCATAACCCAGCCATCCGTTCTTTCCAAAGTCAAAACCGCAGCGGTCAAAAGAATACATCTCCCGCCAGTAGCTGACCTCATCATTGCTCAGGATCGGAAAAACAGAGAACAACCCTCTTTTTTCCACAAGGGAAAGGATCAGAGAAAGGAAAAGAGGAAAAAGGACAAGAAAGACTCTTGCCAAATGGTTCATGATCTCTTTTCTATTCTCCTGCTCCATCATGGTTTATCTATCTTGGATCCTCTTTCTCATTTTCGTCTTCAACGATATAGACCGGACGTCTTCTGCTGGCATCAAAAGCTCTCCATAGATAATTTCCGATCAGACCGAGCGTAAGCATCGTGATCCCGAAACTGAAAAGCTGGAAGACCATCAGGGTAGTATAGCCCTCGACATAGATGTTTCCCTTCAACCTCTGAATCACGATATAGCACGCCCAAAGAAAAGAAAGAGATATCGATAAAACACCGATAAAAGTAATGAACGAGATCGGTAAAGAAGAAAAGCTGAAAAGCGTATCCATGACAAGCCTGATCTTCTTCTTTAAGGTCCATTTCCCCTTTCCGATCTGTCTTTGTTTTCTCGTATAAAGAACTTCCTTCGTTCTGAAACCGCTCCACAGGATCTGTCCAGTGATCGCGCTGTTTTTCTCATCCAGGTTTTCAAGAACCTTGATTACCTTGCGGTCAACAAGGAAAATATCAAAACCGTGTTTTGGCATGTTCGGAAAGATGAACTTCCTGGTCAGAGTATAATACAGCTCGGAAAAGAAAGACTGGTCTTCTCTGGCCTGCCTGACAGCCAGAATAACATTGTAGCCGTTCTGCCATTCCCGATACATATCGAGGATCAGGCTTGATGACTCCTGCATATCGGCGGCTTTGATGACCGCACAATCGCCGGAAGAATGTTCCAGACCGCAGAGTATCGCCGCATGACTTCCGAAATTCCTTGAGAGTCTCATGCAGATGATCCTGTCATCTCTTTTCTTCAGTTCATTCAGCACTTCCCAGCTTCTGTCGTATGAACCGTCATCGACAAAAACAAGTTCAAAAGAGATGTCCTTCTGATTGAGGACCTCTTTTGAAAGGTCTTCATACAAAGGCAACAGATTGCCTTCGTTGCAGTAAACCGGGATGACGATCGATAGTTTATTCATGTCTCAATTCCTTTATAAAAGCCTGATAATCTCGTATGTATTCAGATGCATCGTAATGCCTGCTCGACAGGCAAAGCAAAACACTGTCTTCAGAGAAATCGAACATCTCTTTCCAGATCATTTTCGGAAGATATACTCCCTGATGAGGCCTGTCAAGAACGATAAGCGACTGATGTCCTTTTCCATCATCGGTCCTGATCTTCGAAGTGCCTGAAACATTGATCAGCACAAATTCTGATTCTCTGTTGGCGTGTTTTCCTCTCACGACATCGTGATCAGATCCGTAAATATAAAACACCCTTTGAATCTCAAAAGGGATATCTTTCATTCCTTCCACAACGACCAGATGGCCTCTGTCATCGCCTTTCTGCGGAAACTCAAGTAATCTCACATCCTTCATTTTTCTGTCCCACTGATAATGATATCATTCCAGATATCGTTTTTCTGATAAAAAGACTGCGGGAGTATTCTCATCCTGTCCTGAACATCGTCTTCATGCCCGGCTATTTCAAAACCGATCCCGCTATAGACGCCCTTGGCAATGCGGTTCTCCTTATTTACCAGCAATTCTATGGCATTCAGATTCAGAAACGAAAAACCGAAATGCAGAGCGCAGGTAATGGCATTCGTTCCCGCGTGCAGTCCTCTTGCACAGGGATCTACGGCGATCTTTCCGAACAGAGCCTCCCCATCTTCGATCTGATAAAGCGAACAGGATCCGACACAGCGACAGAATTTTTCCTTTTCTTCTATTGCGAAAATGATCTCCTTTTCTTCAGCAAGGACCCGCTGAAACCATTTCTGCTGCTGTTCTTCGTTGATATATGAGATCTTTCTCAGATAACGGGAAACATTGCTGTCGTTTCTGATCTTTCTGAGTATCTCGAGATCTGTGTCACAAAGAGGACGCAGAATGATGTTCTTGTAATTCAGGATATAAGAACTGTTCATTGCGATTCTCCGATCAGATCCCCCAGGACAGATATCCTAAAAGAAGCAGAGCATAATAGAACACTCCGAATATGACATGCATCGCATAGATGTGACCGGCCGTAATGTATTCCTTTTCCGAGATCAGCTTCATCTTTTTCATCCTGTACAAGACACAGCCACAGACAATAAACAAAAGGCAGGCAAAGAAAGGAGTTCCCCAACCAAAATTTCCATCCGCTCTTCTGGAACCGGTCTCGATGATAAAAAAGTAGATCAGGATCGTCAGGATATTCATTGCCCATGACTCTTTCATCACCAGATTGGTAAAAGGATCGGTCTTTTTCCTATTTTTCAGATAAAGACAGGTGACATAGATCGGAAAGAGATAGTTTAAAGTCATATGCAGGATCATCTTCTTATCCCTGCTGAATAGATCTATGGCATTGCTTACAGAAAAAGCGATCCCACCACTGTCACCGTCTGACGGAAAATTGGCATTGTATTCCAGAAGAAGAACTCCGCTGGTGATCAGAACACATAGGCCGAAAAGGAAAGCGTTCTTAAATGTCTTGCCTCTGCTGGCAACAAAATCATAGATCAATACCCACAGCATGACCGGCGCAAACGCCAGCAGAAAGTTGGGCTTGGAAAGGTTTGTCAGCAAAAGAAAGATACTGAACAGGATACAATCCTTCAGATTAAGAGACTTCGTATAGTTCCTGCGTATGACAAAATACATCATCACCGCCGGTATACCGAACAGTCTCATCAGAGTATAAGTTGAATTATGCCATGGCTGTGTCGAAAAGGAATCCTGATAATAGTAAGGCGACCACTCGGGGATACATATCTTGCTGATAAACAGAAATGTCGTAGACAAAGGGAGCAGCTGCCAGAAGTCTGCTTTCTCATTCAAATGTTTCAGGATCGTCTGAATAAAGATGGAAATAGCCACTACGGTCAGTGTTGTAAACAGAGCCATCAGAACGACGATCGTGACATTCGTGCCAGTCAGCCTGTAACACAGACGGATCAGAACAGACATGATCGAATAACCCTCTCCCCGCAAAGAATGGCGGATATGAGCCTGATAGTCGCTCGTATTGAATCGGAAGACATAACTGTAGAGCAGAAGGAAACTCATGCAGAAGACCGACAGAAATGTCAGATATGCTTTTGTTTTCTTGTCAGATAATAAACCTTTTTTCATTTTTCGTTTCCCTTTTCAGCTTTAAAATACCGGATCAGATCCAAAAAGCGTCGGTCAGCTTCCTTTTCAACAAAACGATACATCAGGAAAGCGAAGACCATCACAATCAGAGTAAAGACCATCATCAAAACAAAATGATCTGTCATATCCATGATATCCGGATACAGACTTCGAATGATCTCCAGCAGATAGATGAAAGAAGCGTGCCATACATATATCTCAAAAGACAGCTTTCCCAGAACTATGCAGACTTCAGACTGACAGTTTCTTTCGAAAAGCAAGGTAGCAAACAGGACGCAAGGCAGGACAATAAAAGTGTATGTTCCCCATTCATAGTGATAGAACGTGCTGTAATCAAGGATCCCCAGACCTAAGCACAGAAACAGGATCAGAAAAGAAAAAACAGAGACTCTTTTATGATTGACTGTGCAATACAATTCATATAGAAGGATCCCCAGAAAAAAAGCTGCATAACCACGGGATGCTTCTTCATTCAGAAAAGGAAGATCAAACTGGTATGAATTGACAGCTGTTCCGATTGAGACCATCACGATCGAGGGATAAACGATATTGAAGCCGTGCTTTTCAGACAATTTCAGAATGATCCAGAAGATGATATAGCACTTCAACAAAACACTGACGAACCACAAAGGATTGTTGATGCCTCTTCCGCATAAGACAGAACCGCCGGAAAAAGTCATCATCAGACTGTTGAAGACCTTGTAGATATCCGGTTTCAAACCGTGATACCAGGCTCCGTTGATCAAAAAATAGGCCAGTTCCAACAAGATCATCATCGCGACAGACAAAGCTGACATCGGAAAAAAACGTCGGACCTTCTGAAAAAGATAATCTTTCAGCGAAATGGAAGATGTCTTTTTCTTTTTCATAGCCGCCAGGAAACCGGAGATAATGAAAAAAAGTTCAACGCAATATGCAAAATTAAAAACTCCATCAAAAAAATTGATGTACCGAAAGTGAACGACGATATCCTGCTGAAAATGATGAAATACGATCAGGATCGAAAGAACGAATTTCAGAAGATCGAGTGAATAAAATCGTCTACTTTCTTCCATAAAAATCCTTTATGCTGTCACAGACAAGATCGATATTCTCATCTGACAGACGATAATACATTGGAAGTCTCAGCAATCTTTCAAAACTGTTTGTCGTATACTCGTCTTCTCCGTGCATCCTGCCTGCACTGATCCCTTCAGGAGCGCTATGCAAAGGCACATAATGGAAAGCAGTACCGATCCCTTTAGAATGCAGATATGTCTGCAAAGCAGATCTTTCTTCCAGATCCTTTGTTAAGACATAGAACATATGGCCGTTATGTTCACATTCATCAGGAACAATAGGCAACCTCAAAATGTCCTGCTCCTGTAAAGGAAACAGATTCTTCATATATCTGTTAAAACTTCTTACCCTGTCATCATTGATCTCATCTATCTTCAATAACTGCGGATACAGATAAGCTGCGAGAATGTCCGAAGGAAGATAGCTGGATCCTTTATCGACCCAGGTATACTTATCGACCTGGCCGTTCTTGAACTGGGTCCTGTTGGTCCCCTTCTCCCTGATGATCGCAGCTCTGTCGATCAG
>JAEEGL010302428.1_pt1 | contig 11132 bp, 14 predicted proteins | sample 9134231 | NCBI WGS metagenome assembly JAEEGL01 (sample SAMN16246548, study PRJNA631951) | gut metagenome | biome: gut microbiome; feature: rumen; material: fiber-attached | host: Bos | place: Iran: Karaj | collected 2018-10
AGTTATTAATTTAAGTCACAATATAGCTTCTCATTATGCTCCTTATGTTAGAGTTAATACAATATGTCCTGGTTGGATTAATACAAATATGAATAATAATATGGATGATGAGTTTAAAAAACAAGAAGAAAGCAAAATATTATTAAAAAGATTTGCAAGTCCTAAAGAAATTGCAAATGTTATATATTTTGTAACTAGTGATGAAGCATCTTATATAAATGACAGTGTTATTAGAATAGATGGTGGTAAAAAATGTTAAAGTTAAAAAATGAATATATAAAATTAGTAGATGAATGCGAGAAAGAATTATTATGTATTTATAATGAAATTGATAAACAGTGCTTTATTAATAGTAAAAAAGTATTAGATGCATTTCATAAGTATAATATATCAGAAAGTGATTTAAATGGAACAACTGGATATGGGTATAATGATATAGGTAGAGATAAAATTGAAAAAATATTTGCTTATGTTTTAGATAGTGAAGATGCTTTAGTAAGAACGCAAATTATTTCTGGAACACATGCAATTAGTACTGCATTATTTGGAGTTTTAAGGCCTAATGATACTCTACTTTCAATAACAGGTCTTCCATATGATACATTGCATGAAATAATTGGTATTAAAGACAATAAAAGTTCATTAAAAAGTTATAATATTAATTTTGAAATGATTGATTTAAAAAATAATGACTTTGATTATGATAGAATTAAAGAATTTATAATGAATAATAATGTTAAAATGATTCATATTCAAAGATCTAGAGGATATTCTTTAAGAGATTCAATTACAATTGAAAAATTGGAAAAAGTTATTAAATTTATTAAAAATATTAATAAAAATATAATTATATTTGTTGATAATTGTTACTGTGAATTTGTAGAAGATAAAACTCCTATTACAGTAGGAGCTGATTTAATGGCGGGATCTCTTATTAAAAACTTAGGTGGAGGGATTGCTCATAATGGAGGATATATTGTAGGAAATAAAGAATTAATAGAATTATGTGCTGAAAGACTTAATGTTCCAGGAGAAGGAAAAGAAGTTGGTCCAACAGATAATGCAAACAGGTTATTTTTACAGGGATTATATTTATCTCCTTCAGTTGTTTGTTCTTCATTAAAAACCAGTATTCTTACAAGTAAAGTATTAGAAAAATTAGGATATAAAGTCAGTCCAAAATGGAATGATAAAAGAGCAGACATTGTTGAATTAATATATTTAAATAATGAACAAAATATGATTAAATATGCAACTGGTATACAAAGTGCATCTACAATTGATTCAAATGTTAAACCAATACCTAGTGATATGCCAGGATATGATGATAAAATTATTATGGCAAGTGGATCATTTATACAAGGAAGTTCAATTGAAATATCAGCGGATGGCCCAATTAGAAAACCTTATGTTATATATCAACAAGGTTCACTTACTTATGAATATGGTAAACTTGCTTTAATAAATGCAATTAGTAAATTGAATGAATAAAAACATCTCCTACTAATAAACTATTTAGTAGGAGGTATTTATTTGAAAAAACAAATATTAGAAATGTATATTAACAAATTAACTAAACAAGATATAGTTAATTATTTATCTAAAGAATGTATTCCAGCATCAAATGAAGAAATAGATTTAATTTATAAAGCAATTAAAAATGATTATAATGAAATATTAGAAAGTGATTTTAATAGTTATATTTCAAATTACAAATTAACTTTTAATAAATCACTTTATGAAAAAATAATTGAAAAATATAATGAATATAAAAAGTTTATTGAATAAAATCAACAAACTTTTTATTTCTAATATTTTCTATTTCATATTTATATGGTGCCCAAGCATCATTACTGTTTCTATTTACATAGGGAGTTTCAAGTATAATTGGAAGTCCTTCAAGTCTTTTATTATATGCAACATTTATTAAAGTATCAAAACCAATGGTTCCATATCCAATATTGGCATGTCTATCTTTATGACTACCAATATTATTTAAGCTATCATTTAAATGAATACATTTTATTTTAGATATCCCTATTTTAGAATCAAAATCATCTAAAAATTCATCAAATTTATTAATATCAATTCCAGAATCATTCATATGACATGTATCTAAACAAACTCCAATTCTATCTTGATTATTTATTTTATCAATAATAGTTTTAAGTTCATCTATAGAACAACCAACTTCATTGCCTTTGCCAGCCATATATTCTAAAAGTATAATTACATCACTTGTTTTATCAATTACTTTATTTAATGCATCACTTATATTGTTAAGGGCTTCAATTCTTCCACATGTAGTTGCACTTCCAGGATGAAGAACTATTTTATTAATACCTAATTTTTTACATCTATTTAATTCTTCAGCAAAGAAATCTATATAAAATTCATATTTTCGCTCATCTAATCTATTTGCAAAATTTATAATATATGGTGCATGAACTATTACATTAATACTATTAATATTATTTTTAATCATTAATTCATATGCTTTGTATGTAAGTTCATCATTTATTTCACTTCTTTGTGTACTTTGAGTAGAACCAGTATAAAACATAAAAGTATTAGAACCATAACTAACTGCTTCTTCTACACTTCCAAGTAATTGACTTTTACCATTAAATCCAACATGACTTCCAATTATTAATTCCATAGTTTCACCTACTTCATTATAATTATAACAATTTTTAATCAAAAGAAAAAGACCAAAATTGGTCTATTAATAACTAAATAATTAAATGTATAATACATTTCAAATATTAACCACAGATATCAGTTGCAGATTCAGTAACATTTCCACCAGTACCTGCTTTAACATCACTAGGGCTGAAATCTACACTTGGACCAGCAAATGTAAAATTATAAGAACCATTTGAAGCTTTAAAATTACTTATACCAGTAGAACCATTAATAGTAATTGTATAATGAAAATTACTACTAGTAGTCATATCTAGTGGATTACTACCTGTTGAACAGTTAGTGTAAGTAAATGAATTAGCGTTGTTAGTAATAGAATCTTGTACATATCTTGTCTGAGCTAATTTATATGTTCCTTGTACCTCTTCAATAAATGTAGTTTGTCTTGCTTCTCTATACATTCTAAGTACTGCTGGTAATGCCATAATTACTAATATAGCTAAAATTGCAATAACTGCTAATAATTCAACTAATGTAAAACCTTTCTTTTTCATATTTAAAATCTCCTTTCTATGATATTTGATAAAAATAATATAATCTTTGTCAATTAAACTTTATTAACTTCCACATATGCTGTCAGATGATTCTGTTACATTACCATCATCGCCTGCTTTAACATCACTAGGATTAAAGTTTACACCTTTTTGAGCATCTTTTATAACAAATTTGTATGAACCATTTGAAGCAGTAAATTCCTGTACACCTGTAGAACCATTGATTGTAATTTTATATTTAAAATTACTACTAGTTGTCATATCTAATGCTTTATAACCAGTTGTTCCACAGTTAGAATATTTAAATTCATTTGTAGCACTAGTAACTGAGTCTTGAACATATCTTGTTTGAGCTAATTTATATGTTCCTTGTACCTCCTCAATAAATGTAGTTTGTCTTGCTTCTCTATACATTCTAAGTACTGCTGGTAATGCCATAATAACTAATATAGCTAAAATCGCAATAACTGCTAACAATTCAACTAATGTAAATCCTTTCTTTTTCATATTTAATAATCTCCTTCCTTTCGATAGCCTCTTTCTATCATATTTTAATTATACAATTCTAAAATAACTTATGTCAACAATAATATACATTTTTTTACAAGTTTTACACTTTTATTTTACCCCACCTTTTGTAATATTTCTTTTTTGATAAGATTCTAATGCTTTATCAAATTCATTTTCATCAAAATCTGGAAAACAAATATCCGTAAAATATAATTCTGCATAAGCAATAGAATATAACATATAATTACTAATTCTAAGTTCTCCGCTTGTTCTTATAAGTAAATCAACCGGTGGTAAATCATTATATAAATATTTATAAAATTCTATCTCATCTAATTTATCTAAATCTATTTTATCTTCTTTATATAACTTAGATATCTTTTTACATGCATCAACTATTTCTGCTTGACCACCATAATTTAAACAAATATTAAATGTTCCACCTGTACAATTTTTACTTGTTTCAGTTAAATCATTTATTGCTTCAATTACATCTTTATTTAAATTATCACGTCTTCCAGATACTAATACTTTTACATTATGTTCCACAAAAAAATTCATTTCAGCTCTAAATGCTTTTACAAATAATCCCATTAAATATCCTACTTCTTCTTCACTTCTTTTAAAGTTTTCTGTAGAAAAAGCAAACACACTTAAGTATTTAACACCTTTACTTAAAATGTATAACGCAGTTTTTCTAAGTCTTTTATATCCAGCATAATGTCCTTCAGTTCTCTTTTTTCCTTGTCTTGTTGCCCATCTTCCATTTCCGTCCATTATAATCGCAACATGATTTGGCATATTATTTATCATAATTTCACATCCTTACATACTTATTTTACTAGAAAAATACTTATTTTTAAATTATTTTCTTTTTTTTTTACACTTTTTTATATTTTTATTATATAATTTAAGAGAAAAAAAGAAATTTGGTGATATTATGTTAGAAAATATTGAAAATCTAATTGAAGAAAAAAAGTATACTGAAATTAAAAAAATACTTAATGATATGAATGAATATGACATAGCAGAAATACTTGAAGATTTACCTGGCAAAGAACTTGTTAAAATTTTTAGATTATTAAATAAGGATATAGCTGCCGATGTATTTTCATACATTGAAACCGATAAAGAAGCGGAAATTATATCATCATTGACAGAAAAAGAAGCGGTTGATATTATTAACGATATGGCTGCTGATGACGCTACTGACTTAATGGATGAAATACCTGCTAATGTAGTACATAGACTACTTAAAAAAGTTGATCCTGAAACTAGACGTGATATAAATCAATTGCTTAAATATCCTGACAATTCAGCAGGAAGTATTATGACTGTAGAATATCTTGATTTTAAGGAAGATTTAACTATAAAAGAAGCTCTTAAAAAAATAAGAAATGAATATGATGAAAAAGAAACAATTAATATTTGTTATGTAATTGATAATAAAAGAAAATTAATTGGAAAAGTAACATTAAAAGATTTAGTAATTAATAGTGATGATAAATTAATTAAAGATATAATGATAGATGACATTAGATCTGTAAATACATTAATGGACCAAGAAGAAGTCGCTAAGATAATTCAAGATTATGATATTACTGCTATTCCTGTAGTAGATTCTGAACAAAAACTAGTTGGTATTATTACAATTGATGATGTCATTGATATTATTGAAGAAGAAGCAACTGAAGATATTGAAAAAATCGCCGCAATTACGCCTACTGAAAAATCATATTTAAAATTATCTATATTTGATATTTGGAAAAGTAGAATACCATGGTTATTATTACTTATGATATCTGCTACATTTACAGGTAAAATAATACAACATTATGAATCAGCCTTAGCAGCATGTGTAATACTTACATCATTTATACCTATGCTAATGGATTCTGGTGGTAATGCGGGTGGACAAGCATCAGTTACTATAATCAGAGCACTTTCATTAAATGATGTTGAGTTTAGTGATATATTTAAAGTTATATGGAAAGAATTAAGAGCATCTATTCTTATAGGTATTACTTTATCACTTGCTAACTTTGCAAAACTTATGTTAATTGATAAAGTTACATTACAAGTTGCTTTAGTAGTTTGCTTAACACTTGTACTTGTAGTAATGATTGCTAAAATAATTGGTTGTACTTTGCCAATCCTTGCTAAAAAAATAGGCTTTGACCCAGCCGTAATGGCAAGTCCATTTATAACAACTATTGTAGATGCAGTTTCATTATTTATTTATTTTCAAATTGCAGGTCATCTTTTAGGTATTTAAAAAACAAAACACTTTCTTTTTTTGAAAGTGTTTTTACATGCCATATACAGCTTTAACAACATGCTTATATATTTGTGTACTAAAAGTTACCGTACCTTGTTTTTCTATATTTCTTAAATTATCAAGTATTTCTTCCCTAGTTCTTAATTTATCTCTTTTTCTTTCAAGTGTTTTCTGATTATTAATATAAGAAATCTTTCTAAACTTATTAAATATTCCATCTTTTTTATTTAATAAATCAATTTCCTTTTGAACTTCTTTTATATCACTATTATATAATTCTTGTTCTTCTCTAAGTTGTACTTTAGTCTTTTGATATTCATCAATTTGATTGATTTTATATAAATAATTATTAATTTGATTTTGTTTTATTGCTTTATATCTATCAATACCTTTGTTAATAATCTTCTGTTGTTTATTTTGTAAAACTCCTTGTTTATTTTGTAATTTTTTAATTCTGTTTTGTACTTTAGAAATTCTCTCTTCAGCAATTTTTTTCATGAATTTAGTTTTATATTTATTATTTTTTAATTCATTTAATTCATTATATTCATTAATTAATTTTTCATCTAACTTTTGTTCTTTTCTATCCAAATTCTTTATACTGAATTCTTCAAAACTACCTAACACATCAGAATCTAATCCTAAATTTTCTTCAAATATTTTAATATGATTTATATTTCTTTCATATTCTTTTTTTGAATCTTTTAATTCCTTTAATAATACATTTAAATCTTTTTTAGAATCTTTTAAATAATAATCTTTTCTTTTACCTTCTTTAGTAAATTTTTTACCCATTTCTTTTGATAAATTAGTATATTTATTTATCAATTCATCATAATTATTCAAAACTATTTTTTGTGACTTTTTAATTCTCTCTTTTACTAAAGAAACATTGATTTCATAATTATATCTTATTCTATCTAAATCATTATTATTTTCATCTAATACATAATTCAAATCATTTATATTAAGTCCTAATAATTTACCAATTTTCTTATACTTATTTTCATTTTTTTTATCTCCAAAATCTGGTAATTTTCCTGCTTTAATTGCTTCTTTTAAAGTCATATTATTCACCTTCTTGTATTACTCTATCTATTTCATGATTAATAAATTCTATTTCCCTTTGTTCAGTAATTGTATCTAAAGAAAATGTATCTTCTTTTTCATTTAATATAGATGCAAAAACAGCTTCATTATTTCCATCAATATTATAAATCATAAATGTTTTATCAAATTCTTCACTATCAATAATATCTAAAACATTTATTGTTACATCTTGACCATTTTCAGCAGTTACAACTAATTTATTATTTTCCATAATTTATTACCTCTCTATCATAAAAAAATTATATCAAATTAAAAAACTAATTTCAATTAGTTTTTTAATAATTTGTCTCCTTCTTCTAACATGGTTATAATACTAATACCATAACCAAGTTTCACATTGTCAACAATTACATTAGTAACTGCTCCTATTATTTTATTATTTTGTATGATAGGAGATCCACTCATTCCTTGTACTATACCACCTGTTTTAGAAAGTAATTTCTTATCAGTAATTTCAAATCCAAATGATTTTTGAGTATCTTTTTTATTTTTATATTTATCTATTATTTTAATTTTATATTTCTCTATTTCTTTATTATTTGTAACTGTTAAAATGTATGCATCTCCTAGTTCAATTTCATCAAATGTTGCCACTTCATATAAATTATTATTTGAAATTCTATAAGTATATAAACCATATAATCCTTTATTAGTATTTTTCTTTATATTACCAAGTATATTTTTATATGATAAAATTGCATTTTTAGAACCAACATATCCATTTCTACTTTTATCTATTCCAGTTACTTTACTAGATAATATATTACCATCTCTTATATCAACAATTTTTCTTGTTTCATTAATTGTAATTTCATGACCTAATGCTCCATATATTTTAGTTTCAGGATCAATATATGTTAGAGTACCAAGTCCAATTACAGAATCTTTTATATAAATACCTGTTTTATATAAACCATTTTCTTTTTCTAAATACAATTTAGTATTTATAATATTTCCATTTCTAATAAGTTCAATATCTACTTCATTATTATTTAATGCATTTTTATTAATAATTTTACCTATTTCATCTACATTATTAACACTAACTCCATTTATTTTAGTTATTATATCTCCTATTTGAATAGTTTTTTTAGCAATATATTCACCATTTACTTTATAAAAACCATTAACTATTATTCCATTTGTATCTATTTTAATTCCAATACTTTCACCACTAACTATTATTTGATTAGAATATGCAAATACATATATTGGAAATAAAAATGTAATTAATATAGAGATTATTTTTTTCATACTACACCTCTATATTTATTTTTAACAATAAAATAGTTTATATAGTAGTAAATATTTCCAAAAAAATAGAAGATTACTCTTCTACTTTAAAATCACTTAATTTACCATTTTCACTAACTAATTTATTAATAGTTTCACTAGCACTATTAAGTTTATCCTCACAAAACTTAATTAATTTCATAGCTTCAGTATATTTAGATATTGATTTATCTAAATCAAGACTACCACTTTCTAGTTCTGTGATTATTTTTTCTAATTCTTTAATACTACTTTCAAATGTCTTATTTTCCATTATTTTCCACTCCTTTTACTAATGCATTTATTTTACCATTTTTAACCATTATACTAATATCATCTTTTTCTTTTAAATTATTTATATTTTTTACTATTTTGTTATCTTTATATACTATTGAATAGCCTTTATTTAATACATTAATTGGATTTAATAAATCTAATTTAATTTTATATGTATCTATTTTTTTATATAGATTATCTATATTTAATTTAATAGAATTATTAAGTTTATCATAAAGTATATCTAATTTTTGTTCTTCAATATCATACAGTCTATTAGGATTATTTAATATATAATTTGATTTATATTTTTTAAGTATTTCATAACTATTTTCAAGTTTATTAGATAAAGCATTATTTATCCTATTTTTACATGTTTCTAGATAAGATATTATTTCTTCTTTATCTCTTGTAGCAAGAATAGCTGCTCCTGTTGGAGTTGGAGCTCTTAAATCTGATACAAAATCACTTATTGTAAAATCTATCTCATGACCTACACCACTTATTATAGGTATTTTACTTTCAAATATTGCTCTTGCCACTATTTCTTCATTAAATGCCCATAAATCTTCAATAGAGCCCCCACCTCTTCCTAATATAATTGTATCAAGTGGAAAAGTATTAGCAAGTTTAATCATTTTAACTATATTAGGTGCTGCATCACTACCTTGTACTAATGTAGGAAATACATATATTTCCACAAGAGGATATCTTTTATTTATTGTTGATATTATATCTCTAATCGCAGCTCCTGTACTTGCGGTAATAACCCCAATTTTTTCAGGCAAACGATTTATTTTTTGCTTATAAATATCATCAAATAATCCTTCTTTACTAAGTTTCTTTTTTAATTCTTCAAATAACTGATATAAGTTTCCAACACCATCGAGTTCCATACTATCAACATATATTTGATAGCTACCACTAGCTTCATATACACTTATTTTTCCTTTAACTAATACTGCATCTCCATCTTTAGGTTCAAAATTAAGATTAGTATTATTATAGTTAAACATAACTGCATTTATTTTACTAGATTCATCTTTTAATGAAAAATAAAGGTGACCTCTAGTATGATATTTTAAATTACTAATTTCACCTTTTAAATATACACATCTTAGTATTTCATTAGAATCAATAGTAAATTTGATTATTCTATTAATTTCACTAATTGTAATATATTCTCTATTCTCCATTTACTTCCTCATTATCTCTTATTTTATCTAAAACAGCATTTATTATTTTAACTACTTTATCATCACTATATTTATGTGCAAGATCAATTGCTTCGTTAATCGCAACTACGCTTGGAGTATCATAGTATTTCATTTCATAAAGAGCAAGTCTTAAAATAGATGCATCTGTTTTACCTAATCTATCAATAGTCCAATTATCTAAATATTTATTAATTAATTCATCTAATTCTTTAATATTTTTAATAACTCCATAAACTATATCTCTTACATACTCATTATCTATTTCTAAATTTTCTTTAATTACATCTTCTACATCATAAGGAATATTCTTGTTTTTATATATTTCTATTTGATATAAAATAATCATTATTTTTTCTCTTAATTCAGATCTTGTTAATTTCATAAACTCCTCCATAAACATATATAAATTATATCATTATTTTTCTAATTTATAAACATCTTCCATATTTTCTTGATAATATTTTATACATTTTAATACATTATCATTATCATAAAATTTATTTTTAAATAATTCTATTTCATCTTTGTTTAATTTATATAAAGATATAAACCTTTTAACTCTATATTCACATAGATTTAATGCATAATTAATAATTTCTTCATGTGTTAACTCTTTTAATATAGTTAAATACTCATAAGAATACATATCATAAAATCCATTATATTCATCATTATATTTATTTTACTTACCAAATCCATATACTAAACATATTCTAAGTATGAAAAACATGACACAGTCCGTCCCCTTCCTCCTCATCGCCGTCTTTGTGCTGATGAGCATCATCCTCTTCCTGGTCATGGGCCGCGACAAGGCCCTTTCCAAAACCCGCAAGCGCCGGGTGCCGGAGGCCACGCTGTTCCTGCTGGCCCTCCTGGGCGGCGCCCTGGGCGGGGTCCTGGGCATGCAGATCTTCCGCCACAAGACCCAGCATATGAGCTTCGTGATCGGATTTCCTCTTCTCGCCCTGCTTCAGTGGGGCGCCGTCATCTGGATGCTCCTTCCGGACTGACGGGACCCTGTGACCCCGCGTTTCCCCCACTTCAAATCAGGAGGCAAGTTCCATGAGCAATGAGATCCGCATCTCCACCGGCATCGAAGCCCTGGACCGGACCGTGGACTATCTGCGGCCCGGGGACACCGTGACCTGGCAGATCGAGAACATCGGGGACTACATGTTCGTCGCGACGAAATTCGTCGTGGATGAGGCGCTGACGGGGCGGCCGATGATCTATCTCCGCTTCGGCGACCATGACGAGCTCATCCCCACCGAG
>JAEEGL010994480.1_pt1 | contig 11132 bp, 9 predicted proteins | sample 9134231 | NCBI WGS metagenome assembly JAEEGL01 (sample SAMN16246548, study PRJNA631951) | gut metagenome | biome: gut microbiome; feature: rumen; material: fiber-attached | host: Bos | place: Iran: Karaj | collected 2018-10
GCATGTTCAGGTCCACCTACATATAAATCAACTGGCATCCAATATTTTAATAATTCTTGACTAGCAAATTCTTTATCATTTTTAGGATCTATATATCTTAAGAAATACCAACTAGATCCAGCTGAACCAGGCATAGTTGAAGTTTCTCTTTTTCCTTTTTTACCTTTATATTCAACATTAACCCAATCTTCTTTATTTTCTAAAGGAGCTTTACCATTTCTTCCTTTATAATCTTCTAACTCAGGTAATATTAAAGGTAAATCTTCATCATCTAATGTTCCAATAGTACCATCTTCATAGTGTATTACTGGAATAGGTTCACCCCAATATCTTTGTCTAGCAAATATCCATTCTCTTAATCTATAATTTGTTTTAACTTTACCTACACCCATATTTACTAATTTTTCAGTTATAGCTTTCTTAGCTTCTTCAACTGTTAAACCAGTAAATTCTTCACTATTTATTAATTTACAACCTTTACCTAAATAATCTTGTTTTTCAAAAGCAGATTCAGTTGTATCTCTTCCATCTATAACTTGTATCATAGGTATATTATGAACTTTAGCATATTCAAAGTCTCTTTGATCATGACTAGGTACAGCCATAACAGCACCAGTTCCGTATGAAGCTAAAACGAAATCACCTAAGAATACATCTACTTCTTTACCATTAACAGGATTAATGGCTTTAATTCCTTCAAGTCTTAATCCAGATTTTCCTTTATTTAATTCAGTTCTATCTAAATCAGACATTTTAGCTACTTCTTCTCTATATTTAATAACTTCATCAAAGTTTTTAATTCTATCTTTTAATTCATCTACTAATTTATTTTCAGGAGCTAAAACCATGAATGTAATTCCATATATAGTTTCAATACAAGTTGTATAAATAGAGAATTTACCTCCACCTACTATATTAAATTCAACTTCAACACCAGTAGATTTACCAATCCAATTTCTTTGAATTTCTTTTGTAGATTCAGGCCAATCAATTTCATCTAATCCACTTAATAATCTATCAGCATATTTAGGCATATCAATTACCCATTGTTTCATATTTTTTCTAATAACTGGATAACCTCCACGTTCTGATTTGCCATCAATTACTTCATCATTAGCTAAAACTGTTCCTAATTCTTCACACCAGTTAACTGGCATATCTATTAATTTAGCATATCCATCATTATATAAATTTTTAAAAATCCATTCTGTCCATTTATAATAACTTGGATCACTTGTAGATATTTCTAAATCCCAATCATAAGAAAAACCTAACATTTTTAATTGTTTTCTAAATGTATTTATATTTTGTTCAGTAAATATAGCTGGATGATTACCAGTTTGAATTGCATATTGTTCAGCAGGTAATCCAAATGAATCAAATCCCATAGGGTGTAAAACATTAAAACCTTGCATTCTTTTCATTCTTGAAACTATATCAGTAGCAGTATAACCTTCTGGATGACCTGCATGTAGTCCTACACCACTTGGATATGGAAACATATCTAGTGCATAAAATTTTTTCTTACTAAAATCATGTAAATTTGTTTTAAATGTTTTGTTTTCTTCCCAATATTTTTGCCATTTTTGTTCTATTTTTTTATAATCGTAATACATAATTATTTCTCCTTACTTTTATATATTTTTCCTATTATTGAATATATCATTAATATTAGTGGAAATAATATAGCAAATCCTACTAACATTTTTAAGAATAATTGATCAAACAGTTCTATTATTGTAACTGTCAGTGCTATTATAAATGCATTTGTTAAAGATAGTATATGAGAAAATTTATATAAATTAATTTTATCTATATCAATTTTATATACATTTTTAAAAAATAATACTTGTTTACTTTTTTTAAATTTATTATTTTTATCTACTCTAGATACAACAGCAATTAAATAAACTAAATAAACAAATAAAAATGTTATTGAAAATAATAATAATTTATCCATAGTTCCTCCTAAAATAAAAAAGTATTAAATTTTAAGGACGAAAAATATTCCGCGGTACCACCTTAATTCATAATACTTATGCTCTCATGTTTTAACGCAACAATACGATTAAACTCCAAAGCAAGTTCTTATTACTTTATTAAAAGTTTTCACCAACCACTTTTTCTCTAAATAATAAATATAATAATACTACTCTTCTTCATCGCTCAATATGTATATAGTATAGTATATTTTTAAAATAAATTCAATAATATTTTTTTATTTTAATTTAAAAAAGACCATATGGTCTATAATTTATCTCTTCTATTGATAATTAAATTCCTACTCTATGAAAATCTAATCTTAATTTGTCAGCAACAGTTACAATAAATTCAGAATTAGTTGGTTTAGCTCTATCAATATCAACACTATTTCCAAATAATTCTTCCATAAATTTTATATCTCCTCTATTCCAACTTATCTCAATAGCATGTCTAATTGCTCTTTCAACTCTTGATACAGTTGTATCAAATTTAGAAGCAAGTTCAGGATATAACTCTTTTGTAATACCACCTATTGTTTCAGGTTTTTCAAAAACTATTCCTACTCCTTCTCTTATATATTGGTAACCTTTTATATGAGAAGGTATACCTAATTCATGTAATATTTTTGTAATTGAAACTTGTAAATTATTTGAATAAAAATCAATTAATTTATCTTCTCTTTTTCTATTAATATCAATTATTCTTTTTTCTAAATCAGAAATATCAAATGGTTTCAATATAAAATAATCTACTCCATATTCTGACACTTGTCTAATTGTTTCAGCTGCATTATAACTAGTTGCTACTATAACTTTTTTATTTATACCTAATTTTTTCATTTGTTCTAATACATAAATACCATCTTTCTTAGGCATAATTAAATCTAAAATAATGGTATCAAACTCATTGGTATTATTTTTAATAACTTCAATTCCTTCTTCACCATCTTTAGCACTCAATACTACTTTTACTTCACTACTACTACTAAAATACTCCTTAATCATTTCTACTAAGTTGATGTTATCATCAATCATAAGTACTTTTATCATAATAATGTTCTTCCCCTCTATATTAAAAATTATAGTATAATTATAAACAAAAATCTAGATATTTTTTTATCTAGATTTGTCTATAATTGTCAAAAAACAATTTATTTTGTAGATTCAATTATTTTATATATTTTATCTTTATTTAAGGAAGCTCCTCCAACTAAAAAACCTGAAACATTATTAATAGTATTTAATGATTCTATATTTTTTTCATTAACACTACCACCATATAATACATCGATATCTTTATTATATTTTTTATTAACTACACTTTTAATATAGTCTGTAATAGTTTCTATTTCTTCATTAGTTGGTGTTAAACCTGTTCCAATTGACCATACTGGTTCATAAGCAATAATTATATCATCAATTTTATCAACACCTTCAAATACTGTTAATATTTGTTCTTCTAATATTTCTTTATAATTATCTTTTTGTTCTAATTTTTCACCAATACATAATACTATTTTTAAATTATTTTCTAATCCTTTTTTTACTTTTAAATTTACATCTTCTAATGTTTCATTAAATACATTTCTTCTTTCACTATGACCTATTAATGTATAGTCAATACCCATACTTTTAACTTGTTTAGCTGATACATTAGAAGTATAAGCACCATTATCGAATTTTGATATATCTTGTATTCCTACTATATAATTATTATCTATAAAATAAGGTATATAAATACTTGTAGGTATTACAACAAAATCTTTCTTAAAACTACTTGTATCATTAATATAATTTTTAATTTCATCAAGTGTTAAATTCATTTTCATGTTTGCAAATATCTTTTTCATTAAAAATTCTCCTTTATTTTTGTTAAAATTGATTTTTTGTTTTTTATTGCTTTATTATATACTTCTAATACTCTTAAAGCAAATGTTTCTGAAGAATAGTTTTTTGATGATTCTCTAGCTTTTTCACTTTTTTCTTTAATAATATTTTTATCTTTTACTATTTTATTTAATATTTCTTTATATTCTTCTTCATTCTTAAATAAAAATCCGTTTTCATCATTAATAACACTTCTAAAACTATCATCATCAATAGCTAATACAGGAAGTGATGAAGCTAATGCTTCTATAACTGTTAAACCTTGTGTTTCACTTGTAGAAGCTGTTACAAATATATCACCTAATTGATAATAAATTGGTATTTCATTATATGGAATTTTACCAACGAATATAACTTTATCTTCAACTTTATTTTGTTTAACTAATTCTTTATAGAAATCAATATCTGGTCCATCTCCAACTATTACTAGTTTTGTATTATCAACCATATTATTAATTAATAAATCAATATTTTTTTCTTTACCAATTCTACCTACAAATAACAATACAAAATCATTTTTATTAATTTTATATTTTTCTTTTATTTTATTTACTTCTTTAATATCGAAATTTTCTTTATAAAATTTTTCTATTTCTAATCCTGTAGGAATTATATTAACATCTCTTTTAAATTTATATTTATCTTTATAAACATCATATATTTTTTTAGTTGGTACTATTAACTCATCTATTGATTTATCACAATAGAAATTAGCTAATTCTTTAACAAATTTTCTTGAAGTTTTATCAAAATGACCTTTAGTTATATAGTACATATAATCTTCATAATAAGTGTGATAAGTATGTACTATTGGTATTCTAAGTTGAGAGGCAACTACTCTTGAAAATGTACCTACACCAAATTCAGTTTGTGAATGAATCACATCTAATTTCCATTTTCTAATTGTATTTATTGCTTTTACTGAATATATATTTGTTAATCTATAGTCATATATTCCAATAGGAACACCAGGTAATCTAATTATTTTTTTATTATCTTCATATTCTAGTTTCATTTTATTTGGATTAACTGTTACTACAAATACTTCATGTCCTAATTTTTCTAAAGCATTTTTAAGCATTAATATACTAGTTGATACACCATTTATATATGGAAAATATGAATCAGAAAATATACCTATACGCATATCAATACTCCTTCTTTCTTATATTTATAAAAATAGCACCTATTATTATACCTAAATAATATGTTATAAATCTCCAAATTATCATTGAAGCTGTTAATTTTGGTTCATTTATAAAACATCCAAAGAATACTAAGAAACCATATTCTAATCCTCCTGTACCTCCTGGAAGTGGTATATAAGAACCCATTAATGTTACATAAGCAGCCGTTACTAGTGTTTCAATTCCTGTTATTTCACCATTAATACCCAATCCATAAAATATAACAATTGGTATTATATAAATTGATAAAATTGATAATATATTTAGTAATATTCCTTTTATAAAATTTTTTTTATCTTTTAATAAGAATAAAGCACTATCATGAAATTGTTTTGTATTTTCTCTCCATTTTTGTTCTTGTTTTTCCTTATCTTTAATTATCTTTAATTTAAATAATATTTTTATTCCTAATCCTATTAAGAAGTTATTAAACTTTTCTAAGAATGCGACTGAAAACATTATAATTCCAACTACTAAGTTAACTATAAAACCTAATGTTACTAAACTTTTTAATACTGGATTTATTGGATAAATTCTAAATATTAAGTTATATAAAAACGCTAATGTTGTTAAAAATAAGAAAGCTATTTGATAAACTATAAATGTTTGAAATACTATATTTGTTGAAGAAGAAACTGGAAGTTTTTCTTCTTTAGTTAATTTATATATTTGATATGGTTGTCCTCCTGAAGCAAATGGAGTTACTTGATCAAAGAATATTGTGGACATATGAACTCTAAATGCATCAAATAATTTAAAATTATTCTTAAATTTTGAAACAAAATTTTTTAAAACAACTGCTCTAAAAAACCAATAACTAAATATTAAAAATAAAGTTAAGAGTAAAAAAAGAGGATTAATATTTAATATTTCATTAACTATTCTGTCAAAATCATTTCTTAATGAAAAGTATAAAACAACTATAGTTAATATTATTAATCCTACATAATTTAATATTCTATTTTTCTTCAATTATATCAACTCCAGGTAATACTTTTCCTTCAAGCATTTCTAGGGAAGCTCCTCCACCAGTAGATATATGTGTAAATGAATCTTTGTAACCAAAATTAATAGCAGCTGATGCTGTATCTCCACCACCAATAATTGTTACTCCTTCATTATTTTTTAATATTTCGCATAATGCTTTTGTTCCTTTATCAAAACCTTCTACTTCAAATATACCAACAGGACCATTCCAAATAATTGTTTTACTATTATCTAAATATTGTTTAAATAATTCAATTGATTGTGGTCCAATATCTACACCAATATCATTACTATTAAAATCTGTAATAAATTTTGTTTTAGCATTTTCACTATTTTCAACACTATCACTTACAGTAAAATCAATTGGTAAAATTATTTTTTCTGGATATTTTTCTAACATTTCTTTACAAAATGAAATACTTTCTTCATCTAATAAAGATGCTCCTATTTCCATATCTTTTGCTTTTAAGAATGTATAACTCATTCCTCCACCAATTAATATATTATCAGCAATTTTAACTAGATTTTCAATTACTTTTATTTTATCAGATACTTTAGATCCACCTAAAACAACAGTAAAAGGTCTTTCAGGATTTTTAATAGCATCTCCTATTATTTTAATTTCTTTTTCTACTAAAAAACCTACACCATTTGGTAAATTGGATGCGATTCCTACATTTGATGCATGTGCTCTATGACATGTACCAAATGCATCATTGATATAAATATCACCTAAACTAGCCCAATATTTACCTAATTCTAAATCATTTGAAGATTCTAATTTACCATTTAAATCTTCATATCTAGTATTTTCAATTAATAATACTTCTTTGTTTTTTAAATTATTAACTGCATTCTCTAGTTTTTCTCCTCTTGTTTCATTAATAAATATTACTTTACTTCCTAATAATTCTTCTAATCTTTTACTTACTGGAAGTAATGTATTTTTTATTTTATCACTTTCTTCTTTTATTCTTCCTAAATGAGAAAGTAATATTACTTTAGCATTATTATCAATTGCATATTTTATTGTTTTTAATGATTCTTTTATTCTATTATCATCTGTTATAACACCATCTTTAATTGGTACATTAAAATCAACTCTAATTATTACTTTTTTATTATTTAAATCAAAATCTTGTATTGTTTTTTTCATACTTCTACTCTCCTATATATTCAAACACTAATACTCCTGATCCATCCTTTTTTACTTTTATTTGAGCATTATATTCTTCTTTATTAGTATTTGGATTTTCTACTATTTTATTAATTAAACTTTCATTTAATAATGTACTAACGCCTATATAATTTTCAACATTTTTATCCATATTTGTTAAATTCATATATGTTTCTGCAGCCATATATAAAGTTTCTTTATAGTCTTCGAATTCTTTCATTTTTGTTTTTCTATTCATAGTTGTAATACCTGCATATGTAACTACAGCTATTAATGATAAAACAATTATAACACCTAATAATTCTACTAAAGTAAATCCTTTCTTCATTATATCACCTATATTCATTTTATAACTTTTTTATAATTAAATCAAGACAAGAAAAAAAGATTAGAAATCTAATCTTACTATTTTATTTTAAATATTTATCTATTTTCCTAAATTCACTATTACTATTTAATTCAGTATTATTTAATTCCTCAATTAATCTTTTTTGTTCTCTAGATAACTTATCAGGAACAATTACTTTTATAATTACATACATATCTCCTGTTTTATATGAATGTAAGTTTTCAATACCTTTTCCTTTTAATCTAAATTTTTCACCATTTTGTGTTCCTGCTGGAATAGTTAATTTAACTGTTCCTTGAATAGTTGGAACATCCTTTTTACATCCTAAAATAGCATCTGTTATAGTAATAGGTAATTCTAATATAATATCAAATTCTTCTCTTTTAAATATTTCATGTTCTGAAACATAAAATTCTAAATATAAATCTCCATTAGATCCACCATTTCTTCCTGGATCTCCCATAGAAGGTACTCTAAGTTGATTACCTGTATCTACTCCAGCTGGTATTTTAACTTCGATATTTTTATTTTTCTTAACTTTTCCTTTTCCTTTACAAGAAGAACAAACATTTTTATAAGTTTTACCTTTTCCACCACACATATCACAAGTAGTTTTAGTTAAAAATGTTCCAAATAAAGTTCTTTGTTCAGCACTTATTGTTCCGCTACCATGACACTTAGAACAAGTTTGTTCACCAGTTCCTCCATTACCATTACAATCAGAGCAATTTTCCATAACATCTAAATTAAATGTTTTTTTACAACCGAAAACAGCTTCATCAAAAGTTAAATTAACTCTTTTTAAAGTGTCATTTCCTCTTGTTTGTCTATTTTGTTTTCCTCCACCAAAGAATGAAGAAAATCCATCTCCAAATAAATCTCCCATTATATCTGAAAAATCAAAGCCACTAAAATCATATCCAGCTCCACCATTCATTTGGTCAAATGCTTGATGACCATATTGATCATATCTAGCTCTTTTATCTTTATCAGATAACACAGCATATGCTTCTTGTGCTTCTTTAAATTTTTCAGCAGCATCAGGTTCTTTACAAACATCTGGGTGGTATTTTTTAGCTAATTTTCTAAAGGCTGATTTAATTTCTTCATCACTAGCTGATTTATCTACTCCTAATACCTCGTAATAATCTCTTTTATTCATTTATATCACCTACTAACTATTGTATATTGTATCAAATTTTTCTAATAAACCTTCATAATATTTAATTGCTTTTTCATATACATCTGGTTTTGTTAAGTCAACACCAAGAACTTTAAATGCATCTATTGGCCATACATCGTCACCAATAGATAAGAACTTAGTATATTTATCTAATATATCTTTATTTCCATTTAGTATTTCACTTGCTATATAAGATGCGACTGAAATACATATAGAATAAGAATATAAATAGAAGAATTGATAATAATGACTTCTTCTTAACCATGTTAAATATGAATAAGAATCATTTTCAACTTCATTTCCATATAAATTATCAAGATATCTTTTTGTAAGATCATTCATATAATCTTTTGTTATTGTTCCACCATTTTCAACATAACTATAGAATTCTTGTTCCATATGTGCTTCTCTTACAGCATCAAATAAATTATTGTTTATTACTCCAATTATATTAGCAATTCCTGATAATTTTTCTTCTTTTGTTTTACCATTTTCAGCTAAATAAGAAGATAATAAACATTCATTTGTTAATGAAGCTACTTCTGCTACTATAGGAGATGTCTCACGATATTGAATTGGATTACTATCATTCATTATTTGATGATTTACATTATGTCCACCTTCATGAATGATTGTTGAAACCGAATCTAAATCTTCATTAAAACTCATTAATATTCTTGAATCTTTATCAAAAGTTGCAAATGAATAACCACCAAAACATTTACCTTTATATTGAGCATAATCTATATATCTATTATCAAAAACTTTTTTAAAACGTTTTAAATATTCTTCACCTAATGGTTCAATAGATTTTAAACATAAATCTTGTGCTTCTTCTATAGTATATTTTTTATCTGATTTAGCAAATTCTAGATTTAAATCATATGGATATAATTTATCTAAATTATGAACTTTTTTGAACATTCTTAAATATTTTTGGAAAGAAGGATTATTCTTTTCAACAGTTGATGCTAATGTATCAAATACATCATTAGTCATATTTAAATTAAATAATTTAGAATCAAAACAAGATTTATATTTTCTTATCTTACATTCTGCTACATTCTTTTTAACAAATGAGTTTAAAAATTGAGATGAACTAACAGCATATTGATCTAATACTTTAAAATATTTTTCTCTTATCTCTTTTCTTAGTTCTCTATTTTTATTTTTCATTAATTTTCTATAATTAGTTGAAGTAATAACTTCTTCATTACCATCTATTATAACTTTTCCATAATCGTGTTCTTGATTTAACATTGTTGATGACATATCATCAAAATGATCCATTGATGAAGTTAATTCATTAATAATCATTTCTTCATGTTCAGATAAGATATGTTCTTTATTTCTATAAATCCTATCTAAGAATATCTTGAATTCATCTAATTTTTTATTTTCAAAAAGTAAACTATATTCTTCTTTAGATAGTTCTAATAATTCTGGTTCAAAGAAACAAACAGTATTATTGTAATCTGAATATAATTTTTCTGTTTTAGCTTTTCTTTCCATTGAACTTGAAATACCTAATTCTTGATCATTAATAAGATATGCATAAACATATAAATCTAATACTAAAGCACCTGTATTAAAGTTTTTTTGTAAAAAATCATATAATTTATTACTATCTTTTGTACAACCTACATATTTATTTAATGATTCAACTTCTTTTACTGCTTTATTATAATTTGATAAAAAATCTTCTTCGTTTTTAAAAAAATCAGTTAAATCCCATTTATATTTTTCTGGAACATCTTTTCTGCTATTATATTTTTCCATTTTATCTCCTTTATAAAAAAACTATAAGAAGGGGGTCTATTTAGACCCCTTCATTATTTTTCTTCAAATTCAGCATCTTTAACATCGCTGTTTTTATCGTTATTTTCTTCTTTAGTTTCTGTATTATTTTCATTAGCTTGTTGTTGTTTAGCTGCTTCTTCATAAACTTTAGTAGCTAATTTATTAGCAGTTTCAGTTAATTTTTCTTTTTTAGCTTTAATATCTTCTATATCGTTTTTATCAATAGCTTCTTTTAAATCTTTAATTTCTTTTTCTGCTTGTTCTTTATCTTTAGAATCAACTTTATCTCCTAAATCTTTAATAGCTTTTTCAGTAGCAAATATCATTTGTTCAGCTTCATTTTTAGTATCTGCTTCTTCTTTTCTTTTGTTATCTGCTTCTCTATTTGCTTCTGCTTCTTTAACCATCTTATCAATTTCTTCATCTGATAAACCAGTATTAGAAGTAATTGTAATTGATTGAGATTTTCCTGTTCCTAAATCTTTAGCAGTAACATTAACTATACCATTAGCATCAATATTGAATGTAACTTCAATTTGAGGAATTCCTCTTGGAGCTGGTGGAATATTAGTTAATTGGA
>JAEEGL011384107.1_pt1 | contig 11132 bp, 7 predicted proteins | sample 9134231 | NCBI WGS metagenome assembly JAEEGL01 (sample SAMN16246548, study PRJNA631951) | gut metagenome | biome: gut microbiome; feature: rumen; material: fiber-attached | host: Bos | place: Iran: Karaj | collected 2018-10
ACTATTATTAGTAATACTGAATAAGCTGTAATTAAGCATAAAGATTACTAGTACTATTATTATATAGAAGTAAAAACTAGCGCTATGCAAATTGATTGGTGGTAATAGCAGATAATATAGTATAAATGCTATTACTATTGTAATTAGATAACTTAAGTATTTTTTCATAATATTCCTCTTTTCTGATAATATAATACATCTTTTTCTATCTATTGGATACTTTTTTTAATTTGCAAACAAAGAAACCTTCATAGTATTTTGTTGGCTTCACTTTTAAAGCTTCTTTTATAGTACTAGGTAAAAGATTAATCTCTTTGTAATTATCTTTAGGTATATTAACTAATTCTAGATTATTATTCTCTAAAATGTAGTTGATTATATTTTCATTTTCATTTTTTAGGATACTACATGTTGAATATACCAATTCTCCCCCCTCTTTTAATAGTTTTACTGCTTTATCTATTAATTCTTTTTGGAGGTTTGTAATTCTATGATATAAATCTTCATCAAAACTTTTAATATCTTCTAAAGTGCCACTTCCAGAACATGGGGCATCTAAAAGGACTTTATCAAAACGATACCATTCATCTAAATGACGCGCATCCGCTTGAATAATATTGCATTTTTGAACTCCTAGTTTATTTAGATTATATTTTAATCTTTCTTTTCTTTGTTTATTTTTTTCAACAGCAGTTATTAACGTTTGGTTATTAGTTAGTGCTGCTATTTCGCTTGTTTTGGATCCTGGTGCGGCTGTCATATCTAGTATTTGTTCTCCTACTTGAGGAGCTAAAATTAGTGGTGGTAGCATTGAAGACAAGCTTTGTAAATAGATGTCTCCTTCTTCGTAACACTTTAATTCTCTTATTTTTTCTTCGTTATTTAAAATAATATAAGCATTATTATACCAAGAAATCTGTTCGTATTTAATATTATGGGCATCTAATTCTTTTAAAGGATTTGAGGCTGGATGAAGACTGTTAATTCTAAAGGATGTAATACGTTTGCAGTATCCTTCTATAATCTCTTTTACGGTATCTTCATTATATTCTTCTGATAGTATATTTTCCAACATGTTATCCCCTCTTTTGTATAGAATAGCAAAAAGATTATGATAATACAACTTTTTAACTACTAGGTTTTCGATAAAAACAATTAAAAACTTCAGTTCGTTGAACTGAAGTCTCTTATAGTCCTGCATAAACCAAGAATAGGCCTATTAACAACATTATAATCATTGCAGCGATAGCAACATAATAAGTATATATTTTTTTTGTTTTGCCATCAACTTCCATTTCAAATATTTCTACATATGGAACGGGGCAACGTCTATACCAGCCTTTTACTTTAATTTTCTTATCCATGTATTCTTTAGACTTAAATAAAGCAAATATTTTATTAACAACAGTTAATGGTTGGTTATAATCTAAGAAGATGATACCTGTTTCGTCACGAAGAACAAAGTCTTCATTAAATATACATCCCGGATTACCGCGACCGATTACATTACCTTCAAGTATACAAGGAACTGAGGTAACATTAGATACTTTTACCTCTCCTAATAAATTGGCTATTTTATTATCTTGATACCCGCCTTTATGGGCTCTTTTGAATTTGATATAGCATAATATAGCAGTAAGTACTAGAGTTCCTCCTATGAACAAAGTATTTTTTCGCCCATTTTCAATAGCGAAGGCTAGGATTATACCTATTAAAATAGTGAGAACTGGCGCATAGCTTATTAATAGTTCTATTAGGAAATCGTCCACATAGCTTTCTGGTTTTACTAAATCAAAGGTAATAAATGGTTCTTGTTGGTACTCTTTAGAATGAGCAGAAATATTAATTAATCTCTTTGATATTAAAGGATGAGTTGAATTTAATTCGCAAATGAAGCCCCAAGGGTTCCACATTTCCCATTTCATAGAGTTTTTTATTAGTTCTTTGTTATTAATATTGTTATTAGTTGATACTACTAATGATTTACTCGTCTTGGCGTCAAAGATTCCAAGAGCACCGATATTCTTGGTAGATGCTTTTTTCTTATTATCATCGTCAGGAATACTTGCTTCGTCGCTTGTAACAAGGCCGAAACCAATTTTAACAAGAGCACTAGCTAATGCATTAGGATTTTGGGTTTCTTTAATTGAGAAATCATCTGCATAGTATTCTCTTGTTCTGGATAACCATAAAACAATATATTGTGATACTATATATAATACGTAGGCAATAATACTAGCAACGGCTTTAGCTTGGCCAACTTTGCTATCGTTATCAGAATTGCTGCTTGAGCAAACTTCATATATATAGTATAAGACTAATGGAACTAAAGCTGCGGCTGTCATGAATAACATATCGTAGTGGGTAACATGTCCTAATTCATGTCCAACAACGGCTAATACTTCTTCCTCTGTAAGTAAGTCAAATATACCTCTTGTCAATATTATTCTGGCATCATTTTTAGTATGACCATAGGTGAAAGCGTTTGGTGATCCATCGTCTATGTAACCGATACGAGGTGTTTTCATATTATATTTAGTACACTCTTCTTGAATAAATTTATTTAAATAGTCTGGTAATTCTGCACCAAATTTAGCATGGTAAAACCATTTCATACTTAAGTCCGTAAGAAATGGCGATATTAAAAACTGAATTACTATTACTATGATGCTAATTAATATCCCTTGATGAACTGGCAACTCTAATACTATAAATAAACCTACAATAATTACGGATAGTAAGACATATAATCCTACTAATGTCATCATTGATATACCAAATAAATTCTTTTTCATATAAATCCTCTTTCTATTTTATTATTTCGTATGTTGTTCCTTCTCTAGTATCTTTAATCATTACGTTTTTTTCTAACAATTCATTTCTAATAGAATCCGCTAACAAGTAGTCTTTATTCTTTTTAGCTTCATTTCTTTCTTCTATTTTTGCTAAAATATATTTTTCTAAATCTTTATCTAATTTTTCATCTTCTTTAATTAAATCCAAGCTTAATACTTTGTCAAAATCGGTTACTAGCCTTAATTTAGTATTACCATTTACTTCGCTATCTTTTAACAAATCATAAAGGACTGTTAGAGCATTCGAAGTGTTTAAATCGTTGCTAAGTTCTTCTTTGAACTTTTCATTATACTCGTTATATTTATTTTCCTCTATTTCGCCATCTTTTTTGATATTATTTATCTTGTTGCGAAGTTTGTTTAGAGTAGATTGAAATTGTTCTAAAGCTTCATAAGTAAAGACTAATTGTTTACGATAGTGAGAACTTAGTACCATAAATCGATAAGCTAATGGATCATAGCCTTTTTCCTCTAATAAGCTTACTGTTAGGAATTCCCCCCTACTTTTACTCATCTTACCTGTTTCATCTAATAAGTGTTCGTTATGGAACCAGTAATTACACCACTTATGTCCTAAATATGCTTCACTTTGAGCTATTTCGTTGGTATGGTGAGGGAAAATATTATCAACACCTCCGCCATGAATATCCAAATGTTCACCTAAATATTTGATAGATATTCCACTACATTCGATATGCCATCCCGGGTATCCTTTTCCCCAAGGAGAGTCCCATTGTAATTCGTGGTTTTCGAATTTGGATGTTGTGAACCATAAAGCAAAGTCCGCTTGGTTGCGTTTATTATCATCTTCTTCTACCCCTTCACGAACGCCAACTACCATTTGATCTTCTTTATGATTAGTCAAAACATAATAATCATCTAATTTACTAATATCGAAATAAACGTTCCCTCCAGAAAGATATGCGTAGCCATCTTTGATTAGCTTTTCAATTATTTTTATATACATATCAATATTCTCAGTGGCTGGAGATACAATTTCAGGTGTACGGCAATGAAGCTTGTCCAGGTCCTTAAAAAACGCTTTGGTATAGAAATCGGCTATTTCCATGGATGTTTTATGTTCTCTTTTGCGAGCGACTTCCATCTTATCTTCGCCAGAATCAGAGTCACTAGTTAAATGACCCACATCCGTAATATTCATAGCTCTAGTAACTTCATATCCTAAATATCTTAGTGTCTTGTCTAAAATATCATGCCCGATATAACTTCTTATATTTCCTATATGAGCATAATGGTATACTGTCGGACCACAAGTATACATTTTTACCTTTCCCTCTTCGTAGGGAATAAACTCCTCTATTTTTCTTGTTAATGTATTATATAATTTCATTTTTATCCTCTTTCTATTATTGTTTTCTTATTATGAAAGACAACATCGTTTAGAAAGAAATAATTCCTGTATATTAAGCATAGTATCATCCCCTTAAATTAGGTATATTATACTATATTATGAGGTAAGTTAAAAGCTATTTTTTATCTCTTATACTCATAAAAAAAGAACTATTAAGTTCATTTTTTTATTTTCTTGTAAAAACTAATATACTTTTTTATTTTAAATGATAAGAACATGATGATTAAAAAGGCTGTAATAATTATAGTTAAAGCAATATGATCGGTAGTAACGGGATTATCAACTATTTCAGTATTATCAATTGTTGATATTTGATCAGTTATACCCTTTTGTTGTTCATCATCTATTATTGGTATTTCTTCCCATTCAGATTTAATTATAATGTTGTGTTTAGGCATTCTTATGTATGTCTTACCACCATCTTTAATTACTTCAAGATTAATTTCTTCATTCGTATAACTATTAATAAATATAAATCTTTTGAAGCTATAGCCATCTTTATTCTCATGTCTTATTTCTACTGGTTGGGTTTCTATGGCTTCTTTAATATCAGCATCTACTAATTGATCTACCTCTATTTTGTATTTTTCTTGATTTTTAGGAACGTTATAAGGTTTTTCTCTAGTACCTAAACCTGATAATAATAAAACATCGTTATTTATAGCAATTAGTGGTCTAACTCCTGAGGAAGCCGTCATACTTTTCTGTTAATAAATCCTAGAGAATTAGGATATAGTATTTTATTAGAACTATTAGGAGTCATTGCCCAATAGGCTGCTTTTACTAAAGTCCAGCTATCGTAATAATTATCGGTATCAACTCCATTATACTGGGCCCCAGCATACATCAATTCGTCAGTGTTAATAAGCGCAACAGGATATGTTAGCTTTCCATTACCTATTTCACCAATAGAAAAAGAGTCTTCTTCCCGAGCACATGCAAAGGTTGGTTTACCGTCCTGCAATCTTTTCCAACCGTTATAATGACCCGCTTCAGAATTATACTCGCGGTCATTACAGAAAATAGTATCAGCAAAGTTATCTACTTCATTGCCAAATTTTTCTTCAAACCATTTATCTATTTCTGATTTTATATTAGAATCTTTAGCATTAATAGTTCCTGCTTCATCTGGGATCATATACCCGATATTATCAGCATTATCAGCTAAATTGTACTTAATTTTATTGGGTATAGCATAAAGACTTGCATCCTCTGCTAAACATTTATCATCTGTTACAGTTCCAGCATATAATAGTTTTATTTTACCATCTGTGGTTGTTCTTAATATTTGCCAACAGTAGTTTTTAAAAATAACATAGTTATTATCTATTTTACCACGATAATACATTACTTTATTGTCTTCATCTACAGAAGTACTATCTATATATACTCCTCTTCCATTTGTCTCAGATGATGTATGGGCAAAATCTATACCATTTTCATTAGCTACATAGGTACTTTTTATATTATCCATAACCGCTTGTTTTTCAATTTCGTCATATAGATAAAAATATCTTTCTATGGCATATGTCTTGATATCTACTAGTAACAAAATAAAGAGAAATAACATAGTCTTTATTATTCTTTTCATACTATCACCTATAATAAATTATAGCACTAATATTTTACATTTGTAACTTTTTAATTTTGATGAAGGGTTATTTCTATATTGGCTAATGATCCTTTAAAGAATCGAAATGGTTCTCCACTAGAATTATAAGAGCAACCGAATACTACACCTTTGTTGTAGTATTTAGGCATTGTCCAATTGGCTTGATTATAAAGCGTTACATTATTGTGTTCAGGAGATGATCCTGTTATTGAAGTACTTACTATTCCATTTACTCTTTTTATCTCAAAATGAATAGGTAGGTTAGAAAGGCTAGTACTTTTCTTATTATTTGTACCACCCCATCTGTAGTTAAGGAATACGCTTGCAGTTTCTCTTGTGTTAAAACGAACAACAAAGCCTGGATAGGTATTTTGAGATTCATCTTTAGAATTCATGATTGTGGTTTGTTCTAAGCCACTATTCATGATATGACTAGTATCAAAGGAGTATAAATCAAAAACTATTTCAAAATCTTTATTGATATTATCTTCAGAATAGAGTTTTATACCAGAATCTAAATATTCATCTACACCATTGAAGCTAATTAAAGGAATATGAGGAAAGTATTCATAAATTGAATTCCATTTAGCATATAGGTTCATATCACCATTTACGATATAACTAGAATCTACAAGGGTATTAAAGGATTGATCAGCATACCAACCAACAAATTCACCAATGTAGGTGCAGCCTCTTTCTTTTGGAGTTCCTGGTTCTGATAGCGAGCAGGTCTCTTTGTTGGGCGGTGTTGGAAGCGCTCCAAGCGGGTCACCGATTACGACATCCATATCATCATACGTTTCTCCACCGTTGCTGACGAAATGAATTGTTGCACTATTGGCTTTTTTAAACCGAAAATTAATATAAGAATTTAAGGTAGTATTGGATGTATCTGTACCGTCATAGTGAAATGTAATGTTAAAAGTGGCAGTTTGACCAGCTAATAACGGATCTCCTACAATCAAGCCATTAACGTCATAAGTAATATTGGTATTATCATAGAAATTATTATCATAGGTAGAACCATTATATACATAGTCTTCATTCGTCATATTGATTATGCTAATTTGATAAGTAATTGTTGATGAACTATCATTTCCTAAGACGATATGACTATCTAATGTGGTTTGATAATACATATTTATTGATGATAAAGACGGATTTGCTCCATTATTAGTTTGATAAGTGACGTTTGATATGGCAATACCAGTTTGTTTATCAGCAAGTGCATATCCAGATATATTTAAGTTAACATCTGATATTTGAGCATAACCTATGCTCAATAAGAATGTCGCAAAGATAATGACAATTATAAAAATAATGCTTCTCTTATCGTGCATGGTACACCACCTTATCTTATAAATTAGTATATAATACATATTAAAGAAAATCAAACCCCCTTTAGGAGATTTGATTTTATTCTAAGATATGATTTTGGCAAAACATTTATCTATGAAATCATTATCATTTATTTTGTTTTCTACATACTTATTATAGGCTTTCTTATTAATATTTTTGCTACTAATATCTTTGTAATTTGGAAAGTTTTTCTCAAGGGTGTCTCTTTTTACTTGGTATGATGTTCCACTAAAATTATATTTTATATATTGTAAATTATCTATTAGTAAGAAAAATGATACAGAATTGTATATAATGCTTTTTTCTAAATAATGATTTTCATTAATATACCAATCAGTAATATTATAGTTAATGATTAGTCCTAGATCTTTGGAATCTATTTCAAAAACATATCCATACTCTGATAGAGGCAGTGATCTAATTAGATTGCCAGTATTACTATTGTTCCCAATATACTTATTTTTATATTTAATAATATTATCGATACCTGATTTAGTTCTATTAAATGGACTTACCGGAACAGTGTCCATTGTATATTCTTTTTTAGTATCAACTATTATGTATTCATTTGGGGTATTAGTATTAATTCGATAAACATTATAAAATGAGTTTTCACAAACGTAGACTAAATCATTGGAGGTCTTAATTGTACAAAATCTAGGTATTTGATGGAGGCTTACTACACTAATATAATCTATTGTAAATAATACTATTAGGAGTAGAATAATGTAACATATATTAATTATTATCTTTTTAGTAATTGAAATGTTTTTTAATAGTTTATTAATACCTATTAGAGATATTAAGCCTCCAATAACAGAATAAATACTCCCCCAAGAACTATCTGAAGGAAAGATTGTCATAGCTGTAATAGATATTAAGATACCTAAAACTATTAATGCTATACCAAGGGTATTATTACTAATATTTATTTTCTTAGTTGAATAATCAATGGTATTAATTATATTCTCTTCGAACCTTTCTTGGTACTTTTCCTTTTTTATTCTTTCTCCACTTAATAACTCGTTGATAGTAATATCTAATTCGGCACATAAAGGCTTAAATAAGGATAAATCCGGCATATTTCTCCCATTTTCCCAATTACCTATGGATTTGTCCGTGACACCTAGTTTTTCGGCCAATTCTGACTGGGTCATATTTTTATGTTTACGACACTCGGCAATAAACTTGCCTATTTTCTCTTGATTCATATTATTTCTCCTTTCATGTCCATAAGTATAGATTTATCTACATATTTTTAACAGGAAATAAATCTAGGGTTGGAAATACTTAGAAACTAGAATACAGATTTCTAGTAGTATTCTATCATAAAAAAACATTCTATTAATAAGAATGCTTTTTGTTATCAAGATAGTTCATTGAAAGTAAACGGGTTTTCTTTGGTTCCATTGCCATCTTTGATTGTAACTATATTATTTAGTGATATTGCTGGTCGAACTCCACCACTACTTCCATTTACATAACCAGTATGGACATTATCGGTCATGGTATGAACAACACCAACATACATATAATTAGCACTTTGTAGAGATGGTGACATGGTCCACCATACTTGGCCATTACTTAGATAATTAATTCCGTCTTGGTTCCATCCATAGCCGGCCATAGCGGCCTCATCTAGAGTCAATAAACCAATTGGATAGTCTAATTCACCATTACCATTTTCTGTACTAGTAGTAAAACTATCATTAGGTGCACAAGTTAAACTAGGTTTACCTAATTCAGTAATTCTATAGTTAGCACTAAATGTTAGTTTGTCAGTAAGATTACCATTTTTATCCCAGCCACCTAAACTATGGATGCTTCTATCATTACACCATGGGGTATCTTCTAAATAGTTAGTATAATTTAATAAATTAGCTTCATACCAGTTATCAATTACTGTTCTAACATCTGATTTAGTGGTATTTACTTGTTCTGTCATATCATTTTTAATTACGTCTTCGATTGTTTCACCACCAGTTAGATTGACATAGAATTGTAGAGTAGATCTTGTCATATAGACGAAGCTGACGGTTGTACAAGTACCAGTAGTATTCCAACATGTATAATGGTGAGACGCAACTTTTTCATCTCTTTCACTAGCATAATTAGCATCTTTAGCGTATCGATCATCATTTAAGACATATTGACCATTTTCGTAGGTAACATCATTAGCAAAGATTGTACCATTAGAGATTGCCGTGTTTTGTTTATATTTAAAGGCATGGCCGCCAGAATAATTATAACCAATAGCTTTAGTATTGCCATAATCAGTATTATATTTTACGCCTGAAGCAATTTGCGTATCGGCCCCTTCGCTTAAACATTTGCCATCAGTAGGAGTACCATTATATATCATCTTTATTCCGCCAGTTACGGTAGTACGGACGATTTGCCAGCAGAAATTAGCAAATAAAGCGTTATTGTTTACGACACTACCACGATAGTAATAAATCGGAACATCATCATTTTTAGTAGGAGCAAAAATATATTTACCCTCTCCGTTGGTATCACTAGATGGTTCTAAGAAATCAACCCCGGTTTCCGCTTCAACTTTTTCACTCTTTTCATCATCGATTAGAATATCATCTTTAACTATGTTATATGTTTTCCTTTCTTTATATTCGGGAATGACTACATTTGATTCAACATTTAAATTACAATAACAAAGCGAAAAGACTTTTATGGGAACTAATAATAGTCCACCTATTATCATATATTTAGCAGCTTTGGTTTTCCGTTTGACAAGCGCTATAGCAATTATTATTAATGAAAGTGAGAAAAATACTATCTCTTTGTATATCGCCATCGTTGATGTCTCAGGGTTTATTACCACATTATTATTAGCAGTATTATTAGCAGTATTACTAACAAATTTAAATGCAACTTTTTCATTGTTGTTATAAACTCCATTTTGATAGTTACTTTTATCTATTTTATTCTTATATCTTACTGTTAAATATACTATTTTAGTTGTTCCGGTTTTGATAATTTTACTATTATCCTCTGTATCTAAAGTATAAGCGATTACATCATCCCGATTATAGATCGAATTATCAATACTATAATCTTGGGAGGAATCATTAGTTAATGTTACTTTATAGGTTACATAATCATCTACTTCTAATAATTTAACATTTAAATATATTGTATTATCCTTTACATTTGTTTCTTCTAGTTCCGTAGCCCCTTCACTTTTTTTGCTAAATTCGATAGATTGTATTCTAATGTAATTATCATCACAAATCTCCGCCTTAGCTAGGAAAGGAATGCATAATAATAAAGCTATAATTGATATTATTCTTTTAATACTCATAAAAATCTCTTCCATTCTATGTTAATTGTATAATTTTATTAAGAAATAATCTATATTTTTTGAAAAAATATGCTATTTTTGTATCTTTTCGCACAAAAAAAGTTGAAACGAATTTCAACTTATTTTCAAATGGTCGGGAAGACAGGATTCGAACCTGCGACCCCTAGTTCCCAAAACTAGTGCACTACCAAGCTGTGCTACTTCCCGATATAATGGTGCGCCCAAAGGGAGTCGAACCCCTAACCTTTTGATCCGTAGTCAAACGCTCTATCCAATTGAGCTATGAGCGCAATAACAACCAGCGCTATTATATATATAAAGTTCATGGATATGAACTATTTATTAAGAATGGTGACCCGCTGGGGATTCGAACCCCAGACCCTTTGATTAAAAGTCAAATGCTCTACCGACTGAGCTAGCGGATCAAGAATGGCTGCCTTGGATGGACTCGAACCATCGGAATGTCAGAGTCAAAGTCTGATGCCTTACCACTTGGCTACAAGGCAATCAAAAGTGGTGGGAGGACATGGATTTGAACCATGGAACCCGAAAGAACAGATTTACAGTCTGCCGCGTTTGACCACTTCGCTATCCTCCCGAAGCACTAAAATGGGA
>JAEEGL012806701.1_pt1 | contig 11132 bp, 9 predicted proteins | sample 9134231 | NCBI WGS metagenome assembly JAEEGL01 (sample SAMN16246548, study PRJNA631951) | gut metagenome | biome: gut microbiome; feature: rumen; material: fiber-attached | host: Bos | place: Iran: Karaj | collected 2018-10
ATGCGCATTGAGCGTCTTGCGGCTGCACTGGAGAACAATACGGGAGAGACGGAACTTCTGGATGCCTGCTGCAGCTGGCTGGATAATTACAGCGACTTTGAAGGCTCCCGCCGTGCGACAGACGCGCTGGTGGAGGCATTATCCGCGGTTGAAAGTTGTGATACCTCTGTCCGTGATCTTGCGGCAGAGATCCTGAAATACAAGGACCAGCTTGCCAAAAAGACTTTCTGGATGTTCGGCGGCGACGGCTGGGCGTATGATATCGGTTTCGGCGGCCTCGACCATGTGATCGCGCAGGGCGAAAACATCAATGTTCTCGTCGTGGATACGGAAGTATACTCAAATACCGGCGGCCAGAGTTCCAAAGCAACGCCGATCGGTGCGGTGGCCCAGTTTGCGTCGTCCGGCAAAAAGTCCCGTAAGAAGGATCTCGGCGCGATCATGATGACCTATGGCAACGTCTATGTAGCCCAGGTCGCTATGGGCGCGGATATGAACCAGCTGGTCAGGGTGCTGAAAGAAGCGGAAAGCTACGAGGGTCCCTCCGTGGTCATCGCGTATTGTCCGTGTGTTTCTCACGGCATCCGCGGCGGCATGAGCAAGGTGCAGGAGGAAATGAAGCGCGCGGTACAGAGCGGTTACTGGAACCTGTATCATTACGATCCGCGGAAGGAGCAGCCGATGCACGTCGACTCCAAGGCGCCGACGATGGCATTCACTGACTTCCTCGATGGGGAGACGCGTTATGCTTCCCTCCGGAAGACCTTCCCGGAAAACGCGGAACGCCTCTTCAGCATCGGCAGCGAGGATGCGGTAAAACGTTACGAAAAATATAAAAAGATGGAAGAGTAAGGAAGAGTAAAGCCGGGGAGATACCGTTTCCATTCATAAAACATAAGCTGCATTCTATACTCCCGGAGCCCTCGGGCAAGGCGGGGTATGGAATGCAGCTTTTATTATCCGATCAGGTATATGAACTTATGTTAACCAAACAGCTGATGTTATGTCAACTGTTATTTCTGCTTTCGCGAAGCGGGAGTTTCCTGACGATGCTATTCACGATCCGGTCCCAAAGTACCAGAGGCGCTTTCAGGAAATAGGCCTCCAGCAATGCTCCCGCGGCCAGTGACAGCACGACATCCGCCAGGATCAGGTACACAAGGCCGGCATGTGTGCCGAGCAGGGACTGGATCAGCAGATAGAGCGAGTTGAAGATCCCGCCGGACGCGAAAGCGTTCCAGAAAAGTCTGAGCGGGGCGGAGACTGCGCTGTTTCCCGGTGCCAGATGGGGGTAGTAACGTCCTAGTATAAAGTACAGTGCCCACCAGTGGATCAGGATCACCGAGAAGCTGTAGCGGCCGAAGAAGCGGAGCAGGGAAGTGTCGCGAAGCAGTTTCCGGGGCAGAAGATACACGAAGGAAAAGTAACCGAGGACCAGAAAGACCATGATCGGCGTATACTGAACGATGCGTCCGATATAGTCTTCATAGCGCTCACTGGTCCAGATCATCCGCGCGATCACACCGGCCTGGAGGATCCCCATGGGCAGCAGGAAGCGGTCGAAACGCCGCGACTCAGGCCGGGTGATCCAGTAGCCGAGGATCGCGTACCCGAGCCAGAAGCCGATCACGGGGGCGAAAACAAAGGAAGTATAGGCAACGGTCCCGGAAAAGAGTATGATCCCTGCAGCAAGCACGGTCAGTGCCCCGTAGGGAAGATCCTTCATCATGTAGCGCATGAACGGATAGATGAGGTAAAGGGAAATGATGATATAGATCAGCCAGTAAAACGGGCAGTAGTCGATGTCAGCCGTAAAGAACATGCGAAAAATATCCCCGACGCGCTGCAGCGATAAGGGGAACAGCTGCCCGTTCTGCCACTGGTAGAAAAAGAAATAGATCAGCAGGGGCAGCAGGACTTTGGAGACCCTCTTAAGGTAAAAGTCGCGGAGACGTTCCTCCTTCCATGGAAGAAGCAAGGCACCCGAAAGCATGATATAGACGATGTTGAAGCCGAGGCAGCAGGTGCGGATCAGGGCATCCGCCTTCATTGCGGAGGGATTCATGGCGTCCCGGATGACGGCAAATTCCCCCGTGACTTCTGTCGTCAGGAAGGGAAAGAGCGCATCGATGGCATGGATCGTGATAACGCCGACCACAGCAAGGAGACGAAGATAGTCGAGCCTGAGATCCCTTTTCGGAACGGGGCGGGAACCCGGAATAGCCCCGGATGGTGCGGATCCCTTTACCGGTGTCCCTGCGGCGTCCTCTTTCAGCCAAAGGAACAGGGAACAGCCGACAAGGAAAAGGAGCGGCAGGATATGGACCATACGGATCCCGCGGTCTACCGCTGCGCTCATGGCACAAAGCAGAAGCGCCGCCAGCAGCGCGCAGACAGCGCGCCGCAGCAGCAGGCCGGAAGGCAGTTGTCGGATCCGGGTAAGAGAAGTCATAGATGCACTCCTTAGTTTCCATTATTCCTTTGCGAAAAGTCCTGCTTTTCCCGCCGGGCAGGATCGTCAAAAAAAGGTGTAAGCAAGCCTCTGCCTGCTTTTTTCCCAGTCATTGTACCACATTGTACCACATTTATGTTAGAATAGACAGGTGAAACAGAAAGCTGCAAAGGCTTTCGGAAGGGGGGCTTTTATGGATAAGATCATTATTACGGTAGTGGGAAAGGACACGAAGGGCATCATTGCCCGCGTTTCCGGATACCTGTATAAAGAGGGGATCAATATCCTGGATATCAGTCAGACGATCCTGGATGATATGTTCAACATGATGCTGATCGCCGACATGCAGGACTGCACGAAGGAGTTCGGCGTGGTCGCCGATGATCTGCGCGCGCTCGGTGAGGAGATCGGCCTTCGGATCCTGGCACAGAAAGAGGAGATCTTCACCAAGATGCACAGGCTGTAGTTACCGGTCAGTGACGGCAGCCAGAATAATGAGATCTATACCTTAACACGGAGCATATACTATGATCAATCTGTTTGAGGTTCGTGAAACCAATAAAATGATCGAGCAGGATCTGCTCGATGTGCGTACGATCACGCTGGGCATCAGCCTGCTGGATTGTGTCGATTCTGATATGGACAGGCTGAACGCGCGCATCTATGAAAAGATCACGCGGCTCGGCTCCCGGCTGGTGGAGACGGGCGAGGCGATCTCGAAGGATTTCGGGATCCCGATCGTCAACAAGCGTGTATCGGTGACGCCGGTATCCCTGGTGGGCGCGGGAGCCTGCAGGACGCCGGAGGATTACGTCAGCATTGCCCGGACACTGGACAGGGCAGCCAAGGCAATCGGCATCAATTTCCTCGGGGGCTACTCTGCCCTGGTGAACAAAGGACTGACCGCTTCGGAGCGGCTCCTGATCCAGTCGATCCCGCAGGCGCTCGCGGAAACAGACGTGGTCTGTTCCTCGGTCAATGTCGGTTCGACCCGGACCGGCATCGACATGGATGCGGTGCGGATGATGGGGGATATCGTAAAAAAGACGGCTGAGCTCACAGCGGACAGGGATTCCCTGGGATGCGCGAAGCTGGTGATCTTCTGCAACGCGCCGGATGACAACCCGTTTATGGCGGGCGCTTTTCACGGTGTAACAGAGGGTGACGCCGTTATCAATGTCGGCGTCAGCGGCCCCGGCGTCGTAAAATCCGCGCTCGAAAAGGTGCGCGGAGAGAGTTTTGAGGTACTCTGTGAGACCATCAAGCGGACCGCATTTAAGGTGACGCGTGTCGGCCAGCTGGTGGCACAGGAAGCGTCACGGCGTCTGGGCGTTCCTTTCGGGATCGTGGATCTCAGCCTCGCACCGACGCCAGCCATCGGGGATTCCGTCGCGGAGATCCTTGAGGAGATGGGACTGCAGCGTGCAGGCGCGCCGGGTACGACAGCGGCGCTTGCGATCCTCAACGACCAGGTGAAAAAGGGCGGCGTCATGGCGTCGTCCTATGTCGGCGGATTGTCCGGCGCATTCATTCCGGTCAGTGAGGATCAGGGAATGATCGATGCGGTACATGAGGGTGCCCTGAGTCTGGAGAAGCTGGAAGCCATGACCTGCGTCTGCTCGGTCGGACTGGATATGATCGCGATCCCCGGGGATACGCCGGCATCTACGATCGCGGGCATCATCGCGGATGAGGCAGCCATCGGCATGATCAACCAGAAGACCACGGCTGTGCGTCTCATTCCCGTGATTGGCAAGGGCGTCGGGGATACGGCTACCTTCGGCGGTCTGCTCGGCTATGCGCCTATACTGCCGGTCAACAGTTTCAGCTGCGACGCCTTTGTGGACCGAAAGGGACGCATCCCCGCACCGATCCATTCGTTTAAGAACTGATCCGGACCGTCAGCCGGCTTTTTATGACCGGTACTGCGTATATACGTATAATAAAGGACACATCATTGAGTATAAAGACAACGACGAGACCTCCGAAACGAGGTATTGCTTTTTTTGATCTGGACGGCACCCTGCTGGACAACCGGGCCAATACGATCCCGGAAAGCACCCGGCGGGCGCTTGATCTACTGCGTCCAAATTACTATGTGATCCTGTCGACAGGGCGGGATATGGATACGCACTACAGTGTACGTTATAAGGGTATGGTTCAGCCGGACGCCATCATTCACCAGAACGGAAGCAAATTGACCATTGGCGATGAGCTGCTGTTCGAGCATACGGTCGACCGTGAACTGCTGCGGGAGATCTATGAATTCTGCAACGAACGGGGATTCTGCATCGGCACCAGTATCGGAACGGAGGATTTCTTCATCAATCCGGCGCGGAAAGCTGCTTCGGACCGGGCATTTCTGAAGGCGGTACGCCGCAATTTCGTGCCTTTTGAGGAGATCTTCGAGAGGGATATCCGTGTGACGGCATTATCCTATGCGGGCGACCTTCAGGCGGAAAAGGAGATCATTGAAAAGCGTTTCCCGATGCTGGAACTGTTCGCCTTTAATGGCGGGACCGGCGCGGATGTCGTGGAGCGCGGGTTCAGCAAGGCGGAGGGCATGCGGACCATGTGCAGGCATTTCGGCATTGATCCGGCAGATACCTACGCTTTCGGGGATTCCCCCAACGATGCGGCGCTGCTGCGCGCCGCGGGCATCGGCATTGCCATGGGCAACGCGGATGAAGAGGTAAAGGCGATCGCCGATTATGTGACAGATGATGTCAGCAGCGACGGCATTTATAACGCCTGTGTGCATTTTGGACTGATCTGAAAAAAAGACAGACAAAGCTGTTATTAACGACAGCAGATAAACGGGAGATAACAAGAAAATGAGAGAACAGATCCTCAGATTACAGCAGAAGATGCGGGAACTGGGTATCGATGTATATGTGGTATCAGACAGTGACGAGCACCTCAGTGAGTATGTCAGTGAGCATTTTCATGCGCTGGAGGAATTCAGCGGGTTCACCGGCGGCGACGGAAAGCTGGTGGTGACTGCGAATACTGTGGGTACTGATGGAAACGGTATAAATGACGGCGGTGAAGCGGCTCTGTGGACTGACGGACGTTATTTCACCCAGGCGGAACAGGAACTGGCCGGCAGTGGGATCGAACTGATGAAGATGGGAGAGCCCGATACGCCGGAGATGAACGACTGGATCCTGGAAAAGCTTCCTGCAGGCGGCGTACTTGGGTTTGACGGCAAGTGTACTCCTTTTACCGAAGGAGAAGCGCTGATCACTAAAGTGGGAAGAAAGCTGAAAAGCCGCGCCGGAACGAAAGCATGCGCACATAAGCATGTCGTAACGAACCGAGATCTCTGCGGCGAGCTTTGGGAAGACCGTCCGGCACAGAAGGCAAGCCCCTGCTGGATCCTGCAGGAGCGCTATACAGGAAAAACGGCAGAAGAAAAGCTCCGGGAGCTTGCGGATACCATGCGGGAAGCCGGGGCTGCCGCGCACATCCTGATCACATCGGATGACATAGCCTGGCTGCTCAACCTGCGGGCGGATGATATTCCGAACAATCCCGTATTCATGTCCTATCTGCTCGTACAGTTCCCGGCAGAAGGCACAGATGCAGGATCGGCAGAAGAGGCCGATATGCCTCTGGTCTTTTTGTATACCGATGAAGGTCATATGACCGATGCAGTCACCGCATATCTCGAGGATCTGCATGTCACGCTCCGCCCTTATCATCAGATCTATGAGGATATACAAAGGCTGGAAGGGCCTGTGCTTCTTGATAAAAAGCGCTGTAATTATGAGATCGTTACGTCTCTTCCCGGGGAAACGGAGATCATTGACCGGATGAATCCGGAAATGGAAGTCAAATGCTGCAAGAACGAAACGGAGATGTCCAACATCCGGATCGCCCAGCATAAGGACAGTGTGGCGCTGACAAAGTTCATGCACTGGTTCAAGACAGAGGGGCTGGCGATGGCGCGTGCTGCGGAAGCAGCCGCTGAAAAAGGGGATACAGACGTGCCCCGTCTTACGGAATGGTCCGCGGCGGAAAAGCTGCACAGTTTCCGGGCAGCACAGCCGGGTTTCTTTGATGAGAGTTTCGGCACGATTTCTGCCTACGGCCCCAATGCAGCCATGGCGCATTACGCCCCAAGTCCGGATCCGGATAAAGATGTGGAGATCCGGCCGCACGGACTGTACCTGGTCGACTCCGGCGGGCAGTATCCGGAAGGCACGACCGATGTGACACGGACCTGGAGCTGCGGACCGATCACGCAGGAGGAACGGCAGGCGGTAACACTGACGGCTGTGGCGAACCTGCGCCTTGCAGACGCCAGATTTCTGGAAGGAACCTCAGGCCTGGTCCTCGATTATGCCGCACGCGAGCCGTTCTGGAGACGCGGCATGAATTATAACCACGGGACAGGACATGGCGTAGGTCATGTGCTCAATGTCCACGAAGCGCCGGTCGGCATCCGGTATAAGGCTGCGGCACCGGAGGGCGCCTGGCCGCTGAAAGAGGGCATGTATCTTTCGGATGAACCCGGTTTTTATGTTGCGGGCGCATTCGGGGTGCGCATAGAGAATCTGGTGCTGGTACAGCTCGACGACACCAATGAATTCGGGCGTTTCATGAAATTCGAAACGGTGACCTTCTGTCCGATCGATAAAAGCTGTCTGGATACGTCCCTGATGACGAAAGAAGACATCCGTCTGCTGAATCTGTATCATCAGAAGGTATACGATGAACTGGCGTGCGATATGAATGAAGATGAGCGGATGTGGCTGCAGGCGGCGTGTGAGCCGCTTGTGCAGGATCCGGAAGCGATCCCGGTCTGATCACATAACAAAACCCCATGAGTATGAACTCATGGGGTTTTTAAGAGCTGATGACGAGACTCGGACTCGTGACCTCCGCATTACCAATGCGACGCACTACCACCTGTGCTACATCAGCATGTTACTGTTTTCACAGCCATGTCAATATACCATATCGGGTTGCGGCTGTCAATGACATTTTTCGGGCTTTTGCTTCTTTTCGCACCATGGAAAGTGTTCATTATCAAGGACATTTTTCCGGACTAGACCCATTCTGCGAATGCTTCAGGAGCCATGTGATCCCTTTCGAGACGCGCCTTACGGGATGCGAAAAATGTCCGCATCGTCGCCTTGCGGATCCGGTGCAGCGTATCTTCTGCGCCGTTACCAAAGGATCGTCCGATCTTTGGTATCTCTGCTTCCCAGGGGGAAAGCACCCTGTTCACAGTCCGTCCTCTTTTTCCTCTTCGACAACGAATTCATCCATGTCAAAGCCCCTGCGCTGCGCTTCCTGCAGCAGCCATTCATCCGAAGCATACTGCAGCTCCATCAGATCCGGGGTATCCTCGGTAAATCCGACGACCATTGCCGCCATGTATTCATCCTGCAGCGCCTGCCGCAGCTTTCTGTAATCATATTCCATAAGAGCGGTTCCTTTCCGTTCCGGTCTCCGGTTCGCGGGATCACGGTGTTATCTCTATTATCTGTCCTGGCAGCCCAAAAAGCAATCATTTCATTTTCCGCAGCCCGGGACATTTCAGTTTACGATACATGTATGGCTTTGTTATAATACGGAACAGGAGGAGAAAACATGAGGAAAGACTGTGATTATATCGTTGATCATGCGGTCAGGCAGATGCTGCCGGACGAGGCTGTGCGCCGCGCGCTGAAGGACCGGGAGTTTTCCTCCGGAAAGCTGATCCTGGTCGCAGTCGGAAAGGCAGCCTGGTCCATGGCGCTCTCAGCCCATGAAGTACTCGGAGACCGGATCTTTGATGGCATCGTGATCACCAAGCATGGTTACTCCCGGGGTCCGATCGGTTCACTGAAGATACGTGAAGCCGGTCATCCGGTCCCGGATGATGACTCTTTTTCCTCTACGAAAGAAGCGCTGGAATTGACCGCCGGCCTGTCTGCGGATGACACGGTGCTCTTTCTGCTGTCCGGCGGAGGAAGCACGCTGTTTGAAAACCCGAAGTGCTCCGCGGAGGACCTGCAGAATGTCACCCGACAGCTTCTCGCCAAGGGCGCGGATATCGTCAGCATGAACATTATCCGCAAGCGCCTTTCCAACGTCAAGGGAGGGCGGTTCGCGCAGCATTGCCTTCCCGCAAAGGTCTATGCCGTCGTGCTTTCGGATATTATCGGTGATCCGCTGGATATGATCGCGTCCGGTCCGGCTTATCCGGACAGCTCGACCTGTGAGGAAGCGGCAGAGACCATACGAAGATTCGGTATCGAACTTCCGCCCGCCTGCGCGGAGCTTATGAAAAATGAGACCCCTAAGACGCTGGAAAATGTGGAGACCGTGATCACAGGATCCGTCCGGGAGTTCTGCAAAGCTGCTGCTCATGCCTGCGAGGAGCTTGGCTATGAGACGCGTTTTCTTACGGACTGCATGGACTGCGAGGCCTCCGAAGCCGGAAGCTTTCTTTCTTCCATCGCGCGGTCCTGGCAAGGCATCGATCATTCGATCGCCTTTATCTCCGGCGGAGAGACCGTTGTCCATCTGAATCCGGAGGGACATGGTGTCGGAGGCCGCAGTCAGGTGATCGCATTCAGCGCCATTGAAAAGATCGCCGGATTATCGGATACGGCGATCTTCTCTGCAGGTTCGGACGGTTCCGACGGACCATGCGATGCGGCGGGAGGATATGTGGACGGAGATTCTTTGGGGAAGCTTCGTGAAAAAGGCCTGGACCCCTTTGATGTCATGATGGATAACGATACTTACCATGGTCTGGAGGCGATCGGCGGACTGATCAGGACCGGTGCGACCGGCACGAATGTCAATGATATCTCCGTGGTGCTGATCCGGCGCCGCAATAAAGCTGACAGTTAAAACGAAGGCTGCTGTCCTGCATCGAAAATGACAGCGGCCTTTCTTGTATGTATGCCAATTTATGGTATACTAGGCTGTAAAGGACAGCTGACCTGCATTTCGGAAGATATGCAAGGAGGTTATGATGCGGATCGTATTCCCATATGGAAAAGAGTTTGTGAACTATGATGCGGACGATGCGCGTCTGCAGGGCGTCCTGGTCTCAAAACTCCATCATTACAGGGCAAAGAAGGAACCGCTTTTCCTTGTGGAGGAAGCGCTTGCGGATCCGGTCGGTAGCCCCGGGCTTTCGGAGCTCGCGAAAGGGAAAAAGAATATCGTCCTGATCGCGTCTGATCATACGAGACCTGTTCCCAGCAAGGTGATCGTTCCTCCGATGCTCAGGGAGATACGGAAGGGAAATCCGGACGCGGATATAACGATCCTTATCAGTACGGGCTGTCACAGGGGTACAACAAAAGAGGAACTTGTAAATAAGTTCGGACGTGAGATCGTGGAGCAGGAGAAGATCGTTGTCCATGACTGCGATAATTCCCCGCTTGTCCGCATCGGAACGCTCCCTGGCGGCGGAGACCTTATCATCAATAAACTGGTGGCCGATGCCGATCTGGTCTGCTCGGAAGGATTCATCGAGCCGCATTTCTTTGCGGGCTTTTCCGGTGCGAGGAAATCCATCCTCCCGGGGATCGCGTCAAGAACGACCGTACTTGCGAACCATTGTTCCGAGTTCATAGCGGATAAACATGCCAGGACCGGTATCCTCGAGGGCAACCCGATCCATAAAGATATGGTATGGGCAGCCAGACAGGCGAAGCTTGCCTTTATCTGCAACGTCGTCATCAATGCCGACAAGGAGGCGATCTTCGCTGTAGCCGGCGATATGGAAGCAGCGCACAAGGCAGGCTGCGACTTTCTGTCATCTCTCTGCCGTGTGGATGCGAAACCGGCAGATATCGTTATTACAACAAATGGCGGATACCCGCTCGACCAGAATATCTATCAGGCTGTCAAGGGTATGACTGCTGCAGAAGCCACAGTAAGACCCGGCGGAGTGATCATTATGCTGGCGAGAAGCAACGATGGTCATGGCGGAGACCATTTCTATCATCAGCTGGCAGATGAGCCAGATATCGAAAAGACCATGGCCCTTTTCCTTTCGAGGGGAAGGGACGAAACTGTGCCGGATCAGTGGCAGACGCAGATCTTCATCAGGGTCCTCAGGAAAGCATCGGTGATCTATGTATCGGAGGCGTCGGATGAGATCGTGAAAGGCCTGCATATGATCCCGGCGCATTCGCTGGATGAAGCCATGGAGACAGCGGAAAAGATCATGGGGAAGAATGCCACGATCACAGCGATACCGGACGGTGTCGCTGTCATGGTGAGAGAATAGATGTTTTAAAAATAATGCAGCAGGAAACCTTCGGAAACGATCGGACAGACAGGCAGGGCAGGAGTATTATGGCAGACAGACCGGAACGCAGTGATGCCGGCAGAAGCAGAAGAAGATCGGACAGGAGCGCTTCTTCCGTAAGGTCAGCGGAGAGACGAACAGCAGAGAGAAGACCCTCAGACAGAAAGCCGCTTGGCGGGAGGACTTCGCACAGGAGCCCGTCAAAACGGCCGGCTTGGATCGTTCCGGTACTTCTTCTTTTGTGTGTCTTGGCTGCCTGCCTGATGTTTTTTCTGCGCGGAAGCAGGAAAGCGGACACCGAACCGGAAACAGAGAGCCTGACCGTGCCGGAAACTGTTGCGGAAGAGACACAGGAAACGGTACCGGAAACAGAGGCTCCGGAGACAGATACACAGGAAGAAGCCGGCGGCGGAC
>JAEEGL013056335.1_pt1 | contig 11132 bp, 4 predicted proteins | sample 9134231 | NCBI WGS metagenome assembly JAEEGL01 (sample SAMN16246548, study PRJNA631951) | gut metagenome | biome: gut microbiome; feature: rumen; material: fiber-attached | host: Bos | place: Iran: Karaj | collected 2018-10
TGCACTAATGAAACTCAAGGAATGCAAACTGAAGGTCGGATTGGCAAGCAAGAGAAAAATGTGTGGATGGGACGAGAAAACCAGAGATATGGTACTGGGGATTTGCTAAAGGTCATGTCATAACTATTGAGCGTCTGCCCTGGCGAAAGTGCTTTTGCTTTTTGTACAGACCTGACTTCCGCTAACATCCCAAACAGCGTGACTTCTATAGGAAATGATGCTTTCCAAAACTGCAAAAGCCTAACCTCTATCACTATCCCCAACAACTTACTTTCCATAAGCAAAAATACTTTTGCAGACTGTACGAGCCTTGCTTCCATCAACATCCCCAATAGTGTGACATCCATAGAAGAGTCAGCTTTCTCAAACAGTGGTCTGACCTCAATAACTATCCCCCAAAGTGTGACTTCCATCAGTATTGATGCTTTTAAGAATTGCAGGGCCATCGCTTTTATTTCTGTAGATGATGGTAATACAATTTATGACAGCCGTAACGACTGTAATGCAATCATAGAAAAAACTTCGAACACTTTGTTTTTGGGTTGTAAAAATGCCACTATCCCCAATAATGTTACAAGAATCGGAGAATATGCCTTCTATGGTTGTGTCGGTCTGACATCGGTGAATTTTCCTAGCAGCGTAGCATCTATTGGCGACTATGCTTTCTATGGTTGCAGTGGTCTGACCTCCGTTACCGTCCCAAATACTGTGAAAAAGATAGGTAATTGTGCTTTTGATGGATGCTCTCTGGAATCATTGGTAATTCCTGAGAGTATTATTAAACGGAAGATTCATGTTGCAACAGCTGGCACATTACCAGAACTTATCCCTGAAGACGAGAAATATTCAATAGAGGAACTGACTATAAGTGGCAATCTGAATGGTACGGACATTCATTTAATCCGTGACATGGCTGGTGTCAATATGGATAATATGACATATAGATATAAGCCTGAAGAGGGGGGGATAACTAGTGGAAAACTAAGTTTCTTGGACATGTCAGATGCTCATATTGTTGAAGGGGGAAGAGAATATTATAAAATGTTATGTACGTCCGAATCATGGATGAGTTGGGACGGCTATCAATATACAAAGGATAATTCTATTTCAGATTGTATGTTTGCAGGTTGCTGTAGATTAAGAACACTGATACTTCCACAAAGTGTAACTTCAATTGTTGATCCGTTTATTGATAAGCCAATGGTGAATCCGGGTTATGTTATAGGTGTATATTTGACCTCCGTAACTATCCCTAACAGTGTGATGTCTATTAGCGAAAATGCTTTCTCTGGTTGTAATAGCTTAACTTCTGTCACAGTAGAAAACCCCACACCTGTTGCTATTACGTCGAACACCTTCAGCAATCGGGCCAATGCCACGCTCTATGTTCCTGCTGGGAGCAAGGCCGCTTATCAGGCAGCAGACTACTGGAAGGAATTTAAGGAAATCGTCGAATTTTCTGCCATTATAGTAAAAGACTTGAGTATTTGTAAAGGTGGAAAGATAAAACTTCCTGTCTCAATGGAGAATGAAGAGGAGATTACCGCCTTCCAGTTTGATGTGGAAGTGCCTCAGGGTATCACAGTGACGGATGTCCAACTTGGAGAGAGAAGTAGTGACAGTCATACGGTTGATTATAGCAAGCAGGCAGATGGCAGCTACAGGGTGATTGCGGTCTCTCTCCAAAAGGCTCCATTCAGCGGCAACGAGGGAGAGTTGGTAAGCCTCATGCTTTCAGCAGATAAAGACATTGAAGCTGGTGACTACAGCATTGGTGTCAAAAACATCATGTTGACTACAACGTCCAAGGAAAAAATTTATCCCGCGGATGTGTACAGCGTGCTAAGTGTGCTGAACATCAGGCAGGGTGATGCGGATGGAGACGGATTTGTAGATGTGGCAGACATCGTGACGATGATTGACTACATCTTAGACAGTTCCACGTCGGACATTATATTCCTTGCTGCTGATATGAATGCAGACGGTGAGATTGACATCTTTGATGTGATGATAGCCATCAATATCATTCTGAATCGGGACAATTCTGCCGGAAGTAGGACAAGGGCATCAGACAACATGGAGGAACAGGCTGTCGTAACGGCTACTGCTGACGGTATGATGCTTGGAGTCAATGATGCAGACAGATTCACGGCATTCCAGTTTGACGTTAAAGTGGCTGACGGCATGGAACTCACGGAAGCCCGTCTAAATGGCGATGCAGGGAATCACAAGTTGTACTTCCTTAAAAACGGTCAGAACGCTTATAGGATGATTGGCGTATCAATGGACAACAGCACGCTGACGGCCAGCGGGAATGACTTAATCAGACTCTCGTTCTCAAAGGATGGTCAAGTTCAGATCAGCAACATCGTCTTTGTCACACCGCAGAAGTCCAAGGTCTATTTTGCCAGCGGCAATAGCGAAGTGACAGGCATTGGCAGTATTGAGTACGAGCAGGCTGAGGAGATATTCGACCTATCAGGCCGTAAGATTGACATAGGCCGCAGTCGTCTGCCAAAGGGAGTATACATTATTAATAATAAAAAGGTAGTCGTTAGGTAGTCAAGAGAGTTATGAATAAGCAAATCATATCAGCAATCGCGTTTCTGCTGGCACTTGTAAACCAAGTGTCGGCAGAGGACAAGATGACAATCAGCGACTTCGTCATCTCAGCGGGAGAGACAAAAGAATTGAGCATCACACTTGAAAACGAGGTCGTGTATGCAGGTTTCCAGTTTGACCTCTATCTATCGGAGGGCTTGACGATTTCCGAGTATAGCAAGGATCAGGCAAGGATTCCTGAAACCACTACGCTGTCAATGGCCAAACAGACAGATGGCAGTTACAGGTTCTTCGCCGCAGCAATGAAGGTCCAAAATATCACAGGGACAAGTGGGGGTATAGTGACTATCAAGGTTACGGCAGATAAAGACTTGGCAAGTGGCTCACAGAATGGCTATTTCCGAAATGTTAAGCTGTCTAAGGCAGATGGAACGGGAAAGAAATATGCAGAAATGTCGTTTCCTATAACTGTTCTTGAACCGTCGACAGTAGCGGCAAAAAGTTATACGCGGATCTATGGTGATGATAATCCGGTCTTTGAGTGTACTGTAAAAGGTTGCACGTTGGATGGTACGCCAGAGATTACCTGCGAGGCTACGAAGGAATCGCCAGTTGGTACATACGACATCATTGTTAAGCGAGGTACTGAGACCAATTACAATGTAACATACGTGAAGGGTACTCTGACCATCACCAAGGCTCCTTTGAAGATTAGCGCAGGAACTTATACGAAGAAGCGGGGCAAGGATAATCCTGAGTTCACACTTACTTATGAAGGTTTCAAGAACGAAGAAACAAAGGACGCCCTGACCAAGCAGCCTATTACTACGACAACCGCCACAAAGGAATCTGCTGTTGGTGAATATGAGGTTAAGGTCTCTGGTGCTGAGGCTCAGAACTATGAGATATCCTATACGAATGGTGTACTGAAAATTGAGATGCTTTTAGGTGATGCCGACGTTGATGGTGATGTGACGGAGGCAGATGTGAAAGCCGTAGCCAAGCACATCATGGGCCAGACTCCTACAGGCTTTGACGAGGAGGCTGCTGATGTGAATGGTGACAAGGTGGTGAATGCCGAAGACATTGTGAAGATCGTAAATATGATAAAAAAGTGACAAGGTTCATGTCTGACTTATACCGAAGAATCTCCACGTCACAGACGAAAAGGTCGCTACGCTACTTGAGAAGTTGTAACCTCGGCATTCAATAGTTTTTAACAGACATACTACAGATAATTCCCGAAATGCTTGCACGTTTCGGGAATTATTTGTATCTTTGCGGCATCGCTTTAGCCCATGAACGGTTTCAGCACAGCTGATGCCGGCGGTATCGGCAAATATAGTAGATAAAAAACTATAAGAAATATGAAAACAAATCGTTACCTTTTAGGCTTGGTCTTGCTGGTGGTGGGGACAATGCCGGCGTTCTCACAAGTGTCGAATGACAACGAGGATGGAGTTTACAAAATTGATGCACGTTTAGGGAGTGACTTTGTGTCAGGTGAGGTGTTGGTGAAGTTTAAGGATGAAAATCCTGTGAATGTAAGCAAGGCACGTGGCATGTTCCGCTCTGTCAACAACAGTGCTGTAGATGCTGTATTGAAAGAGTTTGACGTAGAGACGATGGATAAGCTTCTGCCCAATGAACAGCCTTTAAAGACAAGGAGGAAGGCGCGCGCTTACAATGGTGAGACAATAGAAGAGAAAGACCTTAGCCAACTCTATATCGTTAAGACCAAGTCGCTGCGTAGAGACTCTACCATGATGCTTGTTGACAAACTGAAAGCCATCAAAGAAATTGAGTTCGCAGAACCGAACTACAAGTATTATATATTGGGGAAGCCAACTGTAGCAATGTCTGAGATGCCTATGCCTCAGACTACACCAAATACAATTGGAACCACCAGAGACGCAAGTAATGTGATTTGTGCAAGTCCGGGAAATAATCCCTTGTACAACGAGCAGTGGGGAATCAAGACGCTAAACATTGACGCTCTTTGGAACAAGCCCATTATCAACAGCAAGCGCCCTGTCATAGCCATTCTTGACACAGGCGTTGACATTGAGCACCCAGACTTGAAGGATAATATCTGGACAAACCCGAAGGAAGGAGAAGGCGAGACTGCCTTTGACGACGATGGCAATGGCTTTGTAGATGACATACATGGTTGGAACTTCGTGGGTCGTAACTCTTACCCAGAAGACAAGGTGATGCATGGTACTCATGTGGCAGGTCTGGCTGCAGCTTCCAATAATGCCATAGGAATTGTAGGAGCAAACCCGTTGGCATTGATTATGCCTGTAAAGGTTCTGAACGATGAAGGCCAGGGTAATACGGCAACTCTTGTGGAAGGTATTAACTATGCAGTAGAAAACGGTGCTGATGTCATCAACATGAGCATAGGTGGACCTCAGGCTTTAGCACTGAAGTTAGCTCTTGAGAAGGCTTACATGACGGCAGCCTTGGTCGCCGCTGCAGGTAATGAAGGTAAGAACATATATGCAGTATGGGGCTGTGATGGTGAATTGGCATGCTATCCAGCAGCCTATTCCGTTGTGTTGGGTGTTCAGGCAACAGGTCCTGATGGTAATCTTACCAATTATACCAATTTTGACCCTGACGGACCGATGTTCTCCAAGGATGGTGTTGATGGCAGAAACTATGAACTGCGCGCCCCAGGTGGTGTGTGCCCATACTCTCCCATTATCAGTACGGTTCCTAATGGCAAATATGCTTATATGTGTGGCACCTCCATGGCTTCACCCCTTGTTGCGGGTGCCATCTCGACATTGAAGATGGTAAAGGAGTATGTATCTAACGACGTGATGAATGGCGATTTGATGCATCTAAACTGTGACTTTGCAAAAATCGTCAGTGATGACACTCCCCGCTATCCTTATCTGGACTTCTGTGCCATTGACTATGATGATTCACAGGATGGAGGTAACGGAGATGGCCTAATCGATGTGGGAGAGACCGTCCGTCTTTATCCCACACTGGTCAGTTCTTGGACTACAGCCCGTAATATCAAGTTGCACTTAGATGTGGACGAACCTTATCGTGAAAAGATTAAGGTAACGCAAAATGACGTCGCTTTAGGATGGAGTCTGTCAGCATACGGACGTGCGAAGTCTGAGAACCCACTGATTATCAAGGTTGACAATAAGATGGCAGATGAGACAACGGTGAAACTCTTTTTGAAGATGTCTGCCGATGGTGTGCCAGAACCCTATATTTATGATTTCCCCATAACGATTCATTCCACGACGAAGGTTGGTGGCGTATTGACTCGCGACACTACGTTTACAGCAGACAAAAATTATATTATTACCTCTAATCTTGCAGTTCCTGAAGGAGTGACATTGACAGTAGAACCTGGGACTAAATTAAGATTTAGAGAAGGTGTCGGATTGTCAAATAATGGTACACTCGTGATGAAGGGTACTCCAGAAAAGCCCATCATCTTGACGCATGTAGACGGTGAAGGATCTTGGAGAATGATAAGCGGTAAAGAAGGAGAATATGGTCACCTTCTTGATACATTAGAATATTGCAAATTTGAGTATGCTAATGCCGCTTATGGGGCAACAGCGTTTAGGAATTGTGTCTTTAGATATTCACGCCCCAAATTTATAAATCATTCACATCTTTATTATGAAAGATGTAATTTTGTAGACAATTCAAACTTTGATTTACAAATGAACAATACTCCTCAAATCATAGCGAATAATCTTATAAACAATATATATACGCTTTATTCAGGGGGTTCACCGTATATGATGCCGAAATGGACAGACATAACAAATTCGAATTACTTCAATTGCCCATGTTACGATGATAACAAGCTTTCTGAAAGACAAATACTTTTTATTTCCGATTATGAATATAATACCACTGCCTCCAATATCATAAGATCGGAAAATCCTCCATATATAGGGACATCAGACGAAAAGAAAGCTAATAGTTTCATATATGACATTGACTACAATTATGGCTATTTACAAGTTGACTTGAGCAATATGAGAAAGGAACCTATTAAGGAGGCGCACGGCATCGTTTGGAAGGTATTGGTAAATGGCAAGGATGCGCAGGATGAGTATGATGAGATAGCTCCACTTGGTGTGGAAAAGCATAAGTTTGAGGTTTATTTTAACCGTCCGATGAACAAAGCAAAGACACCAAACGTTGCTTTTGGCCTTCGCTCACCCTATACACAGCATGCTGTTAATGAGAATGGCTCATGGAATGAGGAAGGTACCATATATACGGTTTATTGCACGATGGATGCAAAAACGCAGAGTGATGGTATTAATCGCATCTATGTTGACGGAGCAGAAGATAATGAGTATTTCGAGTGTCCTTATGAGAATCTGCGCTTTAATTTCCCGCTTCAGTCGGCAGGAGCCATGGCCACAGGATTTATGGCGACGCCTCGCCTTGGCCGCGTGGATCTGAAATGGAATAATGACGGTAATGATTTTTCTGATGCTATGGGCTTCAACGTTTATCGTTTCAACCCTAATGTCAAGAAAACGATTCCTGCTCATTACGATGAAAACAATCATTGGGTGAAGGAAACAGAAGTTGTTGACACCATCCGCATCAATGATGCTGTGCTCGGTATTGAGACCAATGATTTTACTGATTACGATGTTATACCAGGGGAAGCATACTATTATTATTATAAGGTATTGTCTACCGATTTGCAGGAGTATGATGTGTCGAACGTGGTGGTTGCCATTCCGCAGACCGCTACACTTGGTGATGCCAATGGAAGCGGTGACGTGGATGTGATGGATGTGGTGACAACGGTGAACTATGTGGTAGGTATAGATCCTAAGCCCTTCATCTTCGAGGCGGCTGATGTCAACAAAGATCTGGATATTGACGTACTCGACGTGGTGGGCATTGTGAATCTGGCCCTGAATCAGTCGTCGGCAAGAGCGATGACCCGTGATGAAGCAGCACAGGCCGTGTACACTATTGAGAATGGTGTGCTCTATGTAGAAACGCCCGTCACGCTGGCTGGTTTACAAGTGCAGTTTTCCGCTAAGGCCGGAACTGACATCAAGGCAGCCGAAGGACTGAATGGCTTTGAGCAGGCATCAGCTTGGCTGACGGATGAAGACTATATGCTGATGGCCTACAGTTTCGGCAGTAAGACTCTACAGCCAGGCAAGCACGCCCTGCTCCACATCGGTGATGCAGAGATGACGGACATCCGATTGGGTGACCTTAACGGGAATTTTGTGAAAGCAGTGTCTGGATCTGGAACAACCGCCATTGACAAGGTTTCTTTGACCAAGACGCTTAATAAGGCGGGTGTCTATAATCTGAACGGCCAGAAGGTGGCAGGCAGTGCTGACAGCTGGAAGTTGCAGCACGGTGTCTACATTATCAACGGACAGAAAGTTGTTAAATAGACTCCGTTTACACGAATTTCACGAATTAAGTGAATGAGGTATGAAATGTATGAGACTTGAAATGACTGCTATGCTCCTGTGCTTTGCCATGGGGGCATGGTCAGACAATATCGTCACCCTCTCAACGGGGAAAGCTGCGCCAGGCCAGAAGGTCATCATCGAGGTGAGCCTTGCCAACAGCGATGCGGTGTCAGCACTCCAATTGTCAATACCACTGGATGAGAATCTGTCGTATGTGGCGAACTCCGCCAAAGGTACCAAGCGTCTGAGCGACCATACAGTGACGGCTGGTGTGAAGGATGGAGTACTGAATATCGTGGTCTACTCAGGGACGATGGCTACTATCAGCGGTAACAAAGGTGCTGTCGCATCGTTTGAGTTACTGTTGGGCGACACGCCTGGCGACTTCGCCCTGACACCTTCCAAGCTCCTTTTGACCAACGCTCAAAGGATGCCATTGACAGGCAGTCAGGAGAACGGCAGTGTGACTGTTAGAACAGCCAGGGCGCAATATGATACAAAGGTTCTCTCCTTCGGCCGTGTACCCATCAAGGGGACTAATAGTCGTTCGCTCAGAATCACGAACATCGGCAACGAAAAGCTGACCATCTCAGCGCTAACTTTTGCAGACGCAGAGTTCTGCACCTCAGCGGCTCTGCCAGTTGAAGTGGAAGCTGGTGGTAGCACGTGGCTACAAATAGACTGTAAGCCGACAAGGCGCGGCAACCTCGACAGTAAAATGGTGGTGACTTGCAATGGCAGCTCAAAGCAAAACACCATCTTATTGAAGGCTGAACCTTTCGCCGTGAACGAGTTGCATATCGATGACGTAGCCGGAACGAGTGACGAGGAAGTGACCATCAACCTGCGCATGAACAATCAGGACCCTATTGTCGCCTTCCACTTAGAGTTCCAGATGCCTGATGCCTTGAAGTATGTGGATGGTAGCTTTTCTCTGTCAGACCGTAAGGAAGACCATGAGGCAGTGGTCACGCTACAGAATGGTCTGCTGCGCATCGTAGGATACTCTTCCAATGGCAAAGCATTCAAGGATGAGGACGGACTGCTCGGCAGTTTCCGTGTGAAATTGTCTGGACGCGAGGGGAAATCATTACGTCCAAACAAAGCCATTCTGACGGCTAACCTTGACGGGATACCGACAAATGTACTATCAAACAGTTATTCGGGTTATGTTAATATCCTAAGTCCAAGGTTGAATGCGCAGAACACGTTGGACTTCGGAGAACAATCGCTAACGGGCGATGTAGAACAGACACTCACCATATCAAACAATGGCGATGCCGATTTGGTAATATCAAAGGTATTGTTTGACAACAAGCACCTTACTGTCAAGGAAGAGCTGCCAATGACCATCAGTTCGAGGAACAAGGCTGTCATTACGGTACAGAATACAGACAAGACCGAGGGTGAGTTCAATTCGCTGATGCAGGTTTATTCTAACGATCCAGAGTTGAGACTCCACAGCGTACAGGTAACAGGAAAGGTGGTCTCGCCAAACTATATGACTTTTAGCGTGAATGAAGTGGTGGCGTTGGACTATGCAGTACTGACGGTGTCGATGGATAACTACGATGCCATCGCAGGACTACAATTCGATGTTGTATCAGATAATGGCTTTACGCTGGATGAGGATTTTGTAAAAGTATCCTCCCGAGCCGCAGGCTTGGAGATAACAGCCGGGCAGATAGACAAGAAAACCCTTCGTGTGGTAGGAATTATGAAGGAAGGGACGATACCCAAGGGAGATGGGCCTTTGATGACCATCGGACTGATACCGGACCAGAGTCTTACCCCAGGGAATGCCCATCTGAAAGTCTCCAACGTGAAACTGTCTTCGAGTACGATGGTGAATAGGTATGCTGGCCCTGCAGAGCAAAATGTTTCATTTAAGGTTATTAACTCTGACGCTTCATCTCTTGGTGATATCAATAACGATGGTGCGGTGGACAACTTGGATCTGACGCTCGTGGCCGACTATATTATAGGACGACTTGGAGTGGAGATTGATCTGGAGAAGGCTGATGCTAACGGTGACGGCGTGATTAACGCAGCCGACCTGGTGGTCATTGCTAACTATATCAAGGGAAGCCGGATATCACCCTGAACGAAGAACGTATCTGCGGGCATACGCTGATGGTGATAAAGAAAGGTCGCAATCAGGAGACCAACCCTGGCCAAGAGAGTAAAAAATTATCTCTCAGGTGACAGGCTTGTCTGTGGAAGAGATTGAGGAGTTGTAACCTCGGCATTCAATAGATTTTAACAGACGTACTACAAATAATTCCCGAAATGCTTGCACGTTTTGAGATTTTTTCGTATCTTTGTCCCGACTAAGCCTGTCCTTTCGGGGACAGGGCGAGTCCGACGAAAGTCAAAGACATTGTGGAAATCCAGAGGCCGACGATGCCGTTTGTAAGGCAGGCCGAAGAGAAAAGGCGTTTACGGACGTTATCATTCTGTGTTGTCAAACTTCGCAAATTTGAACTTTCCACTCTTGGCGTGGGCTGGCTGCGTTGCTTATCCTTGGGAAGGGGCAATGCGAAGACCTGATAGCAGGGATGGGCGAGAAGTTAGAATCTCCCATGCCTTTTTTGTTTCCATATACTTTATGTTTAATTGGCCGAGGCAGGGAGAGCGGGTAGGTTAGGGAATTGTAAACAAAAAATAGCGATTAATATGAAACGACTACACACAACTTTACTACTCACTTTGCTTATGAGTATGGTTGGAGTAAAGGCTATGGCCTATGATGCTTATATTGATGGAATCTGGTATGAATTCTATGGAAGTGAGGCTTGGGTGGTAAACCCTAATATTGATGAAGAGGGAACCTATTGGGATGGGCATGGTCAATATTCTGGTGAAGTAACAATTCCAAGTAGTGTATATTATCAAGGAACCTATTATAAAGTTACAACTATAGACGATGCTTTTTATTTGTGCTCTGATTTAACGTCATTAAAGATTCCAAGTTCAATTAAGCTTATAACAGGAGGTTCTACGTTCGATGATTGTACTCAGTTTTCAAAGGTTATAATTAGTGACATTGCTTCTTGGTGCAACGTGGAATTATACTATAATTATGGCGACAATCCTTTATATTATGCCAAACACTTATATCAA
>JAEEGL014044464.1_pt1 | contig 11132 bp, 8 predicted proteins | sample 9134231 | NCBI WGS metagenome assembly JAEEGL01 (sample SAMN16246548, study PRJNA631951) | gut metagenome | biome: gut microbiome; feature: rumen; material: fiber-attached | host: Bos | place: Iran: Karaj | collected 2018-10
ACATAACCCCACTCTCTGTCCTCCAGATCCTCGATCCATCTCTGAAGCTTCTGGATCATCTTGGTACCCTTAGGCATTATAAGCGGGAGTCCCTGACCGATGACATCGACTGTCGTGAACAGCTCCATCTCACGGCCTAACCTGTTATGATCACGCATCTTGATATCCTCAAGTCGTGCCATATGGGCATTAAGATCTTCCTTATTGGTATATGCGGTACCGTATATACGCTGAAGTCTCGCCTTGTTCGAATCACCTCTCCAATAAGCCATTGAAGAAGATATGAGCTTAAACGCCTTGATAGCCTTGGTGCTTGATAAGTGCGGGCCTGCACAGAGATCCGTAAAGCCCTCACCCTGGCTGTAGAAGCTTATGACCGCATCCTCGGGAAGGTCTTTGATAAGCTCAACCTTATATGGCTCATTACGATCCTCCATGAACTTAATGGCCTCTTCTCTCGGAAGCTCAAATCTCTCAAGCTTATTGCCTTCCTTGATGATCTTCTTCATCTCGACCTCGAGATTATCAAGATCCTCTCTTGAGAAAGGAGCCTCAACATCAAAATCATAATAGAATCCGTCATCTATAGCCGGACCGATCGCAAGCTTGGCATTGGGATACAGCCTCTTAACAGCTTCTGCGAGCACATGCGAGCATGTATGTCTGATGACCTTTAAGCCTTCAGCCGATTCGCCTTCGATTATCTGTCCGTCCGTCATCATTATCGTACTCATGATCTACCTCCTTTTGAAAATAAAAAGTCCCATACACCCTAACAGTGTATGGGACGATACTGTACTAAGTAACGCGGTTCCACCCATATTGCCCTCAAACTACAAGGACCTCTCAATTAGCCTTTAACGCAGGCATACGGACCGGATTGGGGTCGCTCCGAGGTGGTCTTCACTCAAGGTTCCTGTCAGGATGCTCTCAGCCGCGACATCCCTCTCTCTTAACATTTCCCAAGGCTACTGTCCTCATCAACGCTTTATTATATGTATTTGAATGTATTATCGGCCTATCCTATGGAAAAGTCAAGGCTTTTATCGCAAGATCACAGAAGATCCTGATCATAGTGTGCACGCTCACCGCCGATGAACTTAGGTCTTACTCTCGCAGCAAGAACATGAGCCTCACCGACCTTCTTATTCTCAGGCCTAAGCGGCACTGCCACTCTCTTAAGGTGCATACCTACAAGGGTATCGCCGATATCGATGCCGGCATCGGCCCTGATCTCTTCAAGTGCTACCGGCTGCTTAAAAGACTTATATGCCGCCGTCGCAAATGAACCGCCCGCCTTGGGCTGGGGAACAACGTTGACATACTCTGCACCCGGAACTGCTTCTTTTTCAATTATGAGCGCCCTGTTAAGATGCTCGCAGCACTGTGCCGCAAGATATGCGCCACGTTCATTAACCGCCTTATATATGCCGTTAAATACCGCTTCTGCCACTTCCGGCTTGGAATCCGTTCCGATCCTCGATCCGCAGACCTCGGATGAAGAACATCCTACGACAAGGATCTGGCCTTTTGCCAGCCCGGCCTTGTCACAGACCTCACTTGCAAGTGCATATGCTTCTTTCTCTATATCTTCGTACATTGTATTCCTCCACTATGTATATCTGTCATCATCCCGTATTATATGGCAATTTGCCCTATCGACCGGCATGCTTTTCTGCTCATCGCATGTATTTTACCACTTATATCACACCAATGCAAAAAACACTTGCCTACTTAAGCCGACTCTGATATAATGACATTCGCTGGCAGTCGGAACATATCCGATACCACATATAATATAGGGGATTGGTCAAATGGTATGATAGGGGTCTCCAAAACCTTTGGTGGGAGTTCGATTCTCTCATCCCCTGTAAAAAGACAGTCAGTAATGACTGTCTTTTTTTGTATCCTTATGATCAGATAACCTGCTTTATCGCTTCTTCTATAGAGCTTACGCCCTCTATCTCTATGCCCTTAACGTCCACGGATGATACGTTGGATTTGGGGATGATCACTTTTTTAAAGCCCAGCTTCTTGGCCTCCGCCACTCTTATCGCCGCATTGGAGACTGCCCTTACCTCACCGCTTAGGCCTATCTCTCCGAATGCCACCGTATCGTCTGCTATCGCCCTGCCCTTAAAGCTTGATACGACTGCAAGTACCACTGCCAGATCTATGGCCGGTTCCTGGATCTTAAGGCCGCCTGCGATATTAACATAGGCATCATGATCGCCGATGTTCATCTCAAGTCTCTTCTCAAGCACCGCCATCAGGAGATTTAGCCTGTTCGTATCACTTCCCGCACTCTGACGTCTGGGAAAACCGAAGTTTGTCCTTGATACCAGGGCCTGTATCTCGATAAGTATCGGCCTCGTGCCCTCGATCGCACATGAGACCACTGCACCGCTGCTGCCCACGGGTCGCCCCGATAACATGTATTCTGACGGGTTAGGGACTTCTATGAGCCCCTCGTTTTTCATCTCAAAGACTCCCATCTCATTGGTGGAGCCGAACCTGTTCTTGACAGCTCGCAGTATCCTGTAGGATGCGTGCCTGTCACCTTCAAAATACAGCACCGTATCCACCATATGCTCTAAGACTCTTGGGCCTGCTACAGTTCCTTCCTTGGTCACATGTCCCACTATGAAAACCGAGACGCCCTGCTCTTTGGCCATGCGCATGAGTATCGCCGTGGCCTCACGGACCTGCGAGACAGAACCTGCTGCCGCCTCGAGATTATCACTGTACATGGTCTGAATGGAATCGATGACAGCCACGGCTGCCTTGCTCCTCTTTATCTGCTCACATATATCCTCAAGATTGGTCGCGCACAGAAGCTTAAGATGATCGTTCATCTGCCCTATGCGGGTCGCACGCAGCTTGATCTGCTTAAGACTCTCCTCACCGGATACATAGAGCACATCACTGCCCTTATCCGAGAGATGTTTGCACACCTGTAATAAGAGGGTGGATTTGCCGATACCCGGATCTCCGCCCACCAAAGTCAGAGAGCCGGGGACGATACCGCCGCCCAGCACTCTGTCAAGTTCACCTATTCCGACAGTCAGCCTGTCCTCATCATCTAAGGATATCTCACTTATAAGGACCGGGACCGGTTTCTTTTCATCCGGTAACCTTCCTGTGATATGCGAGGCCGCCTTCCTGTCTACCTTCTCTTCGACCATAGTGTTCCATGCCTTGCATGCGGGACACTGACCCACCCATTTGGATGACTCATAGCCGCATTCATTGCAAAAGAATACGGTCTTAATACTGCTTTTTGCCATATGTATCCGCCTCTTTGGGACGAACCGTCATTACTTACGGTTAATGACCACCTTAACGGCACCTGCGCCGAGTTCAACGTTGAAGCTTAACTTGCCGCCCATGCCTGTCTTCATCTCGCCGACGTTGGTATCACCGACTATGACCTCGTAGTTAACTTCCTCTTCAAGGCCGACAGTGATCTGTGCATCTTCGTTACCTTCTACTTCAAAAGTAACGCCTTTATCCGACTCATTGAACCGGTAAACGCTGGTTCCCGGTACTGATTCGTATACCAGCATGCCGTTCTTCTCAAGTTTGGTCATAGGCTTATATGTCTTGACCTTCATGAGATCTCCGCCATACTTAAAATCCTCAAGTTTAGCTTTCTCACTGAGTTCGTGATTACCGAAACTTAAACTGCCGTCTGCTTCCGTACGCAATAATTCGCTTACTGCCATCTTAGTGATCCTCCATACTATTTTGATTTCTTATTCTGAAACACTACCTTGTTATCTTTTATCGTTACTAAGACCTTATCCCCGGGGATTATCCTCTTACAGAGTATCTCCTCTGCCAGCTTATCCTCGATCTCTGTCTGGATAGCTCTCTTAAGCGGTCTTGCTCCCATCTTAAGGTTCGAGAACTTGTCCACTATGTACTTCTTGGCAGAAGCTGAAAGGGTAAGGCTTATATCCATCTGTTCCTTGCATCGTTCACTTAAGTTACCTGATAAAAGGGTCACGATGGACTTCATATCTTCCTTGGTAAGTGCATGGAATACCATGATCTCATCGATACGGTTTAAGAACTCGGGCTTGAACATCTTCTTAACCTCTTCCATTACCCCGTTCTTCATGCGCTCATAATCCCTGTTATCATCCTTGGATGTTTCAAATCCAAGATTCTTGGGCTCTATTATGCGCATTGCTCCCGCATTCGATGTCATGATGATGACCGTGTTCTTAAAACTTACCTTACGACCCTTGGCATCGGTTATGTGTCCGTCATCAAGGACCTGTAAGAGAATATTGAACACATCAGGATGAGCCTTCTCTATCTCGTCAAAGAGTACAACACTGTAGGGATTGCGCCTTACTTTCTCCGATAACTGGCCGCCGTCTTCAAAGCCTACATAGCCCGGAGGCGAACCTATCATCTTGGATACTGTATGGCTCTCCATATATTCGGACATATCCACTCTTATAAGAGCATTCTCAGAGCCGAACATGGCCTCTGCCAAAGCCTTTGATAATTCTGTCTTGCCCACACCTGTGGGGCCTAAGAATAAGAATGAACCTATGGGTCTTCTGGGATCCTGCAATCCTACCCTGCCTCTTCTCATCGCTCTTGAGAGTGCTTCCACTGCTTCATTCTGACCGATGACACGCTTATGCAGCGTGCTCTCAAGTCTCATGAGTCTTGCGGATTCCTTCTCCGTGAGTTTGGATACGGGTATCTTGGTCCACTGGGCAACTACCGCAGCTATCTCGTCTTCACCTACGATAAACTTCTTTCTGGCTGCTGCGCCCGCTTCTCTTTTCTGTATCCTCTTAAGCTTCTCTATAAGCTTATCTTCCTGCCTCTTAAGTTCACCTGCCTGAGTGAAGGCTTCTATCTTGATGGAACGCTCTATCTGTTTATCAAGTTTGGCGATCTCTTCCTCGATCTCCTTAGTCTTACTCTGCTTGGCCGGAGTACCTAATCTTATGGCTGAAGCTGCTTCGTCGATAAGATCAATGGCCTTATCGGGAAGATTTCTGTCGTTTATATATCTGGATGAAAGCCTTACTGCTGCCTCTATAGCCTCATCCGTAATGGTCACCTTATGGTGTTCCTCATATTTATGTGCGATTCCCTTAAGGATCCTTATGGATTCCTCTTCATTGGGTTCAGCCACATCAATGGGCTGGAACCTGCGCTCTAAGGCCGCATCCTTTTCCACGTATTTGCGGTATTCGGCCATCGTGGTCGCACCTATTAACTGTATCTCGCCTCTTGCCAAAGACGGCTTTAAGATATTGGAAGCATCTATCGCACCCTCTGCACCGCCGGCGCCTATGAGCGTATGTATCTCATCTAAGAAAAGGAGAACATTGCCGGCTTCTATGACTTCCTTCATGACCTTCTTGATGCGTTCCTCAAACTCACCCCTGTATTTGGATCCGGCTACCATGCCGGACAGATCAAGGATAAGCAGTCTCTTATCTTTTACCGTATCGGGAACCTCTCCCGCTACTATCCTCTGAGCCAGTCCCTCTACTATTGCAGTCTTACCGACACCGGGTTCACCCACAAGGCAGGGGTTATTCTTGGTCCTTCTGCTCAATATCTGTATCAGGCGTTTGATCTCATTGTCTCTGCCTATTACAGGATCCAATGCATCGGCTTTGGCCAGGGCTGTCAGATCTCTGCTGTACTGCTCAAGCATTGAGTGTCCGCCCTTTTTACCGGCATTCTTGTTCTTTAACTCCTCTACGCCTAACCTGCCATCCTCGCCCATGGCAACAAGCACGTCCACATAGAGTTTCTGGAGGTTGATACCGACAGTGGTAAGCAGCCTTGCTCCCACGTTCTCACCCTCCTTGATTATCCCAAGTAAGATATGCTCTGTGCCTATGGCATCACCGCTGTACTTAAGAGCGATCTCCTCTGCCTCTTTAAGTACCGCTACGGCCCTTGGAGAATATCCGTCCCTGTCCGCTACGGCAGTTCCCATATCAGGCGCAACAAAATCATGAATAAGATCCAGGATCTCATTCTCACCTGCGCCGTTTTCTATGAGCACTCTGGCGGCAACGCCCGTATTCTCTTGTATGAGCCCAAGGAGGATATGCTCTGTCCCGACATAACTCTGATGGAGCCTCTTAGCCGCTCTCTCGGCTAAGTGCAGAGCAGTCCTCGCTTTATCGGTATAATCGAGTTTCACTTATATCTACCCTGTTAAGTAATATCTCTACTAGTTATCCAGATCTAAGAATTCAAATTCCATGTCATCATCTATATCGCTTAAGCTTCTTGATGACCAGGCATCATCATCTCTTCTTGCTGATGCTCTTCTCTCTGTTCTTGCGGGAGCCTGTGCTCTTCTTGCAGGTCTTGAATATACTTCGGGTTCTTCTTCCTCTTCCTCTTCGTAATCTTCCTCTTCCTCGTAGTCTCTTTCCTTTCTGGCACGAGTGTTCCTGCGTCCGAACTTCTTCTCTCTTACGGGAGCGGATCTGCGGCTTCTGTAGTCGTCCTCTTCCTCATCCATCTCCTCTATCTCTTCTTCCTCTTCCTCATCATAACCGTCGTCGATGTCTCCGAAGTCCTCATATGTGTCTCTTAATCTGAACAGAAGGATCGCGATACCTGCGATAAGGAGAAGCATTATAACTGCCATAACGATGATTATTATCTTCATCGTCTTAACTTCGCTTCTGTCATCCACAACAGGATTAAGGCTCTGCTCCATCACTGCATGGATGTTATTGATGCTCTGCTTGGTCCCGTTGATATGATCATATAAGAACCATTCCTCGATGCCCTCACTGTTGGCCTCGTACTTAACCTCATAATCATTGTTGACAGCAGGTGTTTCTACAGGCGCCTCCTCTACGGGTTCTTCTTCTACAGGCTCTTCAGGCTCAAGATCTGCCTTGGTCTGTGTGATATTCAAGAAATCTGATCTGATGAAACCGTCTACAGTCTTGCCGTCTGCATCAAAGCTTACCTGATACCAGGTCTTGCCTTCTGAATCAGTTGCCTGACCGCTTATAGATACTTCCTGACCGCTGCTTGCGGAAGCCTTCTTATCAGACTTGGTTGAAGCACTGCTCCTTACTGTTACGGTGTCTGCACTTACTGTAGCTGCGACTGCATCTGTCTCGGTAACCTCAGGTGCCGGAACAGGCTCGCTTGCCTTGGTCTCGGTAGTCTCCTTCTTGGTCTCGGTCTTAGTCTCTGACTTTGTCTCTGATTTAGTCTCAGTCTTAGTCTCGGTCTTTGTTGTCGATGAATCGGAAGATGATGAATCACCATCGGGTGTTGAAACAAGGTCCGCTCTTATATAACCTGTCTTGTCTCCCTCAACCTTGACTTTATACCATGTATATCCGTCAGAAGCCGTAACCTCTCCTACAACATCCAACTTCTTACCCTTATCAACGCTTGATACTGCCTCGGAAGATGTGCTCGCATCACTTCTTATCCTGCAGCCTTCGTTGGTGACCGTTACGGTTGCCGCAAGTACACTTCCTGCTTCATTCGAAAACAGAATGATCCCTGATACAAGCGCTATGATCGTCAATGCATACCTAATACTTCTTTTCATACCGTTCTCCTTTGATTACTCCTCTTTGGTCTCTTAAGCCTCATCTATGGCTTTTCCAATGTCATTTCTCATGTATTTTCCGTCAAAATCCACCCAGGCTGTGGCTTCATAAGCCTTGGCCCTGGCTTCCTTAAGCGTATTTCCCTTGGCGGTAATACCCAGTACTCTTCCGCCGTTTGTAAGTATCTTATCGCCGTCTGCCTTGGTTCCGGCATGGAAGCAATAATAGCCTTCCTTATCATCAAAAGCATCCAGTCCCGTGATCTCCTTGCCTTTCTCGTATTTAACGGGATATCCCGCTGATGCGAGTACCACACAGACTGCTGCGTTGTCTTCAAATTCAAGATCTATCTCATTTAATCTGCCGTCCACGCATGCTTCCATGACATCCATGATATCATTCTTCATTCTCGGAAGCACCACCTGGGCTTCGGGATCACCGAAACGCGCATTGTATTCAAGCACCTTGGGGCCGTCTGATGTAAGCATCAGTCCGAAGAATATCACGCCCTTAAAAGGTCTTCCCTCTGATGCCATTGCATCAACGGTAGCCTGATAAATATGCTTCTTACAATAATCATCAACCTCATCGGTATAGAAAGGACTGGGTGAGAATGTTCCCATTCCGCCGGTGTTAAGACCGGTGTCATTATCCCCTGCTCTCTTATGATCCTGAGCTGATGTCATTATACGTATGGTCTTGCCATCCGTAAATGACAATACGGAAACCTCTCTGCCCGTCATGAACTCTTCGACTACCATCTTGGATCCTGCATCTCCGAACTTCTTATCAAGCATGATCTCCTTGGCACCTTCCAAGGCTTCTTCCAAAGTATTGCATATGAGCACGCCCTTGCCAAGAGCCAGTCCGTCAGCCTTAAGGACTATGGGCATCTTGGATGCCTTTATATACTCAACTGCCTTGTCGTAGTTATCAAAATTCTCATACTTAGCCGTAGGGATCCCATATCTCTTCATAAGATCCTTGGAGAATGCCTTACTGCCCTCTAAGATCGCTGCATTCTTACGCGGTCCGAAAGTACGTATCCCGGCTTCTTCCATAAGATCCGTAAGACCCCCTACAAGAGGATCGTCCATTCCGACTATACAGAAGTCGATCGCATTCTCTTTTGCAAAAGCGACCAGCTTGTCAAACTCCATCGCCCCTATGTTCACACAAGTCGCAAGGCGGGCTATACCTGCATTACCGGGTGCACAGAACAGGGCATCCACCTTGGGGCTTGCAGCCACACAGGTGCAGATGGCATGTTCTCTTCCGCCGCCTCCTACTACCAATACTCTCATAATTCCTCCTTAACTTAACCCCTTTGCTATCATATCTATGGCCTTGGGCAGGATTATCCATTCTGCCTGCTCCATGACCCTTTTCTGCAATACTTCCGGTGTATCTCCCGGCATTACCTCTACAGCCTTCTGTAAGATGATGGGGCCTGTGTCCGTACCCTCATCAACATAGTGTACCGTAGCTCCCGTAACCTTGACTCCGCGCTCCAAGGCCTTCTCATGTACCTTGAGTCCGTAATAGCCCTTGCCGCAGAACGAAGGAATGAGCGAGGGATGTATATTGATTATCTTTCCTCTGTATCTCTCCACAAATGCAGGGGGGATATTTACAAGGAATCCGGCCAATACTATAAGGTCGGGATCATACTTCTCAACGCCTGCTAAAAATGCCTTGTTGAACTCTTCTCTGTCAGCATAGTCCTTAGGGCTTATGCACTCGGCATCTATACCTGCGTTCCTTGCTCTTGTCAGGGCATATTCATCCTTATTGTTGCTTATGACTCCCGCGATCCTCGTATTCTCTATGGTCCCGTCCGCGATCTTATCTATTATCGCCTGTAAGTTGGTACCGCCGCCGGATACACATACTACTATGTCCAAATCTGTCTCCTCTCCGGTCCGGATCCGGCAGATCACCTGCTCCAAACCGTCTGATCCCTAGATCAGTTCAACTTCTCCGTTACCCTCTGTCACTTCACCGACCACATAGGCCTTGTCTCCGGCCTTCTCAATCTCGGCTATAACAGCATTCGCCTCCTCAGGCTTAACAGCTAACACCATGCCAAGACCCATATTGTAGGTATTATACATCATCTTATCATCGATGTTACCCTTCTTTTGCATAAGTCCGAATATGGGAGGTATGGGATAACTGTCCTTCTTAATCTTAACAGCCGTTCCCGCAGGAAGCATCCTGGGGATGTTCTCATAGAATCCGCCGCCTGTTATATGGCTGCATCCCTTTATCGTAAGTCCGGCATCTTTGACATTCTTAAGAGCCTTAACATATATCCTTGTAGGTCTTATAAGTGCCTCTCCGAGAGTCTCACCAAGTTCATCATAATATTTATCAAGGCTTTCCTTAGTCATCTCAAAGATCTTACGCACCAGTGAGAATCCGTTAGAGTGTACTCCCGTTGATGCTATGCCTATAAGAGTATCACCCTTGGCTATGGTATCGCCGGTGATCATGTCTTTTCTGTCAACGACGCCGACCGTAAATCCTGCCAGATCGTATTCATCCTCAGGCATGAGTCCCGGATGTTCCGCGGTCTCGCCGCCTACGAGCGCGGCACCTGCCTGCTTACAGCCCTCTGCCACGCCCTTTACTATCGCTGCGATCTTCTCGGGGATATTCTTACCGCAGGCTATATAATCCAGGAAAAACAGAGGCTCTCCGCCTGCACAGACCACGTCATTTACGCACATGGCCACGGCATCTATTCCTATGGTATCATGCCTATCCATAAGGAAGGCCAGCTTGACCTTGGTCCCGCAACCGTCCGTTCCTGATAAAAGCACGGGATCTTCCATATCTTTGATCTTGTTTAACGAGAACGCTCCGGCGAATCCTCCGATACCGCCGACAACCTCATCTCTTACGGTGGACTTCACGTATTCCTTCATAAGCTCCACAGACTTATAACCGGCTTCGATATCCACTCCTGATGATTTGTAATCCAATGCCATCTGTTCTCCCTCCTGTTATCAGATGATTACTTGGTGTAATTCTTATATCCTACTTCCTTAAGTTTCTTATCCTTGGCAACGACCTGATCCTTAAGGCCTTCCTTATATGCCTTAAGTCTCTCCTTAAGCTCATCATCGCCTATGGCAAGCATCCTTGCAGCAAGGAGTGCCGCATTGGCTCCTCCGCCTATCGCAACCGTAGCAACCGGGATACCCGAAGGCATCTGAAGGATCGAGTAAAGCGCATCCTGTCCGCCCAGAGCTCCTCCTCCCATTGGTATGCCTATAACAGGCAAGGGGAATATAGCCGCACACATTCCGGGAAGATGAGCCGCCATGCCCGCTCCGGCTATTATGACTTTGATGCCTCTTGATTCGGCCGTTTTTGCATATTCAAAAAACTCATCGGGCTCTCTGTGTGCCGAGATGATGTTCATCTCAAAACCTACGCCCAGTTCCTCCAGTTTATCTGCTGCCTTACTCATAACGGTCATCTCCCCATCGCTGCCCATGACCAACCTCCCTCTTATCTCTTTATCTGCCATATCAATCTCCGATC
>JAEEGL017132056.1_pt1 | contig 11132 bp, 5 predicted proteins | sample 9134231 | NCBI WGS metagenome assembly JAEEGL01 (sample SAMN16246548, study PRJNA631951) | gut metagenome | biome: gut microbiome; feature: rumen; material: fiber-attached | host: Bos | place: Iran: Karaj | collected 2018-10
CTAAAGAAACGCTTTTATTTTCTCGTAGCGGGATACTTCCGTTTCTTCGCCAATTTTGCTCTACGACGCTGGAAACCACGAATCATTGCTATAACTGGTTCTGCCGGTAAGACAACAATGCTTCATCTTGTAGAATTTGAGCTGGGAGACGATGCGCACTATTCGCACGACGCTAATTCAGCCTTTGGTGTAAGTTTTGATTTACTGGGCCTTAAAGGGGTACGCGGAACTAAGCTACGCTGGATATGGCTATTCATCGCCGCGCCTATTCGGTCACTATATTATAAACATTCTGAGGCATTCTACGTAGTAGAAATTGACGCTGAGCGGCCAAGAGAAGCACGTTTTCTAGCGGAATGGCTAAAGCCAGAAATTACTATGTGGATTTCGCTTGGATTATCTCATGCAATCCAATTCGAGCAAGAAGTAGAAGAAGGTAAGTTCGAGAGTCTTGATCTAGCAATCACGGACGAGTTTGCTAAGCTGCCAGAGAACACAGAATGCCTTGTCTTTATAGACGGAGATAACGCACTTATGAAGCGCGCTACCAAGAATATAAAAGCGCGCGTGAACGAATACCATAAATCAGAAATTGTTAAATATTCTGTATATCCCATGCGCACTGAATTTGGCACAACATCTATTACATTTAGATTCGACTCTCCGCAACCGCGTGACCTGTCAATTCAACTATTGATGCTACGCGACTTAATGAAATACCTCAAAATTCCTCTAAAGACGGATTTCTCGGGTATGCCATTGCCACCAGGTCGTAGCTCATTCTTTTACGGTAAGAACGATCTTAAACTCGTTGATAGCTCGTACAATGCCCACATCATATCTATGCAGAGTATTCTAGAAATGGTGAAAAACATGCACGCTAGCCACAAATGGCTAGTAATTGGCGATATCGTGGATGAAGGATCTATCGAAGCAGAAGAACACAGAAAGCTAGCCGAACTAATAGCTGAAGCTAGACCAGAAGAAATCATTCTTATAGGTCGCCGTACTAAGAAGTATACTGCTCCACGTTTAAAAGAGCTTGGTTTTTCGCCAAAAATTACGCTCGACCCAAAGAAAGCCCTTTCTTACATAGAAAAACACACCAACGGGACAGAGACAATTATATTTAAGGGTTCTCAATACCTAGAGTGGATCATCGAGAAGCTCTTAAGCAACCCAGAAGATGCTACCAAACTCTGTCGTCGTGAACCAGCTGCCGTGAAGCGACGCAAGAACCGGGGGCTAGAATAAGATGACTAAAACAATCTCTCACGCCGTACGAAAAGTCAAACTTAAAAAACCCGAAGAACTGAAAAGCGTATGGAACGGTACTGAAAATACCAAGAACTTGTCTACGGCTAAAACCCTATATATCATTCATGGTTGGACTTATTCAGTAGAGCCATGGAGAAAAACAATAGAACTGCTTAGTGATTCCGGAGTTAAAGTCAAAATGTTAAATGTTCCAGGATTGACTACGCCATCGAAGAGCATCTGGACGATTAAAGACTATATGTCATGGGCAGACAAAAATATTCCAGATGGATCGGTAGCCCTAGGCCACAGTAATGGTGGACGAATCCTTCTAAATCTATGCGCAGAACGTCCAGAAAAACTAAAAAAATTAATTCTACTCGATTCGGCAGGTGTGTACGAAGTATCAAAAAAAAGAAGCGTCATGAAGAAAATCGCGAAAATCGGCGCACCGCTCAAAAAGATCCCTATCGCAGATAAGGTATTCCATAAATTAACAGGTAGCATGGATTACTACAGGGCGCCGGAAAATATGAAGCAAACACTCACAAACATGCTAGAGTCGGACAAAGACCTTGTCTTAGCAAAAGTTACAACGCCCACGGCGATTCTTTGGGGAGAAGAAGACAACGTCACTCCTCCACGCCATGCGCACATTCTTAAACGGAAGCTCGTTGATTCAACATTAAATATACACAGCGGGTGGACGCACGCTCCATACATTTCGGATCCTACCGGCCTCGCAAAGGCAATCATGAAGGAGATTAAATGATTTTCTTAGGCCTAGCCTCCAATTATACCGCACGCGATATCCTAAGGCATTCTTTCGCCCTGGGAGGCAAAAAAGATTATACGGATCTCGAAAAAGAATTATCAAAAAAATACAGTGCCGATTTAGATAATCTATCGCTGACTTTCTCTGGTCGCTCGGCTATTTACCTTGCACTAAAGAGCTTCCTAGAATCAGGACGCCTAAAAAAAGGAGATCATGTAGCAATCAATGGATTCACATGCCATGCTGTAATTGAAGCTATAGAAACGGCCGGTTTAGAACCGATATATGTAGACCTAGAGAAAGCAATAGGTGGTCAGATCCTTCCAAACTACTCCGCTGAATCTCTCGAAAGAACAGTAAAGAAAGACAGAAAACTTAAATGTTTCATTTTGCAAAATACATTCGGATTTCCAGTCGATATAAGACGTTTTGATACGGTCAAAAAACAATACAATTTGCAACTGATCGAAGACTTAGCGCATTGTGCTGGACGTAAATATCCGGACGGCCGAGAGATAGGCACTGTTGGAGAAGCCACTTGCATGTCATTTGGTAAGGGCAAGAGTATCGACACAATCAATGGCGGCGCTGTCATTCTACGCGATAAAAGCTTAATGCTCCCGAAAGAATTTAATAAAGCTGCCCTTAGACGCCGAAGTGGCGGTGATGTACCACGCGCAAGCTGGTATCCATTGTTTGCCGCGATAGCACGTGGTCTTTCTCATCTTCGTCTTGAAAGACCGTGGTTGGGCTTACTACTTAAACTTCGATGGGTTGAACGATCTGCAGATATAAAACTCAGTACGGACACTACGATTAGTTACTGGCAAGCAAAGTTAGCCTTAAAACAGCTGAAGAACCTTAAGAATTCCGCATTGCGCGAATTCTATTTAGTCGACAACAGAGGTGCCTGCTTGAAAGAGTTAAAAAAACATGGATATCGTTTAGAAGAATTTTGGTATGAAGTACCAGTTGCTCCAGAACGTTATTACGAATCCGTTGGATATCCGGAAAGAAATAATCCGAATGCTGTATTTTTTGCTCAGCACGTAGTTAACATTCCGACTTGGTACAGGACGAAACGGCACAAAAAAGAAGTAGCCGAAGCAAAGAGAATCATTAAATCGCACGAACTAAAGGGAGGACGTTGATGGACGATACATGGACAAAAATCTTCAAAAAATATCCAGAAGCAAACTTTCTCCAAAGCCCACTCTGGGCTGAAACCAACCGCATTATCGGCCATAAACTCGTCGTGCGCACTTTTGAGGGCAGAGCTTTATTCTTTGGCATTATCAAAGACGCCCGTCGCGGACGATACATGGAAGTACCAGGCGGACCGCTTGTTAATTGGCAAGATCGTAAATTAGTAAAGAAAGTTTTCGAGAGTATAATCGACGAAGCAAAAAAAGAAAAATGTGTATTTATTCGATTTCGCCCACAGCTATATAAAACATCACGCAATGAAAATTATATTTTTGCGTTAAAACGAGAAATAAAAGGCATAGATCTCCGCGATGCACCAATGCATCTACATGCACAAAATACCATCTTGTTAGATCTTAATAAGTCAGAAGAAGAGTTGCTCATGTCGATGCGTCGGCAGACTCGATATGAAGTACGACGCAGCGAAAAACTTGGCCTTAAAGTAATAGAAGATTCTAGCGAAAAAGCATTTAAAGAATTTCATTCCGTACAAGTCGAAACGGCGAAACGCCAAAATTTCATCCCTCCATCCGAGAAAGAATTATTAGCAGAACGCGAAGCGTTTTCTCCTAGCAATATTAAGCTATACAAAGTCACAGACGATGAAAATAAACCAATCGCCTACGGACTGATACTTATATATGATAAAGAAGCAGAGTACTTCGAGGCGGCTTCAACCGAATTAAATCGAAAACTTCCCGGCGCATATGCTTTATTATGGAAAGCCATCAAAGACCTGAAGTCCATGGGCGTAGCACGATTTAATCTGTGGGGCATAGCACCACCAGGCGTGGAGCATCATCGCTATTCCGGTGTCACTACATTTAAGACAGGGTTTGGCGGCGAAGTAATAGAACTTATACCAGCCAAAGACATCATTTTGAACAAACTAAAATACAAGATAGATGAAATCGTCGAAACAGCTCGAAAAAAGAAAAGGAATCTATAGATGAAAATTGCAATTATTGACGCAGGTAATCGTGATTCTTGGGATAAATTTATCACGAGCCACAAAGAATCAAATTTTCTACAAAGCTGGGACTTCTATGAATTTCATGCATCGCGAGGAAATCCAATCGTTCGTCGCATTGCAATTAACGAAAAGGGCAATATCATAGGCGCCTATGCCGGGGTTGTAGAGAAGGCTAAACGAGGCCGCCACCTTGCGATAGCGGGCGGCCCAATTCTAGATTGGCATTGTAAAAAATTAGTCGACCAAATTTTTGATGACATAAAAATAGAAGGTAAACGTCAGAAGTGTACGTTTATCCGGATCAGGCCACAGCTTGAGCTAAGCGATAAATCACTTAAACTTATGCGAGACCACGGTTTCATCAAAGCGCCAATGTATCTATCCGTAGAATACGCAGGCATACTCAACCTAGAAAAAACTGAAGACGAGATATTAGCCGGCGCATCACAAGGCTTTCGCCGTAAAATGCGCAAGGCCGAAAAGAACGGCATAACTGTCGAGATTTCAAATGACCCAGGAGTAATGAAAGATTTTTGTAATCTCGAAGCTAAACACGCCGAACGCCAAGGATATGTACCATTTACTAAAGAATTCCTCACAAAACAATTTGAGGCATTTGCCAAGAATGATGAAGTTTTGATGTACACTGCAAAGAAAGATGGCGAGATTCTAGCTATGAACTTTATGATTTTTTACGGCAACGAGGCGAGTTACCATTACGGCGTTTCGTCAGATTTAGGCACAAAGTATTCCGCTGCTCCTCTGCTTCACATGAAAGCAATAGAAGAAGCTAAAAGGCGTGGTATTAAACGGTACAATTTATGGGGGATTGTTGGACTTGAAGAAAAAAAACATCGCTTTTACGGAGTCAGCGAATTTAAACGTAGTTTTGGCTGCGAAGAGCTGAAATATACACCAGCACATGATTATGTGATTAATCCATTAAAATATCAGTTGACTAAAATTGTCGAAACTGCCAGGAAAAAGAAAAGGCACGTTTAATATAACTAACATACAAAATAACCATTTCATACTTCCAATTTTATTACGCTTTTGTTAAAATAAACATAAGAATGGTGTTAGCATACGATAACAAAGCTATTAAACATTTATTGCGCAATATCAAAACGCAGAATAAATTCATAATTTTTGTTTTTCTTCCCGTCCTATTTACCCTGATCAATGCATTCATAACTCCAACGCAATCAGCGCATGCTTGGACGGTAGCTGAGTGTATGAGTAGCGCGAATAGTGTCATAGGCACAAACATCGTTAATGCAAACTATGAAACATTCTATGAAAGATGCGACAGCTCTGCTCCAGGAAGCGGAACATATGGCATGATATATATTAATAGTACGACGATCCCAGAAATAAGTAGCAATAATGACACATTCCAAAAAGATTTAAAACGTACAACAATATCGACAGTAACAAACTCAAGCGCAAACGCGTATGTATGTACTAGTGCTAGCGGCGTGTCAATGTCAAGCAATATGACGGCTACAACATCATCAACAGCTGGACAATTTAGCTCGCCATCAGGAAGCGGCACATTGACGGTCGATCTATCTAAAGGCACATGGACACAAGACGGCGCAAAATATAAACGTAGATTTAATTATAACTCTTGTCTAGGCGCATCTGCATGCAATAGCCAGTGTCATGAGTTCCCGATGATTATTTATGTGTATAGAGTTGCATATCCCTCCGCGACCGACGCCGTTAGTAGCGTCACGAATGCTACCCAACAATCAAATGGCAAATATAAAACAACAAGTAGTGATGGATCGTATACAATCAACTTTGCACATACTCTGTCATCAAACAAAGCGTGGTCGGGATCATCCGTAACGAGCGGACAATGGAGTTATTGTACTGCTCAAGGAGATAGCTCCGCAGACTGCACGCCGTCTACGAGTAATCCAACCTTAACACCAACGTACAGTGGAACCTTGAACCACGGTGATGAGGTCACTGTTTGTTCATGGGTCAAATTTCCAAGAAAGGTAGGCCTAGACACTTACGCTCCAACCATTAGCTACACATGGTCATCTGGAGCCTGCGCAACAGTGTACCGTGAAGATCCGCCAATCTATACAGCAGCAATCACTGGCGCCCTTTCAATCGGTGCACCCTCAAATACAACTCACATATCGGGTACGAGCTATCTGGGCTACTACGGGATAGACGACTATTCCGCTACTGCAACTAAATCCCTAACACGTACAGATAGCGAGACAAATATATCGTCAATCACGGCTAAAGGTACGGCACAAACCGGGTCGTCTCAGTCCGGAACATTCTCTAATCGAACCGGAGCGGGTGCATCGATTTCGGCTAATTTAACAAGAACTGCGCCTAACAATACTACCAGCAATACACATACTGTCAGTATCAATGACGTGGCAGTTGGCGGATCTAAAACTGTCTGCGATCGGTTAGCCTACTATGCATCACCAACAATGCAATTAAACGTCCAGACAGACGGTAGTCTGTCCTATACCACTCCATCGTGTGTCACGGTTTATCGTCCCGCTCGAGCCACCTTCTCAGGCACCGTAGCGTATCCATCAGCAAATAACGACACGAACATCAAGTCACAAAGTAATGGCAACTTGCTGGGAAACGGTTCTGCTACAAGCTATAGCATCAAGACTACTTACACTATAACTCGAACCAACGATAACCCTACTTCAGCTACGAGCAAATACACTACCTCTACTTCCTCGCAACCTGATTCAGCGTCAACTCTCTCTGGCTCTCTACAAAAAAACGAAACATACAACCCTACTGCCAATAATACCAAATCGATAACGCAGAATGTCGGTACCAAAGGAGACTACTGCTTCTATATGACATACGAAAAAGAAATCGACTACTATGGCGGGACAAACAGAATCAATGATCGTTACTCTATAGATAAAGTATATAACTGTACAACTTTCTATAATCCTAAATACGCAGACGTAACGAGCGCTATGGATGTATCGGTGGTGGGTATGACCGGAAACGCTACAAGTGGTTTCCGTGGTAACGGCTACGATGAGACCTATACACCAGTAGTCCATTATATCCTCAAACGTGTTAATAACGATGCTAACTCAACCCCGACTAATGCAACATCACGTTTCGCCGTAAATACTGCTGCTAGTACCTCTTATGACGCAACCAAGTTCCCAGCCTCTGTTCCAGGTTCTGGCACGGGTAAAGGCGGCACGGCTACTGATCTCTCTAGGAATCGTAGTCCAATCTATGATTATCCAGTCGCATTCTCATTGTCTTTTGCCGGTGTGGCAGAAGGCACAACTATCACAAAATGTTCATACCTCAAGTACGATAGCCGAATTGGCTATATTGGTGACACAGTTCTGACTACGCCATTTGACACACGTTCTCAATCTACGAACTACATTTGCGCCAACTTCCTGAATCCATACAAGTACACAGCTACATTTTCCGCATCAATTTCCGTTGCGAACGGCTCTTATCTATCTGGTACAAGTAACACGAATAGTACAAGTAATAGTAGAGAGGGTAACGGTCTTTATGGCCAATACACAATTACCCCGACATACATCGTTAAGCGCAGTAATAACTCACCCGCAATAGGAGTCACTTCAAGATATGCTATTAGCGATGTCTCTCAACCAACCGCCGATGCAACAAAAACCTTTACTCCCGCGCTAAAATACAACGAAACGGAAACTATCAATAAACCAGCAAAGACTGTTCAAGTAGACATCGGTGGCACCGCGACACAATGCTTCTACATCACCTTCGATAACCAAGTCAAACTAATTGGTAGCAACGCAAGTGGTGACTCATCTGGCAATGTCGTAATTGGCAAACCAGATGGCGTAACAGAAGACAGGTCATTCGAGGGCAAACAATACGTTTGCTATGTCTTCACCAATCCAGCACAAACCTATACTGCTCACTATACTGGTACTTCAGCTGGCACTATCGATAGTCATACTTGGCTTGATCGATCTGATAATAATCATATGGGCGTACTAGATAACGCAATACGTATCAGTGGCACTAATACTAACTCAGACGGATCTTATACCGATCATTTCCCGAAGAAACCAAATGGCACAGCCGACGATGTTTACACAGTTTCCTTTACACACGTTGTGAACCGTACCGACACAGACAAATCATCTACGGCATCTACGGTTTATTACGTCAACCCAACTGTATATAACTGGGAAATACAAGATTGTGAAGATGCAGGATGCGTAGCTGGCGTCTATAGATCATATACGCCCACGACACGAGACACTGATGCCTCTCGTACGGTATCTGGTGTAAAGTCTACACTCAGCGTAAGTAGCTCGAACACAATTAATACTCAAGCTAAATTTACGTTCAACGCCACAAATAAGGGTAAGTACCTATACTACTGTCAGCGCGTAGCTTATTCGACAACCGCTGTTTACACATCCGCCACTGATCCTAGCAATCGTAACTGGCACCTTGACTCACTTGATGAGGATAGTATTAGACAAGTTTCGTACTCTACGCCAGCATGTGTAACTATTAGAAACCCAGATTGGCACGAAGCCAACTCTACCACGCGCACTCACTATATTGATGTTTCCGGCATACCAGGCAATACTATATACCCGTCAGGTGCTCGTCTACTATCAGGCACACAGTACGAGACTATCACCATCGAGCTATCATTCCTCTTCGACCATAGTATTACACGCTATGACAATAACACGTGGCGTACTAATAACTTTGATGAGACCGATGTGCGTGCTGCAGATACCGCTTACTACACAAATAACCCAAGTACTGGTCGCGCCTTCTTCCAGCCAACTATCTATGGCGACAGCAACTACAGTGTTCATACCCCGAGTACGGACCTGAGGATGTATGGCTCCGAAACTTTACCAGGTACACGTGACACGGTTAAATTAATTAACCCATTAAAGTTGCAATCTGGTTCGTTAGTAGAAATAGATGGACGTGATCTCGTGCTGAATGCGAGAGATAAAGATCATGGTGATTCCTGGTCATCTACGGCTAACGATGGTCGTACGCGCATTGGCTTCAATGGCCTAGACCGTGAAAAACTCAGAATGACCAATGCGAGAGAAAAAGATCTATCCTACCACTCTTTAATGGCTGGCGATACAAAAAACTTCACCATGAGTACTTACAATTCTCGAGCCGCTTGGAGTGTTAGATACCGAGAGATTACGCGTCAGGAAGTCTATCCCGGTAGCTGGAAGTCTAATGCTTCCGGTTCGCAAATCTATAACCGTACAGAAAAAGTCGACAGCGAACCACAGTTAACGACCCCAGTCAAACGAGATTCTCGCGACACAACTTCACCGACAGTTTATTCAATTTTCCGACCTTATAACTTTATCATCAATAATATAGTTAACTCCAATGTTGATAGCATAGCTCTTGCCGAGAATTCTTATACGATAAACTACACGATAGATATCGGCAAGGAAAACAATGATCACGAATACATCACTGATCCAAACCATACCGACAACGCTCGTTACGTCTATGTAGTTGGATATGTAGTGGATAAAAACGCCACAATAGGCCAATTGCAAACACTCACTCCGGCACATGCACCAACTAACGGTAACTTCACGTATTCTGGTAATGCTTATAACGATGTCTGCGGAGTAATCAATAGAAACTCATTCGTCAAAGACTGTCATATATTGACAGATGGGCACCCAAACAAGCTATCTAAAAAAGACGGGGAGTCCGTAGACCCAGGTACATCATTCAAGCACGTATATAATCTGTCAGATTATCAGCTCTCCTACACAACTGGCGTCATTACGGTCCCAGATCTTCCTGTCGGGGATAAGTATTGCGTAGCCATTGCAGTTAGGAACTACAGCTCAGCATCTAGTAGCTACTTCGTATCTACATCTTCCTGCCGAAACGTATCAAAGCGTCCAAACTTCCAAGTTTGGGGCGGATCGGTTCTATCAAATGGCGATATTACAACAACCATCACTGATAGGGGCGGCAAAGTATTTGGCTCATGGGCAGACTACGCAATTATAGCTAATGACACAATCAAACGGATTGGCTCTGGCGCTACGCTTATTAGTGGAGCTACTGTTACGGCATCTACATGTACTACCGTACCTAATCCATTGACCATATCGAACGCATATTGTAACCATGCAACAAATAAATATCTTGGTAGGGCATCCATTGATGCCAGACTAGAAAATATAGAACGATTCAAAGATTACCTACCGACTAATGCTGAACTTAACAGCATACCAGTAGTATGTGGCTCGGGTGGATGCAGGAGAGAAGTAGATGCCGGTAAGACATATGTCGTACGCACAGATGACGACATTACAATCAGTGAAAACATTTATAATAACTATTCTAGCTCGCAAGTTGTAATCATAGCCAAAAATATTTACATAGATCAATCAGTCACTAATCTTGATGCAATACTCATTGCTTCTGGACCGAGCAATAACGGTGGCACTGTAGACACATGTAAGAACTATACTTATGACGCACTCAACAACAATGTTTGCACTAATAAGTTGACTGTGAACGGACTAATCATCGCAAGCAAGGTTTACCTCAAGCGCACGTCGGGTGGAGATCCGGTAGAAAGTATCAAGGAGCCGGCAGAGCTAGTTAACTTCCAGCCATCCATATTCATCTGGGCCCAAAATAGAAGCGCCAATGCCCATAATCCACAAATGGTCTATATAAAGAAACTACCTCCAAGGTACTAAGCGCCCACTACAACTATACCCTTGAATTATTCGACAAGGATGTGTTAGAATAGACTAAAGATTATAAGCGAGGAACTATCATGCCCGAAATCAAACCATCTGAAGTCGAAAGCACTGCAAGTATCAAAGTCATTGGCGTTGGTGGCGCCGGTGGTTCCGCAATTGA
>JAEEGL017221766.1_pt1 | contig 11132 bp, 8 predicted proteins | sample 9134231 | NCBI WGS metagenome assembly JAEEGL01 (sample SAMN16246548, study PRJNA631951) | gut metagenome | biome: gut microbiome; feature: rumen; material: fiber-attached | host: Bos | place: Iran: Karaj | collected 2018-10
ATTTTCGTGCAAAAGTAATGATTTTAATTGACAATTGGCAACTTTTTCGTACCTTTGCACATATTTTATATCTATGTGGACATCAGATGTCAGTAATTTTACATATTGAGACTGCAACAGACTTATGCAGCGTGGCGGTGAGTCAGGATAGCGCCATCATCTTTCGGACAGACAACCTGCCGAAAGAAGGAGAGGAGCCTAAGCAAGAAAAGGGAACAAACCACGCGTCCATCCTCGGCACGATGGTGGACGAAGCCCTTTCATTCACAGACAACCACGCCATCCCATTCGATGCCGTGGCTGTGAGTGCCGGTCCTGGCAGTTACACCGGTTTACGCATTGGCGCATCGATGGCAAAAGGTGTAGCATACGGAAGAAACCTCAAACTCATTGCAGTACCCACATTGGAAATACAATGTGTACCCATCTTATTGGTGCATGACGACCTGCCTGAAGATGCATTGCTCTGCCCCATGCTCGATGCACGTCGAATGGAAGTTTACACAGCTTTGTACACACGGGCATTAAAGGCTGTCATGCCTACACAGCCCGTTGTCATTGACGAGCACTCATTCGAGCAACATCTAAACGAGCATCCTGTTTATTTCTTTGGCAATGGTGCTGAAAAATGCAAAACCATCCTTCAGCATCCGAATGCCCATTTCTTCGATGGGGTTCCCTTGCTTGCCAAGTACATGTCTCCGTTGGCTGAAAAAAGGTTCTTACGTGAAGAGTTTGAAGATGTGGCGTATTTTGAGCCAAACTACCTGAAAGATTTTCAAGCAACCGTAGCAAAGAAATTATTATAAATGGACTACAATACAAAAAGAGAAAAACTCATCATGCCCGAATATGGGCGTGGAGTACAACAGATGGTGGAACACTGCAAGACCATTGCTGACAAGAGCGAGCGGATGCGGTGTGCTCAAACCATCATCAGCACCATGGCAAACATGGCTGAACAGACATCAGACAGAGAAGATTTCCAGAAGAAGCTGTGGAATCATCTTGCAGCCATGTCACAATACGAACTGGACATTGATTATCCTGTCGACATTGAGCGTATGGATGACGAAGAAGCACGTCCAGACCGACTGGTTTATCCTCAACATCGCATCAAAAAGCGCAATTACGGCACCATTGTGGAACAGTTCACAGAGCATCTTGCCACAATGGAAGCAGGACAACAGCGTGACGATTTAGCCATGATGGTGGCTAACCACATGAAACGTGACCTCTCCAACTGGAGCACTGATTCCATGAGCGATGAAAAGGTGGCTGACGACATGGCGCAATACACTGACGGGAAGATACAGTTAGACATTGACCGCCAACCGCTCATCAGTGACGGTGAATTGCTCAGCACGCGTGTCGCTACCAGTCTCAAGAAGAAAAAGAAGAAGTAATATGGCATCTTTCATCATCGAAGGCGGGCACAAACTGCATGGTGAGATTACCCCTCAAGGTGCAAAAAACGAGGCATTGGAGGTCATCTCAGCCATCTTACTCACCGCTGAGCCAGTCATCATACGAAATGTCCCCAACATTCTCGATGTCAACAACCTCATCAGTTTGCTCAGCAAGATGGGTGTGCGTGTGACAGACTTGGGTGACCACGCATGGCAATTCCAAGCCGACCATCTTGACATGGAGTATTTGGGTGGTCAAGAGTTTGTACAACGTTGTCAAGCCTTGCGTGGCAGCATTCTTGTACTTGGTCCTCTGTTGGCACGTTTCCACAAGGCATGCGTGGCTAAACCCGGAGGTGACCAGATTGGTCGTCGTCGATTGGACACACACTTTCTGGGCATTCAAGAGTTGGGAGCCAAGTTCAATTACTGTGTCGAGCGCGGTGTTTATGAGATTGATGCCAACGAACTTCAAGGCACTTACATGTTGCTGGATGAAGCCAGTGTGACAGGTACTGCCAACATCATTATGACAGCAGTCTTGGCAAAGGGCACTACAACCATCTACAATGCAGCCTGCGAACCATACATCCAGCAACTCTGCAAGATGCTCAATGCCATGGGCGCCAAGATTTCAGGCATCAGTTCCAACTTGTTGACCATCGAGGGCGTGAGCGAACTGCACGGCACCGACCACACCATCCTGCCCGACATGATTGAGGTGGGTTCCTTCATCGGTATGGCAGCCATGACCGGTAGTGACATCACTATCAAAAATGTCGGCTACGAGAACCTTGGCATCATTCCTCAGGCTTTCCGACGTCTAGGCATCACTATCGAACGTGTCGGTGATGACATTCACATCCCTGAGCATCTGCACTACGAAGTTTCCTCCTTTATGGATGGTAGCACCATGTCGATAGCTGACGCACCATGGCCAGGACTCACACCTGACCTTCTCAGCATCATGCTCGTAGTTGCCACACAGGCAAAAGGCTCTGTACTGATTCACCAGAAGATGTTTGAGAGCCGTCTCTTTTTCGTTGACAAACTCATTGATATGGGTGCTCAGATTATCCTGTGCGACCCTCACCGAGCAGTGGTTGTCGGACATGACAATCAGATGAAGCTGCGTGGTTCCAAAATGTCAAGTCCCGACATCCGTGCAGGCATCGCCTTGCTCATTGCAGCCATGTCTGCCAATGGAGTGAGCATGATCAGCAATATTGAGCAGATTGACCGAGGCTACGAAGACATCGAAGGCAGATTGACCGCACTCGGTGCAGCCATCAAGAGAATCCAATGATCAGACAAGAAGACGTATATCAGATAGGCAGGATGGGCAAGACCCACGGACTGAAGGGGGAAATCAACTTTCAGTTCACCGATGATGTGTGGGACCGTGCCGACAGCGACTACATCATCTGCGAGGTCGATGGCATCCTCACCCCCTTCTTCATCGAGGAATACCGTTTCCGCAGCGATTCCACCGCCATCATGAAGCTGGAAGACTTGGACAGTGCCGATGCTGTGCAGTTTCTTGTGAACAGCAACGTCTATCTCGAAAAGAAGTATCAAGAAGAACTGGATGAGGACGAAGTTTCTCTCCATTATTTCATCGGCTTCCGCATGATTGACGGCGACAGCGGTAACGAGATTGGCACCATCAGCGACATTGACGACAACACGGACAATTGGCTCTTCATTGTGCAGCGTCCTGATGGTAGCGAAGTGATGATACCTGCTCATGAAGAGTTCATCGCAGAAATCAAACAAGAAGAAAAGACAATGGTGATGGATTTGCCATTGGGATTATTAGACTTATGAAGAAAAAAATATGCATCTTAGGTTCGACGGGGAGCATTGGCACACAAGCGCTGGACGTCATCGGGCAGCATAGCGACCTCTATGAGGCGTATGTACTGACAGCGTACAACAATGCAGACCTGCTCATCGAACAGGCAAGAAAATACAACCCTGAAGCGGTGGTCATCGCCAAAGAAGCCAATTACGAGAAAGTGAAGGAAGGGCTTGCTGACCTACCCATCAAGGTATATACAGGTGCAGAAGCACTTTGTCAGGTGGTGCAGGATGACAACGTGGATATCGTGCTTGCCTCCATGGTGGGATTTGCAGGACTTGAACCGACCATTGCTGCCATCAAGGCAAAGAAGATGATTGCCCTTGCCAACAAGGAGACACTTGTTGTGGCTGGCGACCTCATCACCCGACTGGCAAATGAGAATCAAGTGCCCATCCTGCCTGTAGATTCTGAACACTCTGCCATTTTCCAGTGTTTGGAACCCGGCAACAGGATTGACAAGATTCTGCTCACATGCAGTGGAGGACCATTCCGCCACTTCACGAAAGAGCAGCTGCGCACTGTGACGAAAGCAGACGCTCTCGCCCACCCCACTTGGAACATGGGTGCAAAAATCACCATAGACTCAGCCACACTGATGAACAAAGGTTTCGAGGTGATTGAAGCCCGTTGGCTTTTCGGAGTGAAACCCGAGCAGATTCAGGTGGTGGTGCATCCACAGTCGGTCATCCACAGTGCCGTGCAGTTTGAAGACGGTGCCGTAAAAGCGCAACTTGGTGTACCAGATATGCGTCTGCCCATCCAGTATGCATTCAGTTATCCGAAGCGGCTCACGCTCAATGGTGAGCGGCTCGACCTCTTCAGCCTGAAAGACCTGACGTTTGAGAAGCCTGACATGGAACGTTTTCGCTGCCTGAATCTGGCATACGAAGCGTTACATCAAGGTGGCAACATGCCCTGCATCGTGAATGCAGCCAACGAGGTGGCAAACCATGCGTTCATCGATGACAAGATTGGCTTTGAACAGATTGCCGACATCATAGAAAAGACGATGGAGAAGATTGACTTCACCACCGACTCAGCATTAGAAACCTATTTACAAACAGATAAAGAAGCGAGACAGTACGCTTCCACATTATTATAAATGGATACGATTCTCATCAAAGGGCTGCAACTCATCATTGCCCTCGCCTTGCTCATTATCCTACACGAGGGAGGACACTTCTTTGCAGCAAAGATTTTCAAAGTTAGAGTGGAAAAGTTCTACCTGTTCTTCGATTGGAAATTCAGTTTATTCAGCACCTATAGCAATTGGTGGCGAAAGTTGACAGGCAAAACACCTGCAAAGAAGAAGGAGAACGGTGAATATGAATACGAAGGCACAGAATACGGCATCGGTTGGATTCCTTTGGGTGGCTATGTAAAGATTTCGGGCATGGTGGACGAATCTTCCTTCAACGAAAACGACAGCCAGAAGAGTTTTTGGAAACAGTTGCCACAGCTGATGAAGAACATCATCATCAAGAATGAAGACGTGAAGGGTGAGAAATGGGAGTTCCGCACCCACCCTGCATGGCAACGTCTCATCATCATGTTGGGTGGCATCATCATGAACTTCATCACAGCCTTTGTCATCTATGCCATGGTGTTGTTCACATGGGGTGAAAGCTTCGTGAAGAGTGAAGACATGACGTATGGAATGAAGTTTTCAGAGCAGGCAAAGGCTGATGGTTTCCGCGATGGTGACATCATTATCAAGACTGATGACGAGCAGGTGGAATCGTGGAGCACATCCGTGTTGCAGAGCATGTCCAATGCCAAGACCGTAACCGTCTTGCGAGAAGGCAAGGAAGTGGTCATCAACATGCCCAAGGAGTTGTCCTTACTCGACATGATAGAGCAGCCACTCTATGCTGCCATGCGGGCACCGCTTGCCATTGACAGCATCATCCCAGGGTCACCTGCCGAGGATATGGGACTGAAAAAGACAGACAAGATTTGTTCAGTCAACGGCATTCAAGTAGAAGACTTCAACGACTTTCAGAATGCCCTCATCGCTTTGCAGAAGGCTCTGCCAGAGAAAGCAAACTTTGGCGACAGCCTCAAGGCACGTCAAATCACATTGGTATTGAATGATTCCGTCACCAAGAAAGTGACCCTCACACCCGAATTCACGTTAGGCTTTACCAATGCCATGCCTTATCAAGACAACATCACGACCAAGACATATGGATTTCTGGAGTCATTCCCGGCAGGTGTGAAATACGGTTGGAACACATTGACCAGCTATGCTGATCAGATGAAATACATCTTTACGAAGAAGGGAGCACGTCAAGTGGGTGGATTCATCAGCATTGGCAATATTTTCCCCGATGCATGGAACTGGCAACGCTTCTGGTTGCTCACCGCTTTCCTCTCCATTGCGTTAGGCTTTGTCAATGTATTGCCTATTCCTGCACTCGATGGCGGGCATGCACTTTTTGCCACTTTCGAGCTCCTCACAGGCAAGCGTCTGAATGACAATTTCCTGTTAGTGGTGCAGTATTTCGGCATGTACTTGCTGCTGGCACTCATGGTACTGGCACAGCTGAACGATGTATTAAGAATATTCGGGCTATAAAGGATGAAGATACTTGCTGTCGGCATGAATTATGCCGAACATATCAACGAATTACATACTAAAGAGGAACAAAATTCGTTATTACACACAGAGCCGGTCTTGTTCTCCAAGTTCGATTCGAGCATCATCCAGCCAGGCAAGCCATTCTTTGTGCCAGACTTTGCAGCCCGTTTCGACTATGAGACCGAGATTGTGGTGAAGATAGCCCATGTAGGCAAGGACATCAGCGAACGCTTTGCCCATCGCTACTACAACGAACTGACCGTCGGCATCGACTTCACGGCACGTGACCTCCAGAAGGAATTGCGGGATAAAGGCATGCCTTGGGAATGTTGCAAGGGGTTTGACGGCAGTGCCGCTTTGGGCAAGTTCATCACGAAGGAAGAACTGGGATGCGACGTGCAGGACATCCATTTCCACATGGATTTGAATGGTGAACGCAAGCAGACAGGGCACACGGCAGACATGATTCACACCATCGACCACATCATCGCCTATGCCTCCAAGTTCTTCACGCTCAAGACGGGCGACCTCATCTTCACAGGCACACCTGTTGGTGTCGGTCCTGTCAAGGAAGGTGACATAATAGAAGCCTACATCGGTGAAAAAAAACTACTCAATCTGAAAGTCAAGTGAGGCGAGAAGTGTGAGGTGAGACAAAAGATGAAATGATGACACGAAAGCTATATACCCTATTCCTCTTGATGGCATTGGCAATCACCGTCAATGCTCAATCTCGTTATGCGGCACATTCCAAACTTGCCACAGGTAAGTGGGTGAAGATTCGTGTGGCAGATGAAGGGGTGTACCAACTCACCAGCGCCAACCTCAAAAGCATGGGATTCAGCAATCCCGCCAAGGTGTGTCTCTATGGTTACAACATGCCCTTCCTGCCAGAAGCGAACATTGAGAAGCTCGACGATGACCTCACGGAAATTCCGCTCTATCGCAAGGCTGACGGCACTGTGCTCTTCTACTCATGTGGCACCACACAATGGACACGTCCCAACGAGACAAGCACCTACACACACAGAAACAACACTTATTCCCAACACATTTACTACTTCCTGACAGAAACGACAGGAACACCTGCCGCATTCAGCAAGACTGATGCGCAGACCACTTCTGCCAACATACAGAAAACTTACTATGCGCATGCGCTCCATGAAGAGGACGCCTTCTCTTTCATCAATGCAGGACGCACCTTCTTTGAGGCACACGACTATTCCACCAATCCGCAGAAGTCCTACCAACTGACTTTCGACAACACCACAAGAGGCGACGTGACCCTTGACGTGCAGTTTGCTGCAGCAGGAAACAGCGCCTCCACCCTCAACGTGATGGTGGGTGATAACACGTTGGGCACATTCGCCTTCTCCAGCCTGCCCGAGTATTCCGACGCACAGGTAAGCAACAAATCTTTCATCCTCTACGACCAGACAGCCACCTCGCTCAGTGTCAAACTGAAACACACGCGTACATCAGGCGTCTCGGGACATCTTGACTATATCCGCGCCACCGCTGAAGCACAACTCGCAATGCCCGGAAAGAACTTCGTCGTGTTCAGTCCCAACAACAATGACGTCAGCGGCTTTGAGTTGCAGGGAGCCAGTGCTACCACCAGCATCTGGGACATCACCATTCCGACATCAACACATGAACTGTCCGGCACACTCTCAGGTGCCACCTACAAGGCAGCATTCCCTGGTGCCAAATTCACCAATAAATATGTGGCAGTGAACACCAGTGCATCCTTCCCCACCCCTGAAACTGTCGGGAATGTGATTCACCAAGACCTCCATGCCCTCGACGGCATCAACCTGCTCATCATCGTGCCATCCAACGGCAAACTGACGGAACAGGCTCAACGCCTCGCTGCCGCCCACACCCAGATTGATGGCATCAAATGCGCTGTAGTCGAAGCCCATCAGGTCTATAACGAGTTCTCGTCAGGCACCCCCGATGCTACTGCCTACCGACGTCTGATGAAGATGCTCTATGACAAGCAATACACATCTTCCCCACTCAGAGGCACCCAAAAAGGAAGCCTCAACATCCTTTTGTTCGGCAACTGCATGTGGGACAACAGATTGGTCACCAACGGGCTCACCTCCAAGTCGCAGGACGACTACCTGCTTGCTTATGAGTCCGAAAACTCATGGTCACACACCACCTCCTATGTGGCTGAAGAATATTTCACGCTGCTTGCCGACGGCAAAGGTGTTTCCCCCCTCAAGGAACTGCCCGATTGTGGTGTAGGACGTCTGCCCGTCTCCACCGAGGTGGATGCCAAGAACGTGGTGGACAAACTCATCAACTACATGTTCAATGTCTATGCAGGCGCATGGAAAAACACCATCTGCATGATGGCTGATGATGACAAGACCAACATCCACATGGAAGATGCAGAGAACGTGCTGACCAACACCCAGCAGAAATTCCCCGACTATCACTATCAGCGCATCTATTGGGACAGCTACGCCATGAAGCAGACAGCGACAGGCAACGACTATCCCGAAGTCTATGCCGACATCAACAAAGTCATGCAGGAAGGTGCGCTCATCATGAACTATACAGGTCATGGCGCTGCCTATACCCTCTCCCACGAAAAGCTGCTCATGACATCCGATTTCCAGAACTGGACATCACCACGTATTCCCATCTGGGTTACCGCCGCTTGCGACGTGACACCTTTCGACATGAACACCGAGAACATAGGCACCGAAGCCATTCTCAACAAACAGGGAGCAGCGGTGGCATTCATCGGAACGGCTCGCACGGTCTATTCATCACCCAACCGAGTCATCAACCGCAACTTCATGTCGCACGTGCTCGACACCAAGAACAATGGTGAACCCTTCACCATCGGTGAGGCGCTTGCACAGGCAAAAGCAGACATCATCGAGTCGAAGGGAAGTGGATACTTCTCAAGAATGGACTCCATCAACAAAGCCCACTTCGTGCTGTTAGGCGACCCTGCCATCAGACTCATCACGCCCACCTACAAGGTGAAGATTGACAAGTTCAACGGAAAGAGCATCGACACAGCCAATCCTCCCACCATCTCCGCAGGCAAGACCATCACCGTCGAAGGACACATCGCCAACAGCAAGGGAGAGAAGACATCCGACTTTGAGGGCACCGTTTCCGCCATCATCTATGACAGCAAGCAGCACATCGTCTGCAATCTCAATGCTGGCATCGACATCGAACCTTACGAATATGATGACCGCACACGTGTGCTCTATTCAGGCACCGACTCTGTGAAAGCGGGCACCTTCAAGTTCACGTTCCCCGTTCCGCTCGACATCAACTATTCCGATTTGCCGGGACTCATCAACCTCTATGCCATCAACACCAAGAAAGACATGGAGGCAAACGGCACCTTTGAGGACTTCCTCATTGGCGGCACAGCCGTGGAGGAACAGACCGACACCGTTGGACCCACCATCGCAGCTTTCTCCAACGGACGCAATGTCAAGGAAATCAGCTACACCAACGAAACACCGACCATCCGCATTGAACTGAGTGACCAGAGCGGTATCAACACCACAGGCAACGGACTTGGACATGACATCGTTGCCATCATCGACAACAACGAGGCAACCACCTATACACTCAACAACTATTACACACAAGCAGTCGGCGATTACCGTTCCGGCACAGTCACTTACACACTGCCCACACTGGCAGCAGGCAAGCACACCCTCGTTGTCCGTGCCTTCGACACCTTCAACAACATGGGAGAGCAAGCCTATTCCTTCGAAGTTGTCACAGGTCTCATCGAAGTCTATGACATCTTCGACATGACGGGGCGCAAAGTCCATAGCAGCAGTGAGCACAAGCCCACCCTGCCGCCAGGCATCTATGTGCGTCGCACACGCCTTACCTCACCCAAAGGCGACATCACTTCCTCATCAGAAAAGTTCATCAGCACACAATAAACACCCCCTTCTCTCGTTTCTATTAGAGGTTGCCCGGATTTCCCCGAATCATCGAGACAATCCGCATGATGAGGCATCCCCATAAAAACTCAACAATAAGATGAAGAAAACACTATCCATACTCACCCTCCTTGTTCTTGCCCTCTCGGTGCAGGCACAAGACGTGAAGAACCAACTCAACCCCATCTACCATGGTGCCAACTCGCTCGCCATCGCACCCGATGCACGTGCAGGTGGTCTTGGCGATGTGGGTGCAGCCACCGACCCTGATGTGAACTCACAATACTGGAACCCCGCAAAATATCCGTTCTGCATCAGTCGTTCGGGTGTTTCGCTCAACTACACCCCGTGGCTTCGCAAAATCACCGACGGCATCGACCTTGCCAACATCACAGGCTACTATCGTTTGGGCGAATACGATGCATTGTCAGGTTCACTCCGCTACTTCTCACTAGGTACCGTGTACGAAAGTCTCGATGAAGATGCAGCCACATTCAAGCCCTATGAAATGGCTGTTGACGTGGCATACTCGCGCATGCTTTCCGAAACCTTCTCGGCAGGTGTTGCCCTCCGCTTCATCTACTCCGACCTTGCCTTCAAGGGCGAAGGTTCTGACGAACTGAAACCAGCCTCCGCTTTCGCGGCAGACATTGCCCTCTACCACAACGGATACATCAACCTTGGCGGTCATGAGAGCCAGCTCGGATGGGGTCTCAACATCTCCAACATCGGTTCCAAATTGTCTTACGACGAAGGCAACACCTCAGAGTTCATCCCCACCAACCTGCGTTTGGGAACCTCGTTGCTCATTCCGTTCGATGAATACAACACCCTCACCATTGCTGCCGACGCCAACAAATTGTTGGTGCCCACACGTCCCACGATGGACCAATACGTGAAGCACATGGTTGATACAGAAGGCGGCACCTCTCAAGATTATGAGAACGACTATGGCGGTTACCGCACATGGCTTGAAGGTGAAGGATATTTCAACGTGTCGCCCATCAGCGGTATCTTCAAGTCCTTCCACGATGCCCCCAACGGCTTCAAGGAAGAGATGCAGGAAATCCAATGGAGCGTAGGTCTTGAATACGCCTACAACAACCAGTTCTTCCTCCGTGGTGGTTACCACTACGAGCACCCCAACAAGGGAAACCGCAAATACTTCACCGTCGGTGCAGGTTTCAAGATGAACGTCTTCTCGCTCGATGCCGGCTATGTCATCTCATCAGCCCCCAGCAATCCGCTCGACCAGACCATCCGCTTCTCCCTTGCCTTCGACATGGACGGCATCGGTGAACTGTTGGGCAAGAGAAGAAGATAAATCCATTTACCCA
>JAEEGL010354797.1_pt1 | contig 11131 bp, 10 predicted proteins | sample 9134231 | NCBI WGS metagenome assembly JAEEGL01 (sample SAMN16246548, study PRJNA631951) | gut metagenome | biome: gut microbiome; feature: rumen; material: fiber-attached | host: Bos | place: Iran: Karaj | collected 2018-10
AAAAGAGGCAGTTGAAGATTAACCCAAACAAGAATAAAGGAGGATATAAAAATGAGTTTAACAGCTATCGGTGCAGCCATCGCTGCATTTACCGGAATCGGAGCCGGAATCGGAATCGGTATCGCCACATCCAAGGCAACTGACGCCGTTGCACGTCAGCCTGAGGCAGACGGCAAGATCATGAAGCTTCTTCTTTTGGGATGTGCCCTTGCCGAGGCAACTGCAATCTATGGTTTCGTTATCGCTATCATGATCATTCTTTTCTCATAAGAAAGAGGAGTAAACCGTGTTAAATATAAGTATAGTCAATATTGTATGTACAATATTAAATCTTCTTATTCTTTACTGGGCTTTCAAGAAGTTTCTCTTTGGAAGAGTGGATGCCATTTTAGAGAAGCGCAGAGAAGAGGTGGACACCGCATCCCAGGCTGCCGACAAGGCAATAGAGGAAGCGCGGGCCACAAAGAGAGAATATGAGAGCAAACTGGCGCTGGCAGACGATGAGAAGCAGCAGATCCTTGCAGACATCAGAAAGCAGGGATATGAGGAGTACGACAAGATCGTGGCTGAGGCGCAGAAGAAGGGCCGGGAGATAATCCAGGAGGCCAGACACAATGCTGAGACCGAGGCAGACAGGACCAAGGAAGTTTACGCCTCAGAGCTCAAGCAGATGGTCATTGAAGCTGCCACCAAGATCGCGGCAACCAAGCACAGCCGCGCTGAGGACAGCGACCTTTACGACAAATTCATAGATGAGGCGATGGCGGACAAGAATGGATAAGAATTTAAAAGCTACGCTGCGCTATGCCGTAATGGCTCCCAATGACGTTCAGCTCAACAGGATCAGAAGGATATTAAGGGACAAGCTAGATGCCGATACTGTTGAGATAGAGTGCATACAGGATCCTTCCGTTGTGGGTGGTTTCATCATCAACTGCGGAAACTTCGAGTATGACTGGAGCGACCTGGGAAGAGCCAGGCAGCTGCGCGAAGAATTGAATGAAGTTCAGACAAGGCATACCGATTTCGGTAACGGCAGGATAATCTCCCTGTTAAAAGATAAAGTGGACGAGTTCGACCTTACTGTTGAGGACAACGAGGTGGGACAGGTTTCCTGGGTGGGAGACGGAATCGCCAATATCGAAGGTATTGAGCATGCCTTTTACGGCGAGATCATAAGCTTTGAAGACGGCACCAAGGGTATGGTCCAGGATATCAGGGATGACCACATCGGCTGTATTCTGTTTGGTAACGATTCAGGTATCAGACAGGGTAGCAGGGTGGTCAGGACCTATAAAGAAGCGGGCGTTCCTGTGGGAGACGCCTTTATCGGACGTGTTGTTGATGCCCTTGGACAGCCGCTGGACGGCCTTGGAGATATAAGGGAATCCGGCTTTTCACCTGTGGAGAGACCTGCGCCGGGTATCGTTGACAGACAGTCGGTCTGCCAGCCCATGGAGACAGGTATTCTCTCAATAGATACCATGTTCCCGATAGGAAGGGGCCAGAGAGAACTGATCATCGGCGACAGGCAGACAGGAAAGACATCCATTGCCATTGATACCATAATCAATCAGAAGGGCAAGGATGTGATCTGTATATATGTGGCAATAGGCCAGAAGGCATCTACTGTTGCCAAACTTGTGCAGACGCTGAAAAAGACCGGTGCGATGGAATACACGATAGTTGTAAGTTCAACCGCCTCCGACACAGCGCCTTTGCAGTATATTGCGCCTTATTCAGGAACGGCTCTTGGTGAATTTTTTATGAGTAAAGGAAGAGATGTCCTTATAGTGTATGACGACCTTTCAAAGCATGCCGTTGCCTACAGAGCGCTGTCTCTGCTTCTGGAGAGATCACCGGGACGTGAGGCTTATCCCGGAGACGTATTTTATCTGCATTCAAGGCTTCTGGAGAGATCCAGCAAGCTTTCACCTGAATTGGGAGGGGGCTCAATGACGGCTCTTCCCATAATAGAGACACTGGGCGGAGACGTTTCGGCGTACATTCCGACCAACGTTATTTCTATCACCGACGGACAGATATTCCTTGAGAGCGACCTGTTCTTTGAGGGTATGAGGCCTGCGGTAAACGTTGGACTTTCCGTATCCCGTGTGGGCTCTGCCGCACAGACCAAGGCCATGAAGAAGGCTGCGGGCAGTATAAGGGTTGACCTTGCCCAGTACCGTGAGATGGCAGTGTTCACGCAGTTCTCTTCAGATCTGGACGAGACCACTAAGAGACAGCTCAATCACGGCAGCATACTGATGGAGCTTTTGAAGCAGCCGCTGGAGCATCCCCTTGCAATGCATGAGCAGGTCATAATCCTCGTGGTTGTGGGAGCTCAGAGGATGGAGCATGTACCCGTTAAAAAAGTCAAAGAGTACAAAGGTAAGCTCCTTGATTACTTCAACACCAAATGCGCCGACCTCTGCGAAGAGCTGACTATCAGCGGCGAGCTGTCGGATACGCTGAAGAAAAAGATTCTTGACTGTGCAGATGAGTTTAACAAGCAGGAAGGATACTGATTTTGGCTAACATAAAAGAAATTAGGGACAGAATATCGAGCGTAAGTGATACCATGAAGATCACCAATGCCATGTATCTGATCTCCTCCACCAAGCTCAAGAAAGCCAAGAAGATGCTTATCGATACAGAGCCCTTCTTCTTTGCAACCAAGGCTATGATCGAGCTGGTAGTATCCCACCTTCCGGCGGATACAAAGAACATTTTTCTTGAGACCAGGAAGGACATCCCGGAAAGGATGAGGCGAAGGGGCTACATCATTTTGACTGATGACAAGGGCCTTGCCGGAGCGTATAACCACAACGTTCTTAAGATGGCCGAGGAGCACATACACGGAGACGGAGACCAGTGGAAGCTCTTTGTCATCGGTGAGCTGGGGAGATTTCATTTCACCTCAAGAAACATGCCAATCGAGGAGTCATTTCTTTTCACTGCCCAGAACCCCACGCTTCACAGGGCGAGAAAGATTGCGGCTGAGATCTTAGAGTATTATTACGAGAGAAAGATAGACGAGTTCTATATTATCTACACGACCATAGAGGGAGCTACCTGTGAGACCAGGTTTGAGAAGCTCCTGCCGCTGGACCTGATCGAGGAGATCAGAAAAGAGGCACCTCCTGAGGGGGCCATGCTTGAGGAATTCCTTATGGAGCCATCCCCTTCGGCTGTCCTTGACAACATAGTTCCGAACTACATAACAGGATTTATCTACGGCGCGCTGGTTGAAGCTTTCTGCAGCGTTCAGAACTCGAGGATGCAGGCTATGGACAACGCAAACAAGAACGCCGAGAAGATGATAGCTGAGCTGAAAAAGAACTACAACAGACAGCGGCAGGCACAGATAACCCAGGAGATCACCGAGGTTGTCAGCGGCGCCAAGGCCTTAAAGCGAAGCAAAGAAGCAAAGGCCAGAAAAGAAGCAAAGAAGAATGGTTCCGAATAAAGAGTGAGAGGATATCGACTTGAAAAACGGACGGATATTGCAGGTCATGGGACCTGTTGTGGATGTAAAATTTGAGGACAACGAACTTCCCTATATCAATGACGCACTGGAAGTATATGTGAACAAGAAGAGGAGAGTCATGGAGGTCGCCCAGCATATCGGTGACGACACGGTAAGGTGCATCATGCTTTCCCACTCCGAGGGACTTGCCAAAGATATGGAAGTCATCTGGGCGGGAGGAACTATCAAGACTCCCGTGGGAAAAGAGGTACTGGGAAGACTCTTTAATGTTCTTGGCGAGACCATGGACAACAAGGGTGAAGTCGGGACAAAAGAGATGTGGGAGATCCACAGGCAGGCACCGCCTCTTGTAGATCAGAGCCCTGTTGTAGAGGTTTTGGAGACAGGAATCAAGGTTATCGACCTTCTTGCACCCTATGCCAAGGGCGGAAAGATCGGACTTTTCGGCGGCGCAGGTGTTGGTAAGACGGTGCTTATTCAGGAGCTTATCCAGAATATAGCGACTGAGCACGGCGGATATTCCATCTTCACAGGTGTAGGAGAGCGTTCCCGCGAGGGTAACGACCTTTACACCGAGATGACAGAGTCGGGCGTTATCGAAAAGACAGCCCTTGTCTTCGGACAGATGAATGAGCCCCCGGGAGCACGTATGAGAGTTGCCGAGACGGGACTTACCATGGCTGAGTATTTCAGAGATGTTGAGCACCAGGATGTGCTTCTTTTCATAGACAATATCTTCAGGTTTATCCAGGCAGGATCCGAGGTTTCTTCGCTTCTTGGAAGAATGCCCTCGGCGGTTGGATATCAGCCAACCCTTGCGACAGACCTTGGAATGCTGCAGGAAAGGATCACTTCCACAAGACACGGGTCAGTTACTTCCGTTCAGGCAGTATATGTGCCTGCGGATGACCTCACGGATCCCGCACCTGCAACGACTTTCGCGCACCTTGATGCTACGACAGTTCTTTCCCGTAAGATCGTTGAACAGGGTATTTATCCCGCTGTTGACCCTTTGGAGTCCTCCAGCAGAATTCTTGAGGAAGACATTGTGGGAAAAGAGCATTATGAGACTGCTGTTAAGGTACAGGAGATCCTTCAGAAGTACAAGGAGCTGCAGGATATCATTGCAATCCTTGGTATGGAAGAATTATCAGACGAAGACAGGATGACCGTCCACAGGGCAAGAAAGATCCAGAGGTTCCTTTCACAGCCCTTCCATGTGGCAGAGCAGTTCACGGGAATTCCGGGCAAGTACGTTCCGCTTTCACAGACCATCAAGGGCTTTAAGGCAATTGTAAACGGCGAGATGGACCACTATCCTGAAGCAGCATTCTTCAACGTTGGAACTATCGAAGAAGTGATTGAGAAAGCTAAGCAGATTGAGGCTTAAGTATGAGTGAAGAACTGGCCAGAACCTTTCACCTGCAGGTGATATCGGTAAACGGAATATTCTATGACGATGAGGCCATTGAGGTAATCGTTCCCTGTGACGACGGAGAACTGGCTATTCTTGCCGGTCACGAGGAGATGATCCTTGCGATCTACGAGGGAGTCATCAAGATCAAGAACACCAAGGGTGAGTGGATCATCGGCATCGGAAGCATCGGGTCTGTGCAGGTCACGGTTGATAACAGATGCATTATCATAGTGAACACAGTGGAAAAACCCGAGGATATAGACAGGAGAAGAGCCCAGGAGGCATACGAATTCGCAATGGAGCACCTGAGGCAGAAACAGTCCATCAAGGAGTTTAAGAAGTCCCAGGCAGGTCTCGCAAGAGCCCTGACGAGACTTAAAGCGTCCTCCAGATATGCGGACTGATATTGAAAAAGTATTTTTGGGGAAGGAAAGATTATCAGTGAACAGATATAGAAAATTATTGGCGACAGCTCTTTTGCTCACATTTATTCCTGTGATGGCAGGCTGTGGCAAAAAAGCAGATCCCGCGCTGGATGCATACAAGGAGAGCATGACTAAGTTTTATGATGAGCTCTCTAAATATGACAGCGAGATAAACGCTATAGATCCGGATTCAGATACTGCAACGTCAGACCTTTTGGAAGTTCTTGATAACATGAAGGGGAGCTATGACCGCATGGCTGCTCTGGAAGTGCCTGACGAGTTCTCGGGAATCGCCGAGATTTCCGTAGAGGCTGCAGATTACATGGAAAAGGCCAACGAGTTTTATCACATGGCCTATGACGATGAATTTGACGAGGACAGCGAGATGCTGGCTTCCCAATACTACCAGAGGGCCAACGACAGGGCGGTCATAATACTCCAGGTGCTCCACGGCGAAGTTCCGGAGGGCGAGGGCATCTCTGTTGAGACCCAGAGCACCTATGAAATCTCCACCATCGACGATGATGAAGGCACAGATGAAGAATAAGGACAACAGATTCATATATGCTTTAAAATTCATAGCATGTCTCTTTGTAATAACCATTCACGCCAGGATTCCCGGCACAGTCGGGGATCTTGTGATGTCTATGTCGAGATTTGCTGTTCCCTTTTTCTTTGCGGTTTCGGGCAGATACATGCTCGCTACGGCAGATGGCGGCATAATCACTGAGGTTCCCGAAATACGCAGCAAAGTTTTCGGGGCCTTGAAGAAGCTTCTCAAAGTCACCGGCATCGTGTATTTTATTCATCTGATATTTTCTTTTACAGTCAACATGATCTCAGGAACTCCAGTAGGGGAGTATTTTTCGTCGAAGTTCAACCTCTTTGAGCTCAGGAACTTCGTTCTTTTTAATTCAGGAAAATTCATCTATGACGCGTCATATACCTTTGATCATATGTGGTATCTCTTTGCGCTGATCTATGTATATGCGCTTATTTACATATTTGCACCGGTTTTGCGCAAGTGGTACAAGGGTCTTATCGTGATCCTGCTTTTCTTTTTGTACTTCGGAGAGCTCTTGCAGACCTATTATCCGATCCGGCCTTTTGACATCAGTATTTGCACCTGGTACGTTATGAGAAACTGGCTGTTTGTGGGGATCCCTTTCGTGCTGCTGGGGATTCTTTTTGCAGACTGGGTGTTTGGGATAAAGCAAAAAGGTGAAGTTTATGCAAAAGAGTATTTTGCAAAACTGACGATGCCGGCAGCGGCTTCAGTGATCATTGGCGCTGTGCTTAGCTTTATTGAGATGAACGCGATTGATCCAAAAGAAGTGTATTTTGGAACACTCCTTATTGTTGTCGGACTTCTTGTTCTGTCAGAGTGCATCTCTTATGACGGAGAGGTGCTTAGTATACTTGGGAAAAGAGCTTCTTCAAATTTCTACTTTTATCACGTGCTTGTAATAGCTGTTCTTGAGTTATTGTCTCGTGGTAAGATTGGTTACACTGAACAGGGTATGATACTAAGGACAATACTGGTGATGGTCATCTGCTTTCTGCTGTTTGGCCTGTGGCCGCTACATAAGGAACTTGGAAAGAGTAAGGTGGAGTAATGAACAGAGCTGAATTTTGGCGTTTTGCGATAAAAGAATAGTATTTCTTGACGGAGCAACGGGAAGCAATCTTATGAAGGCAGGAATGCCTGTGGGAGTATGCCCTGAGAAGTGGATACTGGAAAATGAGGATGCGATCCTGAATCTCCAGAGGGCTTATGTGGACGCGGGTTCTGATATCATCTACGCGCCGACCTTCACAGGAAACAGAATAAAGCTTGCGGATTACGGTCTTGAAGATGAGATTGAGAAGATAAACACAGAGCTTGTAGCGCTATCCAAAAGAGCTGCCGACGGAAAAGCACTTGTTGCCGGAGACCTGACAATGACAGGAAGACAGCTGGCTCCTGTTGGAGACCTGGACTTTGAGGAGCTTGTAGATGTCTATAAGGAACAGATAAAGCTTCTTGTAAAGGCGGGATGTGACATCCTTGTGGTTGAGACCATGATGAGCCTTAATGAGTGCAGGGCAGCACTAATCGCAGCTAAGGAAGTATGTGATCTGGCGGTGATGGTTTCTTTGACCTTTGAGCCTGATGGAAGAACACTTTTTGGCTCAAACCCAGAGGCAAGTGCCATATGTCTTGAATCCCTGGGTGCAGCTGCAATAGGTGCAAACTGCTCAACGGGGCCTGACAGGATGGAAGATATCATTAGGAAAATGGCAGAGGTGACTTCCATACCCATAATCGCCAAACCAAATGCCGGACTTCCCAAGGTAAATCCCGATGGCAGCACCGGTTACGACATGGACGCAGAGACCTTTACTGTTGAGATGAAGCGGCTTCTGGCTGCAGGCGCATCTATAATTGGAGGCTGCTGCGGAACAGATCCGATATATATAAAACAAATTCACGACACTTACGGGGAGCTTAAGCCCGGTGAGATTGTTGATGCCGAAGGGCGGCCCGCGGCAAGAAAGATAAGCGGAAGAAGATACCTGTCCTCAGAGAGAAGTGCTCTGTCTTTCGACCTGGACGGCCTGTTCATGATAGTTGGTGAGAGGATCAATCCTACCGGAAAGAAAAAGCTCCAGGCGGAGCTGAGGGAAGGAAAGCTTGATATGGTAACTTCCTTTGCCGAGAGTCAGACAGAAGAAGGCGCATCAATCCTGGATATCAACGTTGGCATGGGCGGTATCGATGAAAAAGAGATGATGCTGAGCGTGCTTATGGAAGTTGAGACAATTACAGACCTTCCGCTGTGCATCGATACATCAAGCCCTGAAGTAATGGAGGCGGCGCTTCGCATCTATCCGGGTAGAGCACTTATGAACTCCATTTCTCTTGAAAAAGGAAAGGCTGAGAAGTTCCTGCCTCTCGCGAAGAAGTACGGAGCGATGTTTGTTCTTTTGCCGCTTAGTCCTGAGGGGCTTCCCAAGGATTCGGAAGAGAAGATAGATAATATCAAAAAGCTTTCTGAGATGGGCTATGAAATGGGCCTGACAATAGAAGACATAGTGGTGGACGGCCTTGTGGCGACTGTCGGAGCAGATCCTCAGGCTGCAATGAATACTCTTGAGACTATAGGCTATTGTCACGACAATGGTTTTGCGACCATCTGCGGGCTTTCCAATATTTCTTTTGGCCTGCCTGAGAGAATGAATGTAAATACAGCCTTCCTGACCATGGCAATATCCAAAGGCCTGACCATGGCAATAGCGAATCCGTCTCAGGAGCTTCTTGTGAACGCGGCGTTTGCGTCAGACCTTCTGAGAAACAAGGATGGAGCTGATATCAGGTACATTGAGAGGATGGCCAGATACAATAAAGACGGCCGGGATGCACCGGCACAAAAAGATAGTAATATCGCATCTGTTAATAATACCGATTTCCTTGGTATAATAAAAACAGATGTTTTAAAGGGGGCCAAGCGCTCCATTGAGAAAGACACGCAGAATGCGCTTGATAGCGGCATAGAGCCCAAGACAATCCTGGATGATGCCCTTATGCCTGCGATCAACGAGGTTGGAGATCTCTTTGACAAGGGCAAATACTTCCTGCCACAGCTGATATCCGGAGCCGAGGCAATGAAAATGTCCATCGCGATACTGGAGCCCCTTCTTCAGAAGGATAAAAGCGCAGACGATGCGCTTCCTACAGTTGTGATCGCGACGGTTCAGGGAGATATCCACGACATAGGCAAGAACCTTGTGGCATTAATGCTGAAGAACTATGGATTTAATGTCATTGACCTTGGTAAGGACGTGCCCAAGGAAACGATAGTGATGGCTGCCAGGGATAACGGCGCCAGTGTGATAGCTCTTTCGGCCCTTATGACCACCACGATGAAGGAAATGAAGAACGTGATCGATCACGCAAGAAAAGAGGGCATAACAGCCAAGATCGTCATTGGCGGAGCTGTTGTCACCGAGGATTTTGCAAAAGAGATCGGAGCAGACGGATATTCTGCCGACGCGGCAGATGCTGTGCGCCTGGTCAGGAAACTTCTGGACGCATAAATATCTTTTACATACGGAGGAACTTCAATGATAGGAGCAGAGGCGATCGTAAAATGCCTTGAAAAAGAGAATACAGAGGTAATCTTCGGTTACTCCGGAGTGGCTATAGACCCATTCTGGAACAGTATTCTGGAGACTGGGATTAAGACTGTGCTTATAAGGACGGAGCAGAATGCGGCACACTGCGCCAGCGGTTACGCCAGGATAAGCGGAAAGGTCGGAGTCTGTGCGGTTACTTCGGGTCCCGGCGCAACAAACCTCATAACAGGCATTGCAACTGCCTATGCAGACTCGATTCCTATGGTTGCCATCACCGGACAGGTGAATTCCGACATGATCGGAAGCGACGTGTTCCAGGAGGCAGACATAACAGGAGCCGTTGAGTCTTTTGTAAAATACAGCTATCTTATCAGGGATGTAAACGACATTCCGAGGGTGTTCAAGGAGGCTTTCTTTATAGCAAGCAGCGGAAGAAAGGGACCGGTTCTTATAGATATACCAATGGATGTGCAGTTGGCTGAGATGAGCACTGAATTCAGCTATCCTGAGAGCATTTCAATGAGATCCTATAAGCCCACGATTAAGGGCAATATCGTTCAGATAAGGAAAGTTATCAAGGAAGTGGAGCAGGCTAAGCGCCCGATCATCTGTGTGGGCGGCGGCGTTCACTTATCAGGAGCTACCAAAGAGCTTGTGAAGTTTGCGGAGCTCAATGACGTGCCGGTGGTTTCGACCATGATGGGAATAGGTGTTATGCCTTCTGAGCATCGTCTGTATTTCGGAATGGTGGGCAATAACGGACAGCCTTGCGCTAACAGAGCCATGAATGAGTCAGACCTTCTACTGATGGTAGGTGCGAGAGTGGCTGACAGAGCAGTGAACAGACCTGATCTTATTACAGAGAACAAGGTTATGGTTCATATAGATGTTGATCCTGCTGAAATCGGTAAAAACGTTGGACCTACAATACCGCTGGTTGGTGACATCAAGCACATCTTTAGTGATTTTCTTGAGCAGGATGATCACGCCGACGACCACAGCGAGTGGGTTGAAACGCTGAACAAATACAAGGATGAGATGGATTCCGACAGGCTTCCGGATTATGCGATCGAAGCTTATGTTGAGCCCAGGGATTTCATCAGAAGGCTCTCAAAAGCAATGAAGGACGACGCAGTCTATGTTGCAGATGTGGGTCAGAACCAGATCTGGTCCTGTGCTTACCACATTGTTAAGAACGGAAGATTCCTCACTTCAGGTGGAATGGGAACCATGGGGTACTCGATCCCTGCGGCAATGGGCGCCAAGATGGCTGATCCCGGAAGGCAGGTGGTTGCAGTTATCGGAGACGGAGCCTTCCAGATGAGCATGATGGAGCTGGCTACCATGAGACAGTACAGGATACCGGTGAAGATCATTGTGCTTAAGAACGGCTTCCTTGGAATGGTGAGAGAGCATCAGCACTACGTATACAACGACAACTACTCCATGGTTGAGCTCAAGGGCGATCCTGATCTCGCACTTATCGCGGCTGCTTACGACATGGCCTATTCAAAGGTGGACGGCAACAGCGACATTGACGGAACGCTGGAGGCTTTCCTTAAGGAGGACACCTCAGCACTTATGGAAGTAAGGATTAACCCCATGGAGCTTACCAAATTCTGATCCGAGGAGAAGGCAGCATATGAAGAGAATATATTCAGTACTTGTTGAGAACAGGGCAGG
>JAEEGL010608681.1_pt1 | contig 11131 bp, 5 predicted proteins | sample 9134231 | NCBI WGS metagenome assembly JAEEGL01 (sample SAMN16246548, study PRJNA631951) | gut metagenome | biome: gut microbiome; feature: rumen; material: fiber-attached | host: Bos | place: Iran: Karaj | collected 2018-10
CGGATTCGATCCCATCAGAGTGCCTAAGCCCGGCGAAAGGGAGATCAAAGCCCTCCAGGACGACGAGGTCATGATCATGCTTGATGCCGTGACCACCGGCCAAGGGCTAACTGAGAAGGAGAGAAACTACTGGGAAAAGACCAAGAAGCGCGACAAGGCAATACTGATCATGTTCCTTACATACGGACTTCGTCTTTCTGAGCTCCAGCAGCTCAACGTCAGTTCTTTTCAGTGGGGAAGAGGCGAGTTCAAGATCTACAGGAAGAGAGGCAAGGAATCTATAATGCCGCTCAACAACTCCGTGACTGCCGTCGTTCATGATTATATAGACAATGAACGCAAGCCGGATTCGGAGATAGCGGACGAGCACAAGGACGCGCTGTTCCTGAGCCTTCAGGGCAAAAGAATGACGGAGCGCCAGATAAGGGAGCTCGTCAAAAAATACACTTCCATAGCCATGAACACCTCCCGCAAAGGAGGATACAGCCCGCATAAGCTTCGTGCTACTGCGGCGACTTCGTTGATCGGCCGCGGCAACTCCATCTTCGACGTTGCGGCTCTTCTGGATCATGAGCAGGTGACCACCACTCAGCTCTATGCACGCCAGAAGATCAACGTTAAGCGCGATCTGGTAAAAGGTATGGAGTGGGAAGAAGAAAGGAAGGAATGATTTCATTTTGGAGCCGCTCGCGCTTTGTCCGCGCGCAGCGGTGCTAAGCTCCGTCTTCGCTTCGCTTGCCGATCGCTAAGAACCGGCGCTGTGGAAGCTCCAAAATGAAATCATTCTTCACTAACAATATTTTTAGAAAGGTTTAAATTAGTTAAATGAATTTAAGTGAGAAATTATTACAGGAAAAGTTTGACATAGATGAAAGGATCATCGAGCTTGTAAGAGAAACTGAGAAGGAGGTGCAGCCTCAGTTCGACGCCCTCGATGATATAATGGCGTACAATCAGTATAAGGTTCTGGACGTTTTCCAGAAAAATAAGATCTGCGATCTGCATTTCCAGTGGAATACCGGATATGGCTACGACGATGCAGGCCGCGAGATGATAGAGAAGGTATATGCAGAAGTTTTCGGTGCTGAAAAGGCTCTTTGCCGTCCTACCATCGTTAACGGTACGCATGCTCTGGCGCTCATTCCTCTTGGCCTTTTAAGACCGGGGGACGAGCTCATTTACTGCACAGGAGCTCCTTATGACACGATGCAGACCGTTATCGGCCTCACCAGTTATGAACCCGGAAACGGCTCCCTTAAGGATTACGGAGTCACATATAAGCAGGTGGAACTTCTTCCTGATGGTAATATTGACTATGATGCTTTGAAGGCTGCAATCGGTCCTAATACCAGAATGGTGACGCTTCAGAGATCCACTGGCTATGGCTGGAGACCTGCCATGACCATCGATAAGATTGAAGAATGGGCTGCTTTCATGAATGAGATCGATCCGTCTATAATCAAGATGGTGGATAACTCCTACGGCGAATTCGTGGACTACAAAGAACCCACGGAAGTAGGAGCTGATATTATGGCCGCTTCACTTATCAAGAATCCGGGCGGCGGACTGGCTCTTACCGGTGGATACATCGCAGGTCGCGCAGATCTGATAGATAAGATCCAGTATCGCATGACCTGTCCCGGAATAGGAGGGGAGTGCGGTCTGACGTTCGGACAGACCAGGTCCATATTCCAGGGACTTTTCATAGGTCCAAGAGTTGTAAATGGAGCAGTCAGAGGCGCAGTTCTTCTCGGCAAATGCTTTGAGAAACTTGGGTATGACGTATGTCCTAAGCCTGAAGATAAGCGTTCAGACATCATTCAGGCAATAAGACTCGGAGACGAGGAGAGGGTAGTGACATTCTGCCAAGGAGTTCAGGAAGCAGCGCCAATCGACAGCCACGTTACGCTCATGCCTTGGCAGATGCCGGGATATGAGGATCCTGTAGTCATGGCAGCAGGTGCTTTCAACCAGGGTTCATCCATTGAATTGTCTGCTGACGGACCTATCAGGGAACCATTCAACGTATATTTCCAGGGTGGAATAACTTATGATCACAGCAAAATGGGAGTTTATAAGTCGATAGACAAACTTCTCAAGAAAGGCTTGCTCGAACTGTGATTTTGTAGTTTGATTTACATAATTCTTTTATAGTATATTCTTTTAAATCGTGACTGCCTATGAACGGAGATAACGAAAAAATAAAGACCATACTTAAAGCCGTCGCTTTCATAGTGATAGTAGTGCTTGTTCCGCTGGCTTTGTTCCTTACGCACAGGGATTTCTTTGCCCAATTCGAAAGTATTGATCACTTGGTACAGTATATAAAGGGCTATGGTCATCTCAGCGGACTGGTTTACATCGTATTCCAGATCTTCCAGGTCGTTATTTCGGTCATCCCAGGTGAGATAGTCCAGGTAGCAGCAGGCTATCTTTTCGGACCGTTCTGGGGTATCGTATACGCCTTGGTAGGGTGTGCTTTAGGTGAGGCCGTTGCATTTGGCCTTGCCAGAGTCCTCGGAAGAGGATTCGTAAGGCTGTTTATGAGCGAAGAACAGTTCGAAAAATACTCCTCACGACTTAATTCACAAAGAGGATATACTCTATGTTTCATCTTATACCTTATTCCGGGCATTCCGAAGGACATACTTTGCTATGTCGCCGGTGCGTCTGAAATAAGGTTTCTACCATTTCTAGTCATTTCCATGATCGCCAGACTCCCTGGGCTCATTGGCTCCATCGCCATGGGCTCTTTGGTGGACAGCGGTCAGTATGTTGTAGCTATCGTAATACTAGTAATTGCCTGCATTGTATGCTTCTTAGGTTTCATCTTCAGAGACAGGCTTTCCAACTTTATAGACAAGATAAAGGAATCTAAAAAATAACTTATTTGGTTTATTCATCAGTTATCGTTCTTTAAATTAAAAATGACCCTCTACATACCATTCATCTGCATCGCTCTGGGCTGCGCCGTCAACTGGCGCGGCCTGCCCGAGCGGGTGCTGAACATAATAAACTTCATAATGAATTCCGCGCTGATGCTTTTGATGGCTGTAGTGGGTCTTAACGTGGGCACTTCTAAAGAAGTGCTGAACAACATAGGCACTATCGGACTTAACTGCGCCATTATGTGTTTAGGATCAGTGTTCTGTGCTGTACTGTTAATGGTTCTCCTCGAGAAGACCATCGTACCGCTGGAAGAGATACGCCTTAAACTCCTGGAAGAAAAAGGTCTTGTACTTAAGGCCGTCCCCGAAGGCAAGGGGGTAGATCCTCTGATGATCTGCATGCCTCTCGCCATAATCCTTGGACTTCTTCTTGGAATCTACGTCTGGCCGGATATAAGCGAACAGACTTTGGATGTGCTCCTCAGCATATCGTTGATATTCCTTTATACAGGAGCTGGTGTTTCGCTTGCAACGAATAAAGTAGCGTTTCTTTATATAAAGAAACTGGGGCTGAGGATACTTTTGCTTCCTCTGGCGATCTTCGTCGGCGGACTCATTTCAGGTTTCATCATGCATCTGATCCTGGGTGTGGATCTTTGTTGGTCAGTGACTGCATCTTCAACCATGGGATATTACAGCCTTCCGGGTGCGTTCATGACGGAAGCTTACGGCGTGGAAGCCGGTATCTACGGATTTATGGTGAACATTTTCCGTGACATCTGTACGGTCACGCTCATGCCCATACTTAAGAAAATATCCAAGGGCTCTCCCATAGCCTCAGGGGCAGGGGGATGTATGGACTCAATGTTCATTCCGGTCACCAGGGCGGTCGGTCCGGAACTTGGAATCGCCGGACTCATCGTCGGCACTATCATAACGATATTCGTGCCGTTTTGGCTTCCTATAAGCAGAATCATTTTCGGATAGTTAATTTTGTAGGAAAGGTGTTACTATGAAGAATTATGGAAAAAAGTATATCAGCAGATTTTTAGTGATGTTGATCGCTGTATGCATGTTAATGGTGATCCCTGTTTTTCCTGCTGAATATGCATATGCTGCAGATAACGCGACCTGTCTTACTCTGGAAGGCAGCAACATAGGGAAAAACGATTACTCATGGTACTGGTCTGATCCTATGTACTCATATATAACAGAGTATGGCAATGGCTACATGACGGTAACTTATACCGGGAAAGATCATTTTACCGCATCCTACTATGATTCCGCATATAAGGTCACTTCCAGAAAAGACGTCAAGATGAGATATCCATTGTTTGGCGGATTCTATGAATCACAGAATTACTATTTCATAGTTACAGGACAGGATAACGTAGAAGAGGATGATAACAAAGTCGTATTCAATATAGCTAAATACGACAGGAATTGGAACTTCATCGGTGAATGCAGCCTTAAAGGCGCTACCACCGTTCATCCCTTCGATGCCGGTAACTGCAGAATGGCAATTGACGGCAAGTATCTGATCGTCAGAACATGTCATGAAATGTATACAAGTTCTGACGGACTTAATCACCAGGCTAATGTGACCATCGTCGTGGATACTGATCAGATGGATATATATGAGGCTCATTATCTGGTTGAATCTTCGTCATTCGGATATGTCAGCCACTCATTCAATCAGTTCATAAAGGTCGACGATCATTGCGTTGTAACACTTGATCATGGTGATGCATACCCCAGAGCTCTGACCCTTAATCTGAACTATAGAGAAATGGCATCGGAGGAATACTACACAGATTATACAGACGGTTACGATCTATACAGATTTAAAGGGGCAACAGGAGATAACTATACAGGGACATCTCTTGGCGGATTAGAGGTAGGAAGTGAAAAGTACGTAATAGCTTTTAATTCCATGGACCAGAGTGAAGGCAGTACTGACCAGACAAGAAACCTGTTTATCGCCGCAGTCGATAAAGAGAACTTAACCATGAATCTTCGTCAGCTCACTAATTATCAAAATGGTGAAACTACGGTCACAAATCCCCAGCTGGTAAAATTAGATGACGATAGCTTCATGATCCTTTGGACAGAAAAAGGTCAGATAGTATTTACGATATTCGATCAGGATCTGGAACTAAAGACCAGGGCATATGCTATTGAAGGCGATCTTTCAGATTGTCACCCTGAATATATCAACGGCAAAGTCGTCTGGTACACATATGAGGACAACCAAGAAACGTTTTATGCTATCCCTGTAAATGATGTCGAAAATTCTGAAGTTATAACTCATATCTACGGTCATGATTATAAGCTTCTGAGCTGTAAGGATCACATTGCTGAGGTTTCCTGCAACAAGTGCGGTATCAAGACCAAGATCGCTACCCCCAGCTATGTAGATATATATTACGAAGAAAACGACTTTGAAAATGATTATAATTACGGCAGTTATTCCGACTGGCAGGATTCAATAAAGTATGATATTTATTATGAATTTAACGATACAGATCTTATCACGAATAACGAAGTGATCGTCGCAGCTGAAAACCCTGATAAATGTATCGTAGATCAGGCAAACCGCGAGATCAGTTTCAAAGCGCCGGGAGAATATACTTTAAAGATATATCCTAAATATGATCCGAATAATGTCATCACTTCTACCGTCACCGCGACCAAACAGCTTGAAGGAGTTACCATCAAGAGCGAAAGCGGTACGACTGTGGAAGAAAATTCAGAAGTCAGGATCAAAGCTGAGGCAAACGGCGGAAGAGGATATATAGAATATCAGTTCACAGCTAAGGATCCCGACGGCAATAAATTTACACTGAACAATGATTTTCTTGAAGATAACGTGGCATCCTGGCATCCCGAGAAGCCCGGAACATATAAGGTAAAGGTCAAAGCCACAGACGTACATGACAATGACAGGACCGTCGAAAGTTCAGAACTGACGATCAAGGTCACTGAGAAAAAGTATGACTACACAACTGAACTTACGAAGTACAACACCACCGTTTCCAAGATAAGCAACAAGACATATAAAGGCAAGAAGATCAAGCCTTCTCCTACGGTCAAAGTATACGGAAGTAAGCTCATTAAAGGCACTGACTATACGCTTTCCTATTCAAAGAATTTAAACGTAGGTACTGCGACAGTAAAGATCAAGGGAATAGGGGAGTACAGCGGTACAATAAAGAAGACCTTCAAAATCGTCCCTAAAACTCCTGTGATCAGGAAGCCTGAAGCAGCTAAGAAAACTGTCACTGTCAACTGGAAGGCTCTGAAGTCCAAGATGTCAAAGAAACGCATCACAGGCTATCAGGTACAGATCGCCAAGAACAATAAGTTCACCAAAGGCAAGAAATCCTTCAAGGTCAAGGGCTACAAAGAAACATCGTATAAATTCACTAAGCTCAAGAGTAAGACTAAATACTACGTCAGAATAAGAGCGTATAAGGCCATAAGCGGTAAAACCTACTATTCCAAGTGGAGTAAGGTAAAGAATATAAAAACTCTTTAAAAACTGAATTGCTATGATCTTCACCAGCACTTTAAAAAAAGCTACAGTTTTAGCAGCAATATTGCTGACAGCCATACTTTTGCTGTCATTCGTTACAGGGTCAGACTGTGTTTATGCCGACGAGATCCCTGATATTTACTATGAGAGCATTACGAACGTCGGTGATAACAACTACGACAGGAACTTCCTGAGATGGGGACACCCGATCTATTCCCATCTGACTTATAAAGATGGTAAATTTGTTGTGATCCAGGCTAAACGGGCGGAAAATGATACCGGTACTTTGGAAGTGTCATATTACAACAGCAAGTTTGACATAGAAAGCACCAAATCTATTTATCTTGATCTTCCAATGTATGGCGGATTCTTTGAAACGGCTGATAATTATTATCTCTTCACGGGGCAGAAGAACATAGAGCAGGATGAAAACAAAGATGTCATCAGGGTCACCAAGTATGATAAGAACTGGAACCGGATAAGTTCCTGCGGTCTTTGCGGAGTCAACACAACGACGCCTTTTGCATATGGAAGTCTGAGAGCTGTTCAGGATGGTAATTATCTTTACATCAGGACTTGTCACGAGATGTACGCGGATCCAGGTGGTTTTTATCATCAGGCAAATATGGCTTTTTCTGTTGATATGGTCAATATGAAAATCGTTCAGTCTGATACCGATTCATTATCAAACGCTTACGTGAGCCATTCATTCAATCAGTTCGTAGCTATCGATGGTCATAAGCTCATCGCCCTTGATCACGGCGATTGCTTCCCAAGGTCTATATGTCTTTCGGTCTATACAGGAGATACAACGACTGGTAAATATGATGATATTGAGTCTTTTAAAGGTTTTCTGGAAATAATGCATTTCGCGGGTGAAGGCGGGGACAATGATACAGGGGCTTCAATAAATGCTCTTGAAGTCAGCAGTTCGTCATATCTGATCACCGGAAATTCAGTAGTACAGGATGAAATGAATCTGGAAAGAAAAACCAGAAACGTTTATGTCGCTGTCGTAGATAAAAACACAAAGGATCTCTCATTCAACTGGCTCACTGATTTCAGTGAAGGCGAGGAATCGGCTTCGAATCCGCATCTTTTGAAGCTTGGGACCGACAATTATCTGATAATGTGGGAGCGCAGCGATAAAGTATTTTACACCGGACTGGACGGTAAGGGAAAACGGACGGGAAACCTTTATGAAATGCCCGGCCATCTTTCAGACTGTCCGCCTGCTATCATAAACGGCAACATTTGCTGGTATACATTTAAGGACGATACGCAGACCTTCTATACGATCGCTTTGAATGATCTCTCATCCTATAATCAGTATTTCAGGGAGCAGGGTCACGCATATGAATGGACTGGAACTGAAAATCATGTTGCGTCCTTTAAATGCTTGAACTGCGGTGCCGAAAAGAAACTTAAAACGCCGACACTTGTTGATTTTTACTGGCCCATAGCCGGTGGTCTCGCTTATGATGTCACACCGCCTGAACTCAAGGTGAATGAGAAGATAGATTTCTTTATGAACAGATACTATGAACAAAACGATTACGAGGAGAGCAAGGATATGATCATTGAATTCTCAGATCCTGACTGCTACGTAATAGATTTTTCAAATCAGTATTTTCTGACATTTAAAAAATCAGGCGTGTTCGAGGCTGTAACCTATCCGAAATACGACCCATCGCTCAAGCAAACCTATGTCTTCAGAGTAGACGTAAGAAAGCTAAAAAAATCCATGGTATCAGCCGTCAAAGACAAAACCTTTACCGGAAGCAAGATAACTCAGAACATTACTGTTAAATACTCCGGTACTGTACTTAAGGAAGGTACAGATTATACCGTAAAATATAAAAACAATAAAAATGTCGGCAAGGCCACAGTGACTATCAAAGGGAAGGGGAGATATGAAGGTACGATAACCCGGACCTTTAAGATCAAGCCAACCAAACCGACAATAAGGAAACCAAAGGCGGGCAAGAAATACATCACCGTTAAGTGGAAAGCTGTTTCAGCCAGAATGTCCAAATCAAGGATCACAGGATACCAGATACAGATCGCGCGAGATAAGAACTTCAAGAAGGATCCTCAGAAGATCAAAGTCAGGAAATACAGCAACACGTCGTATAAAGTCGAGGGCCTTAAGAACAAAAAAACATATTTTGTAAGGGTCCGGACATATAAGACTGTCAGCGGTAAGACATATTATTCCGCCTGGAGCAAAGTAAAGAAAATCAAGACCAAATGATTGAAATATAAAAGTTATCACAGTTCAAGCACGATGAAGGGAGTCAACAGTGAAAACAGGGATAATCATTAAAAAGGGAATATCAGTCATACTGATGCTGACACTCATTCTGACGTTCAGTTTCGTATCGTTCGATCAAGATATGGCGTATGCTGCAGAAGATACTGGTTTGTGCGGAGTTGTTCTCGGTGACAATGATGGCGATCAAAACTACTGGAGATGGGCTGAGCCGATAAGATCTTATCTTATCAAAGAAGGCAGTCAGCTGATGAGAGTGCAGGCATCAGAAGAGGACACCGGCAAATTTCAGGTGACTTATTATGATCCTTCAACCTACTTGGCCGTTTCCCGTAAGACCATTTATACAGATCTGCCGCTGTTCGGAGGATTTGCTACAGATGGATATTATTATTATGTCGTCACAGGTCAAAACAATACCGAACGATCTGATAACGTTGAAGTGTTCAGGGTCCAGCAGTTTGACAAGAACTGGAACAGTTTAGGATATGATAGCCTTTACGGGGCCAACACCATGTATCCTTTTGATGCCGGATGCTGCAGATTTGCTTTCAGCGGTAATTACATGGTGGTAAGGACTGCACATGAGATGTATAGCGGACATCAGGCTAACGTTACGATCCTGTTCAACACATCTTCATGTGCCATTACAGACAGTCAATATGATGTGTCTAACATAGGCAGAGGTTATGTCAGCCATTCATTCAATCAATTTGTCGTTATCAATAACGACAAGATCGTGGCTCTGGATCATGGAGACGCATATCCCAGAGCGTTCGTGCTTTGTGAATATCCTACGAGCATTTCGTCCGGTAAATTCAATTCTTCTTCTGTAACATCAACGAATATTTTGGATTTTGAGGGTGCAACAGGCGACAATGAAACCGGAGCAACTGTCGGAGCGTTCGAGATGAACAGCTACAATTATATCATGGCATATAGTACTGTTCAGCGTGACAGTAATTTTGCAAATTATGATACTCATAACGTGTTCGTTGATTCCATCGATAAGAATTCCAAGTCGGTCAGGCGTGAACAGTTCACAAATATTAGCGAAGGAGAAGGGGATGCCACTACACCTCATCTGGTAAATATAGGCGGAGCCTACCTGGTGTTATGGAATGAAGCAAATCTGATCTACTGTAATAAGATCACAGCAAAAGGCGTTAAGGTCGATGACGCCAATACTTTGCTGGGTTACGGTTATCTTTCCGATTGCGTTCCTCTCTATGACAGCGATAACCATAAGGTCATTTGGTATAACTATGATGACGGTGAAGAAGAGTTCTATGAAATAGATCTGAATAGCATGACGATGAACTCATTTGTACACAGATACGAGCATAACCACGTTTATGACAGCACGTCAGGTGGTTATGCGACTATGAAGTGTACGGAATGCGGTAATACTTATCAAATGGTGACTCCTGTAGATTTTACCGCTCAATGGAGAGGTAATAACTCTGTTTACAGCGAAGAAATCCCTAAGATCTCATATGCAACTACTCTTTATTACGATTTTATTGTATCTTACCCTGATTATGACTACAACATCGGCAGGCTTTCGGATATGGTCATTGAACCAAATGACTCCGTCAACAGTCACGTTGATCAGGACAACAAGGCCATAACGTTCTATAAGGCGGGAACATACAGTTTCACAGCATATCCCAAATATAATCCATCGGTAAAGAAAACATATAACGTAACGGTTGGAACACCTCTTAGTAAAGTTACAATAAGCGCCGACAAAACGACAATCCAACCGAATGAAACCATAAACTTATCAGCTGTTGCTGAAGGCGGATCAGATATAGTATACTCTTTCCATGCATATACTAATTCGTATGGATATGAGAGTTATTATGACACGATCCGTTCTGCAGACAGCCCCGGTACATGTGAATGGACACCTGCGTATACCGGAACTTATATCGTTAAAGTTCTGGCACAGGATGTGGGAGGTGACTGGACTGAAGCTGAGGATAAAATTTATATAACGGTCAAATACAATACTGAAGAGACAGAAACCGAAACGGAAGATGAAGAATCAGGAGGAGGGTATGAACCTGACGTTGAAGAAGAAGTCCCGGAGGAATACCTTAATATCTCTGGAACTGTCAGTAAAATATCCAACAGAACTTATACAGGTAAAACGATCAAACCTAAGCCCACCGTCAAATTTTCAGGCGTCAAGCTTATAAATGGTCAACATTTCACATATAAGTATAAGAATTGTAAGAATGTAGGGCTGGCAAAGGTCATAATCACCGGCAAAGGCGATTTTACAGGCACGTTGACCAAGACCTTCAAGATTCTTCCCAAGGGCACCAAACTGGGCAAACTCACATCTAAGACTAAGTCAATCAAGGTTAAATGGACCAAGCGCAGCACCAAAATGAGCAAGTCGAGGATCACAGGCTATCAGATCCAGTA
>JAEEGL010987677.1_pt1 | contig 11131 bp, 10 predicted proteins | sample 9134231 | NCBI WGS metagenome assembly JAEEGL01 (sample SAMN16246548, study PRJNA631951) | gut metagenome | biome: gut microbiome; feature: rumen; material: fiber-attached | host: Bos | place: Iran: Karaj | collected 2018-10
CGCAGAGGACGACGACGTCCGGACGCGCCTCGTCCACGGCGTCCAGCAGGACGCGCTGACCGTCGCCGAAATACTCGCTGTGCAGGTCGGCGATGAGGGCGATGCGGAACCCGTCCAGCCCGTCGGGCAGGTCGCCGTACGCCAGCCGGTACTCTGTGGTGCCGAGATCGTCGCGCAGGGCGAGGATCGTCAGCCCGCACAGAGCGGCCAGGACGGCGCAGACGGCCAGACAGAGGATCAGACCGCGAAGCGCACGGCGGCGCGGCGGCACCGTCACCATGAGGTCAGATAGCGCCGCTGTTCGGGCGTCAGCTCGTCGATGGCGACGCCAGTCTCGGCCAGCTTGATCCGTGCCACGGCCCGGTCCAGCTCTTCGGGCACGTCCGTGACGGCCCGGGGGGCCAGCAGGTCGGCGTGCCGCGCGACGTATTCACAGCAGAGGGCCTGAAGCGAAAAGCTCATGTCCATGATCTCGGCGGGGTGGCCGTTGCCGGCGGCCAGATTGACCAGCCGCCCCTCGCCCAGCAGGTTCAGCGTGCGCCCGTCGGCCATGACGTAGCCGCGGATGTTGGGCTTTCGGTCGAAAACGCGGACGGCGGCGGCGGTCAGGTCCGAGACGCTGACCTCCACGTCGAAGTGGCCCGCGTTGCACAGGATGGCGTTGTCCTTCATGACCGCGAAGTGCCGGGCGGTGACGACGTCCCGGCAGCCGGTGACGGTGACGAACAGGTCGCCCAGCGGGGCGGCCTCGTCCATGGGCATGACGCGGTTCCCGTCCATCAGCGCCTCCAGCGCGGCGTGGGGGTCCACCTCGGTGACGATGACGCTGGCGCCCATGGCGCGGGCGGTCTTGGCCACGCCCTTGCCGCACCAGCCGTATCCCGCCACGACCACGGTCTTGCCGGTGACCATCAGATTGGTGGTGTGCAGGATGGCGTCCCACACGCTTTGGGCGGTGCCGTAGCGGTTGTCGAAGAAGTGCTTGCTCTTGGCGTCGTTGACGGCGATCATGGGAAAGTTCAGCTGTCCCGCGGCGGCCCGGGCCCGCATGCGGATGACGCCGGTGGTGGTCTCTTCACAGCCGCCCAGCAGGCATTCGCCGTACTCCGGGTGGGTGGTGTGCAGGATGTTCAGCAGGTCACCGCCGTCGTCCACCAGAAAGTGGGGGCGGCAGGCGAGGGTGCGCTCGAGGTGGTGCGTATAGGTCGCCGGGTCGGCGCCGTGGACGGCGTTGACGCAGAACCCCTCCGCCGCCAGCGCGGCGGCCACGTCGTCCTGCGTGGAGAGGGGATTGCAGCCGGTGACGGAGACCTCGGCGCCGCCGGCACGCAGCACGTGGGCGAAATACGCCGTCTTGGCCTCCAGATGGATGGAAATGGCCGCCCGAAGCCCGGCGAAGGGCTTTTCGGCGGCAAAACGCCGCTCGACGGCGCGCAGCACGGGCATCCCCGGCACGACCCAGGCGATCTTGTCGCGCCCGGAGGGGGCCAGAGAAACGTCCCGGATCTCGGTCTGTTCGTGGATCGGCATAGTCGTCTCCGTTTGCTCTTCGTGTGACCCGTTCGAGAAAAAGGCACACAGTTTTTTCCATTATAGCACAGCGGGATCCGTTTTTCAAGACTTGCGGCCGCGGGAACGGCGGCACGATTTTTTTTGTGAAAAAAGGGCGCCCGGCTTGTTGACAGAGAGGGCGGTGGTTTGCTATAATAAACACATTGGGAATTATGGCTTAACGGGAGGTCACGTCGATGGCGCTGAACGATATCGAACGGATCGTTGCGGCCGAATCCGCGGCGGACGCTGAAAAAAACGCCGCCGCCGCGAAGGCGGCCGCGATCCTGGAAAAGGCTGAGGCCGACGGCCGGGCCGACTACGATCGGATCCTGGCGGAGGCGGCGCGCCGGGCGGAGGCGTCCAAGGCCGAGGCGCAGGCGCTGATCGCCCAGCGGACGGAAAAAGCGCTGCTCGCCGCGAAGGTGGAGGCAGAGCGCTGCCGCAGCGTGGCCGGAGAGCACGTCGAAGAGGCCGCGCAGGCCGTCTGTGATCAGATCGTAAGAGGATAAGCGATGTCGATAGCGGCGATGAAAAAGCTGACCCTTGCGGGCGCCAACAGCGACCGCAGGCAGGTCGTGGCCGAGATGATGCGTCTCGGCTGTATCGAGATCAACGACATCGCGCCGGACGGCGCGGTGGCCGGACTGATCGAAAGCGGCGCCATGCGGCGGGACGACAGCGCCGAGGCCGCCGTCCTGGCGGATCGGGCGCGGATCGAGGCGGCGCTGGCCGTGCTGGACCGGTACGCGCATCAGAAAAAACCCATGTTCGCCCCCAAGCCGGAGGTGCACGAGTTCGTGCTGTTCGACGAGCGGACCGCCGCCTCGGCCAAACGCGAGGCGGAGACGGTGCTGGCCCTGTCGGAACAGGCGGAAGAGCTGGCGGCCGGGATCCGCTCGCTGGAGGGCGACGCCGCGGCGCTGGAGCCGTGGCGGGGCATGGACGTGCCGCTGGAGCTCACCGGCGGGCGAAGCTTCCGCGTGATCCGGGGCACGGTCCCGAGCTATGTTGACGTTCCCGCCCTGCAGGCGGAGGTCCGTCAGGACGCCCCGACGGCGGAGCTGGAGCGGGTCGGCGCGGACAAGCAGGTCCAGTATCTCTGCGCCGTGACGGCGCGGAGCGAGAGCGACGCGGCCGTGAAGGTCCTGCGCGAGCGGGGCTTTGCGGAACAGAACTTCAAGGGCGGCCCGGGAACGGCCGCGGACAATATCGGGCGGCTCCGGACGGAGATCGCCGAAAAGGAAGCGGAGAAAAAGGCCGTGGAGGAGCAGCTGGCGGCGCACGGCCCCAACACCGCTCTTTTGGAGCGCGCGTACGACGCGCTGACCAACGAAGCCCGGCGCGAACAGGTCCGAAGCGGCATCGCCCGGACGGAGAACGTGTTCTATCTCGAGGGTTGGCTGCCCGAGGCCTCGGTCAAGTCGGCCCAGGCGCTGTTCGAGCGCATGGGCTGCGCCTGGTCCTTCTCGGATCCCGGGGAGACGGACGACGTTCCTGTCCGGCTGGACAACAACCGGATCGTCAGCCCGTACAACGAGATCACTTCCATGTACGGCATGCCGGCCTACAACTCGCTGATCGATCCCAACCCCACCATGGCGTTCTTCTATTTCCTGTGCTTCGGCCTCATGCTGTCGGACGCGGCCTACGGGATCCTGCTGGCGCTGGGATGCTTCTTCTATCTGAAAAAGGCCAAGCCCTCCGGCTCCATGAAGAACATGCTCACCATGTTCCTGTTCGGCGGCATCTCCACGGCCATCTGGGGCGCGGTGTTCGGAAGCTGGTTCGGGAACGCCGCCTCGGTCATCGCCGAGGGCGTGTTCCACAAGACCTTCGTCATGCCCGCGCTGATCGATCCGATCTCCGAACCCATCAAGATGATGGTCCTGTCCTACGTCATCGGCGGGATCCAGGTCATGACGGCCATGTTCCTCGACGCGCTTCGGCGCATCAAGCGCCGCGACATCGCCGGGGCCATCTTCGGCATCTTCGCGTGGTACGTGCTGTTCGCCGGCATCGGCGTGCTGTTCCTGAACAAAAAGGCCGGCCTGATCGTGGCCGGGATCGGACTGCTGGGCGTCATGATCGGCGGGACCCTGGGCAAAAAGGGCCTGTCCAAGTTCACCGGCGCGTTTTTGGCGGTCTACAACATCACCGGCATCTTCTCGGACGTCCTGTCCTATTCGAGACTTCTGGCCCTGTGCCTTTCGACGGCCGTCGTGGCGCAGGTGGTCAACATCATGGGCTCGCTGAACGGGTTCACCGTGGGCGGCACCATCCTCTTCATCGTGGTCTTCATCGTCGGCCACGTGTTCAATCTCGCCCTCAACCTGCTGGGGACCTACGTCCACACGAGCAGGCTTCAGTACATAGAGTACTTCGGCAGGTTTTACGAGGGAGGCGGCAGGACCTTCAAACCACTGACCCTGCAGACCAAATACGTCGATATAGTCAAGGAGGACTAAAAGTATGACATTCTCGGATTTTCTCGCGCAGATCTTCACTGGGACCAACATCGCGCTGGCCGGGGCGGCGATGGCCATCGCCTTTGCCGGCATCGGTTCCGCCAAGGGCGTCGGCATCGTCGGTCAGATGTCTGCCGGCATCGTCGCCGAAGACCCCAGCAAGTTCGTCCGCTGCCTGATCCTGCAGGCCCTTCCGGGCACGCAGGGCATCTACGGTCTGATCATCGCCTTCCTGATCATGTCCAAGGTCGGCATCTTCGGCGGGCTGGTGCCCGTGACCGTGGGACAGGGCGTTTCGCTGTTCTGCGCGGCGCTTCCGATCACCATCGGCGGCTATGTCTCCGCCATCCATCAGGCGAAGGTCTCGGCCTCGTCTCTGCAGATCGTTTCCAAGCACCCCGAAGAGGCCACCAAGGGCATGATCTTCGCGGGCCTCGTCGAGACCTATGCGGTCTTCGCGCTGCTGATCTCCTTCCTGCTCGTCAACGGCATCAGCGTCGGCTGACCGCCGGGGAGACGCAGAAATGAACGGAATCGACCTTCTTATCAGCAAACTCGGCGAGGAGGCCTCGTCGGATGCGGCCGCGCGCGTGTCAGAGGCCGAAGAAAAGGCCCTCGTGATCCGCGCGGAGTATGCGGCAAAGGCGGAGGCCGATGCGAAAAAGCTGCTGGACGAGACGGCGGCCCAGTGCGTGGCCGACGCCCAGCGGGCGGACGGCAGCAACGCGCTGGAGGCCAGAAAGGCCATGCTCGCCGTCAAGCACAGCATGATCGACCGCGTCTTCGAAAAGGCCCGGCTCAAGCTCTGCCGCATGAACGAAGAGGACTACCGCATGTTCCTGGTCCGGACGGCCGTCGGCGCCGTGTCCGAGGGGAACGAGACGGTGATCTTCAACGCCCGCGACCGCGAGGCCTTCGGCAAGACGCTGGTGGCGGACATCAACGCGGCCCTCAAGGCCGAGGGGCGCGTGGGGCAGCTGAAGCTGGCCCGGGAGACGAGGGAGATGGACGGCGGCTTTGTGCTCTGCGCGGGCAACGTGGAGACCAACTGCAGCATCAGCGCCATCGTCGATCAGAAACGAAACGAACTCACCGATCTCGTTGCGAGGATGCTGTTCTGATGATCACACTGGAACCGAATGAATCCTTATATCTGGTCGCGTCGGGCCGGGTCCGGGGTCTGGAGAACACGCTGCTGACGCCGGAAAAGCTGACGCGTCTCATCGACGCGGAGGACGTTGCCGCCGCGTACCGCGTCGTGTCCGAGTGCGGCTATGCGCCGCCCGCCGGCGCGCCGCTGGATGGGACGCAGGGGATCTATACCCTTTCCAGGATGCTGGACCGCGCGGCGGAGGAGCTTTACGCCCTCTGTGAAGAGCTTTCGGAGAGCAAGGACCTCACCGACTTCTTCCGTGTCCGCATCGACGCGCACAACCTCAAGACCGTTCTGAAGTCCGAGCGGGCCGGCCGGGATCCCGATCCCAACCTGCTGTCAGGGGGCGTGTTCCGCGCCGCCGAGCTGAAGGATGCCGTTCTCTCCGGCAAGACCGAGCGGCTGGGCGAGATCTGGCGGAAGGCCGCGGCCGAGGCGGGAGAGATCCTGACCTCCGTCGGCGACGGACAGCGGTGCGACTTTGTGCTGGACAACGCCATGTTCCGGCTCATGAGCGGCCACGCGGCCGCGTCGGGCTCGCGCTTTCTGAAGGACTATGCGGCGTTCTGCGCGGACAAGGCCAACCTGCGGACGGCGGTCCGTCTCAAGGGCGTTTCCAACGCCGAAAAGCTGGCCGAGCTGGCGGTGAACGAGCAGGGCTCCGTCGCCAAAACGGCGGTGGTCGCCTCCGTCGCGGCGGGAGGAGCCGAGTGCTTCGCCCGCACGGGCCTGGCGTCCGCCGCGGAAGAGGGGATCCGCGCCCGCGGGGCCGGTGAACCGCTCACGGCGTTCGAACGGCTGCTGGACCGGGCGGACGGGGACTTTTTCCGGGACGTCAAATACCTCGGCATGGGCGCGCCGGTGCTGATCTCCTACATCCGCCGGCGCGAGACCGAGCAGAGCACCATCCGCAAGGTCATCTCGGCCAAGCTTTCCGGCGCGGACCGGGCGGAGATCGAGCGGCGCATCGGCCTTTGAGCGGCCGAAGACGGGAGGCTTTACCACCATGAAGATCGCAGTGGTCGGCGATTACGATTCCATTCTCGGCTTCAAGGCCGTTGGGCTGGACGTTTGTCCCGCCAGCGGCGCGGATGAGGTCCGGGCCGTTCTCAAACGGCTCATGGGGGATGGAGAGACCGCCATCATCTATATCACGGAACAGGCTGCGGCCTGTGCGGAAGAGGAGATCGCCCTCTGCCGCGACAGACTGGTTCCGGCGCTGATCCCGATCCCGGGGCGCGAAGGCTCGCTGGGGATCGGCAAGCAGCGCGTCAAGAGCAGCATCGAGCGCGCGGTGGGCGCCGACATCATCAGCGGCACCATCCGGGAAGCGTAACGGACAATACTGAACAGGAAAGTGGGTACCGAAATGGAAAACGGCAGGGTAGTCAAAGTTTCCGGACCGCTGGTCGTGGCGGAGGGGCTTGCCGGCGCCAATATGTACGACGTCGTCCGAGTCGGCCCGGACCGGCTGATCGGCGAGATCATCGAGATGCGCGGCGACAAGGCCTCGATCCAGGTTTACGAAGAGACCTCCGGGCTCGCGCCCGGAGCGGAAGTCGTTTCCACGGGGGCGCCGCTTTCCGTGGAGCTTGCCCCCGGCATGCTGGAGCAGATCTTTGACGGCATCCAGCGGCCGCTGGAGCTTCTGCGGAAGCTCACCGGCGACACCATCCGCCGCGGCGTGGACGTTCCGAGTCTGGACCGCGAGAAGAAGTGGGCCTTCGCGCCCTGTGTTTCCGTCGGCGACGCCGTTGAACCGGGCGACGTTCTGGGCACGGTCCGCGAGACGGTCATCGTCGAGCACCGCATCCTGGTCCCGGTCGGCGTCTCCGGCACGGTGACCTCCATCCGCGAGGGCGAATTCACCATCACGGAGACGGTGGCTGTCGTCCGCCGCGAGGACGGGACGGAGACCGAGCTTCCCATGCTTTCCACCTGGCCGGTCCGGAAGGGCAGACCGTACCGCGAGAAGCTGCCGCCCAGCAAACCGCTGATCACCGGCCAGCGCACCATCGACACCATGTTCCCCATCGCCAAGGGCGGCGCGGCGGCCATCCCCGGCCCCTTCGGCAGCGGCAAGACCGTCGTCCAGCACCAGCTGGCCAAGTGGAGCGACGTGGACATCGTCATCTACATCGGCTGCGGCGAGCGCGGCAACGAGATGACCGACGTTCTGCGGGAGTTCCCTGAGCTGAAGGATCCGCGCTCCGGCGAGAGCCTGATGAAGCGTACGGTGCTGATCGCCAACACCTCGGACATGCCGGTGGCCGCCCGCGAGGCTTCGATCTACACGGGCATCACCATCGGAGAATACTTCCGCGACATGGGCTACGACGTGGCCATCATCGCCGACTCCACCTCGCGCTGGGCCGAGGCCCTGCGCGAGATGTCCGGCCGTCTGGAGGAGATGCCGGGCGAAGAGGGGTATCCGGCGTATCTGACGTCCCGTCTGGCGCAGTTCTACGAGCGCGCCGGCCGCGTGGTCACGCTGGGGTCCCAGGGGCGCGAGGCGTCTCTGTCGGCCATCGGCGCCGTTTCGCCGCAGGGCGGCGACATCTCCGAGCCGGTCTCTCAGGCCACGCTGCGCATCGTCAAGGTCTTCTGGGGCCTGGACGACACGCTGGCCTATCGCCGCCACTTCCCGGCCATCAACTGGCTGAACAGCTATTCGCTGTATCTGGACCGGGTCATGCCCTGGTTCAACGACACGGTGAACCGGGCCTTCCGCGAGAACCGCGACTGGGCCATGGCCGTCCTGCAGCAGGAGAACGAGCTGAACGAGATCGTCCGTCTGGTCGGTATCGACGCGCTTTCCCCGGAGGACCGGCTGACCATGGAGACGGCCCGCAGCATCCGCGAGGATTTCCTGCAGCAGAACGCCTTCTCCGAGCTGGACAGCTATACCTCGCCGGAGCGTCAGTTCCGTCTGCTCGCGCTGATCCGCACCTGCCACAACGAGAGCCTGCGCGCCATCCAGGCGGGCGCCAAGCCGGAGCGCGTCTTCGCCATGTCCGCCCGCGAGGCCATCGGCCGCGCCAAAGAGACGGAAGAGGCGGGCTTCAAGGACGTCTACGATGAGATCGAGAAAGACCTGAAGGCCGAGATCAACGACCTTATCAAAGCTGCGGAGGAGCAGAATTGACTATGATCAAAGAGTATAAAACGATCAGCGAAGTGGCCGGTCCTCTGATGCTCGTCCGGGACGTCCACGGAGCGGCCTACAACGAGCTGGCCGAGATCCAGCTCCAGAACGGTGAGATCCGGCGCTGCAAGGTGCTGGAGGTCAACGGCACCAACGCGCTGGTCCAGCTCTTCGAGAGCTCGGCCGGCATCAACCTGGCCGAGTCCAAGGTCCGTTTCCTGGGCCACGGACAGGAGCTTGCCGTGGCGGAGGATATGCTCGGCCGCGTGTTCAACGGCATGGGGCATCCGGCGGACGGCGGCCCCGAGCTGCTGGCGGAAAAGTATCTCGACATCAACGGCCTGCCCATGAACCCGGCGGCGAGGAACTATCCGTCCGAGTTCATCCAGACGGGCGTTTCCAGCATCGACGGACTGAACACGCTGGTCCGCGGCCAGAAGCTTCCCATCTTTTCCGGCAGCGGTCTGCCGCACGCCAATCTGGCGGCTCAGATCGCCCGTCAGGCCAAGGTGCTGAACAGCGACGCCAAGTTCGCCGTGGTCTTCGCCGCCATCGGCATCACCTTTGAAGAGGCGGACTTCTTCATCAGCGACTTCAAGCGCACCGGTGCCATCAACCGGACGGTGCTGTTCATCAACCTGGCCAACGACCCCGCCGTCGAACGCATCGCGACCCCGCGCATGGCGCTGACCGCCGCGGAGTATCTGGCCTTTGAAAAGGGCATGCACGTCCTCGTCATCATGACGGACATCACCAACTACGCCGAGGCCCTGCGCGAGGTCTCCGCCGCCCGCAAAGAGGTGCCGGGCCGCCGCGGCTATCCGGGCTATCTCTACACTGACCTTGCCACCATGTACGAGCGGGCCGGCCGTCGGCTCGGCAGCGAAGGCTCGATCACCATGATCCCGATCCTGACCATGCCGGAGGATGACAAGACCCACCCGATCCCCGACCTGACGGGGTACATCACCGAGGGGCAGATCATCCTCTCCCGCGAGCTGTACCGCAAGAACATCCTGCCGCCGGTGGACGTGCTGCCCAGCCTGTCCCGTCTGAAGGACAAGGGCATCGGCGAAGGCCGGACCCGCGAGGACCACGCCAACCAGATGAACCAGATCATCGCCTGTTACGCCCGCGGCATCGAGGCCAAGGAGCTGATGACCATTCTGGGCGAGGCCGCCCTGACCGACATGGACAAGCTCTATGCCAAGTTCGCCGACGAATTCGACAAGCGCTATATCAACCAGGGCTATGACGAGAACCGCTCCATCGAAGAGACGCTGGAGCTGGGCTGGCGGCTGCTGGAGATCCTGCCCAGCTCGGAGCTGAAGCGGATCAAGCCCCAGTTCATCGAAAAGTACTACAAAAAGTCCTGACACCCTTTCCGGAAAGGAGGTCCGGCCTCTATGGCGGGCACCCATATCAGTCCGACCCGGATGCAGCTCAAGCGCGAAAAGGCGCGCCTTGTCACGGCGACGCGCGGGCACAAGCTGCTGAAGGACAAAAACGACGAGCTGATGAAGCAGTTCCTCGAGATCGTTCGGGAGAACATGAAGCTTCGCATCGCCGTGGAAAAAAAGGTCGAGGCGCTCCATCGGAGCTTTACCGCGGCCTCGGCGGCCATGTCGCCGGAGGGGTTGGATCAGGCGCTGATGCTGCCCCGGCAGAGCGTTACGCTGGAGATGACGGAGAAAAACATCATGAGCGTCCACGTTCCCGTCTATTCCTTCCACACGCGTCTGGCCGAGGACGGCGGCATCCTTCCCTACGGCTTCGCCAACACGCCCAGCGAGCTGGACGACTCTGTCCGCGAGGCCGGCGACCTGCTGTCCGACCTGCTGGAGCTGGCGGCCAAGGAAAAGGCGGCCAGCCTGCTGGCGGCCGAGATCGAAAAGACCCGCCGCCGCGTCAACGCGCTGGAGCACGTTCTGATCCCCCAGACCAAGGAGAACATCAAGATCATCTCCATGAAGCTGGCGGAAAACGACCGGGCCAACACCACGCGTCTGATGAAGATCAAGGACATGGTCCTGAACCAGGCGCACAACTACGAATGAGTTTCCCATTGGGCGTGAACGGGCCGGCCGGCGATCCTGCTTTTGGAAAGCCGGCCGGTCTTTCTTGAAAGGCTTTCCCCGCGCGCCCTCTGCGCGCGGCGGAGCGGCTCCGGGCTCCCTTTCAACGGGCGGGCTGCGGCGGGAGAGGAGGAGGCGGCGTGGAAGAGCTGCGCGAACTGCTGAAAAAACTGATCGGGCCGCTGACGGCGTGGTACCGGGCCGACCGGCGCGAGATGCCGTGGCGCAGCGATCCGACGCCGTATCACGTCTGGATCTCGGAGATCATGCTGCAGCAGACCCGGATCGAGGCGGTGATCCCATACTACGAGCGTTTTTTGAAAGCGTTTCCGGACGTCCGGGCGCTGGCCGCGGCGGAGGACGACCGGCTGATGAAGCTCTGGGAAGGGCTGGGATACTACAGCCGGGCGCGGAACCTGAAAAAGGCCGCGGAGATCGTGGCGCGGGACTTCGGCGGCGAGCTGCCCCGGCGGGCGGAAGAGCTGCGCCGTCTGCCCGGCATCGGCGATTATACGGCGGGGGCCGTCGCTTCCATCGCCTACGGCGAGGCGGAGCCGGCGGTGGACGGGAACGTGCTGCGCGTCGCCGCGCGGCTCGGCGCGCTGGCGGACGACGTCATGCAGCCCTCCGTTCGGCGAAGGATCACAGAGGCCCTGCGCGGCGTCTATCCCACGGGGCCGGACGCGGCCGATCTGACCCAGGGGCTCATGGAGCTGGGCGAGCGGGTGTGTCTCCCCAA
>JAEEGL011215358.1_pt1 | contig 11131 bp, 8 predicted proteins | sample 9134231 | NCBI WGS metagenome assembly JAEEGL01 (sample SAMN16246548, study PRJNA631951) | gut metagenome | biome: gut microbiome; feature: rumen; material: fiber-attached | host: Bos | place: Iran: Karaj | collected 2018-10
CGGTGTGGTATTCGATCTCGAGCAGCAGGCGTTGTTGTTGGAGAGCCAGGATGGCGTTGTTCATTCGAGCAGCCTTACAGATTGGATGTGCTTTGAGTAATAGAGGTCGGAGGGCAGCCAGCAGGTGCACTTGAGCCCGGGGATGTCATAGGAGTGGGTGGGCGGTCCGGTGAGTTCGCACCCGGCCCGCTGATAGGCCACCATCACCAGTTCGGTGCAATACATCTTCGTGGTGTCGGCACTGTCGTACTGGTGGTCGAAGAGCATGCCGTTGTGGTAGATGGCCAGAGCAGCCTCTGCAGCCTTTGAGCCAACGTCAGGATTCAGCGGTCGGCAGATTTCTCCGGCTGAGGCGTTGATGGTGGAGTAGAATTTTTCAGCGGGTTCCATCTTCACCCGGTCGGGATCGCCCTCATAGTCGGGTTCGCCAGGTACGGCGTGCACGACCATGACCGTCCCTGCGGAATCTACGGCGATGCCCACATGGGAGTATTGGCCTTTTTTGTCCGCCAGCACCACGGTGTGGCTGGTCAGTCCGGTGCCTCTCCTGAACAGAAGGTCACCGGGGCGGATGTCACAGTCTGCAGGCAGGAGGCTGCGCTGCTCTTCTTCCTGACAGGCTATCAGGAGAAGCGTGATGCATGAGAGGCAGAGAACCAGTTTTCGCAATGGTGTCATGGCAGTGGCAGTAGTCCTTCCCATCTCACGTCCCAGGTGCCGTCATCTGGGAAACCGGGGTTATGGCGTGTCTCGCCGTCCCATCCCGCGCACATCATGGCAACGGCCGTGAGCAGACCTCCGTTGCCGGGCAGATAGATGCGCAGACGGTTGTCTTGATAGTTGTGTCCGCTGACGAGGTAGGTGTTGGTGCGCTGGGGCATCAACAAGGCGTTGACGGCGTTTTGGGGCTCACCCATACGGGCGGCGTTCATGGCGGTCATGGGGAAGTCCCAGCCCCATGTCTTGTCCCAGTTCCAGTGGTCGAGTACCCAGTGCAGGGTATTGCGCATGATGGCGGGATCGGCCTGTGGGGTATGGGGGAGGATACCCACAGCTCCGAGTACGGCCATGTGGTCGCTGGTGAAACGGATGTCCTCATAGGTCTCGGGAGCGGTCTCGGCTGCCAGGTAGAGGCTGTCCTTCGCGGCGAGGGGTGAGAGGCGGTTGATGACCTCGTCCCATCCGTTATGACGTGTTTCATGTCTGCGCTCACGCCATAGTTGGGCCAGTTGCAGCGCAAACCGCCAGTAGGAGAGTTCGAAGGGCGGGTTCACGGTCTCTGCAGCCCGGAGGGTCTCCTGGGCAGGAATGCACCCTTTGATGACATAACGGTCGCGGGCATGGTCATAGGTGGCGAACGACTGCATGAATATGGCTGTCTCCTCCACGATATCCTTGTATTTGTTCAGTATCCGGGCCTTGTCGGCGGGGCTGGCGGCACGGTAGAGCAGTTCGGCGAGATAGATGGGGTGGGGCTGTTGCCAGATGAGGAAACTGCCCACCTTGGAGGGTGCCTCGGTGCCCGAGGGGTCGGTCATCTTCATCCACCGCACACCCTTGAACCCTTGTCTCTGGGCTATCTCACGGGCCACGGGCATGACCTTGAAATACCAGTCGAGACTATGCTCAAGGATTTCGGGATGTCCCCATAGGGCAAACTGTGCCTGATGCCACCAGATCATCTCCAGGTGGAACTTGCCGAACCATGAGTTGAAGGTGAGACCGGTTTCTTGGGGTGGGGTATCGCCACCATCATTCACGGCCAGGAGATACTGGCTCAGGACCACACGGCGCTCCAGTTCCCGTGCACGGGGGTCTGTGCAGTGCGAGAAATCGACGATGGCACCTTCGGTCCAGTGTTTCTTCCAATGCTCTGCGGAGGCGGTGGCCACCTCGTCGAAGGTCATCGTCTTACGGGAGGGGTCCTTGGTCTCGAAAAACTCACAGGTGAAGGCCACGGCGGTGTCACCGTCAGCGGTGTTGAAGTGGATGTGGTTCCACAGGGGGGTATCTCCTTTCAGATTGGCGTAGGAGCGATGACCCTCATTCCAGTGGAGTGCCACATAGTAGTCGGCCTCGTCAAATCTTGAATTGCCGTCAAGGATGCGCTTGAGGGTGTCGTTGCAAGCGGTGCGCAAACCTTCAAAACTGGTGATGTTTCGCTCCCATTCATCCCAGTTGCAGCCATCATCGGTATGTTTGCCTGTGGGGTAGGGGAAGGTGAGCTTGATGGTTTTCTTGCCGGAGGATACGATGCGTACACCGACCATGTCGCGGGTGGGGTGGCAGACGGTCTGTATATGGTAACGATGGCCGCGGTAGGTGAAACGGCTGTCGATGATACCGGTCCAGAGGTCCAGGGTCTGGCTGATGTCGCTCACCTCCTCTTGTTCCAGATCGAGACCGATGGTTCCGAGATGCATGCGGTGGGGGTTCTGACGGTACCATTCCGAAGCGCCGTGAGCACGGCCGTCCTCCGGTTTGAACTGTGTGGCATAGAATTCCGTGTGGCCGTGTCCGAAGTCATAGGCCTTCAGGGCTTCCTCCGGACGATAGTTCTGAGGATTGGCGAAACTGTGCCAGCCCCAGTCGCTCATCGTGCCCAGCGACACGCCGTTGGCGTATGTCTTGGGGAAGGACTGCAACCCTGTGGCATCTACGGTGAAGGCAAAGCCCCCGTTGCCCACGGTGAGGGAGGCCAACGTGTCGAGTGAGGTCACATGGGGATTGTTGCGCCTGACCACAGCCTCGCGGTCGATGGGTTGTGCGAAGGCTGCAAATGCAGACAGCAGCATCAGGATAATGAAGTATGATCGTTTCATAGGTTAAGTTTGTTTTTGCAAAGTTACGAAAAAACGAGCGGAGAACGAAAAGAATTTATTCTTTTCTTATCCCGAGTGCTGAGTAACTTCGACGCTTGCGTCAAAGTTATCCGAAAAAACGAGCGGAGAACGAAAAGAATTCATTCTTTTCTTATCCCGAGTGCTGAAATGGAAATTCATCAAGATTTATTTTGCATTTCACTTACCTTGAACTATCTTTGCCCAAGAAAACCAATTCGTCCAAAAATCCGAACACCCGCTATGCACCCTTACTCAAGAAATATGCGGAATGAAGGTGGTGGTGCAGGCTTTGATATTAAAGAATTGACCATGATGAAAAGAGGAAAGAAGATATGCAACACCCTCAAGGAGGTGCGCATGCAGGTGGCGAAGGCCAACGACATCAAATATGCACCCACGGAGTGCCACCACGAGGGTGACTGCGCCGGCACCTGTCCGAAATGCGAGGCTGAGGTGCGCTGGCTCGAACAACAACTGCAGCTGCGCCGACAACTGGGTAAGGCCGTGGCCGTGGTGGGAGTGAGCATGGGACTGGCCGCCCTGACGGCATGTAATCATAACAAATTTACTGACCGGACTGCTGGCGAAATAGATATTGTCCCCGATACCCTGTCCATAGAAAGCCAAACAGACGGTTTCTTAGACATGGATTCCGACACATTGTCGATAGCAGACCAAGTTGTCGAAACCAACAATTCAAAAGATAATTGAGGCATAAGACTATGATGAAAAAGAACAATCTTTTCCGTTTACCCTTTGTGCTCCTTGCCTTTCTCCTTCCGCTGCAGATCACTGCACAGGAGATGCTGGTGGGTACATACAACATCCGCTACAAGAACGATGGCGACTCACTAAAGGGTGATATCTGGTCAAAGCGCTGCCAGGTGATTTGCGACCAAGTGAACTTCATGGCACCTGCTGTACTCGGCACCCAGGAAGTGCTTCATGCCCAACTCGGCGACTTGTTGAAACGGCTCGATGGATACGACTACATCGGCGTGGGACGTGATGATGGCAAGAATCGGGGTGAATATGCCGCCATCCTCTATAAAAAGGACCGTCTGCAACTGTTGGACAAAGGAAACTTCTGGCTCAACGAGACGCCCGACGTACCACGGTTGGGTTGGGATGCCGCCTGCATCCGGATCTGCACATGGGGCAGATTCAGGGACAGCCTGACGACCAATGAATTCTATTTCTTCAACCTGCACATGGACCATGTAGGCAAAATGGCTCGCCGCGAGGGAGCACGTCTTGTGCTGAAAAAGATTTCCGAGATCGCCCATGACAAACCGGTGATTCTTACCGGCGATTTCAACGTTGACCAGACAGATGAGATATACAACATCCTCACGGGAGCGGGCATACTCAAGGACACCTACGCCTGCGCACCCGTCCGGTTTGCGGAAAACGGCACGTTCAACAGTTTTAATCCCCGCCTGAAGACGCAGAGCCGGATCGATCACGTGTTCGTGTCGCCATTCACGGAAGTAAAAGCCTATGGCATGCTTACCGACAATTACTGGACGCTTCAACAGACGGAGGAGCAGAAAGGCGATGACGCTCCTGAGGAACTGTCGTTCCGCGAGGCATCGATTCATCTGCCATCTGACCATTATCCCGTTTTCGTGCGCATCAATCTACCCTCAACAAATAACACAAATGATACCTGGTGAATATTTGGGACTAGCCAAATATGGTTCCTTGCACTACGAGAAACTTCATGGCGATAAGGAGGGGATTTCTTCTGTACGTGTAAATGACCAATACCGTATTGAGTTTATTGAAGGTATGGAAGCTGGCAAGCAAATTGCCACGATTTGTAGCATTACGGAACTTTCAAACCATTATAAGTAAGAGGAGGACAAAACATGACCACACTTGAAGGAGTAAATCCTCAAATGATTGCAAACAATTTGAAACCTTTTCAGCCCACTCATCCTGGCGAGGTGCTGAAAGATGAACTGAAATACCTGGGTATTTCACAGCGTGGGCTTGCTCGAAAGATAGGTATATCCTATTCCGCTTTTAACGAAATGCTGAATGGAAAACGTTCGCTTAGTCCTGAATTGGCTATGATGATGGAGGCTGCTCTTGGTGTGGAAGCCGTACCTTTGCTGGCCATGCAGAACGAATATGACCTGATGATGGCTGAGCGTGATGACTCTTTTATGGAGAAACTCAAACAAATACGCCGCATTGCAGCTATTTTCTAAATTCGGTATTTAATACTGGGTAATTCAAGAACAATATAACAACTTCTGCCTAAACCGTCAGACTGCTCCCTCATGACAACTACATGAAGGGGCAGCCTTGTTTTTATGCTTACTCCAAGAGAAAAATGCATGAATACTCAAAAATAAGCATAAAAATACGTCTTTGCGTGCTTTTTTTATCCTTTTTGATAAAAAATGGCATATTAATTGTATTATTCATAATAAAATACCGACATTTGCACCTCGAAACGCAAAAACAGGTATTTAGTATTATTAGGTAAGAAGTTTCATTAAGTTAAAAAGGATGCAAAAACTGATGGTTTTGAGTGCAGTCTTCCTGCTTCTTCCTCTCGGAGGCAGAGCAGATGATGAGACTGTTCAGGTATTCGACAACCCTGTGGATACCTCGTATGTGTGGAACAAAAACCTGGACGAGGTCGTCGTGACCGGCCAAGGTGGTGCTGTTTCCAAACGCCGTCTCTCCTCCAACGTGACGAAACTCATGGCTGCTGATCTGGAGAAATTGCCCACGGGCCGTATCGACCAGATGTTGCAGAATGCCGTGCCCAACATGCAGATCACCCTCACCAATGGTCAGCCTGGTACCACCTCGATGATCAAGTCGAGAGGATTGTCGTCGGCCTTCACCAATTCCACGCCGGTAATCTACGTTGATGGAGTGCGTGTGGATAACCTCAACACCGGTTCTTCGCTGTTCAATGTGATGAACAATGCTTACGGCAACATCAGCGGACAGACCGCCGCATCGAGTGCCGTCGGTGACATCCCCATGGAGAACATCGACCATATCGAATATGTGCCCGGAGGAGCAGCTACCACCCTGTATGGTTCCGATGCTGCCAACGGCGTGATACAGATTTTCACGAAAAACCACGGCACAGGCCGCTTCAGCGCCTCTGTGACCGCACAGATGGGCATTGACGTGGCAAACTCCCAGTTCTATCATTTCAACCGCACCAAAGACTTGCTCCATCAGACCGGTTTCCAACAGCGCTACGGCTTGTCGTTCTCTGGGGGCACGGAGAAAATGGGCTATTCCTTGGGTGCCAGCATGAGCCAAAACACCGGCACCATCATCCACAACGGCAACGAACAGAAGAAATATGACCTGCGCTTCGGAACATCCATCCGCATGAACTCGATGTTGAAATACACCAACTCGTTCGGTTTTGTGGCAGAGGAATATCGGCGCAACCGCAACGGCAACCAAGGCTACTATACTGGCCTCTGGTTTGCCGAGGGAAGTGCAGCGGCCAACTTCACTTACACTGCGGAGGACGGCACGCAGCGCAATTTTCCCGCAGATATCGATGGCGCTTCCAACTATACTTTCGAGAAGATGAAGGAATTCGTCTCCGAGGCTGAGGCTCTGCAGGACCATAAGGAGGAGGTGAAACGTTTCCAGACCTCACAGCAGTTGGAATTTACCCCGATGCGTAACCTGACATTCCATGCCACACTCGGTCTTGACTACCGTTACAACACCGACAAACTGGTGGAGACCAACCGCTACCTCATACACACGCAGATGAAACCCGAGGGCACGACCGATGCCGGCAGCGTGGGCAACTACGACCGCAACTACTATGGCATCACCGGTGAACTCAACGGACAATGGAAATACTACAAGGATGACTTGTTCAGCAACATCCTCACTGGCGGTTTCCAATATTTCAGCACCCATGACCACCAGAGCCTCTACAAAGGACAGAACGTGCGCGACGGTGCACGCATCATGACCGGCGCAGGCACCATCTATGCCGATGAATGGCTCAGCTACCTCCACAGCTATGGGGTCTATCTGCAGGACAACATCGGTTGGCGCAACCGCTACTATCTCGACCTGGGTTTGCGCCTCGACTACAATACTGCTTTCGGCGACGAAGTGGCCTGGCAGGCATATCCCAAGGTGGGGTTGTCGTATGTCCTCTCCGACGAACCCTGGATGCGACCGCTGGTGCAGGAAGGATGGGTCAATACACTGAGACTGTTGGCCAACTACGGTGTGGCCGGCAGTTATCCTCCGGCTTTTGAATACCAGCGCACCATCGAGGTGAGCTCTTATCTTGACAAACAGGCCAATACCTTCGGGAAGAACGGCAATCCCAACCTGGGACCTGAAAAGAAGCACTCCTATGAGGCGGGTATACAAGGGTCTTTCTTCCGCAACATCCTCAATGTCGGCCTGACCTACTATTATGCCGTGACACACGACGCCCTGTTCAATGTGCCGACGCTGCCTTCTTCGGGACAAAGCAGTTCCTATCTGGCCAATATCGGCAAGATCCGCAACAGCGGTATAGAGGCGTTCGCTGATGTGAGAATCATCAATACGCCGGAGTGGGGACTGGACGTGCGCGGTTCGCTCAACACCAACGCCAACAAGGTGCTCTCCACAGGTGGCGTGGTGCCTTTCGCCATCGGAGGCTTCTCGTCACGCACCATCACCACGGTGGTCGAAGAGGGCAAGTCGGTGGGTTTCCTGCGCGGAACCGCCACGACACTGAAGGCTGACAACACCGTGAACGAGACGCTTTACAATCAGGACCTGGGACGCACACTACCCACACTTTTCGGCAATTTCGCCCTGTCCGCCCGTTGGAAAAAACTCAACTTCACCCTCATGGGTGACTACCAGACCGGGGCATATGTGCACTCCTTCGACCGACAGTTCCGCTTCGCCAAGGGCATCGCCGATGACGCCATCCCTGCCGCTGCCCTCGAAGGAACCACTCAGGCGAAGTCTTGGCTCAATTTCACCAATTTCTTCGTCGAGAAGGCTGATTTCGTGAAAATCCGCAACATCGGCTTGGATTATGCCTTCAAAATCCCGAAACTTGACGATTACAATTTCAGTCTGGCTCTCAACATCTACAACCCGCTGGCTTGGACGAAGAGCAGCGTGGACCCTGAGGCTGTGCTGAGCGGGGCACGCACCCAAGGTGCCGTGGCCACCGGCGGACTGAGCTATAGCAGTTATAGTCTGCCACGGCAGTTTGTGCTGACGGCAAAAGTGAGTTTTTAGCAGGTATCATCCCTTTTCGGTTATCAAAAAGTAGAAAGAAAATGAAAATGAGATATTTCACTATGATGATGGCAGCATTGCTGCTGGGAAGCTGCGACTTGGTGTCTCCCGACGAGATTGTCAACCCGAATGTCGATGAGTCGGCATTCCTCCATTCCGACGACCCGATGGAAACCTGGGTGAATGGTACGGAGAAGGAGCTTGCACTCCATGTGTCGGATTTCGTACAACTGATGGAGATCCTCTCCGACAATTATTTCAACAACTATACCCGGTCGAGCAAGGTGTTTGACATTCCGCAACTGCTCTACAATGATGCTGATGTCACCGCCCTGCAACGGCATGTGGGCGCCTTGAGGGAGATGGCTGACTATGGTCTGACAACCGTGGCGCAGGCTGACCCATCCACCACAACAGCCGACCGTTTCCACCTGCTCAGCATCAAGGCTTATTCCTTCTTGCTGGCTGGAGATTTCTTCCTTGCACTGCCCACGGAGAACGGCGGTGAGCCTGTGGAATGGAAAAACCAGATGCAGAAAGCCATGGAGGTGCTCGACCAGGCACTGCCACTGGCCCAGACCGATGAGGACCGTGCCTTCATCCACACGCTTTACGCCCGTGCCGCCTATCGGACGGGCAACCGCGAAGTGGCTACAAACCATGCAAACCAGGCTTTGGCTTGTTCGGGCGACTTCTGCCGGCAGGTGCAGTTCGACAGCAAAAACGGTGTACTCAACAGTGCACAGGAAGCCATCTGGGGCGACTGGTTCCAGCCGCTTCCCCGGCTCGACTTCCTCGATCCCAAATACTATCAGCTCAGCAGCACCGACCAATGTCCCATCACCATAGCCAAAGCTGAGGAAGACTATCTCATTCTGGCAGAGGCGGCTCTGGCCGACCAACATCTCGATGAGGCAAAGCGACATCTCTCGGCCTTGCTCCGACTGGTCAAGCAGCGTCCTGTGCAGGCTGATGTCAACGACCAACTGGAAGGTCGCTACAATGGTGGTCTGAAGGCTTTTCCCAATGACCCCGAATACCGCGTACAGGCTTCGCCGTCCGACTCGTTGCGCTCCGGACTGATCATCGACCGCCGTCCGCCCCACCTCATCTCGGTGGCTCCCATCTCTGGCACGTCGGTGATACAGGCCATGATTGATGGACTCGACAACCACGACAGCGCGCTCGAAGTGGTCTATCTGATGCGCCAGGAGATCTTCTTCGCTGAGGGACGACGCCCGGCCGACCTGGGCATCCGCCTTCCGCTCTGTGAGGTGGAGGCTGCCCATACAGCTGATGCGGCGACATTCACGGAGGCTTGGATACCCGCTTTCGTGCCCCGTAACTACGGCCTCGATGAGTTTACCATCGATGAGAAGGCCAAGACGGTGACCATCGCCCACAACATGAACCGTGTGATTGTGGAGAACGCCCGTTCCGCGGATGTCGCACCGTTTGAATAACTTTCCATATAGTACATAAATTGCAAGCATGAGAAAGATACTCCCCTTCGATGCCCGGCGACTGACCTTGTCATTCCTTTTCTCGTTCGTCGTGGCGGCCGCAATGGCTCAGACACCGACCACTGCCCGTTATGTGATTCTTGTCACCATCGACGGTCTGCGTGCAGAGATGATTGATGATCCGCAGATGCCTTCGCCATTTCTGAAAATGATGAGCCGCGACGGCTTGCGTGTCGGCCGTGTCATAGGCATACCGCCGGCAGCCACCTATCCTTCGCACACCACGCTGGTCACGGGGGAGGTGCCTGCCCGTCACAGGGTGTTCTACAACCGTCCGTTTCTTTGGAACAAAGACACGGCACGGATCAGTTATTGGTATGCCGACAGCATCGCCGTACCGACGATATGGCAGCGCGCGCATGAGGCGGGCATGAAGACGGCATCGCTCTTCTGGCCGGTCTCCACCGGCAGTCCTTACATCGACTACAACGTTCCGGAGTTTTGGTCGCTTGACTATAGCTGTGACCAGATGGAATATATCAAACCGTCATGCACGCCCCTGGGCATCCTCGATGAATTGGAGCGTAACGCCTGTGGAAAACTTGACACCATCACCTATCAGGCAGGGTCGCTGCAACGGGATGGGCGCACCGCCGCCATGGCCAACTATCTGATGAACCACTACCAGCCGCGCCTGATGACCATCCACCTCATCACCACCGACTATAGCCAGCATGCCCTGGGCACAAGGAGCCAACAACTCTTGCAGGATATGGCGAGTGCCGACCATGCTGTGGGGACGATAATCGAGAATCTCCGCTTGACACATCGTCTCGACAGTACGGTGGTCATCGTCACGGGCGACCATGGCTTCTGCGACTACAGCCAGACGCTCAGTCCCAATGTCTGGCTCACCCGCGCCGGACTGCTCAGCGAACGCCCTGGAGGGGAGTGGAAAGCATGCTTCTATGGCGGTGGCAACACCAGCTTCCTCTACCTGCGCAAGGCCAATGACACCAAGACCCTCCGCCGCATACGCCGCCTGCTTGACAACCTTCCTGAGGGTGAGCGCCAACTTTTCCGCGTCGTGGAGAAAGAAGAACTCACGGAAAAAGGTGCAGACCCTGCCGCGGCACTGGCCCTGGAACCTGTGGTGGGCGTGGCGGTCACCAATGACCGCACCGGTGAGGTGGTGGCGCAGCGCAAAGGTGGTACTCATGGCTTCATCAGCGGTCAGGATGCCACCACGCTCATCGCCTATGGGCCTGGTTTTACTTCCAGCCGTCAGGACACCATCCGCCAGACGGACATCGCCCCATGGATTCTCCGGTTGCTGGGGATAGAATGATGTCCTATGGCCTTAACCATTATTATGAAGTGGTTTTTATAGTTGATACAATAAACAGGGCTTTTCGTACAAAGGCAATACCTTTTTTGGGATTGGCAACAATTATAGCTTATCTTTGCATTGTTCAAAATCAATTATAAAACCATGAGGAAAATAATCATTTTATCAATGTTGTTGTCTTTGTCACTTGTTGTTTGTGCTCAGACAAAAAGAAA
>JAEEGL011421598.1_pt1 | contig 11131 bp, 9 predicted proteins | sample 9134231 | NCBI WGS metagenome assembly JAEEGL01 (sample SAMN16246548, study PRJNA631951) | gut metagenome | biome: gut microbiome; feature: rumen; material: fiber-attached | host: Bos | place: Iran: Karaj | collected 2018-10
ATTGAGACCACGGAGCTTATATCCGATATCGCCATACTCTATTCCCCCGAATCTCACTGGGCTTTCGGCATCCAGCCGCAGACAGAGGGATTTGACTATCCGGAACAGCTTAGAAAGTTCCACAGTGCATTTACAAGATTCGGTGTAAATGTGGACGTTATCCGTCCTACTGCCGATCTTACAAGGTATAAGGCTGTGATAGCTCCTGCTATGTACGTTTACGAAAAAAATGCAGCTGAGAATATATACAGATACGTAATAAAAGGCGGTACTGTCGTACTGACAGCACGCAGCGGCGTAAAGGATCAGTTCAACAACTGTATCATGGAACCGCTTCCAACTGTTTACAGAGAAGTGGTGGGCGCCGAGGTAAAGGAATATGATCCGATAGGCAGACATGAGCAGACCATAACCGATTTTGCAGGCAATAAATTCAAGTGCATTCAGTGGTGCGATATCCTTGAGCTGACCACTGCACGCGCTTACGCCGAGTATAAGGACTGCTTCTACAGCGGAAGTCCTGCCGTAACCATGAACCGTTACTGCAGCGGAGTTGCATATTATGTGGGAACCGTATGCGATCAGGATTTTTATGAGAGCTTTGCGGGAAATATAATGAAGCAGACAGGTATCCCGCGCCTTAAGGATCTTCCGAAAGATGTTGAGGTCACAACTCGTACAAACGGCCTTGACGATTACATCTTCTTTTTCAACAACTCAGAAAATGAAGCGGATATTGAGCTCCCGAAAGCGATGTACAGCATAATAAACGGTAGCGACAGGGAAAAAATAAAGCTTGAGCCGTATGACATGGAAATAGTCAGAAAGTAGGTATAAATGAGGATAGTTTTGCAGCGGGTAACGTCTGCCGGTGTTAAAGTTGACGGAGAGACGATTGGAAAAATAGGCACGGGTTTTCTTGTGCTTTTCGGAGTGGGACATGAGGACACCGAGGAGGACTGCCGCAGACTTGCGGATAAGATATCGGGACTCCGTATCTTCTCCGACGAGAACGACAAGATAAACCTTGACCTCGAAGCAGTAGGCGGTTCGCTTCTTGTTGTGCCTCAGTTCACACTTTATGCGGACTGCCGGAAGGGTAACCGCCCGAACTTCATACAGGCTGCAAAGCCGGAAAAGGCAAATGCACTGTATGAGTATTTTGTGGAATATCTCCGCAGCAAGGGAAAGCACGTTGAAACAGGCTCCTTTGGCGCCGATATGAAGGTTGAGCTTCTCAACGACGGTCCCTTTACGGTAATACTTGAATAAAACAACAGGTCCGAGGAAAGATTTCCCGGACCTGTTTTCTGTTTTCGGCTGTCATAAGCGTATAAACTCAGAAATACGGTCAAAGCTTCACATGAGGTGATTATATGATAAGAAAGCGCGGAGAACATGGTGTGATAATACTTACAGCGCTGTTTTTTACGGCGTTCATCATGCTTTCTTTCAGGTATTACAGCATTGTATGGCAGCAAAAGGATGTGGCAGCGGCAATGACAGAGCGTACCTTCACACTTGAAGTCGGCAGCTCGCAGGGAACTGTCTATGACCGCTATATGGAGCCCATGGTAAATGCAGAAATTGTACTGAAAGCGGCAGCTGTACCCTCTCTTCTCGACAGAGAGCAGACGGCGCAGTATGCTGTTGATAAGGAGAGCTTTTACAGTGATTTCGACAACGGGCTGCCATTTGTGTTTGAATGCAGCGATAAGGCACTTGAATCGGACGGACTTACGGTTTTTGAGGTGCCTGTGCGCTATTCCGGGAAACAGTCAGCACAGCATGTGATAGGATATCTTTCGGAAGAAAAGGGTGCCGATGGTATAGAATACGCCTATGATTCAGTCCTGAGGGACACCGCCCCCGTGAACAGCGTATCTTACATCACAGACGGCTTCGGTCGGATACTTAAAGGCGAGGGCAAGGAGGTCCTGCGCACTGAAGCCTACAAAAGGGGAGTAGTTCTTACCATAGACAAGGAAATACAGGAGATCTGCGAGGAAAGCGGCAGAAGCATCGTGACGGGAGCAATAGTTTGTGCGGACGTTATAACCGGCGATATACTGGCGCTTGCCAGCTTCCCCGACTATTCCCCCGAAAGGATAGGTGAAGCGCTTGGTGATAAGAGGTGTCCGCTCATAAACAGGTCTCTTTATTCGTACAGCGTGGGTTCGGTCTTCAAGCTTGTCACTGCAGCTGCCGCACTGGAGCAGTGCTTCGGCGGACATATGTATGATTGTGTCGGCAAGACGGACGTTGAGGGCAGAAATTTCAACTGCCACAAGCTTGACGGTCACGGCTGGCAGGATATGCCGCAGGCAATGGCTAACTCATGCAACACCTATTTTATCGAGCTTGCGCGTTGTCTTGATATAAGGGAGTACAGACGCCTTGCAACTTATCTCGGATTCGGCAGAGAGGCTCACCTGTGTGCGGGGATAATCGGTTCAGGAGGCGTACTACCGACAGAAAAAGATCTTTCGGTGCCTGCAGAGCTTGCTAATTTTTCATTCGGACAGGGAAAGCTTACCGCAACTCCGCTGCAAATAACTCAGCTGACCTGTACCATCGCCAACAGAGGAAATATGCCGGTACTGAGGCTCATAAAAGGACTGACCCATGACGGAGAGAGCATCATATCCGAAAAGAGACCTCTGTATTCAGAAGTACTGAGTATCGATACTGCGGAGAAGATAAAGAAAATGATGATACTTGCAGTGCAAAGGAATGAACGCTCTAATGCTAAGAGCAGGCTTGTGAATGTGGGAGCCAAGACTTCGACTGCGCAGACAGGTCGCTTTGATGAAAACGGGGAGGAACTGTGTCATGCTTGGATAACCGGTTTTTTTCCTGCGGAGGATCCGCAGTATGCGGTAACTGTCCTTATTGAAAACGGGGGCTACGGCAACGACGCAGCAGCTCCCGTATTCAGACGTATTGCTGAAAAGATAACAATGAAACAGAGGGGGATAAGAGAGGATTTCCGTCAGCTTGTGCGGTGAGCAATTTTTTATGGACAAAAGACTTTTTTTATGTTAAAATATAGTTGATTTACAGAGCGGGGGGAATAAGATGAAAAACATAACCGTAGGCATTACAGCTCATGTTGATTCGGGAAAAACGACGCTTGCTGAAGCAATGCTGTATCAGACAGGCGTTATACGCAGGCTCGGAAGAGTGGATAACGGCAATTCCACACTTGATACCGATTCCATAGAGCGTGAAAGGGGTATCACTATCTTTTCATCTCAGGCTGAATTCACGGTCGGTGACACCAGGTTCACTCTTCTTGATACTCCGGGGCATATCGATTTTACCGCAGAGACTGAGCGCACCATGTGCGTTCTCGACTATGCCGTACTTGTTATAAGCGGAACAGACGGTGTTCAGAGCCACACTTACACACTGTGGAAACTGCTCCGGAAGTATGAGGTGCCTGTTTTTATATTTGTCAATAAAATGGATCTGATAGGAGCCGACAAAAGCTCGCTCATTGAAAAACTGGGCAGCAAGCTTTCCGCAAACTGCGTTGACTTTTCGGGAAGCAGGGAGGAGATATCTGAGGCGGCTGCCTCATGCTCCGAGGCCATTATGGAAAAATATCTCTCTGACAAGGAAATTAGCGACGAGGATATCGCAAAAGCTATCGGAAACAGGGAGATCTTTCCGTGCTATTTCGGTTCTGCGCTGAAAACTGAGGGGATCATTGAATTTATTGACGGCCTTTGCAGGTATACTGCCGAACCGCAGCGCAGCAGCGAATTCGGAGCAAAGGTCTACAAGATTTCATACGACCCGAAGGGGACCCGACTCAGCCATATAAAGGTAATGGGCGGACAGCTCGGCATGCGTGATGAAATAGCCTATACCGACGCCGACGGCAATGAGAAAAGCGACAAGATAACCTCAATACGTTTTTATACCGGAGAAAAGTTCCGTACTGCCGATTCGGCCGGCGCAGGTGAAGTCTGTGCGGTCACGGGACTGTCAGATACATTTGCAGGGCAGGGGATAGGATTTATCAGGAACTCTGAAAGAGCCTATATCGAGCCTGTTATGACCTATCGCCTTATACTTCCTGCCGTAAAGAACGTTTATGACGTTCTCAGTGATATGCGGCGTCTTGAGGACGAGGATCCGCAGCTCCATGTTGTATGGAACGAGCAGAACCGCCAGATACATATGCAGCTCATGGGAGCTGTTCAGATAGAGGTACTCACCAGGTCCATAGCTGAAAAATTCGGATATGAGGTGAGCTTCTGCGACGGAGCGGTTGCATACAAGGAGACTATCAGCGCTCCTGTCGAAGGTGTTGGACACTACGAGCCTCTCAGACATTATGCTGAGGCTCATATACTTCTTGAGCCGCTTCCCGCAGGCAGCGGACTTGTTTTTGATACTTCATGCTCGGAAGACGTGCTTGACCGCAACTGGCAGAGGCTCATACTTACTCATCTCGGAGAAAAAACGCATTTGGGAGTGCTTACGGGTTCACCCATAACCGACATGAAGCTTACTCTCGTAGCGGGCAGGGCACATCTTAAGCATACCGAGGGCGGCGATTTCAGACAGGCTACCTACCGTGCTGTAAGGCAGGGGCTTCGCAGTACGGAGTCTGTGCTCCTTGAACCATATTATGAATATGAGCTTGAAGTTCCCACCGAAAACGTAGGACGGGCTATCACCGACCTGCAGCATATGTCTGCGGAATTCAGCAGTCCCGAGACAGCAGGGGATATGTCGGTTATAAAGGGAACTGCTCCCGTTTCGGAGCTGAATGAATATCAGAAGGACGTTATTGCATATACCCGCGGGAATGGACACCTGTCACTTTCACTATGCGGTTACAGGAAATGCCACAATGCCGAAAAGGTCATTGCCGAAATTGGCTACGACTGCGACGGCGATACGGAAAACAGCGCCGATTCCGTATTCTGCTCCCACGGTGCCGGCTACAATGTAAAATGGAACGAGGTTTATGAGCATATGCATCTCCCATTCGCAGATATTGAAAGTGAAGCTGATGAAACCTCGGAGCAGAAGCAGATCAAGGTATCAAGACTTATCGAAAAGGCTGTGAGCGATGAAGAGCTTATGGCGATATTCGAGATGACCTACGGCAAAATAAACCGGGAACCGAACCGCGCCTTCAAAAAGACCAGGGCTGTAAATATAGAGGATAAGAATATCAGGCTTCCGAAGTACAAGGGACCCGATTATCTTCTCGTTGACGGCTACAATATAATTTTTTCGTGGGAGGACCTCAAAAAGATAGCAGAGGAGAACCTTGACGCCGCAAGAGCCGAGCTCGTCAACAGAATGTGCAACTATCAGGGCTATGCGGGCTGTGAGCTCATTCTTGTTTTTGACGCTTACAGAGTAAAGGGAAAGCACCGCGACGTTGAAAAGTACTGCAACATAAACATTGTATACACGAAAGAATCGGAAACTGCCGATTCGTACATCGAAAAGGTGACCCATACGCTTTCTGTGGACCACAGAGTCCGTGTTGCGACCTCCGACGGCGTTGAGCAGATGATAATTCTCGGAAACGGAGCCATGAGAGTTTCGGCTTCCGAGTTCAGGAAAAGGTGGCTTGCGGCAGAGACCGCAATTAAAGAGTATATAGACTCTATGAAATAGCAAAAAAAGACTTGCAAATGCAGGTCTTTTTGTTTTATAAACATCGTAATTTGTTTAATATAAAAAATAAATATAAAATTTAGAAAAATACTGGAAATTTCTAATTCAATATGTTATAATTAATTTTGATTGGATTTTTTGCAGGAATGTAATGATCCATGTTCCTTTAAAAGGAAACATAGTATATTTTTTCTGCTATGCAGATTTATATTTTGAGGAGGCTTGTACATGAAAAAAGTGCAACTGACAGAAACCGTTTTACGTGACGCCAATCAGTCGCTGATGGCTACACGTCTGCCCTATTCGGATTATGAGGGAATCTTATCCGATATGGACAAAGCAGGTTACTATTCTATCGAATGCTGGGGCGGAGCAACCTTTGATTCCTGCCTGCGCTACCTCGGCGAGGACCCGTGGGAGAGACTTCGCAATCTCAGAAAGAATCTTCCGAACACCAGACTTCAGATGCTTCTCAGAGGTCAGAACCTTCTGGGCTATAAGCACTACCACGACGACGTAGTTGAGAAGTTCGTTGAGCTCTCAATAAAGAACGGCATCGATGTTATACGTATCTTCGACGCTCTAAACGATTTCAGAAACATCGAGACAGCTCTCAACGCTACAAAGAAGTACGCAACTGAGAAGACTATCGCTTCGGGCTGTATTTCATACACACAGAGCCCGGTCCATACTGTTGACAAGTATATCGAGATGTGCAAGGAGCTCAAGACAATGGGCTTTGATACTATCTGTCTCAAGGATATGGCAGGTACTATGTCTCCTTATGAGGCTGAGCATCTTATCAAGGGCATCAAGGACGCTATCGGTGATATGACTCTTATCCTTCATACACACTGCACAACGGGCATGGCTTATATGACCCTTACAAAGGCTATCGAGTCCGGTATCGACGTTATCGACTGCGCTACATCATGTTTCTCGGGAGGTACTTCACAGCCTTCTACAGAAACAATGTACTACGCTCTCAGCCAGTACGGCATTGAAAGCGGCCTTAACGAGGATATCATTAATAAGGTAAATGATTACTTCAAGCCCATTAAGCAGAAGTATATCGACAACGGCCAGCTCAATCCTAAGAGCCTTGCTACTGACGCTCAGGCTCTTGTTTACAAGGTACCAGGCGGTATGCTTTCAAATATGATCGCAAACCTTACAGATATGCACGCAATGGATAAGTTCGACGCTGCTCTTGCAGAGATTCCGAAGGTAAGAGCTGATATGGGCTATCCTCCGCTTGTTACACCTCTCTCGCAGATGGTGGGCAATCAGGCTGTAACAAACGTTCTTGTGGGCGAAAGATACAAGAACATCTCCAAGGAGATAAAGAACTACATCAAGGGCGAGTACGGTAATCCTCCCGCACCTATCGCACAGGAACTGGTTGAAAAGGTACTTGGCGACAGCGAGGCTGTTGACTGCCGTATAGAAGACCAGAAGCGCACAGGTGAGGAGTTTGCGGCTGCAAGAGAAGCACTGGGCGATCTGTGCCGCAGTGAGGAAGATGTAATGAGCTATATCTGCTATCCCGATCAGACTCTCAAGTTCCTTAAGGACCGCAAGGCAAAGGAAGAGAACGAAGCGGTTTACACTATCGAGGCTATGTAAGGGGGAAGGAACATGGTTGATAATATCATTCTTTCTGCCGCAGCCGAAGGATTAAAGGACATTACTATCGGAGACGCTGCAATAACAGCTGTTTTCGGTTATGCTGTCGTTTTTGCGGGACTTGTTTGTCTTATGGCCGTTCTTTACTGTACAGGCGCCTACTTCAAGTCAAAGAACGAAAAGGAAGAGGCTGCAAGGAAAGCTGCTGCAAGTAAGGCTGCCGAAAAGGCTGCTCCCGTACAGGCTGAAGCAAAGGCTGAGCTCCCTCTCGCACCGGGTTCGGCAGGTCACGTTAAGCTCTTTGACGTTCCTGACAAGGAAGCTGCAATGATAATGGCTATCGTAGCCGATAAAATGCAGAAGCCGCTCAATGAGCTGCACTTTATTTCCATTAAGGAGGTCAAATAATCATGAAGTATAAAGTTACACTTAACGGTAAGACATACGAAGTAGAGGTAGAACAGGGAAAAGCTGTTCTCCTTGACGAATACGAGGCACTTGCACCTGCGCCTGCCGCAGCTGCTGCTCCTGTTGCTGCCGCTGTACCCGCTGCCGCAGCTGCTCCTGCACCTGCAGCTCCGGTAAATCTTGCAGCAGGCGAGACTGTTACCGCTCCCATGCCGGGCAACATCATCAGAGTAGACGTTGCGCAGGGAGATACGGTAAAGGCAGGTCAGATACTTGTTATTCTCGAAGCTATGAAGATGGAAAATGAAATAGTAGCTCCCAAGGACGGTACCGTCGCTCAGGTAGTTACAAGCAAGGGTTCTGTTGTTGATACAGGCGCTCCTCTTGTTGTTATAGCATAAGGAGGTCGCATAAATGGACATTCTTGAGACCCTTAAAACCCTATGGGAAGGCTCGGGTTTCCACAGCTTTCTCATTGACGGCGGCTGGAAAAACCTCCTGATGATCGTTATTTCCTGCGTTCTGCTTTATCTTGGCATAAAGAAGAAATTCGAGCCGCTTCTTCTTGTAGGTATCGCATTCGGTTGTCTTCTTGTTAACCTCTCCTATTTCGGAGCAGGCTCATCGGACGCACTTTATCATATGAATCTGTGGGATGAATTCCTGGATCCTTCCAGTGAGTCTTATCACAGTTACGGAGCTATAATGGCACACGGCGGACTCCTTGATATCCTTTACATCGGTGTAAAGGCAGGAATCTACCCGTCGCTCATATTCATGGGTGTCGGAGCTATGACAGACTTTGGTCCTCTCATATCCAATCCCAAGAGCCTCCTCCTCGGAGCTGCTGCTCAGATGGGCGTATTCCTTGCATTCTTCGGTGCTGTATGCCTTGGATTCAGCGGTAATCAGGCTGCTTCTATCGGTATCATCGGCGGTGCCGACGGTCCTACAGCTATCTTCCTTACCACAAAGCTCGCACCCGAGCTTCTCGGACCTATTGCTATCGCTGCTTACTCATACATGGCTCTTATTCCTATGATCCAGCCTCCTCTCATGAAGCTTCTCACAACAAAGAAGGAGCGCGAGGCTAAAATGGAACAGTCACGTGTGGTATCAAAGACAGAAAAGATCCTATTCCCGATCATTGTCGCAATGTTCGTTATCCTGCTTCTTCCCTCAACAGCTCCCCTTATCGGCTGTCTTATGCTGGGAAATCTCTGGAGAGAGTGCGGAGTTACAGAGCGACTTTCCGATACAGTACAGAATGCTCTTATGAATATTGTAACTGTATTCCTCGGAATCTCGGTCGGCGCAACAACAGCTGCCGAGCGTTTCCTCTCGCTCGAGACCATAAAGATCATAGTTCTCGGTCTTACAGCATTCTGCTTCTCTACTGTAGGCGGACTTCTTGTCGGAAAGATCATGTACAAAGTATCAGGCGGCAAGATAAATCCTCTTATCGGTTCCGCAGGCGTTTCTGCTGTTCCTATGGCTGCCCGTGTATCACAGATGGAAGGTCAGAAGGCTAATCCTTCAAACTTCCTGCTCATGCACGCTATGGGACCGAACGTTGCAGGCGTTATCGGTTCAGCTATCGCAGCAGGATTCCTTCTTGCTGTATTCAAGTGATAACAATATAAAAAAGCCCGAAGGCAGTAAATTAACTGCTTTCGGGTATTTTTTCAGATATATCTGCTTGCTTCTTTAATACTTAAACTGCTTAAAGCATCTTTATATTTTTCGATGAATTTTTTTACCCATGCCGGGTTAGTTTTTGAATATTCGCGGAGCGCCCAGCCTATGGCTTTATTTATGAAAAACTCGTCGCTACCAATGCAAATGCAAATAATTTCTTTCAGAAGTTCGCTGTCGGTCTTGTCCTTGCATGTGATCTGATGCAATATGGCAGTTCTTTTCAGCCAGATATTCTCATCTTCCGACCACTCAAGCATAAGCCGGCGGACTCTTTTATCCCTTAAGCCGATATCGCCAATAACTTTGCAGAGAAAATCGGTTGTGTCCCACCATGACCTTGTTGTAATGTAATGCTTTATTTTTGCGATATCCTCATAATTTACATATTTTTTCATGGCAAGAAGATAATCAAAGACAAGGTATTGAAGCTCTCTGTGTTCATCTTCGTAGCATTCATCAAGAAGCTCCCAGTCGATTTTTCTGGCAGCTTTTTCGGACTTGATAAAGTCTTTGTACAGTTCTTTTCTTTCAGGTGAGGGGATACCGTAAAAATCAAACTTATTCTTCATGTATGCAGACATTGCAGCAGCGTTTTGGGTGTTTCGGCTGTTCTCAAATATTTCTTTTACAGTAGCGAATTTATCCATAGTTTTTTCCTCGTCAAGACTGTGAATTATACTATAATTATACATGACCATTATTGCTTTGTCAATCCACAACGCGGAAAGTAAAAATGATTGACACAACGCTGCAAATCAGGTATAATCAATTAATGAAAATGTGCAGAAGGAGGTTGTATCATGAGTTTTTTTACTTTTGAGGAGAAAAACGTTTTTTATGAGGAGTTCGGCAGCGGAAAGCCACTGCTTTTCCTGCATGGCAATACGGCTTCTTCAAAAATGTTCGGAGAAATATCCAATAAATACACAGCTGACTTCAAGGTAATACTTATAGACTTTCTCGGACACGGTAATTCTGACAGATTAAGTGCATTTCCCGCTGACCTTTGGTTTTATGAGGCACAGCAGGTAACAGCGTTTCTGAAATATAAGCAGTACGGAAAGGTAAACATTATCGGCAGCAGCGGCGGAGCTCTTGTCGCGCTGAATGTGGCTCTTGAAGCTCCGGAACTGGTGGAAAAGGTCATTGCCGACAGCTTTGAGGGAGAAAAGGCAGACAGAAGATTCACGGAGAATCTTCTTGCAGACCGCAGAAGAGCCTTGAACGACGCGGGGGCAAGAGGCTTCTATGCCTATATGCACGGAGATGACTGGGAGCAGATTGTTGCAAATGATACATCGGCTGTTATAAGGCACGGAAACGAGATAGTCAGCTTTTTCCACAGACCGCTCAGTGAACTGAGAGCTGAAGTTTTACTGACGGGAAGTAAAAAGGACAGTTTCATGTACAGTATCTCCGATAATTACTACGAAAAGGTATACGGAGATATACTGAAAAAAGTGCCGAATGGCAGGATGAACCTGTTTGACAGCGGCGATCACCCGGCCATGCTGACAAATCCGGACAGCTTTTATGATCTCAGTATGGATTTCCTTGCGTAGAACAGGGCATTTTTGATATATTATGCTCCGTAACAAAAAGTTTTCATGTTTAAGATGAAAAATATTGAGGAAATACTTGCAAAATAACTTGAAATAGTGTAAAATAGAAATGTACGTTGTTAATAATATAACAACACCAATTATGTAATTTATTATAACGAAAGGATGTCATACCCATGGCAGGATTA
>JAEEGL011516265.1_pt1 | contig 11131 bp, 13 predicted proteins | sample 9134231 | NCBI WGS metagenome assembly JAEEGL01 (sample SAMN16246548, study PRJNA631951) | gut metagenome | biome: gut microbiome; feature: rumen; material: fiber-attached | host: Bos | place: Iran: Karaj | collected 2018-10
CGGCGTGAAGATCGACGCCGGCGCGCATGTGATCAGCACGGAAGGCAACGTCATCCCCGGCCTGTACGCAGCCGGTGAGGTCTGCGGCGGCATCCACGCCGGCAACCGTCTGGGCGGCAACGCCATGACCGACTTCCTGGTGTTCGGTTCCATCGCCGGCACCAACGCCGCTGAAGGCAAGTAAGATCCCCTGTATACCGCACCGGGAGAGCAGGTCTCTCCCGGTGTTTTTCCTGTTTTTCCGAAACAGCCGGGCCGTTCCGGTCGTTTTTGTTATCGGGGAGTACAGAGAAAGCGGTTTTTCTGTAAACGCCCTGTAAAAAAGTCCGTTCTTTCAGCGCTGACCTCTTTTTTCAGCACCGTCCTTTTGATATAATGCTCATCGTGGGCGGATGAAAAGAAGTTCGTACATCCGCAAGTACAGCATGGGAGGTGTTTACAGGATGCGGAAAAAGTACCTGCTGATCGCCGTGCTCATGCTGGCGTGTTTTGTTTTTACCGGGATCGCCGCCGCCGGCACCGTGTACATGAAAACGTCGGACATTCCCATGGCCCGGGACTTCTCGGTCGAGGTGGCGTACGACGCCCAGGGATACCCGAAGATCATCACGGACTATCCGTATGAGGAGACCGGCGCCAGGGAACTGAACCTGGTCTTCAACAAGGGCGATTTCTATGAGGCCGCCACGGTGCGGTATTCTTTCCTGACCGGCGAAACGCGGATCACGGGATATAATAGCTACATATATAAGGACGGCGACTTTGACGGGGTCATCGCCGCGGATATCCGGTCCGGCGCGCTGACCATGGACGACAAGGTCTTCATCAACACGAACCGGAACAGCGCCGAGACGGACTGGGTCCTGGGCTACTCCGTCAGCCGGAAAGAGTATATTTCCTACGAGGAAAAGACCTATTCCCAGGCCTTCAACGCCATGGACGCGGGAGGCTACGCTACATTCCTCGATTATGAAGACGGCGAGCTGTCCGCTGTGGCCATGCAGAAGCGGATCGACCGTGCGGATCTGTTCCTCAATTTCAGCCGCCAGACCGGGGAGCTGATGAGCGCGTCCGTTTACACGTATGACGGCGATTACTACAAGTACGACCGTTCCACCGGCCTGTTCGACGGCAAGACCCTCACCGAACTGGGTTTTGAGGAATCCGACATCAACCTGACCCCCTTCACACAGACCGGCGTGCAGACGCTGGTTACGTCCACAGAGGTCGCCATCCCGGCGGTGACCGTCCGGGGGAATCCTGCCGCAACGATCGTCGGCGGCCTGCTGTCCGGGATCCTGATCGGCCTGACGCTGTTCAGGATGTTCCGGCGCAGGAAGGAAGAACCGAAGCCTTTCCCGGCAGAGGAGGCCCCCGGCACGGATGAAACGTTTGAGGCTCCGGCCCGGCATCTGGGCGACTGAGTCCCGAAGCTCGTCATTTTTCGGACAGAGTGAAAATAAAAGAGCATATTTTTCTGGCAGAGCCCTTTATCCGGAACCGTTTTCAGGATATAATGCCCTTTGCAAAGATCAGGGATGGTGTCTTACGCACGCCGGACCAGGGAGGAGGATTCAGTATGCGTAAAGTATTCCTGTCTGTACTCACAACCGCGCTCATCTGCGCGGCGTTTACCGTACCGGCGTTTGCCGATTACGGATATACGGAAACGTCCGATATCCCCATGGCCAGGGATTTCACCGTTGAAGTGGTGTTTGACGAAGAGGGGGAACCCCATGTTCTGACAGACTATCCGTACCGGGAGACCGGCGCGAATGAAATGAACCTGGTCTACGGCCTGGACGACGATCATCCCGAAGTGGTCTCACTGCAGTACTACTTTGCCACAGGCAAGACGAGCGTTCACGGATACGGCCATACCGACTATGATTATACGGATCTCAAAAAAGCCGTCGAAGCGGTCCGCAACGGCACGGTCACCCTGGAGGACTCCATAACCATCAACACCAATCGGAACAATGACCAGGTCGACTGGCTCCTGACCTATTCCCTGAGCCAGGGCCGTTATACCTCCTATACCGAAAGGACCCATTCGCAGGGATTCAACGGCATGGGGAACGGCGGTTTTTCACGCTCCATCTATTACGAAGGAGGCGAGATGACCGGCACGCGGGTGATGAAGCGGATCTCCAAAGCGGACCTGATCATTGAGCGCAACAGGACCGGGCAGATCAATTACGCCTCCGTCTATCAGTACAGCCCGACCCGCGCGTATTACGACTACGATTCGGCCACCGGCCTTTTCGGCGGGCACGAACTCTCCGAACTGGGTTTCCAGAATTCCGACATCGAGATCAACCCGCTGGCGATGATCGGCCAGCAGACTCAGACCGGCGTCGTTGTCGCCTCCGAACAGGGAGAGGCAGAACTGATCACCTCTGTGGCCCAGCCGGAAAGCGTCCCGATTGTCGTCACCCGGGGAAACGCCGCCACCACGATCGTCGGCGGACTGCTGTCCGGTATCCTGATCGGCCTGACCCTGTTCAGGATGTTCCGCCGCCGGAAGGAAGAACCGAAGCCCGCGCCGGCGGAAGAGACCGCCGTCCCGGAAGAGATCCCGGAATGCCAGGCCCGGAACATGAACGGCTGACCCGAACCGAAAAGCAAGCCCCCCGGAAAGCTCCGGGGGGCTGTTTGCGTCTTTCCCTGTTACATGCCGTCCGGCTCAAACTCGAGCACGTCCGGCTCCGGTTCCTGATCCGATGCCTGGATAAAGCGCCGGATCATCCGGACCGTCGTTTCATATCGGGCCATGACCGGCTCATGCTCCTGCCGGAGGGTATCCTCGTCCCCGGCTTTCGCCGCGGCCTCCAGCCGGGCCGCCATGTCGGACAGTTCCTTCGCGCCCAGCATCCGGGAGGAGCTCTTCAGGGAGTGGGCGAGAATGCCGTATTCCTTCCAGGCCCGGTCGCCGAACGTCCGGTTCATCCCTTCCGCCCGCTCCGCGTATTCCCTGCAGTATTCCGCCAGCACCGAACCGTACAGGCTGTTATCCTCCTGACAGTAGAACAGGCCGGTATCCGGGTCGATACCCTCTTCGCGCAGCGCCGTGAAATCGCCGATGCTTTCCGGGGTCCCTGTTTCCGCCTTTTCCAGGCCGGAAACCATGACGATCTTCTCCGGGGGCAGGTGCTTCAGCAGCATCGCTTCCAGTTTCCGGCTGTTCACCGGCTTCGCCAGGTAATCCGAGAAACCCTCTGCGAGATAGCGTTCCTTCGCCCCACCGATCGCGTCCGCCGTCAGGCAGATCACCGGCGTGGTGAGATTCGGGGAAGGATCAAACTGACGGATGCGGCGGAGCGCCTCCGTCCCGTCCACCTCCGGCATCCGCTGGTCCATAAAGATCACGTCGTAGGCCTTCTTCGCCGCCATGGCGACCGCTTCAGCACCGCCGGAGGCTGTATCGATCTGCACGCCCGTGCTCTTCAGCAAGCCTGCGGTAACGGTCAGGTTCATCTTTGTGTCGTCCACGATCAGCAGGCAGGCCTCCGGCGCCAGGAAAGATGTCTGGTATCCGGTCTTCTTTCCGGCGGCTTTCCGCAGCCCGTCCGCGGATTCATCCTCCGCGATCCGCTGCGGGATCGTAATGGTGAAAACGGATCCGTGTCCGTATTCGCTTTCCACGCTGACCGTCCCGTTCATCAGGTCCAGCATTTTCCGGGTGATGGTCAGGCCGAGGCCGGATCCTTCCACGGTGCTGTTGTGTTCCATATCCAGGCGCTCAAATTTGTCGAAGAGCCTGCCCATGTCCTCCTGCCGGATGCCGATCCCCGAATCCTCCACGATGAACACCAGCCGGACCGTGCTGCCGGCCCGGTCCCGCGCGCGCACCTTCAGCCGGACGTAGCCCCGGTTTGTATACTTGACGGCGTTGTTCAGGATATTCGTCAGGATCTCCCGCACGCGCATTTCGTCGCCGAAGAGCCGGTCCGGCAGATCCGGCTCCCTGTCCAGGAAAAACTCCAGGCCCTTTTCCTTCGCTTTGAACAGGACCATGTTGCTGACGTCGTTCAGCACAGAGCTGAGCCGGTAGCGCCGCCGCACCAGTTCCATCTTGCCGGCTTCGATCTTGGAAAAGTCCAGGATGTCGTTAATGATGGTCAGCAGGCTGCGACCGGCGCTGTCCACCTCATCGGCGTAGGCGCCGATCTGGTCAAATGTTTCCCGGGTCCGCTCCGGGCTGCCCTCCGGTAGTTCCCTGCCCAGGCGGCTTTCCCGCTGGATCATCTCGTTCATGCCGAGCATCGCGTTGATAGGCGTACGGATCTCATGGCTCATGTTGGCCAGGAAATCGCTCTTGGCCTGGTTCGCGCTCTCTGCAACCACTTTTTCCTGAAGCAGCTGTTCCTGCTGCCGCACGTAAGGCCGCAGGGTCAGCAGGCACAGCACCGCGGCGGCCAGCAGCGTCGCGCACAGAACGATGATATAGCCGCCGATATTGGACAGGGTCTGTTCATGCAGCTGGGCATTGAACCATTCCGCCGTGAAGTCCGCCGCGACGATGCCCGCTACCTTCCCGGCCGAATCGAACACGGGACTGTAAGCGCTGTAGAACTGACCCCACCGGTCCGAATAGGGCACGTCGTCCACGGCAGTTGTTCCCTGGCTGGCCCTGTTCAGGGCTTCCGTATAATGCACCTCGGTCCCGAACGTGCCGGGCGCCACAGGATCCGTATCCACGATAAAGGAGAACTTCCCGTTCCCTTCATTCCGGATGGCGTAGATATATTCCAGTTCCGCGTTGTCGCGGAACACAGCCATCGTGTCATACACGGCCCGGTATCCCGGCGTGTCCTCATCCCCGGCCTGCAGGTTTTCCAGCACGTCCCCGTTCACCAGCCCCGCGGCACAGTTGGAGATGTCCACCATGCGCTGCCTGATAGCCCGCCGGATGCCTCCCTGCGCCCGGGAAATGGAAACGCCGCAGAAGATCGCGCTGGAGAGCAGCAGGATGACCTCCACCATCAGGATGATCTTGGTGGACAGACTCTTCCCGGAATGCATCAGACCATCCTCCTTCCGCGGTTCGTTCATGGCCGGACTGTTTCTGTTTGCATATAAATGAAATGTACTGACAAATCATATTACCATACGGTCCACCGGAGAGCAAGTAAAAAAGCAGCCCGGAATGATCCGCGGGCTGCCTGCCGTTTCAGTCTTCCAGCCGGTCCAGGTACGGCTTGTATCTCGGATACTGGACCTTCAGGACCGGTTCCTCCCGGATCATCTGCAGGAACGGCCCGGTCTCCAGCCACCGGTAATCCACCGTTTCCCCTTCCTGAAGCCGGACCGCGTCCTTCGGGCAGTCCACCACCGCCAGGTATGCCATGACCACCGACCGGCTCTCCTTTTTCCGGGTGGTGCTGATCAGTTCCAGACTGTCCGCCTGCAGCCCCGTTTCCTCCAGCATTTCCCGCCGGGCGGCTTCTTCCGGCGTCTCCCCGGCCAGGGCGGACCCGCCCGCGCTGGCTTCCCAGCAGCCGGGATAAATATCCTTGTTCGGGTCCCGGAAGGTCAGCAGGAACGACCCGTCCGTATGGCGGATCAGGATATCGCAGACGATATGGTACCGCCCCTCCGGGATCTCCCTCGCCCGGGCGCGCTCCCAGGTCTCGCCGGTCGGATTTCCCTCTTCGTCGTAAAGGTCCCAGATCTCCATCTTATTGCCTGTCCTCCCCTGTCCACAGCTGTGCTTCCACATACCCGTACGGGGCGATGCTGCGGACCAGTTCATCCAGCGAGCCGCCGGCGGCCCTGATCTTTTCCAGGATCATCCGTTTCGTGAACACTTCCAGGGGTTCTCCCCGGGTGTGTTTCGCGCAGCTGTCGCCCAGGGTAAAGCTGATCCGGTCCTCCGGGATCTCGTCCAGCGGGATCCGCAGGCTCTCTCCGCCGTCAAACCAGCCCTTCAGGTAATCGCTCTCCCCCAGGACAAAGCTGTAGGGATGGGCCAGCCGGGGTTTCCCGCCCAGCCGGATGAACCCCTCCCGCACCAGCTCGTCCGCTGCTTTGCGCAGCGGATAATAATGCTCAAAATCCGCGAACCGCCCGAAGCTCGTCCTTCCCGGATACGCGGCCGCCAGATCCGCGGCCGCCCGGAACGCTTCTTCTTCCGGCAGCAGCATGATATTCTGCCAGGGATCCGTTCCCCGGACGTAATAGTGGGTGATGTACAGCGCCGTCATCCTGCCGCCCTTCCTTCCCGTCAGGCCGTCATCAGGAAGATGCTGAGCACCATCCATGTAGCCAGGGAAAAGGTGTTGCCGTGCTCGTCCCGGCCGCTGCGGAAGATCGCTTCCGCCCGCTTCCGGTCCAGCAGTTCAAAGCCGTCGAACCGTTCCGAGCCTTCCGCGCCGTTCTGGTTCAGGTCGTCCAGGTTGTCCAGGGCGATCTCTGCGCACAGGAAGGCGTTGCTCTCGTCCGTCATCCCCGGCGTGGAGAAAGCGCAGGGATTCAGGATGCGGATCCGGTCGCTTTCCTTCACCGTCAGGCCGGTCTCTTCCCTGATCTCCCGGACCGCGGCGCTCACCAGGGGGTCCGCGCTGTGCCGGTCCTCCGGGTCCAGCAGGCCCGCCACCGGACTGAGCAGGTACTGCCCGACGGGATAGCGGTATTCATAGGACATCAGCAGGCGGGGTTCGTCCTCCGGAAGCCGCAGGATCACGGCGATCGTCACGGCGTCCGGCAGCATGGCCCGGAATGCCTCATCCGTCTTTTGCACGACAAGGTCGTCCCGGCTCCTCCGCGACGCTTCAAAATAGTGCTTTCCCTCCGCGTACTGCAGATCGTACAGGCTCAGGAACCGGGTGCCGTACAGCGTTTCGATCCGGTCCTTCCTGATCTCTCCGTCCATGATGGTCCTCTCCTTTATCCTTATTCCGTAAACCGGATCACCTGTTTTTCCGCATCCACGACCGCATTCACGCCGAAGGGCATGATGCAGCGGGGCATCGCGTGGCCGATGTTCAGGTTGAAGACGATCGGCAGGTCCGGCCGGCCGATGACCTCCACCAGCAGGCGCTTGTATTCTTCCGCGTAGGTCTCGTCCATGGGTTTCCCGGCCAGCACGCCGATGACCGCCCCGAACACGCCGGTTTCCTTCAGGTATTCCAGTGCGGCCCGGTACTGTTCAGGCGTCGGTTTCTCCTCGCTGGATTCCAGCAGGATGATCCGTCCCCGCCAGTCCTCCGCGTCGGGGAACAGATGATACTTCCGGCACAGCACCGGCATATCCGCGTACCGGTCGCCGTTGAAAACGTCGTACAGGGAATCGATGCATCCGCCGAGGATCTTCCCGGAAAACACGGGAGCGCCCTGCAGCAGTTCAAAGCCCTGGTTCGGACGGGCCGGCAGCTGCTTCCCGATCTCCTCGGGCGCAAAGCGTTCCCGTTCCGCGTACCAGACGTCGCTGGGCGTGATCTCCCGGATCGTGCCGGTGGTGATCAGTTCCTCAAAATACTTCCGGGTATAGGGATGCATCTGCGGGCCCAGCTCGCACAGATCCGGCAGGAAGGCCTGGCCGTAAAAGGTTTTCAGCCCGACCTTGTGCAGCATCAGGTGATTGACCGTCGTATCGGAAAAGCCGAGGAAGATCTTGTCCGTGACCGCCTCAGCCAGTTCGTTATGATCGAACAGGTAAGGCAGCATCTTATAGGTATCGTCCCCGCCGATGGCGCACAGGATCAGATCGACGTCCGGGTCCCGGAAAGCCGCCAGCAGGTCCTCCGCCCGCTTTTCCGGATGGTCCCTGACGTATTCCAGCCCCTTCAGCGCATGGGGCATGAACTTCACGTTCAGGCCGTATGCCTCCAGCCGGCGAAGGCCGATCTCCGTCTCGAACCGGACAAAGGACTCCCCGACGAGCCCGCAGGAAAGGCTGACGATGGCAACGTTCCGGATCATTTTCTTTCTCCTTTTCCCCACCGTGGGTACAGATGAGCAGCCGGGCGCCGGCGGCTGCCCGGAGGATGGTTGTATTCCGTTCCCGGACCGGCCGTCCGGACAGGCTGGAATTCCGGTTCCCATCATACCATAAGGGGACAGCCGCCGTCAAAGAGAAACCACCTGTCGCGCCGGCGCGACCACTTATCGGAAAACAGTGGTATTCCCCGGCGGAATCCCCTATAATGCAATCACCCGGGGGAAAGGAGTTTGATAACGTGCAGGTGGAAGTCAGGCTCGACGCGACGGCGGCCGAGCCGAAAGTGATCATCCTCACCAGCCGGATGACCGATGAGGTCAGCGCGGTGGTGCAGATGCTGTCCGAAACGGAACCGAAGCTCATCGCGGGATTCCGCGACGATACCGTGACGGTCCTGGACGAGCATGACATCCTGAAGATCTACGCGGCCAACGGCAAGGTGTTCGCCGTGCTGCCTTCAGGCGAGTATGCCCTCAGGCTGCGCCTCTATGAAGCCGAGGAGCGCCTGAAGCAGCGCCATTTCGTCCGGATCTCCAATTCCGAGATCATCAACCTGAAAAAGGTCAGGAGCTTTGACCTGAGCTTTACGGGCACCGTCTGCGTGACGCTGGCGGACGGCAGCCGGACCTACGCGTCCAGGCGGTATGTATCAAAACTGAAAGGAGTCCTTGGGATATGAACAAAACCTTATGGAAGAAAGCGTGGCAGCGCGCGCTGATCGGCGCCCCGATCGGGCTGGCGATCAGCACGGCGATCACCATTATCATCTCACTGAGCAAAGGGGACGGGCATTATTACGCCGTCGTCCCGGAACTGACCGCGGACATCGGCTCGGAGACCGGCGCCGTGCTGGTCCAGGCGCTGTGCTCCATGCTCTACGGCGCGGCCTTCGCCGGCGCTTCCGTGGTATGGGATACGGACTGGAGCCTGACGAAGATGACCGTCGTCCATCTGCTGATCTGCTCCGCGGCCACCTTCCCGATCGCCTATCTCATGCGGTGGATGAAACACACCGCCGGTGGCGTCCTGGCCTACTTCGGGATCTTCCTGGCGATCTACGCGGTCATCTGGATCAGCCAGTACTGCAGGATGAAAAAACAGATCCGGGCCCTGAACCAAAAAGTGAACAACCTTGCCTGATGAACGGCAAAACGCCCGTGACCGGAGTCACGGGCGATTTTTTTTGCTGCGGATCACTGTTCCTTTTTCTTCCGCGCCGACAGGATGATGCTTGTCACTGTCCCCAGTGCCACGCATGCCAGGCCCCAGGTCAGGGTGTTCTTCCCGGCGAAGGCCGACAGCGCGATCAGGACCAGGCCGGCGATCCCGAGGATCAGGCCGGCTGCGGTCAGCAGGGTATCCGCCGTATTCCTTTTCATCGTTCTGTTCTCCTTCGTTGCTTTATTCGTGAAGTTCCCGTTCCTTTTCCAGGGCTTCCTTCTTGCCGTGGATCCGGCCCAGCCCGTACATCAGGAGCGTGGCGCACAGCAGGTTGATCCAGCCCAGGCGGATGCTGGGATTCAGGGAATTGAGGATGCCGATGATCAGGTTGGCGGCGCCGATCCCGGCCAGAAGCTTGCCGATCCGGTCCAGGTGGGTGATCTTCGAATCGATATCGGAATACAGGTCAAAGACCCCGTCCGCCGTCTTTTTGCGGAAGTAGATCCACGCCGCCATCCGGCCGACATATTCCGCGCCGGTCTCTTCCATGAACCTGATATACTGCTCGTCATTGCTGTGCATTTCCGTGCGCACAGTGTATTCGCCGGGGGCGCAGCGGACAAAGTGGTATTTGGCGAAACCCACGCCGTCCAGCACCCAGCCGTTGGCCGCCATCTCATTCAGCCATTCCTCTTCCTTTTCAAACTGCCATACCCAGAACCATTTGCTGACTGTCTTTCTTTCCATCTCACAGTTCCTCCCCCAGAATCATCTCACCGTTATGCGCCAGTTCCTTCAGGCGCTTCACTTCACTGATCAGGACCTCCCGTCCCTTGTCCGTCAGCACGTATTCCTTGCGGCGGTTCTCTTCGTCCACGGTCTTCAGGACGATCCAGCCCTTATCGCAAAGGGTATTCAGCGCGCCGTACAGCGTACCGGCCGCCAGCCGCACCCGTCCGCCGGACAGTTCCTCCGTCTGCTGCATGATGCCGTATCCGTGCCGCGGCCTGTAAAGGGACAGCAGGATGTAATAGGTTGCCTCTGTCAAGGCAGGCGTACCTGGCATATCAAACACCTCCATCGTCGTCCGATATATCGTCGCTCGATATATCGTGACTTGATTATATCGACTCCCGATATACTTGTCAACCCCTTTTTAAAAAAAATCTGCGCCCCGTCCGGGCGCAGGCTGTCTGATTGTGTTTCAGGCTTTTTTCTTTTGTTTCGGGGCGGGCAGCTCGTCATACATGGCCGAGACCAGTTCCCGCAGGAACTCCCGGTTATCCACGTTGTCCACCAGCAGCATCTCTTTGGCGCCTTCGTAGGGCAGCTCCCGGTCCGCGTCCGGCATCATCGCCGCGGCGGACTTCGTGGGCTTGACCAGGAAACGGTCGTCATAGATCCCGCCGAAGATCCGCCCGTTCAGATAGAGGATGTATTCCCCCATCATCTGTTTGAAGGTGATCCCTTCCAGCCCGGAAAGCTGTTCCAGGATAAAGTCCAGGTACTCTTTGTTTGAAGCCATCCGTCATTCCTCCCGTCTGATCAGTTCCCGCAGATCCCGGATCTTCAGGTAAGACGTTTCCACGTCCGCCGCCGGGTTGGCGGCGATCAGGACCGGCATGATGCCGAGCGCCGCCGCGCCGTCCAGGTTGCGAACCGCGTCGTCGATGAAGACTGTTTCCGCCGCCGGGACACCGCATTTGCCCAGCGCGTCCAGATACATGCGCCGGTCCGGCTTGAACGTGCCGACAAAACAGCTGTAGGTGCGGAAGGAAAAGAACCGGGAGACGCCGATGGCCTCCAGCTGCCGGTCGATGCTGGGCCAGGTATCGGAGATGACGCCGAGCCGATGGGTCCGGCTCAGGGTCTCCAGCACCTCCGCGATCCCGGGGTAAGGGACATAGTTTTCCATGTTGCAGGCCCGGTCCCGGGCGGCCTCTTCCAGCTCGCCCTCCGTCAGGCCCAGGCTGAGCCGTTCGGAGACGATGGCGTAATAGTCATGGAACTGCCGGATCTCCGCGTCTA
>JAEEGL011681527.1_pt1 | contig 11131 bp, 6 predicted proteins | sample 9134231 | NCBI WGS metagenome assembly JAEEGL01 (sample SAMN16246548, study PRJNA631951) | gut metagenome | biome: gut microbiome; feature: rumen; material: fiber-attached | host: Bos | place: Iran: Karaj | collected 2018-10
AACCCCAACCCGATTGGGAAGGTAAAATCCATGGTGCACCCAAAAGCACCTCCAAAAAATCCGCCTCCTGAGAACCAAGGAGTTATGTAGGATTTAGCTGCAATGCGGGTTAGGCAATGATTGTCGTTATAGATATACAAAAGTACGCTTTCCATTCTGATTGACAAAAGATTAACTTCCTTTATTAACCACATTTAACTATGGACTTTTGCACCTTTGTCATCAGGGTTCTGAAAGATTCTGTGTTGGTGTCCCTGATTACAAACCCATGGTGCAAAACCTAGGGTTAGAACGAACCAAACCCAGGGTTAGGACGAACCAAACCCAGAGTTAGAACGAACCAAACCCAAAGTTAGAACGAACCAAACCCAGAGTAGGGGCAGGTCTCTGTGCCAGCCCGCAGAACGTTTCAGTGCCGCCATGGGGACGAAATCTGACCAACACAAAATCTTGCAGAACCCCCTAACACTTCCTCAGCTTCTTCATCCTCCGCTTGGCATCGACAGCATCGGGATAAAGCTCCAATGCCTTCTCGTAGTTGCGGATGGCAGCATCGTTCATGCCCTCGCGCTCGCACTCACGACCCATGAGGGTATACTCCGCTGCGAGGCGTTTCAGCGTCTCCTGGTTTTTGGCGATGTCGGCTTTCAGGGAGGCTATCTCCTCACGCTGACGGTTGATGATGCCGAGCTTGCGTCGTATATAGCGTTGGGCAACGGGTTTCTCGATGTCATAACGGCTGTGGATGGCCTTGATGAAGTTGTCGAGGAAAGTCTGGAAGTCGCCTTGGTCGAAGGCCACGATGGCATCGTGATACTCGCGGTCGGCCTTGCCCTCCTGCATGGCCTGGGAAATGAGCTGTTGGTCGTTGTAACGGCTGGCGAACTGCACCACCTCGGCACGCACGAAGATGTCCTGCTGACGGATAGGTGCCACGAGCGTGATGCCCTGCAGCGACGTGCAGCGAGAAAGGGCTACGTAGGTCTGACCGCCAGCAAAGGCCCCGCCGGTGAAGTCGATGTTCACCTGCTGGAACGTCAGACCCTGGCTCTTGTGAACGGTGATGGCCCAGGCCAGGCGCAGCGGGAACTGCGTATAGGTGCCGAGCAGCTCCTCCTCAATCTTCTGCTCCTTCTCGTTGAAGGTGTAGCGCACGTTCTCCCACACCTCACGCTCCACGTCGAAGCTACGTCCGTCCTCGGTCTGCACGCCAAGGATGCCGGCCTCCTCGTCGATGTCGGTGATGGTGCCCAGCGTACCGTTCACCCACCGCTTGTCCTTGTCGTTCTTCACGAAGATGACCTGAGCACCAGCCTTCAGGCTCAGTTCCATAGGTGTGGGCATGGCTGATTCTGGGAAGTCGCCCTTAATGATGCCATTGAAGATGCTGGGGTTGCCCGACAGCTCGGACAGCCGCTGTTCGTTGATGTAGTCCACGGTGTCGCGGCGGGTGGCGAGGGTAATGCGTAAACCACCAGCAGACCCTCCCCCCAGCCCCTCCCTGTAGGGAGGGGAGTATATAGACTGGTTGTTAGTGTTCTTAGCGATAGAAGTATTCACTCCCCTCCCTGTAGGGAGGGGTCGGGGGAGGGTCTGCTGGGGGAGGGTCTGTTTGTTGATTGCCAGTAGGTCTTGTTCCGTTGCCCTGTTCTGCCTGATGCGGTCGAGCATGGCAATGAACTGGTCGTCCTTCTGGCGGTAGACCTTGCGCAGCTCAATGGAGACGAGGCGCATCTCCTGCCACACCTTCGCATTGAAGAAATAGGCACTCTGGTAAAAGGGTCGCAGCAACTGACGGTCTTCCTCCTTGAGCACCGGCTCCAGCTGGTAGATGTCGCCCACAAGGAGCAACTGCTTGCCGCCAAAAGGCTCACTGCTGCGGGTGTAGATGCGCAACACGCGGTCGATGAAGTCGATGATGTCGGCACGCACCATCGAAATCTCGTCGATGATGATCAGTTCCACCTCACGCAGCAGCTTGCGCTGTGCACTGGTGTACTTTTGCGTCTCCTTGATGTGGCGACGGTCGTAGCGAGTGTCGTTGGGAAGAAGGGGGTGGAAAGGAAGCTTGAAGAAGCTGTGGAGTGTTGCCCCGCCGGCGTTGATGGCGGCAATGCCCGTAGGGGCAAGGATGACGTGCTTCTTCTTCGTATGCTCGGACACATAGCGCAGGAAAGTGCTCTTTCCCGTCCCTGCCTTCCCTGTGAGGAAGAGCGAGCGACGGGTGTAGTTCACTATCTGGAGGGCATCCTGCCACTCCTTGTTCTGCAAGTCAAGTTCCATTTTACGGGGTTTCCTGAATTTTCGGAATATCCGGGCTATCTGGATTTCCCGGATTTCCCGGAATTTCCGGGCTTTCCGGGCCATCCAGGCTTTCCGGCTCGCCCCCAGGCAACTCATCGTAGCCACTGTCAAAGTCGTCGAAGCTGCCTAAATGTAGGCTGTCGATGAAGTCTATGAGTGGCTGCTCATAACCGATACAGTCATAGATATCGGGGGTGATAGATGAGTCGTGTGGCGGGTCGAACTTCTTGCGGTAGTGCTTGAAGGCTGGATCGGCAAGTACCTGCTCGAAGAAGCGACCGCAGATGGGCAGTGCCGTTCGGCTCCCCTGTCCCAGCTGTCCCGTACGGAAGTGTATGGCACGGTATTCGCCACCCACCCAGGCTCCGCAGACCAGTCGCGGCGAGATGCCCATGTACCAGGCGTCGGAGTGGTTGTTCGACGTTCCCGTCTTGCCACCGAAGTCGGTGTCGGGGAAGTTCCGGATGTATTGCCACAGGCGCATGCTCGTTCCTCCCGGTTCGCGCAGTCCTGCCATGAGCATCTGCTGCATAAGGAAGGCCGTGCGGTAGGTCAGTGCGTCGCGCTGCTCTTCCGGCGCACGGTAAATCTCATGGCCGTCGCGGTCAAGGATAAACGACACGAACTGCGGGTCGTGGGCCTTGCCGTCGTTGACCACCGTGGAGTAGGCATTGAGCAGCTCCAGCAGGTTCACGTCGCTGGCACCCAGCACCATGGAGGGAGTCTCCTCCAGCGGACTGCGGATGCCCATGTCCCGGGCCGTAGCGGCGATGTTGCTGATGCCCAGCTCCTGCCCCAGACGGGCGGCGATGGAGTTGACGCTCTGCGCAAAGGCAGCCTTCAGCGTCATGTTCGCCTCGGTATAGTAACCGTTGGCGTTCGTCGGAATCCAGTATTTCGGCTTCTTGCTGCTCTCATCATCCAGCTTCAAAGCAAAGTACGTGTCCATGCGGTGCTCACAGGGCGTGCTGCCACGCTTCATGGCCTCGGTATAGACGAAGAGCTTGAACGTGGAGCCCGGCTGTCGCTGCGCCGTCACCTTGTCATACTTCCATGTACTGAAGTCGAGGTCGCCCACCCAGGCCTTCACCTGTCCAGTGTTCGGTTCCATGGCCACAAAGCCGCAGTGCAGGAAGCGCACCATGTAGCGTATGCTGTCCAGCGTGCTCATTTCCCTCTCGATGGGACCATCATAGCTGAAGAGCTTCACCGTGTGTGGCTTGTTCAGGTAGTAGGTGACAGAGTCGGGATTGTCGGGGAAACGGTTCTGCAGGTGCTTGTAGATGGGCAGACGACTGGCGATGTTCTCTATGAATCCGGGTATTTCACGGTACTGCTCGTCCTGCCAGGGGTTCATACCACGCCAGTGCTCGTCGAAGCTCGTCTGCAACGTTCTCATCTGCTCCAGAACAGCCTTCTCGGCATAGCGCTGCAAACGGGTGTCGATGGTGGTGTAGATGTGCAGTCCGTCGGTGTAGATGTCGTAGCCGTAGTCGCGGCACCACTGGCGGATATTGTTCTTCAGCGCCTCACGGAAGTAGTCGGCATCGCCGTCGTAGGCGTTCTCCACGCTGTAGTCGAGCTTGATGGGCAGCTCTCGTAGCGAGTCAGCCTCCACGCTGGTCAGGTGTCCATGGGCCACCATGTTGTCGAGCACCACGTTACGTCGGTACAAGCTGTTGTCAGGATGCAGACGGGGGTTATAATAAGTGGTGGCCTTGAGCATACCCACGAGAACGGCGGCCTGTGAGGCAGTAAGCTCCGAGGGGCGTATGCCAAAGTAGGTCTTACAGGCTGTCTTGATGCCGTATGCGTTGGAGCCGAAATCAACGGTGTTGGCATACTTCGTAAGAATCTCCTCCTTCGTGAAGTGCGCCTCGAGTTTCAGTGCCAGGATCCACTCCTTGGTCTTCATAATGAGCATCTTCAGGCCTGGAACCTGTCCTAAAAGACCCGTGCTGTACTCAGTGCGCACGCGGAAGAGGTTCTTGGCCAGCTGCTGCGTGATAGTCGAAGCGCCACGGGCCTCACCATGCATGACGTAGTCTTTCAGCGCAGCGGCGAAAGCAGGGAAGTCGATGCCGAAATGACGGAAGTAACGCTCGTCCTCGGTCGAGATAAGCGCCTGCCAGAACACGGGATTCACCTCGTCGAAGGCCACCGGCGTGCGATTCTCGCTGAAAAACTTGCCTATCATCACACTGTCGGCACTGTAAATCTCCGATGCCTGGGCAGGACGGGCATTAAGGATGGTGGCCATGCTCGGCGACTTGCCGAAGAGGCCGAAGAGGTTGATATCTACGGCTCCGAGGTAGAGCAGGAACACCACGATGAGCGACATTAAGGCCGAAAGGCACTTCACGTACCACGGACGGCCACGGTAAAGACTGCCATACCAATGGGAGCACTTCTTAACGCCATGCCACAAAAAGGATAGCGCCTTTATGAGGATTCTTGCAACGTCTTTCATAAATGTGACTGCAAAATTACGAACTATTTCGCAAACGAACGAAACAAAAGGCAAAAAGATTTCCATTATGGGTTAAAAAGTGTATTATTCGCACTCGACCGATAAAAAATGCGTACCTTTGCAGCCTCTACTAATCATCATAAATATGGAACAAGCAACATTCTTGAAAATCAATCCGGCAGACTCCGTCGTCGTTTGCCTACAACCAAAGAAAAAAGGCGACATCATAGAAGTGGACGGCACCAGTATCATCATCAGCGAGGACACGCCCGCAGGACACAAGGTGCTTATCCGCGATGTGAGACAGGGCGAGGACATCATAAAATACGGCTACCCCATAGGCCATGCCCGTCAGGACATGAAGGCCGGCGACTGGGTGAACGAGAACAATCTCAAGACCAACCTCAGCGGTACGCTGGAATACACCTACCAGCCCGTGGACGAACCGCTCAACATCGCCCACGAGAACCGTACCTTCAAGGGCTACGTCCGCAAGAACGGCGATGTCGGCGTGCGCAACGAGATATGGATTGTCCCCACCGTCGGATGCGTCAACGGCATCGCCGAACGACTGGCTTCCCAACTGCGCCAGGAAATAAATGGTCAATGGTCAATGGTCAATGGTCAATGGTCAACGGTCAATGGTCAATCTTCAATCGACTCCGTCTACGCCTGGCACCATAACTACGGTTGCTCTCAGCTCTCCGAGGACCATGAGAACACCCGCAAGGTGCTCCGCGACATCTGTCTCCACCCCAATGCCGGTGCTGTGCTCATCCTCAGCCTCGGCTGTGAGAACAACCAGCCGGAGGACTTCATGGCCATGCTCGGCGACTACGACAAGGAGCGCATACGTCTGCTCGTCACCCAGCGTGTCGACGGCGACGAGGTGGAAGAGGGCATGCGCATCCTCCGCGAACTTTGTGACATCTGCAAGAACGACCGCCGCGAGGATGTCCCCGTGAGCAAGCTGCGCGTAGGTCTGAAGTGCGGCGGCAGCGACGGCTTCAGCGGTATCACCGCCAACCCGCTCGTCGGAGAGTTCAGCGACTGGCTCGTCGCACAGGGCGGCACCAGCGTGCTCACCGAAGTGCCTGAGATGTTTGGCGCAGAGACCATCCTCATGAACCGCTGCGAGACACGTGAGCTCTTCGACCAGACCGTCTCGATGATCAACAACTTCAAGAACTACTTCCTTTCCCATGGCGAGCCAGTAGGCGAGAACCCATCACCAGGCAACAAGGCAGGTGGTATCTCCACCCTTGAGGATAAAGCCCTCGGCTGCACGCAGAAGTGCGGTCGCGCTCCCGTGAGCGGCGTCATGGAGTATGGCGACCGTCTGCAACACAACGGTCTGAACCTCCTCTCCGCACCTGGCAACGACCTCGTCGCCGCCACCGCCCTTGCCTCCTGCGGCTGCCACATCGTGCTCTTCACCACCGGACGCGGCACGCCCTTCGGCACCTTCGTCCCCACGATGAAGATTGCCACTAACCCCGTCCTCGCTGCCCGCAAGCCCACTTGGGTAGACTTCAACGCCGGACAACTCATTGAGGGCCGCACCATGAAGGAACTCGTCCCCGAATTCATCGACAAAGTCCTCGCCGTGGCCAGTGGCGAACCCGCCCGCAACGAGGAGAACGGCTATCGCGAAATCTCCATCTTCAAAAACGGAGTCACCCTATGATTATTAATTGGTTGTCGGCCTTCGGGCGTTATCTGATGTTGATGGGCCGCACATTCTCGGTTCCCGAACGGTTCAGGATGTTCTGGAAGCAGTACGTCAAGGAGATGGCGCAGCTCGGTGTCAACTCCATCGGCATCGTACTGCTCATCTCCTTCTTCATCGGTGCCGTCATCTGCATCCAGATGAAGATGAACATCGAGAGTCCGTGGATGCCCCGCTGGGTGGCCGGCTACACCACTCGCGAAATCATGCTCCTGGAGTTCTCCAGCAGCATCATGTGTCTCATTCTCGCAGGAAAGGTTGGCTCCAACATCGCCTCAGAAATAGGCACCATGCGCGTCACGCAGCAGATAGACGCCCTCGACATCATGGGTGTCAACTCCGCCTGCTACCTCATCCTCCCTAAAATCCTGGGACTGCTTACCATCATGCCCATCCTCGTCATCTTTTCCTCGGCAATGGGCATCATCGGAGCCTACGGCACAGCCTACATCGGACATATCATGCCGCCCGATGACCTCACCCTCGGCCTACAGCACGACTTCGTGCCCTGGTTCCTATGGATGAGCATCATCAAGAGCCAGTTCTTCGCCTTCATCATCAGCAGCGTTCCAGCCTTCTTCGGCTACACAGTCGAGGGAGGCTCCGTAGACGTCGGAAAGGCCTCCACCGATGCCGTCGTCAGCAGCAGCGTCCTCATCCTCTTCAGCGACGTGTTCCTCACGCAACTGCTGTCGTGAAACCCCATGCGCAACAGCATCCTACTCATACTGCGCCCGCTGGGCCATTGGGACATCATCACCGCCGAGCTGAGGCGCGTGGCAGCGCTGGGCCGTTACATGGAGGCAAAGGCTGCCGTCAAGGCACAGTGGGTGGACGACGAGGACGACGGCCTGCGACAGCTGGCCACCGCCTGCGAACAGCTGCAGGCCGACAGCATCTACACACGCTATGCCAACAAGAAGCTGTTCCGCCATGTGGAGGACTTCTGGAGTGCCGACGATGCCATGCTGCGGCAACACGTGAAGTGCAAGAGCGACGAACGACTGTTGAAAGCCGTAAGGCTGGCACACGAGCAGGACATCCCCATACTCTACCAACCCACCGACAACACCACCCTGCACATCGAAGACCGCCTCACCTTCATGGCCGATGGCATGGCTATGCCCGTGATGTGCTTCCGTCGCCACGAAGAGGGCATCAGCTACACGATGAACCTCCGGCTGGCAGACATGACAGAGCGGGCTGGCACAGGGCCTGCCTCTACAATATTGACGGGGACGGCATTTGCGGGACATATCACCGTGCTGGGCCATCAGCCCGGACTGTTTATCATCGACCGGCAGCTCATGGTACTGGCCGACGGCTTCAGCGGCAAGCTGCTGCTGCCCTTCACGAAGAAGGCAACAGTGGAGATACCACGCCGCATAGAGAACGACTACATGCACCGCTTCATCCTGCGCAACGTGGCGAAGGCAGAGATAGAGGCCGAGGGATTCGACATCAGCGACACGGGCGACGAACCCCAGCCCCGTCTGCACGCAGAGACGGCCTTCGACGGACGGCCACTGCTCACCCTGCGCTTCCACTATGGCGACAGCGAATACGCCCCCGACAGCAAGTCAAACGGCCGGGTGACGCTCACCGCCACCGACGACGGCGGTTTCCGGTTCACCCGGCAGATGCGAGACCGCGTGAAGGAGCAGCAGTATATACAAGTACTGGCCGACGCGGATGACAAATCCGAGAAAAGAGACGTAACGGATTGCAAATCAGCGACAACGGGCACCTTACTGTTCGACTCCACGACCGAGATGGTCGACTGGCTGCGAACTCATGCGCCCATGCTGAGAGAGAAAGGCTTCGACGTGGTGCAGCCCTCGGACAGCATGTATTACATCGGTCCGCTGGAAGTGGAGCAGAGCGACACCTGGCACGGGGACTGGCTACAGACCGACGTTAACATCGTGCTCGACAATGGCCGCCTCCGTATACCCTTCCTCCAGCTGCGCGACACCATCCTACGCGGCGAGCAGGTCTACATGCTGCCCACCGGCGAGCTGCTACTCATACCGCCCGAATGGCTGAAACGATACTCCCAGCTGCTGCTACTGGGAGCAAAGCGCCACAGAAGCCAGCTGACAGCAACAGGCGACGAGGAGGGCTATGGGGCTGCTGAGTCCACTGGGACGGCTGAGACCACTGGGACCACTGGGACGGCTGAGACCACTGAGAACCAGCTACCATCTCCCACTGCCCTACGCGCCACCCTCCGACCCTACCAGCTTGCGGGCTTCCAATGGCTGTGGCACAACTTTGAGGCCCAGACCGGCTGCTGCCTCTCCGATGAGATGGGCTTAGGTAAAACCATACAGACCATCGCCCTGCTGCTGAAATACAAAGAGAAAAGCACGGTGATACGTGAGAAGCCCCAGCCCGGACTGCTCTTCACCGAGGAGGAGATGCGAGGCGAGGCTTTCAACTCCACCTCTTCCTCCTCCCTACCCCGCAAGACCTCCCTCGTCATCGCCCCGTCCTCCGTAGTCCATAACTGGCGCAACGAGCTGAAGCGCTTCGCCCCGTCGCTCACCGTGTGTACCTATACTGGCAGCATCGCCAACCGCCGGGATATGCACCGTAGCCTCATGCGCTCCGACGTGGTCATCACCGCCTACCGCACGATGGTCAACGACATCGACTACCTCGCCGACCAGCAGTTCGGCATCGTCATCTTCGACGAGAGCCAGGCCTTCAAGACCGCCACCTCGCAGGCACACCGCGCCGTGACGCGCCTACAGGCCATCCACCGACTGGCACTCAGTGGCACACCCGTGGAGAACAACCTCATGGAACTGTGGAGCCTGATGAACGTGCTCAACCCGCCCCTGCTGGGCAGCCAGACCAACTTCAAAAGGTCGTTCGTACTGCCCATTGCCCGCCAGATGGAGGAAGAGCGCACCTCGCTGCTGCGACTCCTCATCGCACCCTACTTCCTGAAACGCACAAAGCAGGAAGTGCTCACCGACCTGCCCGAACGGCAGGACGAGGTGGTGGTCTGCCCCATGACCGAAGAGCAGGAAAGCCACTACGCCGAGGAGCTGTCACGAGCACGCAACGAGCTCCTGTCATCGCCATCGCTCCACATCTCCACAACTCCACAACTGACCGAGCAGCAGCGCTTCCACGTCCTCGCCGCCATACAACGCCTGCGCCACATCGCCAACGGCAAAGGCAAGATGAACGCCATCTTCGACCACCTTGAAGCGCTGCGCGGCACCAGCCACAAGGTGCTCCTCTTCAGCGAATACGTCTCCATGCTCAACCGCGTAGCAACAGAGATGAAGCAGCGCGACTGGAGCTACGACATGCTCACCGGACAAACCCGCGAACGAGAACTGGTGATAGACCATTTCCAAAAGAGTGGCGACTGCCAGTTCTTCCTCATATCGCTGAAAGCCGGCGGTGTAGGACTCAACCTCACAGCCGCCGACTACGTCATGCTCATAGACCCCTGGTGGAACCAGGCCGCCGAGGAACAGGCCATCGCACGCGCCCACCGCATAGGACAGCAGCAGCCCGTCTTCGTCTATCGCTTCGTCTCCGAAAACACCCTCGAGCAGCAAATCCTGAACCTGCAGGAGCGCAAGCAGACACTCATAGACAGCGTCATGCCATTCCTCGAATCTGATAAAAAAAGTTAATACACACCCCCTTTATATACGTGTCTCGCTGAAAATGAGTACCTTTGCAGCCGCTTTCCGCGTAACCGATGGCAGGAAGATAGGAGAGTTGCCTGTTATGTTGCGCCTGGAACGATAACAACAATCAAAATTAAACAACAAAAATGGATTTAATTAAAGTTGCTGAAGAAGCATTTGCAACCGGCAAGAAGCACCCCCAGTTCAAGGCTGGTGACACGGTGACTGTCGCTTACAAAATTATCGAGGGTTCCAAGGAGCGCATCCAGCTCTACCGTGGTGTGGTCATCAAGATCAGCGGCCACCAGGAGAAGAAGCGCTTCACCGTACGCAAGATGTCGGGAACAGTGGGTGTGGAGCGTATATTCCCCCTGGAGTCGCCCAACATCGAGAGCATCGAGGTGAACAAGGTGGGTAAGGTGCGCCGCGCCAAGCTTTACTACCTCCGCAAGCTCACCGGCAAGGCCGCACGCATCAAGGAGAAGCGTTCAGGCATTGTCAAGAAGGAAGCCTAAAGGAAACATCTTTCCTCTTCGATTTCAAACATGGCAGCCGGTTCCCAACAGGGAGCCGGCTGCTATTGCGTATTATAGTTTCTTTCTTAGTGTAAGCACATTATGGCCGTCCAATCGCTCGTAGTTGATGGAGTACCCAAGCTCCCTGTAAAGAAAAATGTCAAAATATCAGGGTATTGTAAAGTGAGCATCTAGCGCAGAATCTTGCACAGATTGCCTGTTTTGTGCAGATTTTTCCTCTTCAATTCCTGCACAAATCTGGTCTTTTGTGCAGAAAACAGCAAAAAGAAGTACAGTTTTGGCACTCGTTTACTCCTAGATGGAGAAAAAGCACGGTGTGACACCTGGTCATGTCCACCACCCTTTCCTCTTGGAATGCCCATAAACAGGGTGTTCTCCGATTTCTTTACAACCGTATGCCTACAGACTTTGCACGTAGCGGACTATGGGTTTGAAC
>JAEEGL012037689.1_pt1 | contig 11131 bp, 4 predicted proteins | sample 9134231 | NCBI WGS metagenome assembly JAEEGL01 (sample SAMN16246548, study PRJNA631951) | gut metagenome | biome: gut microbiome; feature: rumen; material: fiber-attached | host: Bos | place: Iran: Karaj | collected 2018-10
CCACCACAGATGCTTGGGCCGACGACATGGTTGAATTCGAGAGCCAGGGCAACCTCATCTACACCCTGACCAAGGAACTCGAAGCCAACACTGAGCTGAAGGTTGTCAACGAGACCCAGGACCAGTGGTACAGCACTAACCCTGCTGAGCTGACCAAGGAAAACAGCAGCCAAGGAATTCAGCTGAGCACCGAAAATGGTTCGAACATGCTCATTGCTCCTGCCGGAACTTACACCTTCACGCTGGATGCCAACACCATGACCCTCACCGTGACGGGATGGCCGATTGTTCTGGATGGCAACGCATTTGTGAAAGTGACTTTAACAGACGATATTACGGATGGTTGTTACCTAATTGTCTATGAGGGTAATGATAGCCATAAAAGTGTGGCATTCGACGGAAGCCTTGAGACCCTTGATGACGCTTTCAATACTATAGATGTGACAATAGCCGGACAGTTGATTGTTGCCAATTCAACCACCAATGCTGCTGTGTTTACTATTGAGGGTAACACTCTGAAGTCGGCAAGTGGAAAATACATTGGTAGAACATCTAACTCAAATGGCTTGAATGAACATGTAGCAACTGAATATGAAAACACTTTCTCAATTGATGAGGATGGCAATGCGGTGATTACATCAAGTGCAGGACCTACTCTCCGTTTCAACTATGGCTCCAATGACCTCCGCTTCCGTTATTACAAGAGCGGTCAGCAGCCCATCGCTCTCTACAAGCTCACCACTGTTGAAGAGATTCCTGTGACCATCAGTTCTGCTGAATATGCAACATTGTATTACAGCGACAAGGCATTTGTGATTCCCGAGGGTGTTACTGCCAGCATTGTGACCAGTACGGAAGGCGGCAAGATTACATTTGAGGAGCTGAGCGGTGTGATTCCCGCTGGTACGGCCGTTGTTCTCAATGGCCCACAAGGCACATACAACTTCAAGGTAGTGAATGATGAGACAGTCGCTCCTGCAAGCAACTTGCTGAAAGGCTATGATACACCCCATTTGACCGAAGGTGGTGACATTTACTACAAGCTCACCGTTAAGAACGACAAAGTTGGCTTCTACTGGGGTGAAGAAAATGGTGATGCATTCGAGACTGGAGCACACAAGGCTTATTTGGCACTTACTGCAGATGAGTCAAGTGCTAAGAGCTTCTACCTGTTCAGCGATGCAGTTACTGATGGCATTGGTGCAGTGGAAAGCACAAGGTTCAATACTCAAGGTGCAGAGATTTACAACCTGAACGGTCAGCGCGTAAGCACTCCGCAGCGCGGCATCTACATTATCAACGGTAAGAAGGTGCTGGTGAAGTAAACGCTAAATAAATAGTGACTATCATTCTCACACTGAGGAAACGGAGTGAACAGAGATACCTCTTTACCCTCTGTTCCTCTGTGTGAGATGAAAAAGAAAAGTAACAAGTAATATATATAATAAGGTATAATAAGATGATGAGTACAAAAGATTATATCAAGCCTGCCATCAAGTTGCAGGTTATGGAGCAACAGTTGATGCAAGACAATATGTCCCTTCACGATGAAATAGGAGAAGGACAGTTGGGTAAAGGCGCTGACTTCGACGAAACCGAAGAGACCGGCGTTCCCAAGGAATTCCGCAGCGTGTGGGAGGAGTAATCCCCCTGCAGCGTTCAAGCAAAAGACTTATAAGGCCTATAGGGTCCGTAAGGTTTAACAATCTTATGGGGCTTATAGGCTTTATGGGGTTAATAGTGCTAATGGAAATGATGAGCTTTTTAGTGCCATTAGCCTTTTAAGTCTCTAATAATTTAGAAAAATCAACAATAATGACAAATCTATTCAATCTACAAAAAGCAAAACCACTATTTGTGCTAATTATGCTGCTGTGCATGTCAGCAGCACTGTGGGCCGTGCCCGCAAAGCCAGGACTCAAACGAGTGTTGACACTCACCGACGGCACCACCATTACCGCCCAGCTCGTGGGCGATGAGCATGGCCACTTCTGGCTGGGCCAGGACGGCCAGGCCTATCAGGCCGTGAGTGGCTCTGATGTGTTTCAACTTATTGACAAAAACGAAGTAACAAAGCGCGCACAGACACGGCGAGCCGCTGCCAACCAGCAGCGCATGCGCCGCCTGGCTCCGCGTAAAGTGGGTTCCATTGGCAACTACACCGGGCAGAAGAAAGGACTGATTATCCTGGTGAACTTCAAGGATGTAAGCTTTAATGCTTCCAACAACAATGCGCTCTATCAAGACATCGCCAACAAACCGAATTTCAAAGAAGGCAACTTCAAGGGGTCGATGTACGACTACTTCAAGGCGCAGAGCGAAGGCCAATTCGAGCTGACCTTCGATGTGGTTGGCCCTGTGACGGTCAGTCAAAAGCAATCGTACTACGGTGCTAACGACAGCGGGGGAAACGATAAATATCCTGCTGAGATGGTGATTGAGGCTTTGAAACTGGTCGACTCGCAGGTGAACTATGCTGACTACGACTGGGACGGTGACGGCTATGTGGACCAAGTGTATGTGGTTTATGCCGGCAAAGGCGAGGCCGACGGCGGTGTCGCCAGTACTATCTGGCCACACGAGTGGCAGTTGTCGGCTGCAAGCTATTATGGCGACGGCAGTGGAAAGCAGCGGCTCGACGGCGTGTATATTGATACCTACGCCTGCGGCGGTGAGCTGAACGGTCAGACGGGTAGTGTGGCCGGCATCGGCACTATGTGTCATGAGTTCTCTCACTGTCTGGGCTATCCCGACTTCTATGACACCGATTATAGCGGCGGTCAGGGCATGTTCGAGTGGGACCTGATGGACTCTGGTTCGTACAACGGCGATGGCTATCTGCCCGCTGGTTATACTGGCTGGGAGCGATGGGTGGCAGGATGGAAGGAACCCATCGAACTGCTCAGCACACAGAAAGTGACGGACATGAAGGCCTTGGCCGACGGCGGCAATACCTATATTATATATAATCAAGGTAACAAGAATGAATATTACATGCTGGAAAACCGCCAGCAGATGAAATGGGATGGCGGCGTGCCTGGAGAAGGTCTGCTTATCGTGCATGTGGATTATGACGCAACGGTATGGGCAAACAACAAACCTAACGACACCCCAAGCCATCAGCGCATGACGTGGGTGGCTGCCGACAACGAGTATCAATATACTACCTATCAGGGATCAAAGTATTATACTACCGCAGGTGCAAAGAACGACCCCTTCCCCTACGGAAACGTGAATGCCTTCAACAAGAGCACCACGCCCGCTGCTAAATTCTACAACAAGAACTTGGACGGGACTTATTACATGGACTCGTCGATTGAGCAGATTACGCAGTGGTCCGATGGCACCATCTCGTTCAACTTCCGTGGGGTGAGCAACGTCAGCAAACCTACATTCTCGCCCGCTGCAGGCCGCTATGCTGAGGCTCAGACAGTGACCATCAGCTGCGAAACAGAAGGGGCTACCATCTATTACACCTTGGACGGTACTACGCCAACGGCCAGTAGCACGGCCTATACCGGGCCGCTGACCATCAGCCAAACTACTACCATCAAGGCCATCGCCGTGAAAGATGGTGAAGAGAGCGAAGTGGCAACAGCTAAATACACCATCGGAGCGAGCGTAAGCGATCCGGATACGAAGACGTTCAAGCGGGTGGCTTCAACCGATGACCTTGAACCAGGCATGCGCTATATCATTGCTTGCGGCAGCAAGGAAAAGGCAGCAGGCGCATTGAGTAACACATATCTGAATCATGTTTCTGTAACCGTAAATGACGATGTTATCACTATTGGTAACGGTGTGGCTGTGTTTGTATTGGAAGAAAGCGATAACGGCTGGTCATTCCAGAACGAGAGCACAGAGAAATACCTTTATTCCACAGCGGCTAAGAGTGTAAACTACAGCGACGATGCAGAAGCATGGACGCTTGCCAATGGCACTGCTGGTGTTATCATGACCTACGGCAGTTACGGCACCATGCTCTACAATGCAAGCAGTCCGCGTTTCACCACTTATACGAGCAATCCCACCGCCTCAATGATTCAGGCCAACCTCTATATGGAGTACAGCGGCGAGGTGACCGTGGAGAAACAAGACGTAACGTTGACGTTCCAGCCTCAGGCTATCACAGGTACGATGGGTGAAGATGGCCGCTTTGTGGAGCCTTCACTGAAGATAGTGCCCGAAGGAGCCGATATCGCTGTTTCTTATTCTAGCAGTAACGAGAACGTGGCCACTGTCGATGCATCGACGGGTGAGGTGACGTTTGTTGCCCCAGGCACTGCTGTCATTACTGCCTCGTTCTATGGCGACGACCATTACAATGCCGCCACTCCCGCTACCTACACACTTACGGTGCTAGCCGCCGACCAGCCTGTGCAGGGTACAGGACGCTATCAGCTTGTTACAAGCACCGATGACCTGGAGTCGGGCAAGAACTACCTGATTGTGAGTGGAACGAAGGCGTATAACGGATTCAACACCAATAAAGGTGATGCTGGCGATGTGACCATTTCCGAAAATATCATTGATCTGAGCCAAGAGGGCAACGAGGCTGTGCCCGTAGTACTGACGAAGGAAAGCGAAAGTACATGGGGCACTTATTGGTCGATATATGATACAGGAGTGAATGCCTATTTGACAGCAGTTAGTGGCAATAAGTTAGGTTCGGCTAGCAGTTATTCTTTTGGCCGACCCTCTTGGACGATTTCCGTTGACAACACTGGTACAGCCACTGTTCAGAATTATAACAACGATGCTTATCTGAAGTATAATTCTACAAATGATATGTTCCGCGCCTACACCTCAGGCCAGACAGCCGTTTCTCTTTACAAGGAGATTGAAGTGCCTGTGGTGGAAGAAATCACCGTTTCCATCGGCTCTACGGGTTATGCTACGCTGTACTACAGCGACAAGAACCTGGTGGTGCCCGAAGGCGTGGATGCTTACACCTATACCATTACAGACGGTAAGCTGGAGGAGAGTTGGGTTTACGAGGCTGACGAGGTGATTCCGCAGGGAACAGCAGTGATACTAAAGGAGCTGGTAACCCTGGAAGAGGGCGAGACGAGTCATGACTATGCCTTCACCGTCACCACAACCGAAGGCGATGTGGATGATGACAATCTGCTGATGGGCTTCGACGAGGACGCTGAGACCGTTGGTCCCGACGGCGCAACGGAGGGTTATAAGTTCTACATGCTGTCGCTCGACAAAAACAGTACTCCCGGCTCTGTAGGCTTCTACTATGGCAAGAAGGGGGGCGCAGCCTTTACCAGCAAAGCTCACAAGGCCTATCTGCCCGTTCCCGATACAGCTGCCCATGGTAAGAGCTTCTTCCTGTTCAGCGAAGCAGAAACCGCAACAACGGACATTAATAATGTTCAAAGTTCAAGGTTCAATGCTCAAAGTGCAGAGATCTACGACCTGAGCGGACGAAAGATTGTCGGCAGTAAGTTGCAGCCCGGCATCTACATCATGAATGGCCGCAAGGTTGTGGTGAAGTAGTGACAAAATCAAGAAACGAATGGGAATAATGTGAATCATTCGAACCATGTATTTGTGTTCAGAATTATTTTAATTATTCCAATTCGTTTCGAAAAGAAAAATAAGAAAAACGACGATGAAAAGGAGTATTTTTGCAGCAATGTTGCTGTGCCTGACAGTTGTTGAGGCCTTTGCGCAAGGCCCCAACAACAGTAATACGTACTATCGGAATGCAGACGGCAAGAAAGGCGAAGCGCTGAAGACGGCGATGTTTAATATCATTAAGTTGCCTTCATCGGCTCCCATCTCTTATACCGGGCTGTGGGCTGCCTACGCATATACCGATAAGCGTAGCGACGGTTATCTGCGCGACTGGTATTCAAACACCACAAGCTATGTGATAGGTGGACCTAAGGAAGGTGCCTCTTATCAGAAAGAAGGCGACAGCTACAACCGTGAACACCTGGTGCCGCAGAGTTGGTTTAACGAGGCTGCGCCCATGAAGAGCGACATTATGCATGTGGTGCCCACCGACGGCTATGTGAACGGCCGGCGAAGCGATAACGTCTTAGCCGAGGTAGGAACAGCCACCTATACCACAAACAACGGCTATGGCAAGTTGGGTACTTGCAAAACTGCTGGTGGCAGTGGCACGGTGTTTGAACCCAACGACGAGGTGAAGGGCGACATTGCGCGAATATACTTCTATATGGCTACCAGTTATCAGGACAAAATCACCAGTTGGGGAGGCGGGATTTTTACAGGGACTACTTACCAGCCTTTTGCCGCTTGGTACCTCACCATGCTCATGCGCTGGTCGAAGAACGACCCCGTAGATGCTGTGGAGATTGCCCGCAACAATGCTATCTATACTGAAACCAAACAGAAAAACCGCAACCCGTTTGTAGATTATCCCGGACTGGAGGACTACATTTGGGGTGACAAAGTGAACGAGACGTTCAGCTACGATAACTATAACGGCACGTCAACTTTTGTCTATTCTCCCACATTCACCCCCGCCGACGGCACGTCGTTCACCGAGACGCTCTCCGTGACCCTCGCATGTCAAACCGCCGGAGCCACTATCTATTACACCACCGATGGCAGCACGCCTTCGGCCACCAATGGCACCGAATACACCGATGCCATCACGCTGACCGAAACCACCACCATCAAGGCTATTGCCTACGACGGTGAGGGCAACAGCAGCAACGTGGCTACTGCCAGCTATACTCTAGGCTCAGGCGACACACCTACTGCTGAGGGCACGTTTATCTTCAATACCGATGAAGGTCTTGCCGCACTCGACATCACGAAGCCAGATGTAGGCAAAGGTGTGGATATTAGCCAAATGGCACTTGTCAGCGGAGGCGTAACGATGACCTCAACAAGTGGAAGCACAGCTACCCGTGTGTGGAACTCAAATGGAAATACAGACTTGAGAATCTATAGCGGCGGAGGTAGTTTGACCTTTACTTCCGAAACACCCATTGTGAAGATTGAGTTTACTTCACCCAACAACTCTCTGAATTACATTGGCGTTTCCAGCGGAACGTGGACCGGCGAGAGCACTTCTGTCACCTTCACCGCTACAGGAACAGCACGCATCAACACCATCACTGTTACCCTGAAAGGCGAAATGCCAGAGAAACAAGATGTCACGCTGGAGTTCAGCGAAACAGCTGTTGAGGCTACTTTAGGCGAGACATTCACGGCTCCTACGCTGTCGGTTAACCCATCAGAGGCTGCCAGTGAGGTAGTTTATTCGAGCAGCGATGAGAGCGTAGCTACTGTCGATGTCTCTACAGGCGAGGTAACTCTGGCTGGAGAAGGAACCGCCACCATCATCGCCGCCATTACCGGTAGCGACAGCTACAACGATGCTTCGGCTTCGTATGAACTGACGGTTGAGAATGCTGCAGTCAATCCTTCAGAACAGGTTCTGTTGTACGAGAGCTTCAGCCGATGGACAAGCGGTAATGAGGGTGGTAACATTGAATTGACACTCACGAGCACTTATCTTGATTACAACGAGTGGAGCTCCATTAGTAAGGTATTTCCTGGTGCTAATGGCTGCGGAGAGGATGGCACAAGCAGCAACACCAACGGCTGTGGTAAGTTCGGCTCAAGCAGTGCCATCGGCACGATGACCACGGGCAACATTGCGCTCACTGGCGATGGCTGTCTGACCTTCATGCTGAAGAAATACGGCAGTGATGCGGGTAAGCTGACTGTTACCATCACCGGCGCCACTACGGAAGATGCGACGGTGTTCTCCAGCTTGCCTACCGAATGGGCAAAATACACCATCAACCTGACAGAGGCAACAGGCCAGGTCACCCTGTCGTTTGCATCCACCAAGCGTATCTACATCGACGAAATTATGCTCGTTGATGCCAACGTGCCCGAAGTCATCACCATTCCTGTTAGCAGCGTGGGCTATGCCACCACGTACTACAGCGACAAGAACCTTGTGGTGCCCGAAGGCGTCGAGGCCTATACCTATAAGGTAGCTGACGGCAAGCTGACGGTGAGCTCGGTTTATGAGAGTGGCGACGTGATTCCGCAGGCCACGGGCGTTGTGCTCAAGGCCGCTGAGGGCAGCTACGACTTTGAGGTGAGCGACGAGGGCGGCTTCGTTGACGGCGACAACCTGCTGCACGGCACCGACGAGCCTGCCACCATCAGCGAGTCAGGCTACAAGTACTACATGCTGTCGCTGAATGCACAGAGTGATCCTAACTCCGTTGGCTTCTACTGGAGCAAGAACTCTGAGAACGGAACGAAGATTAGCAACGGTGCCCACAAGGCCTATCTGGCCGTGCCTGTGAATGCTTCGGCAACTCAAGGCAATGCCAAGAGCTTCTTCTTGTTCAACGAGGCAGATATTACCGACGGCATTGACAATGTTCAAAGTGCGGCGTTTAATGCTCAGAGCACAGAGATCTACAACCTTAACGGTCAGCGCGTCAACACGCCGCAGCGCGGCATCTACATCGTCAATGGCCGCAAGGTGGTGGTGAAGTAGAATATCTTTTCTCTCAAACAGAGGATAGTAATTCTTTCTCATACAGAGTAAACAGAGGACTTCTTTGTCACGCAGAGGCGCAAAGGTTCTTTCTCACACAGAGTAAACAGAGGAACAGAGTGCAATCTCCACGTAATAAAGAAGTCCTCTGTTTACTCTGTTTTCTCTGTGTGAGACTTCTTCTCCTTTTCTCTGTGTGTTTTTTAGCGAATACACGGTTATTTTCGTTTTCATCGTAATATTTCGGTTTTTTTACTTTGATGTTATTGATTTTCTGATTATTTTTGCAACATGAATGCCCGTTTCGCCGTCTTGTGGCTGGTGCTTCACTGAAACCATTGCAGAGAACAACCAAATAATACTAATTATGAAGAAACAATATCTATTCACTACATTGCTGTTCGGACTCTTAGGCGTGATTGTTTGCGCCCAGGACATCCGCGGCTCAAAGACGGGGTACACCCCCACGAATCAGGCGTTTGTTTATCAGAATGCCAAACCACATAAGGCTGCGCCCAACGGCAGCGAATACTACTACGTGAATGCCGATGGCAAGAGTGGCCAGGCGCTGAAGACGGCGATGGCCAAGATTATCCGTGGTACTCTGGAAGCGGTAGGATATAAAAGTCTTGAAGAGGAATACAAGAAAACCGACAAGCGGGCCGACGGTACGCTGCGCGACTGGTACGACAACACCAGTAAATACACTTGGAGCAGTGGCGGCTGGAACAAGGAGCACTTGGTGCCGCAAAGCTGGTTCAAAGAAGCGACGCCCATGAAGAGTGACATCGTGCACGTGGTGCCTACAGATGCAGGCCTGAACAATGAACGCGGCGACCTTCCCCTTGCCGAGGTGGGCACTGTGAAAAGCGGATGGGGATACACCTACTGCCTGAAAGGAACGTGTAAGACACCAGGTTACTCCGGTTCGGTGTTCGAGCCAAACGATGAGATCAAGGGCGACATTGCCCGCATCTACTTCTACATGGCCACCTGCTACGAGAGCGTTATCCTGAACTGGAAAGGCAATAAAGACAACTCTGTAACGGCCGCAGCCGTGATTGACCACAGTGGCGGATCGCAGTATAAGCCCTATAAGCAGTGGTACATGGACATGCTGCTGAGGTGGTCGAAAGCCGACCCCGTGGACGAGATAGAAATCGCCCGCAACAACGGTGTCTATGAGGTGCAAAAGAACCGCAACCCCTTTGTCGATTATCCCGGACTGGAGGACTACATCTGGGGCGACAAGGTGGATGTGCCCTTCAGCTACGACAACTACGACTCTGGTATAGCTTACGTGGCCCGACCCACCTTTGAGAGCCAGACCAACGAGGACGGCAGCGTGACCGTCAGCATCAACACCAATGACGATGCCATCATCTACTACACTACCGACGGCAGCACCCCGACCACCGATAGCGAGGTGTATAGCGGTCCGTTCGACCTGACCGAAACCACCACCGTGAAGGCCATTGCCGTTACCGATGAGGCGCAGAGCGGAGTGGCCGAGCAGCGCTTTACCGTGAAGCAGGGTGGCGACACACCGCCTGTGGGCGATGGCAGCTATGTGCGTGTGAACAGCACCGACGAGCTGGTGAGCGGTGCCACTTATCTGCTGGTGTATGAGGAGGAGAGCAATAAAGGCTATGCCATGAGTATTGCTGACGACCAGGCCAACAACGGCGAGCGCGTGGATATCATCGATGAAACCATCGAAAACGGCACCTTGCCGCTTGTACTCACGCAGCTCAGCAATGGCAACTGGACCATCTGCGCCGGCAGTAACACCTATCTGTCCCACGACGCTGGGAATAGCATCGGCACCGCCACGTCGGGCAGTGCCAACTCGGCCCAGTGGACCATCACTATCAGCGGTGGCGATGCCAATATCGTCAACAAAAACACCTCGTATGCCATCCGCTTCAACAAGGCTGACAACCAGATGCGCTTCCGCTGTTACAAGCAGGGCAGTCAGGAGCCCGTAGCCCTCTACATCCAGACTAGCCAGGCAACCCAGGACGGCATCAAGGAAGTGCGCCGAAACACCGATGAAATGCGCAAGAATGCACCCGTCTTTACCATCGACGGTCGCATGGTGACCACCACGGCCACGCTTCCGCGCGGCGTGTATATCATCGGTGGCAAGAAGATGGTAGTGAAATGATGTCTTTGCCAAAGAGACATTTGTTTAAGAAATTCAACAATAGGAGCATTAGCTAACTGCCGATTGATTGAATAAAACAGAGAAAAACAAGAAAAAACGGAAAAGCAGTTTCGCTTTATTCCGTTTTTTCTTGTTTTTCTCTGTTTTTCTATTCAAGCCTGTTTTTTCGACCTATACGCCTATTTTTTCTTCTTTTTTTCAAGGCATTCTTTAAGTCTTCCGATGCGCCAGCCGCTCCCCGCCCCTGTAGGGGAGGGGTGGCCGTAGGCCGGGGTGGGGTCAGTAACTTTCTCGTAAAACAGCAATATTACAGACCCCACCCCTGGCCGCCATTCCCGCTGACGCGCCTACCCGTAGCCTTTCCCCTTGAGGGGGGAGCTGCTTCCGCCTTGAGGTATAATAAATGATTCAAGCTAGATAATCTGAACGCAACGTCGAGAATTATATTC
>JAEEGL012088518.1_pt1 | contig 11131 bp, 6 predicted proteins | sample 9134231 | NCBI WGS metagenome assembly JAEEGL01 (sample SAMN16246548, study PRJNA631951) | gut metagenome | biome: gut microbiome; feature: rumen; material: fiber-attached | host: Bos | place: Iran: Karaj | collected 2018-10
CGTCTCGGGCGGATTTATCCGAGGGCTCTTTGAGATATTCGTTGATTTCCTCCATCTCGGGGTAGCAGTCATCGTGTCCAAGCCCCTGCCAGCCGACAAGATAGACTATCTTTTTGATGCCCTGCGTCAGATTGTCTATTACCCGTATGATTTCAAGCGCTTGTCTGAAAGTAATATAAACCTCAGACCTGTTGTGCTCAAAATCGGGCTCGGCAAGAAACATCTTCATCCAAAGTGTCTGTGAATAATCATAATTCGTTTTTTTCAAATTCTCCATGATACTTCCCCCTCGGAATCTGGTCCTGTTATCCGATATTAAAATTATTATAGTATATGCCTATGCTTTTTTCAATAAGAATATATTGAAAACAGAGCGCAGTCATTTCTGCAGGTTTACATCATTATATTTGTTTTTTGTCTCCCTTTTGTTACCCTCAATTATTTATAATGAAAATGCAAAATGCTGAAAAGATACTTAATTGATGAAAAAGTAAGTCTGCAGCTTGAAAAATCATTTACTGCGATTATGTAAACGGAAAACAAACAATGATATCAACTATTCTGTAATACGAGGTGTCTTATGAAAAAACTGTCAATCATTATTACAGCGGTTATGCTTGCTTTGGTAATAGCCGCAACGCTGCCCGCTCAGGTATTCGCGGCTTCTGTTCCGGAATACATCAGCGAAGTGAAAATCGGTATGGGAAAGAAACCCCGTCAGAATTGCTCTGTCGGGGGTTACTGTTTTTTGTGTAATTGTGTGCGAGAAGTCGTGAGAGCATTTATTTCAAGGCCTTTTCAGCAGCCGGGGGTGCAAAATAAAAAGAACCCTAATTGTATCATAATTAGAGTTCTTCTTTGGTTGCGGAGGGAGGATTTGAACCTCCGACCTCCGGGTTATGAGCGATTAAAATCATTAACCATATAGTTCGACAAAAAGTATAACCCCTTATAAATCAACATTTTTTAGTACACTTTTTGTGAATAGAGTTTTTCTATTGTAAGGTTTATAGGGAAAAATATAGGGATAATTACAGCTTGTGCTTTATGGAATTATAATCTGGATATTTTGCGTACTATTTGAGATTTTAGCAAGAAACACCTTGCGTTCTGTTAAACAATATGATATAATCCATCTTGCGTACTATTGAATATTTAAAAGGGAAACACTTTGCGTACTATCGGAGACGAAACTATGATAAAAAGAAAAATATATGCCCAAATACTTGAATGGAAGCAATCAACAAAAGGCAGTAAGGCTCTGTTGATTGAAGGTGCACGCCGTATAGGCAAATCGACTATTGCCGAAGAATTTGCCAAACAGGAATACAAATCATACATTCTGATTGACTTCAACAAAGCAAGCAAAAGAGTACTATCACTTTTTGATGATATTAATAATCTTGATGTATTTTTTCAGGCTCTCAGCCTTGAATACAACAAGAAATTATATAATCGCAACAGTCTTATTATTTTTGATGAAATCCAGAAATTCCCGAAAGCGAGAGAGACAATCAAATACCTTGTGGCTGACGGACGGTATGATTACATAGAAACTGGCTCTTTGATTTCTATAAAAGAGAATGTTGAAAACATCACCATTCCCTCGGAAGAAAGAAAAATCAAAATGTATCCCCTTGATTTTGAAGAGTTTTCCGATTATCTCGGCGAATCGCTGTTACTTGAATATATTTCAGATTGTTATAAGAAAAAAGAACCCCTTGAACGTTCCCTTCACATTAAAGCGATGAGATTATTCAAGGAATATATGCTTGTAGGCGGAATGCCTCAGGCTGTAGTTGCTTATGTTGAATCCGGCAGAGATTTTGATAAGGCTGATACCGAGAAGCGAGACATCCTGAATCTCTATCGTGATGATATAAAAAAAGCGTCAAGAAGATATAATTCAAAGGTATCGGCAGTGTTTGAGAATATTCCCGCATATCTCTCAACTCACGAAAAGAAAATAGTGCTTTCGGAAATCGACAGCGGAGCCACATTTGATAAATATGATGAACCGCTGTTTTGGTTGGACGATTCAATGATCTGCAATTTATGCTACAAATGCAATGATCCAGATGTCGGCTTTTCATTGAACAAAAATGAATCCGCAGTCAAATGCTATCTGGGTGATACGGGGCTGCTGGTGAGCCTGGCTTTTAATGAAAACGAAATAATTGACAGTGAGCTTTATAAACAGATTTTAAACGACAGACTTTCTATGAATAAAGGAATGCTTTATGAAAATGCAATTGCTCAAATGATAACCGCCAAAGGAAAGAAACTGTATTTTTATACCAGATTCAATGAGGAAAAACACAGAAATGATATTGAAATTGATTTTTTACTTTCGAACAACAGTAAAACCAATTTTAAAATAACGCCGGTTGAAGTTAAGTCATCCAAAAACTACTCTGCAATATCTTTGAATAAGTTTAAGGGTATTTATAAAAAACGGATTGAAACATCTATGATTATTCATCCCAAAAATCTTGTTGTTGAAGATGGGATAATAAAAATTCCTCCATATATGTTTTTTGCCATTTAAAGAATCATCCCGATGAGTAAAAGGAAAGCGAATATTTAAAGTGTTGATAAAATATGCTGAATAAAAACTGTCCGGTACATCAGACAAAATACAAATCCGAATAATCATATAACGTAAAAAGGCAGCGGTTCTCATTTGAGGGCCGCTGCGATTTCTTTATTATTTTCAAGAGTGGCTGTTTTGGGCATAATTTCATCGATACCGTATCGGGGTTTTTGCACCGCTTTCCACTCAGTTTTGTTTCAGCCGATGTTTGCTCATCCGAAATAATTCCATCGGATGAAAGTACAATTTCGGATTGAAAAGCTCATTGATTTGTCAATGATGTGTAGTGGGTATCAGGGGATATCCCCTGACAAGTGAGTCTTTGTTCCCACAAAGACCTTGCTTGCTGAGAAGCAAACCTGCTTTAGTTTTGCAAATAAGAACAAGGGAGTTTTTTGGGGGAACATTTTCTCAGAGTTAATTATATTGTTGGAAATTATTGAAAATTTACGCGCGCGTGTGATATAATAATTATATTATGGGATATTGTTATCTTTGAAATATAGATGATATACAACAAGGCAGGATACCCCGATAATACGAAAAAGAGATTATGATATAAATATATTATGGCAAAGCAACGGAGGAATATTGTGGACAATTATTCTAATTCTTTGAATGCTTTCATTCTTAAAGATAAAAAGAAGGTTTTTGGTAACCTTGTATTAACAGACAATTATTGTCAGTTTACTGATGAAAATAATGACATCAGTAAGTTTTCATATAATATTATTGAAACTGTTATTAGTACTCACAGCGAAAAAGTATCCTTAATCGCTAAAGCAAAGTCTTATATTTGGTTAACATACCATAACACCAATAGCGATAAATACTATATAGAAGAAGATGTCAATGCGGTTATAAAAGAATTTAATGCCAGAAAAACATATGTAATTAAAGAAACTGCTAGACTAAAGAAAGAGAGCGAACTTCGTCGCAAGGAAGAAGAAAGGCGTTTAGCTGAAGAAAAAAGAAAAATTGAAGTTCAGCAAATACTAAGTGCCAAAAATACTCGGATTAACAAGATTTTGACTAAGATAAAATATTCTAATAATGAAGTATCTTTTGATGATAAAATAACATCATTAAACAAGTCAGCGGTAGCATATATAACTGAAAATCCGCGACGAATACTAGGATTGCCCTGTGATGCAACTATCGAAACAGCAAACTCTAGTTTTGAAAGATTTAAAAAGTTGTCAAGAATAGGTGCAATTGAAAGTTTTGATTCTGAGTTTAAACTCTATGGACTCAAAGCACCAAAGAGAGACATAAGTATTTGTCAAAAAGCTTTGACAGATTGTAAAGCACTTGATTATTCCTTCTTTTGGTTTATAGGTGAAATGGCCTTAATCGGTTGGATTTCACAAGAATATAGAAATGAGTTTGCGTGTGACGGAATCAGATTTGCCAACTATGATATTTTCCTTGCCATGTATTTGTATCTGCTGGTTACAGATCCTAAGTTTAAAAACAAAACTGACTGGCAAAATGTTTTTGAATATATTAATCTAATTTACGCGAATGGTTCTATTAATCTATTGAAATCAAGAATTGCCGAAGATAAAAACTTCGATTTATCTGAAAAAGAAATTCTTGATTCATTTAAAAAGGCGATTCTTAAACCTGTATATGAATTAATTAATGTTTCCAATACAGAGTCCTTGCTTCGTTTATATTTAATTCTATCTGCAATAAACAAAAAAACATTTGTTGAGCTTGAAACGAAATTGCCAGCTAAAATCACTTCTGATTTTAATGAAACGGCAAATTCTTTTTCTAAAATCGTTGAGCAGTACGACAAAAATCCAAGTGCTACAAATCTTCGCTCGGTTGAAAAATCATATAACGATTTTAAGGCTAAATACTCTAACTTATTAAAATACTTTGAAGCAATCTTTGGTACTCAATCGACCAGACTAACAATGCTAAAGGATAAATATAAAAGTACAACTTGGGGCTTAATGGCTGCATATAACAATCATGACAGCAAAGATGAAGCAATAGGCTTGGCAAATGAGTTATATAAAATTGCCAGTGATGAAGAAAAAAATAATATTCGTTTTACATTTGGAATAAAAGCAGTTAAATACGCTGAAAATAAACCGGCTGATGCTGAATTCGACATACTTGGCGATAACTATTACAATGGCGAAAATGGATATGAACAAGATTATTTCAAAGCTTTTTCGTTTTACGAAAAGGCAGCAAATAATGGCAATATGTATTCAATGAATAGTTTAGGCATTTGTTATGAGGAAGGTAAAGGCACAAGCCAAAATGAGATAATAGCCGCTATGTGGTATGAAAATGCTTATTTGAAAGGTAATCCCGACGGAGCCTATAATCTTGCTGAGTGTTATTATAATGGTACCGGAAAAACAAAGGATATACAAAAGGCATTAAACCTTTGGATTGAAGCAGCAAAAATGGGGCATCCCACCGCTGCCAATCGCGGAAAACAAGTTTTGGATAACCTTCAAGCTGAATTAGAACTTCAAAAACTAGCTGTTAAAACGCATCGTTTATCACAGCACAATCATTATAATTTGGGATATCAAATGCCAATTGCAGAAACTATTATTGTTGAAGTTGATTTGAACTATTCGGCAAATGTATATTTGATGAATGAAGATAATTATGCTTTGTATACCGATGGAGACAATTTTGAATATTATGGCGGCAGAGCAAATCAATCACCATACAGAATAAAGATTCCCTATTCAGATTTTTGGCACCTTGTTGTTGATAATGGTGATGATGATATGACAGGAATAATAAGTACTGTTCACACAAGAACATTTAACTTCTAAATAAGCGGAGAAGAATATGGCTGATTTAATTGAAATTGCAGTAGCCTCATGGAGACTGGAAAAGTGGCTTTCAACTGTAAATGTTGAGAGAAAAATGGCGGCGAAAAGCTCTTTGAGAACCTTTAATGCATATCTTAAAGAAAACAACATCGAAATAATGGATATAACCGGTTCCAAATTTGATAGCGGACTTGCCGTCTCTGTTGTAAACAATGAATCTGATGAAACTGATGAGGAAAAACTCATCATTGCAGAAATGGTTAAGCCTATTGTTTTAGAAAATGGTTCGGTTATTCAATATGGACAGGTTATTCTTGGTGACAAAGTAAAAGAGTCGTCCAACAAAAGTGTAGAAAAAGATAATTCCTCTACAAAACAAGAAGTTGATTCAACCATAAACATAGCTAAGGAAATAGAAAACGAACAGAATAATACAAATATTGGAATCTCTGTGGGATTAACAAAAATCCTTGCTTGTATAGCTGTTATTCTTGAGATTATAATTCTTGTTATTACAATTAGTAATAAAAACAACATTGATAAGCTAAAAGTAAACACATCTATTACTTCATCAAATAAACAGACTACTGATATTGTGGATTATAGTCATAATTATGAAGAAATTAACAACAGATTATCAGAGATAGAATCAAAGATTTCAACAAAAAAAGATGAAAAGGAAATAACCTCAAGTGTAATAACCACTGAGATAATGTATATTGTCCAAAGAGGAGACACTCTGCATTCAATATGTTCGCGATTTGGAATAGATTATGATAGAGAAATTGATTCTATTGTAAAAGCAAACAACATTAAGGATCCCGGTGTAATATATGTTGGACAAATTTTAAGATTAACAATTAAGTAAGGAGAAACAATAATGCAGAATTTTTTTGATTGTGGTATAGACCTTGGCACTACAAATTCATGTATTGCAATCCCCGATGAAGATTATGAATATACGATTATTGATAATCAAGCTGACAGAATGTCAGTTACCCCCTCTGCTGTTTCAATCAATGGTAAAGGAAGAATGATTATCGGTCAAAGGGCCTATAATTCTCAAAACACAGACGATCTTGCAATTCAGTTCAAGCGACAAATGGGTACGAATAAGGTCATCCACTTTAAATCTGCTGGCATTGATAAATATCCGGAAGATCTTTCGTCCGAAATTTTGAAAAGGTTAAGATCAGATGCTGAAACAAGATTAAACAAGAGCATTAAAAACGCCGTCATCACTGTACCCGCCGCTTTTAAAACTTTGCAATCAGAAGCAACAAATAAAGCTGGTAAACTCGCAGGATTTAAAAATATAATTCTTTTACAGGAACCGATTGCGGCTGCTGTTGCCTATGGTGTAAAACCTGAATCTAAAGACAAGTACTGGATGGTTTTTGATTACGGTGGGGGAACCCTCGATGTGGCAATTGTCTCTACTGTTAATAATCGACTTGAGGTGTTAAACAGTGAAGGCGATAATTATTTTGGTGGCAGTGATCTTGATCGTTTGATTTTTAATAAAATAATATTGCCAAAACTTGAAAAAGAATATGTTGTTGATGATTTGCTGGATGAAAAAACATCTTCAGGAAAATCAATTGTAAGAAGAATACTTCTTGATTGTGAAAACTGTAAGATTGAACTCAGCAATAAAGAGAATGCACTATTTGAGCTGTTTGATATTGATGATGATAACGGAGAACCTATTGAATTTGAATGCACAATAACAAGAGGAGAGTTTAACAGCTTAATAATTGATACCGTTAATAAAAGTATTGAAATAGCTAAATCGGCGTTGGCAGGCGCAAATATCACAAAAGATAAACTTGACAAGATTATTCTTGTAGGCGGAAGTACATTTATTCCGCTAGTAAGGCAAAGATTGGCTGATACGTTTGGAAAAGAACTTGAAAGCTCAATTAATCCTATGACTGTTGTTGCAGCCGGTGCCGCAATTTATGCATCAACCAGCGTTATCGATGTTGACGAAGAAGTTGTGCCACTGGCATATGGTAGTGCCGTATTGACACTGACATATGATCCCATTTCGTCCGAACAAAAAGTTGAAGTTATCGGGAAGGTAAACAATATTTCTGAGGTTAATGTATCAAAAATAAGAATTGATTGTGCTAAGTCAGGCGATTTTTCAGGTGTTTGTTGGACAAGCGGATGGACCGAGTTTCTTGATAAAAAGAATGGAGTTTTCGATGTAGATGTTCTTCTTCAGAAAAACGTACTTAACAACTTTAAAGTTTTCCTTTGCGATGAATATGGCAAAGAAATAGAAGTTGAAAATGCGCTTTTCCAAATTAAGCATACAGATAATGCGCTAAAAACTTCAGCTCCACCCGCAACAGCATCTATAGGAATTAAAATTATTGATCCTAACAATAATAGTTACAACAAATTGAATGTTGTAATAAAGAAAAACACACCTCTGCCAGCCAAAGCAGAACAAACATATAAGACTACAAAAGACATCAATCCTCTTGGCAATGATTCAATTAAAATTGAGGTGTTTGAAGGCGAAAACGTTGATAATCCAGAAGCAAACGCTCCCGCTGGCATAATCTATATTCAATCATCTCAAATGGATCGTCATATCCCGAAAGGAACAGAAATTGAGTTAACAATTGAAGCTGATGAAAATCGCAATATTATAGTTAGCGGATATATACCGAATATAGACTATATTATTCCTCAGGAAACGCTTAGGCCCGAAGCAAAAATTGACCTTGAAGAAAGGCTTGATACAGTTGATAGAAAGCTTGCGCGTACCGAAGCAAGCATATCAAATTTAAAAAGCAAAGGTGTAGATACTTCTTCTATGGAATCGCGTCTCGAAGTTATTAAAGAAGGATACGGTGACGCTTATGATAACCTCGATAATGACGAATCATCAGTTGACACCTATATTGAAGAGTTCTATGATTTAGAAACCGAAGTTATCAACCAGGAAAGAAGTTCAGACAATTCTGTTTCAAGTGAAAATGATTATTCTTCTAGAATCGAGGATAACAGAAAAGATATAATTGAATGGGGCGATGTAGAAGCAAAAGAACAATTTGAAGAATTGGAATATGAATACAAGAATTCATATTCTGAAGAAGAAAAGCAGTATGTTCTTGATAAAATGGACAAGTTAAAAGCAGTTACATTGTTAAATAGTTTTGAGTTCCTTCGCAGTATTTTTACCGTAGTTCTCGCTAGACCAGAGCATGAATATGTAAACAGGCAAAAAGCTGAGTACTGGAAAACACAAGCATATGAGGCAATCAACAATAATAATGTTGCTCAACTTAGAAATGCATTTATAGAATTGATGAACCTCCAACCTAATACTGCAAACAATTCCTTTGCTGGGCTTAATCTTGCTGACTTAACCCTTTGATATGGAGTGTAGCGGTTATGTATGATTTAACACGAAAAAAACTATTTGACCAGGCTTATAGTGAGTATTTAAAAATAAATTCATGTATTGAAAAGTATTTCTCATATGAAACAGACGGAATCACTGCAGATGGGAAAAGCTTAGTCGATATATTATGCGAGCTTGATCTTTTTTTGCAAGCATCATTATTCAAAATAGCTTCTTCAGACAATGAATTTAACGAAAACGAGTTATCATTCATTAGGGATCTGCCAGATAATCTTGAAGAGTTATTTTTGCGTCACAGAGGCTACAGATACTTTTTAAGATCAATAAGTATTGAGTTGTATAAAGAAAAAGAGAAAGATTATTACAATCAAGCCATTCTCTCAATTTTTGCAACTATGAATGATGATAATTATGAAGATGAAGTATGCTTGATTATAGACAGCTTGGAAATAGTGTTTAACTGCTTTGTCGCTATTGATGATATTGTTGCAGTCACAGAGTCAAATATTTCAGCTGAAATAATAAGTGATTTAAGAAAGCAATATATTCAAAAAGATAAGCCCAAAAGGATTATTAATACTGACTCTCATAATCTTCCAGAAATAATGGATGATCTTGCCAATCTTATTGGTCTTGATAACGTTAAACGAGAAGTCCTTTCGTGTATTAATTTATTAAAAGTTAATGCAATGAGAAGAGAAAAAGGCATGCCGGAGTTGCAAACTTCAAAGCATATGGTTTTCACCGGACAGCCAGGAACAGGTAAAACCACCGTCGCCAGAATACTCTCAAAAATATATAAAGAACTTGGTGTTGTCACAAAAGGTCATCTTGTTGAAACTGATAGATCTGGTTTAGTTGCTGGATATGTAGGACAGACAGCTATTAAAACATCTCAGGTCTTAAAAAAAGCTAAAGGCGGGATTCTATTTATTGACGAAGCATATTCGCTAACCCAAAGTGATGATGAAGGTGATTTTGGCCGAGAAGCAATCGATACCCTCGTCAAAGGAATGGAAGATAACAGGGATGATTTGGTCGTTATTGTTGCAGGATACTCTGATAAGATGAAACAATTCATTAACTCCAATCCTGGACTCCGTTCAAGGTTTAATAAGTATATTGAATTTGATAATTATAGCGGAAAAGAAATGCTTGAAATTTTCAAATCTATGTGTGAATCAAATCAAATGATTCTTTCAAAAGAGGCTGAAGATAAAGCATTTTCCTATTTTGAAAGCGTATCAGGAAACCCAGAATTTGGAAATGCAAGAGGAGTCAGAAACTATTTCGACAACTCGGTTACCAATCAAGCAACAAGAATTGTTTTGATTAACAACCCGAGCGACGAGGAATTTAGAACAATCCGAGCAGAAGATGAACCTTGTTAAGCTTTTATTTCTGCTTTTTAAGAGAATCAAATCAATGATTAAAGAGGTTAAACCAGATAACAGCTTTGTGCTTTTTTGCTCTTAAAATCACAATAAAGATGATAGCCTGTTAATTATAATACCAATCAAGGAGGAAAAATATGCTCAACAAAATAATTGAAATTGTTGAAGACAATATTACCACCAGTCCTAAAGAATTGCCTAATATCCTTGAGAGGGAAACCGGATATCCAAACAGACAATTGGCTGAAGCATTCAGCATGCTTACAAATATATCAATTAAAGGTTATCATACTATCCGAAGACTTGAATACGCTGCTCAAAAGCTGATTAACGGTCAAAATGAACCTATTGCAGATTTGGCTCAGGAAGTTTGCTATAATGATCAGGCAGCATTTTCAAACGCATTCAAAAAGCAATTCAATCTAACTCCGAGCGAAGCAAAAAGCGGTAATATTGTCACTCGCGGAAAAATGAAAATCAACTTTTCCATTGATTGGGGTGACGAAGTTATAAGCAAGCAAGAACAAGTACAAAGCGAAAATACTTTTTTTGGCTTATCAGAAATGAAATTTGATGAAGTCCAAAAACTGCTGGGCCTCGCAGCGTTCTACGGTATGAACAGTGTTCAAGCAAATATAGCTTATGAGATTTCAAAGAAAACGGAAATCGACTTTGATTCCACCTTTGAATTCTTAAATGATTATCTTGAACTATGCACCTGGGACACAACGGAATACAGCAAATCGGGTGTAAAGTACTTTGATCCGGATTTAAGCGAATCTTACTCTATAAGCTTGGAAGATATTCCTACAGAATACATTAACCTGTATAAAAATTTCTCTTTGCTTCCAACAGAATCATATAGATTAATAGAGTCATACTATAAATACTACAATGGTATTGATATAGAGAAGATCACGCAGAAACATATAGATTTGTATAGAATAGA